>ENA-OUVC01000046-OUVC01000046.1-marine-metagenome-genome-assembly--contig:-NODE-46-length-92576-cov-5.484459_pt1 | contig 92576 bp, 97 predicted proteins | sample MGYA00248622_ERZ508571 | MGnify/ENA primary metagenome ERZ508571 (study PRJEB26236, sample SAMN06267175) | marine metagenome | isolation source: Columbia River Estuary | place: USA:Columbia River Estuary... | reverse complement strand
AAATTGCTCTCGAACATTTAGCCGAAGCCATCCATTACCGCAGTTTAGATAGAGAAGGTTGGGCGGGGTAAAAGCTAGATTTATTGTCTAAATTTGAGCATGATTAAAAAGCTATTCGCCATTCTACTTATTGGCTTGTCTTTCAGTTCCTGCCAAGCCCAAAGCAAAAAAAATCAAACCAATCGGGCAGTTTCTTTGCTAGCCCCCAAGGGCAAAGCCGTGGCTGCTTTTGCCGAGGGTTGTTTTTGGTGTTCGGAACATATTTACGAATCGGTAGCGGGTATAGATTCGGCCATTGCTGGATATTCTGGTGGAAACACCGCAAACCCAACATACGAAGAGGTATGCTCCGAAACTACCGGCCATGCCGAATCGGTTTTGATTTATTACAACCCAAAAATCATCAGCTATAAAGAACTCATTAAAGTGTTTTTCACCTCTCACGATCCGACCACGCTCAACCGCCAAGGTCCAGATGAAGGAAGTTCGTACCGCAGCGTGATATTTTATCAGAATGAAACAGAAAAAATGCTGGCCAAACAGGCGCTTAGCGATTTAACTCTGCGTGGCGCCTTTAAACGCCCCATTGTAACCGAGCTACTCCCACTTAAAACCTTTTGGCGTGCCGAAGAATACCATCAAGATTTTATTAAAAAAAATCCGAATCAACCTTATGTAAAAGGGGTATCTATGCCAAGGTTTGAGCAGTTTAAAAAAAGCTATAAACCCAGCAAGAGCAAGTAAACGCATGGACCATCACGTATTTAGCTTAGCCAACGGCATTCGGGTTGTAGTAAAACCGGGAAGCACCGAAGTGGCCCACGCCTGTTTGTTGGTGCACAGCGGTAGCCGCGATGAAGGCGATGGAAAAGATGGCTTGGCGCACCTTATTGAACACTTATTATTTAAGCGTACCGAACGCCGAAGCACCAACCAAATACTCAACCGATTGGAGGTGGTGGGTGGCGATTTAAATGCCTATACCACCAAAGAATATACCTGCATTCACGCTTCTTTTTTACGCCCACATTTAGAGCGTGCCTTAGATTTGTTTGAAGATGTGATTTTTCACTCTACCTTTCCGGAAGAAGAATTGGTAAAAGAAAAGAGTGTTATTTTAGACGAGATTGCCTCCTATTTAGACCAACCCGAAGAAGCCATACAAGATGAATTTGAAGAACTCGTTTTTGCCAACCATTCGCTGGGAAGAAATATTTTGGGTACGCCAGATTCGGTAAGTGCCCTGCAAGAAAAAGATATTCGAGAATATATTAGCCAAAACTACCGCACCAACGAATTAGTTATTGGTATTATTGGCAATTTTGATCTTAAAAAAGTAGAGGCGCTGGTAAACAAAATTTTTGGTGCCGTTCCGGCCAATAGCCCGGCAAGCAAACGCACTAAACCGCTGATAAACCCGGCAACAAACAAGCGTTTGGCCAAACCCATTAACCAAAGCCACGTGCTCTTGGGCACCCAAGCTTATTCTGCCCATAGCCCTAAACGTGAAGGCTTACTTTTATTAAACAACCTCTTGGGTGGCATGGGTATGAGCTCTCGGTTAAATCTAGAAATTCGGGAAAAACACGGCATTGCCTACACCATAGAATCGAGTTATATTCCCTTAAGCGATACTGGCTTATTCACTATTTATTTAGGTACCGACCCTGAAAAAGTAGACAAAGCCCTAAAATTAGTAGACAAAGAATTGAAAAACCTTCGGGATACTGCCCTAGGAAGTTTGGCATTGCAGCAAGCAAAGCAAAAATTTATGGGGCAAATTGCCTTAGCTGAAGAGGGCCGATTGAGCTTGCTTATTTCGCTTTGTAAAAGTGTATTGGATTATGGTATGGCCGACTCGTTAGAGCAAGTGTTTGCTAAAATAGAACGTATTGAAGCTGCCCAAATCTTAGAAATTGCCAACGAAATTTTTGAGCCTGCCAATTTAAGTAGCCTCATTTTTGAACCTCAAGAGTTCTAAACCCAAATTTGTACCTTTGTGTAATGAAATTGCCCATTGTAGCTTACGGAGATCCGGTATTGAAAAAAGTAGCCGGTGAAATTGGTCCAGATTATCCCCAAATCGATGCCCTCATTGCCGATATGTTTGAAACCATGTACCATGCACAAGGTGTGGGCTTGGCCGCTCCGCAAGTGGGCCTTTCTATCCGTTTATTTGTTATTGATGCCACTCCATTTGGGGAAGATGACGAACAACTAAAAGGCTTTAAAAAAGTGTTTTTAAATGCGCAAATTACCGAAGAAAGTGGCGATAAATGGGCTTTTAACGAAGGCTGTTTGAGTATTCCGGATATTCGGGAAGATGTAAGTCGCCACCAACAGCTACACATTCGGTACCAAGACGAAAACTGGAATTGGCACGAAGAACGGTATCATGGATTAGCCGCCCGGGTAATTCAGCATGAGTACGATCACATTGAAGGGAAATTGCTGACCGATAGACTGAGCCCATTACGCAAAGCGATGTTAAAAAATCGCCTGGAAGCCATTAGTAAAGGAATGGTGAAAGTAGATTACAAAATGAAATTTCCGAATCTGAAAAAGGGCCGTTAGTTCTTATCCCGCTCTTTATCGCCCTTGAATATTTGTTGCATAAATTGCGCCCAAGCAAAGGGGTTCAATAATGGATTTGCTCCTCGTGGGTTGATGTTTTTATTCATCATAGAAAAGTGCATGTTTTGGTAATTCATCGATTGGATTTCTTGCCCATCTCGAGGAAGGCTGCCCGCCAAAGCCATGATACTGGTTCTAGACACATTCTTTTTTGCAATTTCTAAATCATCGTCTGCATACTTCATGGTCAAAAACTCTTTTTTGAATTCATCTTCGCTGGCCCAAGGGTAAACCCGAACCATAGGTAAGCTGATGATTTCTTGTTTCAGTTTTACCAAAACCGTGTATTTATCGTCGGGTAAACCAGTGGGAATAATTACCTGTTGTTTTCCAAAGCCTACAGCACTAAATTGCAGGGTATCACCTTCGTGTACCACAAAAGAAAAATAGCCTTTATAATTGGCTATGTAACTTAGTTTATCGTTTAGCGTTTTGTTAGAAATAGATACGTAAGGAACCGCTGTATTGCTATCTCGGTTTAGGGTTACTCCAGAAAACTGTACTAACTTTTGAGCGGGTTTTTGTGCAAAAACCGTCGAGCTTAGTAGTAATAAACCGATGAGTAAGCGAAACTTCATAATGCAAAGGTATTTATTAATTGCCTATAGGCCTGTTAAATTATGTTAATTGGCCGGCATGGGCATTACCGCATTGGGGTCGTTCATATCGGTAAGGTTTACCGCCTCTACCCCTATAATTTCGGGTACTGCTTTTTTAACGGCCTCTTCAATACCTGCCTTTAAAGTCATAATACTCATGGGGCAAGAACCGCAAGCACCTAGCAAGCGCAATCTCACCACCTTATCGGCAGTAATTTCTTCTACAGATACGTTTCCGCCATCTGCCTCTAAATAAGGCCGAATGCTATCCAGTGCTAATTCTACTCGTTGCAACAATTCCATAGTTAAAGATACGATTTTTTAAGTGGCTACTGAAGCGTTTTGAATAGCCACTTGCTGCGCTACCCGGGTTGCTAAATCCAAAAAGGCAGCTGCCATGGGATTTTCTGGTTCTAAAATAACTGGCTTGCCCGCATCGCCGGCATCGCTAATACTTTTTACCAACGGAATCTCTCCTAAAAATGGTAGGTTAAACTCCGTGGCCAATGCTTGTCCGCCACCTGTGCCAAAAATGTAGTATTTGTTTTCCGGTAATTCGGCTGGGGTAAAATACGACATGTTTTCTACAACACCCAAAACTGGTACGTTAATGGAATTCATCATAAACATGCCTATACCTTTACGGGCATCGGCTAGTGCTACTTGCTGTGGCGTAGTTACAATAAGGGCTCCGGCTATCGGAAATTTTTGGGTAAGTGTAATGTGAATATCGCCCGTTCCGGGAGGTAAATCGATTATTAAATAATCCAATTCGCCCCAGTCGGCATCGTTTAATAGTTGGGTTACCGCGGTAGAAGCCATGGGCCCACGCCAAGGAACCGGCTGGTTGGGATCGGTAAAGAAACCAATGGATAAGAGCTGAATACCGTATTTGGTAATGGGTTGAATACGTGTTTTGCCGTCGGCAGTTTCGCTAGTTTGTGGTTTTGCTCCTTCTAAACCAAACATCATCGGGATAGAAGGACCATAAATATCGGCATCTATTAACCCCACCTTCGCTCCGCTTTGTGCCAAACCAAGAGCCAAATTAACCGCTACTGTAGATTTACCCACACCACCTTTTCCACTGGCTACGGCAATAATATTTTTAACTCCCGGAACACTCGGGTTGGCTTGGGTGCTCACATTTGCAGTCATAGTAATGTGAAGGTCTATGTTTTTATCTATGAAATGGAAAATGGCATTTCTGCAGGCATTTTCTAACATGTCTTTCATGGGGCAAGCTGGGGTAGTTAATACCACCGTAAAGCGCAAGGTATTTCCTTCAATTTGAATATCTTGAATCATACCCAGGGTCACCAAATCTTTTTTCAAGTCTGGATCTTCTACATGACTAAGGGCCTGCAATACGCTTTCTTTACTAATCATATGTGTGTGAGTTGCTAATTTTACCAAAAATACCAATCTATTAGCGGATGTGGTTTTTTTATACACCTTTTTACAGATATTTGACCTCGAATTAATCGCGATGCTGAAAAGACTAAAAACATTCTTGCAAAAACAGTCGGTGCAAAAACTACTACGCAGAAGTGCGTGGCTAATTGGTGGGCTTTTTGCGGTGTTATTGGTGCTGGGCATCCTAGCTTTTGCTTACCGCGATTCCATTTTAAGAATAGGGGTAAAAAAGGCCGTTTCAAAGGCTAAAGAAAGCTATCAAATCGATCTTCAAATTAAAAATGCGCATTTCTCGGGTTTTAAAACGGTAGCTTTTGATGAAATTACGGCCGTTCCCGAATATCGCGATAGCTTGGTAGCGTTGCATCACTTGCGGCTGAGTGTTAAACTTTTTCCGCTCCTATTTGGCACCATAAAACTCGATGAATTAAGCCTAGATCGAGGCTTTGTACATCTAGTAAAACGGGATAGTTTACGCAATTACGATTTCTTGTTTAAAAAGAAAAAGGATAATAAGGCCAACCAAGGACTTCAATTGGGAAGTTTAGCCAATCGCTTGCTCAATAGCGTGTTTTATAAAATACCCGAAGATTTATCGGTAAACAAACTAGAATTGGCTTGGATAGAGGATAGTTCAAAAGTGGTATTTGACGTTAAAAACACACAAATTATTTCTGGAGAAGTAAATGCCACCATCGATGTAAACCAAAGCGAATCTGTTTGGCACGTAAAAGGGTCGGTTGATCCCGGCGATAGGCAATTGGATTTAACGTTGTTTGCAGATGGTAAAAAATTGGCCCTGCCTTATTTAGAAAAACGATTTGGATTAAAATTGGATGTAGATACCCTACACACCCAAATGGATGATGTGAGTTATTTTGCCGGAAAATTGAGTATTTCGGGCAGCTGGAAAGTTAAAAACCTACGTATCAATCACCCGAAGATTGCCGCCAACGACGTAGTGGTTGACAATGGGGAATTATTGGCCGATATGGCTATTGGAGAAAATTATGTAGAATTGGCCGAATCGTCGGTAATTCATGTGGGCAAAATTGAGCTAAACCCCCACTTGCGATTTACACTTAAGCCCAACAAAATTTATGAACTAAACCTGCATAGCAACGAACTGAATGCCCAAGATGTATTTAATTCTTTCCCGAAAGGCTTGTTCGAATCTTTAGAGGGAATTCGGGTACAGGGTAATTTGCAATACGATTTGCATTTTTTACTCGATGAAAGCCAACCCGATGCCGTGGAATTTCATTCGCAACTCAACAAAAGCAATTTCAAAATTTTGGGCTACGGAAAAACAAATTTGTCTAAAATTAACAGCGATTTTATGTACACCCCGTATGAGTATGGCAAGCCCATGCGAAATATTTTAGTGGGTGTGTCGAATCCGTATTTTACACCTTTAGATCAGATCTCTCCTTATTTAAAAAATGCCTTGCTTACAGCCGAAGATCCTTCGTTTTTTGGACACCGGGGTTTTGTGGAAGAGGCTGTTAGAAAATCTATTGCAACCAATTTTAAACGGAAGGCTTTTAAGCGTGGTGCCAGCACCATATCTATGCAATTGGTAAAAAATGTATACCTCAATAGGCAAAAAACCTTGGCCCGTAAACTAGAGGAAATGCTCATCGTATGGCTCATCGAAAATAATCGACTATCGAGCAAAAGCAGAATGCTAGAGGTGTATTTAAATATTATTGAATGGGGAAATAATATATATGGTATTGGCGAAGCCAGTCGCTATTATTTCGAAAAAACTCCTGCAGAACTCAATTTGGGCGAAAGTATTTACTTGGCCAGTATTGTGCCTCGGCCAAAATCATCCTTATACTTTTTTGAATACGAGGGTAATTTGCGCTCGAGCATGGTGGGCTATTTTAATACCATAGGTGGTTTAATGGCTAAACGAGGATTTACCCCGCCCGATAGTAGCAGCTATGGTTTTTATAGCGTTCGCTTAAAAGAAAGTTTGCGCTCTTTATTGGCACGCCCAGATTCTTTAAGCAGCGATAGTTTACTAAACGCCGAGGATGGTATGTGGTTTGAACCGGACTTGCCAAGGGCTAAGGCCGATAGCTTGCTTATTAAAAAATAGAAAATGCAGATAGCTGTTGGAGATCGATTTTTTGAACCCTTATTATCCAAGGAAACCATTGCAAGCCGGGTGTTTGCCCTGGCCGCACAACTACGTGCCGATTACGAAGGAAAAACGCCGGTTTTTGTAGGGGTACTCAGTGGTAGTGTCTTATTCTTAGCCGATCTCCTCAAATCTGTAAACATACCCTGCGAACTACAATTTGTTAAGGTTAGCTCTTATTCCGGCGATCGCTCCTCTGGGCAAATTACCGAGAGTTTGGCATTTTCAGAAGAGCTGAAAGGAAGGCATGTAATTGTTGTAGAGGATATTGTTGACAGTGGCCATACCTTGCAGTATTTACTCCAAAAGCTTAACCCACTTGCACCGGCTTCGGTAGCGATATGTAGTTTATTACTAAAACCCAATGCCCTGCAATACACATTTCCGGAACTACGCTATGTGGGTTTTGAACTAGCCAACGACTTTGTGGTAGGCTACGGTTTAGATTACAACGGACTGGGTAGAAATCTGCCCGAAATTTATAAAGTAGTGGCTAATTAGGATTTTTTTAGCATTTTTGAGGCATGTTTACAAAAATGACCCTTCACCGCGAAGGCACCACCACCATTGCACTAACCATCTTGTTTATTTTTCTTTTAAACACCTTGGTTCAGTTTTTTTTAGCCGATTATACTATCATCCGTTGGTTTATTTACCTACTTTCTGCGGCTTTGCTGTACATTGTTTTACAGTTTTTTAGAAATCCTAAAATTACTACTACCCACGGCGAAAACTTAGTTATTTGTCCGGCTGATGGGAAAGTAGTAGTGATTGAAGAAACCACCGAAGGAGAATACTTTAAAGACAAACGTTTGCAAGTATCGGTTTTTATGTCGCCGTTTAATGTACATATTAACCGCAACCCCATAGCTGGTGTGGTGAGTTATTTTAAATACCATCCAGGTAAATATTTGGTGGCTTGGGATCCCAAATCATCTACCGAAAACGAACGCACCACCGTGGTAGTTAAACACAAAAGTGGTATAGAAATTTTATACCGCCAGATTGCTGGAGCCTTGGCCCGAAGAATTGTGTGGTATGTGAAGGAAAGCGATTCGGTAAAGCAGTCAGAAGAGTTTGGCTTCATAAAATTTGGTTCTCGGGTAGATATTTTCTTACCTTTGGGTACCAAGGTGAATGTGCAATTGGGAGATATTGTAAAGGGTGGAATCACCGTTATAGGAGAATTAAACAATAAAAAATAAATCTATTATGAAAAAAGTAATTGCTGTATTTGCATTAGCCGCCTTTATAGGTGCTGCTACTGCGCAAACCACTCAACCAAAACCAGCAGCTAAAAAAGAAGCATGCTGCAAGAAAAAAGATGGTAAGATGGAATGCAAAAAAGATTGTAAAATGGCTTGTTGCGCTAAAAAAACCGAAGAGGCTAAAAAAACCGACGGAAAATAACTGGCCCTGCCTTTACAAAAAAGCCCCCGAAATTCGGGGGCTTTTTTTATACCAATTGTTTTAGCGCTGTTTCAAAAGCTGTTTGCGATAGCTTTGTTTTAGCAGGATGATGCTGGTGTGTATTCTCTAAAGCTTTACGAATGACTTCAGAAGCATCGTTAAAAATTGCCGCATCGCTCATCTCTACATCTTTTTGCATGAGGTAAGCAAATACACGGGCCATTCCGCAGTTCGAAATAAAATCAGGAATTACCGCTACATGTTCATCGGCATACTCCATAATGGGTCCAAAGAAAATCTCCGAATCGGCAAAAGGCACATTGGCACCACAAGCAATTACTTCTAAACCAGAGCCTATAAGTTGTTCCACTTGATTCTTTGTTACCAATCTAGAGGCGGCAGCCGGTACAAAAATATCTGCCTTGGTTGCCCAAATTTGCTCATTTATCTGCTCAAAGGGGATTAATTTATCGGCGACCAACGTATTACCTTCGCGATTTAAGAATAGCGTTCTGATTTCTTCGAGTGTATAGCCCTCGGTATTTAATAAACCCCCTACACGATCAATAATACCTACGATTTTTACCCCTTGTTGTGCCAAGTAAAAGGCGGCAGCAGCCCCCACATTACCCCAGCCCTGAATAATGGCTCGTTTTTGGCTAATATCGCCGCCATAGAGGCTATAAAAATGACGGACGGACTCTGACACTCCATAACCAGTAATCATATCTGCTACCACGTATTTACGCTTCACATCGGGAGAAAAATTGGTGTCTTCTAATACTTTAGAAACACCGTAACGCAATTGACCAATTTGGTGAATTCGTTCGTTCTCTTTGGCTTTATAGTGGCCATTTATAATACCTTCTTGTGGATGCCATAAACCATAATTCTCAGTTATTGGAATGACTTCATGAATTTCATCCACATTTAAATCGCCACCGGTGCCATAATAATTTTTTAGTAAGGGGATAACCGCTTTGTACCAGCGCTCCAACACACCCTTTTTTCGAGGATCGGCCGGATCAAAGTTAATACCCGATTTGGCACCGCCAATGGCAGGGCCCGAAACGGTAAACTTTACTTCCATGGTTTTTGCCAACGATTCTACCTCACGTTTATCCAAACCCTTGCGCATTCGGGTACCACCTCCGGCTGCACCACCACGTAGCGAATTAATAACTACCCAACCCTCGGCTTCTGTTTCAGCGTCTTTCCACTCAAACACAATCTCCGGGCGTTTTTCTTCGAATTTTTTTAAAAGGTTTTTCATACCAATTTTTTTTAAACAAAAAAGCCCCGATATTCATCAGGGCTCTTTATATATAATTTTGAATTATACTCTTTTAGATTTGATACGGGCAGCTTTACCGGTTAATGCACGTAAGTAGAACAATTTAGCTCTACGCACTTTACCAAAGTTTACCACGTCTACTTTTTCAATGTTTGGCGAATTAATTGGGAAGATACGCTCCACTCCAACTCCGTTAGACATTTTACGAACCGTAAAGGTTTCGTTTACACCTACACTATTGCGTTGGATAACCACACCCTGATAAATTTGGATACGTTCTTTATTTCCTTCGCGAATTTTATAATGTACGGCAACAGTATCTCCGGCTTTAAAGGCTGGAACTTCTTGTTTTACTATAGCCTGTTCTTCTACAAATTTTACTAAATCCATGATTTTAAGCTTTTAACACGATTTTTAACACGTCAAAAATCGGACTGCAATGTTAGGGAATTATTTTGATTTTTAAAAGAGCTTTTAGAAGTTTTCCACATTTTATCTCAAAACATTTTTATAGTCCTCCAGTAATTGGGTAATATGCTTGCAACTAATTCGGGTGTTTTGCAGCTCTCCGGCACTTAAACCAAACATTTTTTCTAATTGGACCACCTTTTGGTAGGGAATGTCTTTTTTTTCACCAGCCTTAATATTGCGGTAGTTTAAAAATGTATTGGGCGAAACTCCTAAAACCAAAGGGATAACCTTCAATGCATTCTTGTAATCTTTCATTGGAAGATTAGACAAGTTTTCGTTAATTAAATATTTATACATAAGAGAAATTTTTATAGATTTAAGGAAAAATTTGTATATTTTATCAAACTATTTAGGGCCTTATAATTCCTTTAGTAATTATTACGAATAAAAATAAGCATTACAATTAATATATTATACTTTATACTAAATTTTTTATGTATTTGAAAGAAACAGTAGCCAGGTTGCTAAAAAACAAGAATCGCTCTCTTAGTTGGTTGGCGCTAGAAATGGGTAAATCTTTTGATGGGCTTAAGCTGAGTTTGGTAAAGGGTTCTATCAAATACCTCGATATTATCTTGATGGCGAAGATTTTGGAAACCCATCCGGGAGAGCTTTTTGAAAGTGAGCAAGGGGGGTATTCGCCAGAAGAATGGCGCAATGCATTGGAAGAGGGTGAAACGCAATATAAAAATATAAAAAACGAATTAACTGCCTGCAGAGAACTGAACGAGGCGCTTAAAACCCAGGTAACAGATAAAGAACGCATTATTGCCCTCTTAAATCAGAAAGAAGAATAAGCTTACTTCAATAAATCGGGGCGACGAGTTTGAGTGCGCTCTAGGGCTTGTTCGTGGCGCCATTCGTCAATTAGTTTCTGGTTACCACTTAATAAAATATCGGGTACCCTTTGCCCCCGCCACTCCGCCGGGCGGGTATACATGGGCGCATCTAATAAATCATCCTGGAAAGAATCAGAAAGGGCCGAAGTTTCGTCGCTCAACACTCCGGGAATGAGTCGCACCACCGCATCTACCAGAACCGCAGCGGCTAGCTCTCCGCCAGAAAGCACATAATCGCCTATAGAAATTTCACGGGTTACATAGGTATCGCGAATGCGTTGATCTATGCCTTTATAATGACCGCAAAGAATGATTACGTTTTGATGAGAAATGAAATGATTGGCAATTTGCTGATCCAAACGTTCTCCATCTGGGCTCATAAAAATCACCTCATCGTAGCTGCGTTCGGCTTGTAAGGCCTCAATGCATTTAGCAAAGGGCTCAATAGTCATTACCATGCCGCTACCGCCACCATACGGATAATCGTCTACGCTTTTTTGGCGGTGTTCGCTATGCTCACGCAAATTGTGTACGTGTATTTCGGCCAGGCCCTTTTGTTGTGCTCGGTGCAAAATAGAGTGGGCAAATGGGCCCTCTAACAAACCCGGTAATACGGTAATAATATCGAAACGCATGGTCAAATTTACAGATTAATCACCGGGTTCTAACTCAAAAATTTCTTCTACGGGTTTCCCAAAATAACGAGCAATTTTTAATGCCAATGCCGTTGAAGGGATATATTTAGCCAACTCCATGCTGTTAATTGTTTGCCGACTCACCCCAATTGCCTCGGCCAAATCAGCTTGTGTGCTATTTTTTATGGCACGTTGTATCTTTAATGTGTTTTTCATGTTTCTCTTATGCTTTATTTTCTAAGTTAAATACCACTCTGTACCGAATAATAAATAATAACAAAACACTAAACATATTGTAAACCATCACATCTAAAAAAGCTGTCCCGTGAACAAAAATAACCTGTATGGCCAATACCGCATAATTTAAATAAACAGCAAAATGCAATGAATCGAGACGTATTTGAGCAACTCGTTCATCTTCTATCTTTTCTTTAGAAAATGCAATAAATAACAAACTTAAAATCATTCCAAGGGTTGCTATTTCATCGCTCAGATTAATAGTATTGACCGAAAAAATGCTTTCAAAGGTGCCGTGTGAGGGAGATTTTCCAAAAGAAATTTCTAAGAAATCGAACTGAAAATCGTGGTTCAAAACAGCTAGGCCAAAAACTAAAAAAGGAACAAATAATAACCAGCCTATACGACGATAGCTGTGCGGAAATAAAAATCTGTTTTTCATAATTGTAAAGTTTACTTTAACAAAAGTAAAACAAACTTTACATATTTTCCAAATTTCTAAGAATTTAAATACAATTCAACCAAACCCTCTGGTAAATTCACATAGAGAGTGCTTTTATCTTGGTCTATCTCTTCAATCAAATCGTCGCTTAGCGGGAAAAGAATTTCCCGATCTTGGTAAAGTAACGCTGCCACAAATTGCTGCGGATACTCGTGAATTTCAATAATGCTACCCAATTGGCCATGTTTGGCATCTATAACCACAAATCCCTTTAAATCGCTAATTAGAAATTCACCGGGCGCACGTTCGGGTTTTTTAGTATTGGGTAAGTATATTTTTTTGCGGACCAGGGTTTGTGCTTTTTCGATCACATCTACATCTTCTAAATAAATATTGGCAGTTTGATTAGACTGCAGGGCAATTTCTTGGGTGAAATACGGAACCAGTTTGCCATTAAACTCCAAAAAAAGGGTTTCTAGGTCTAAATCCTCGGGTGCGGGGTATTCAAAAAATACCTGTACCTCACCTTTAAGGCCTTTTGTTTTGGTAATATACCCGATATAAAAACTGTCTGCTAAATTCATGTGGTCTGTAAACAAAAATGTCATCCTGAGCAAAGCTCGGGATGACATAAATATAGGTTTTTAAAGAATTACTCTGCTGGAGTTTCGTCGGCAGGAGCTTCTTCGCTTGGAGTTTCCTCGGCCGCTGGGGCTTCTTCTACTACTTCTTCTGCAACAGGAGCCTCTTCGGCAGCTGGTTCTTCAACTACTTCCTCGGCTACTTCTGCTACTGTTTCTTCAACCGTTTCGGTAACTTCTTCTACAGCTGGGGCCTCTTCAGTGGCCGGCTCTTCTACCGCTACTTCTTCAGTTTCTGCTACAGCTACTTCGGTAGTTTCTTCGGTGTTTTCTATTTCTTCAGCTACTGGAGCTTCTTCCACAGCCACTTCTTCTACTTCTGCAGGAGCAGCATATTTTGCTTCAATAGCAGCCGCTTTGTCTTCTTTACGTTTCGCTTCGGCAGCTAAAGCAGCTTTTTTAACTTGCTCTTTAGTTTGCGTTAAGCTATCTTTTTTGCCAGTAATTTGAGCGTCTTTGCTAGTTAACCAGGCAGCAAATTTTGCATCTGCTTGATCTTGCGTTAAGGCGCCTTTTCTAACACCACCCTCTAAGTGTTTTTTATACAAAACACCTTTGTAAGAAAGGATAGCACGACAAGTATCGGTTGGTTGGGCACCTTTGTTTACCCACGATAAGGCTTTGTCGAAATTAAGGTCGATGGTTGCTGGGTTGGTATTGGGGTTATAAGAACCAATACGCTCAATGAATTTACCGTCTCTTGGAGCACGTGAATCCGCCACCACTAGGTGATAAAAAGGTTTGCCCTTTTTACCGAATCTTTGCAATCTGATTTTAGTTGCCATGTTTTTTAAGTTTTATGTATCCAACATATTTCCCGGAGTCTCCTACTGCGGGGCGACAAAGATAGTAAAACCTTGATAATTAAAAAACTAAAAGCAAAAAATTGATTATAACGATAGAATATCGACGATTTTTAGAAGATCGGTGTTTACCTCACCCAAATGCTTAATGGCTTTTTTGAAGGGAGTATATTGAATTTCATTATTTACCAAACCCAACATTTCACCACGTCGATTGGCTAAAAGTGCTTCTACAGCACCCACGCCTAAGCGGCTGGCCAATACACGATCCATACACGAAGGGCTACCCCCACGCTGCATGTGGCCTAAAATAGACACACGGGTATCAATGCTCGGAAATTTTTCTTTTACCGCATTAGCTACTACAAAAGCGCCGCCTACCTCATCGCCCTCGGCTACAATAATGATTTTGGAAGATTTATCTTTTCTACCCGATTCTAAGCGCTCTAATAAATGAGTAATGTCGGTTTTGGTTTCTGGAATTAAAATGGCTTCGGCACCTGTACCAATACCGCTTCTTAGGGCAATAAGGCCCGAATCTCGGCCCATTACCTCTACAATAAACAAACGGTCGTGCGATTCTGCAGTATCGCGAATTTTATCCACCGCATCCACAACAGTGTTGATGGCGGTATCGTAACCAATGGTAAAGTCGGTGCCTATTAAATCGTTATCAATGGTGCCTGGAAGGCCCATAATGGGTACATCAAACTCCTCGATAAAAATACTGGCTCCGGTGAAAGTACCATCGCCACCAATACCTACTAGGGCGTCTATTCCGTGTTTCTGCACATTTTCAAAGGCTTTTTTTCGGCCTTCGGTGGTTCTAAAATCATCGCTACGGGCGGTTTTTAAAATGGTACCGCCACGTTGTACAATATTGGCTACCGACTTGCGATCCATCGGAATAATTTCGCCGTTAATTAAGCCCTCGTAGCCTCTCATAATACCCACCACTTCGAGGTTGTAATACAATCCGGTTCTTACTACAGCCCGAATGGCTGCATTCATCCCCGGGGAATCGCCCCCTGAGGTAAAAACTCCTATTTTCTTAATTGATTTCATGCTTATTTTTTGTTAAACGCCGCTTTACCGCTGTCTAAAAAACGGATATAATTATTAATATCCAAATTAAATGCCTGTGGTGCCACTAATTGTTTGCCCTCAGTATCTACCAACACGTAGTACGGTTGAGAATTGGTGCCAAAGGTGCTGGCCTGAAAATCGCTCCATTTTTGGCCTAGGGTTTTAATGGTTTTTCCACTAAAGGTAGAGGTGTACTTTTCGTTTTCGGCCAAAGCGGTTTTATCATCTACATATAAAGAAATGAGGATATAGTCATTTTTTAATCGCTTCAACACTTCGGCATCGGCCCAAACACTTGCCTCCATTTTTCGGCAATTGGTACAACTCCATCCGGTAAAATCTAGTAATACAGCTTTGTTTTGTTGTTTGGCGGCAGCCAATCCTTCCTCATAATCGTAATAGGCATTTAACCCGTATGGTGCATGAAAGAGGTTAGCGTATTTCTTGGTAGCTGTTTCTGTAGAAACGCTACCCGTAAATTGCTTGCTATACAAATCGAACTCTTGGGTGCTTGCCGGTGGCAACCAGGCGTTAATGGCCTTAAGCGGCGCTCCCCATAAACCGGGAACCATGTACAAGGTAAAACCCCATATGAGCATGGCGAATAATAGTCTGGTTAAAGAAATAAACGATATATCGCTATCGTGGGCTAATTTAATTTTACCCAAGAGGTATAAACCCCAAAAGGCAAAAATCACAATCCAAATAATCAAGAAAATATCACGATTCAATATCCCCCAATGGTAGGCTAAATCTACGTTAGATAAAAACTTAAAGGCTAGGGCCAACTCTAAAAATCCCAAAGAAACCTTTACTGTATTTAACCAACCACCCGATTTGGGCATTTCTTTTAACCACGATGGGAAAATGGCAAACAGCGTAAATGGAATGGCTAGCGCAAGCGAAAAACCAAACATTCCCATGGCCGGACCAAGATAAGCTCCTTTAGAAACTGCATCTACCAATAGCGTACCAATAATGGGGCCGGTGCACGAGAAAGAAACCAGTGCCAGGGTAAAGGACATAAAAAACAAACCAATTAAACCGCTTCTGTTTGATTCTGCATCCATTTTATTAACCAATGCTGCCGGTAGGGTGATTTCAAAAGCTCCCAAAAACGAAAGTGCAAAAATGAGCAGCAAGGCAAAAAATAACAGATTAAAGGTGGCGCTACTGGCTGCCTCGTTTAAGGCCGAAGTGCCAAACAATAGGGTAATTACCAAGCCCAAACTCACATATATGGCCACAATAAAAATTCCATAAAGCACTGCACTGCGAATTCCCTTAGCCCTTGAGCTCGATTTCTTGGTAAAGAAAGAAACCGTTAATGGAATCATGGGGTAAATGCAGGGCATAAAAAACGCCGCCAAGCCACCTAAAAATCCGGCTATAAAAATTGCCCAAAGAGAATCGCTGTTCTCAGGACCAGCAATAGTCTTTGGCTCTTCTAATGTAGTAGTGGTGTTTACCGCACTTGGGGTAGCTGTCTCAACCGTTGTAACCGTAGCGGCCTCAGAAACATCAACTGGAATGCTGAATTCTTGTTCAGTAGGTGGTAAACATTTGTTGTCATTACAAACCGTATACTCCAACACACCCTTTAAGGTAAACTTATCACTGGTGGTCTTTATTTTTTGGGTAAAGGTTACCTGGGTTTCGTGCCATGCTACTTTCATCCCAAAATTGGTATCAAATGCTGTAACAGCCTTGGGGCTTTCGCTCACCTTTCCCAGTACTTGGTAGTCTTTAGAGGGACTAAAAGTAAAGGAAGTAGGAATGGGTCCACCGTCTTCTATAAACTGAGAATACAGGTGCCAGCCTTTTTGAATGTCGGCCTTAATTAAAATGTTCGCCTCGTTTTTGTCAGTTTTTTGTGCGCTATAGCTCCATTTTACAGGATTTTCAATTTGCGCTTGGCTTTGCAAAGCAAGCAGTATCAACAATAGGGTGTATAAATTTTTCATAAGTGTTTAGTCAAAACAAAAAGCAATTTCTTTAAAACCAAAAGTTCGGGTTCCCTTAGAGGTGTTTAGCTCCAGCAAACCTGTGAGGCTTACTCCCGAAATTTCGGCCTCTATCACCTCATCGCCCACTCGAAATTTGCTTTGTTCGCCAAATTTAAACAAATGCTGCAGGTAATCGCGATGTAAATCGGCAAATTTTTGCGCTCGTACTTGTAAATAACGCCTTTCCAGGGCCACACAAAGGTCGGCCAATAAACTGTTTAAATTATACTCAGTTTGTAAAACATTTTTTATGGAAGTTGCTCTTGTCAAATTCGGCGAAAATTGGGTTTGATTGACATTTAGTCCGATACCTACCACGGCATGTTTCCATCGGCTACCCTGCACAGTGTTTTCAATTAATATTCCGGCTATTTTTTTGCCAGCCACTAAGATATCGTTGGGCCATTTTATCGACACCTTAGCGCCAAATAGTGGCGTTAATACATCTAAAAGCGCTAAAGCAACGACCTTGTTTAGCTCAAACTGTTGCTCAATACCTAAAAAATTTGGTTTTAATAAAATGCTAATGGTAAGGTTTTTGCCAGCTTCACTCTCCCAAACATGCTGTAATTGGCCCTTACCGGCAAACTGATGGTCTGCCATAATTACAGTACCCTCGGCAAGTGGCCCAGAATTTGACACAAGATCTTTTAGATAATTATTCGTGGAGGCTACACTAGAAAGTTTAACCAAATTTTGACCGATAAATAATGCTGAAAAAGTGTTATTTTGCAAGAGTTAAGCCCTCAGTTTAATACAAACAAAACTAAATTTATTTAATGGTAAAAACTAAAGCTGTTCAAGAATCAACCCGAATTTCAGAGATGGTAATTCATGGGATGCAAGAAAAAAAGGGAAATGACATTGTTCGCTTAGATCTTAGAAATATACACTCGGCGGTGGCCGACTATTACGTGGTTTGTCATGCCGAATCGGCTCCACAAATACGGGCATTAGCCTTAAGCGTAGAAGAAGAATTGTACAAAGCCTTTAAATTAGATCCTTGGAGAAAAGAGGGCCAACAACACGCAGAATGGATTTTATTAGACTATGTGGATGTTGTTGTACATATTTTTAAAACAGATAAACGCCAATTTTATGGCCTAGAAGAGCTTTGGGGCGATGCCGAAATTGAATCGTACCAAAGCGCTTAATTACACAGCAAAATTATATGAAAGAAAATAAATCAAGCACACCAAAATCGGTGAAAAAAATACCAGGAAAAAAAATTGTTCCCAAACCACCCCGCTTTAACATTATGTGGCTATACGCCGCTATAGTTTTAGGGCTTTTCGCGGTTCAATTCTTTTTTAATAACGATACGGCAAAGCAAATTTCCTATCAAAAATTTGAAAACGAGGTATTAAAATCCCGTGACGTAGAAAAGTTGGTGGCCTTCAAAAATCAAGACTTGTTAACCGTAGAGGTTTACATTAAAAAAGATCGATTAAGCCAACCCAAATACAAAGAGTTTCAAAAGAAAAACTCGTTGGGAACACCCAATATTGGACCACAATTTTATTTTACCGAGGGTTCTGATCAAGCGCTTCAGGCAAAATTAAGAGAGGCCGAGAAAGATCTTCCGGCAGAACAGCGTACTCCGCTAATTTTCGAAACTAGAGAAAGTCCGTGGGCGGGTTGGTTTATGACCATTGTGGTACCCATTTTGCTTTTTGTGGGTATTTGGTTGTTCATTATGCGCAAAATGGGCGGTGGCTCAGGTGGTGGTGGTGGACAGATTTTCAATATCGGAAAATCTAAAGCAACGCTGTTTGATAAAGAATCACAAGTAAATGTAACCTTTAACGATGTAGCCGGCCTTGAAGAAGCTAAGCAGGAAGTGATGGAAATTGTCGATTTTCTAAAAAATCCAACCAAATACACCAATTTGGGTGGTAAAATTCCGAAAGGTGCTTTACTAGTGGGTTCACCAGGTACAGGTAAAACCCTCATGGCTAAGGCCGTTGCCGGAGAAGCGCAAGTGCCGTTTTTCTCCCTATCGGGTTCCGATTTTGTAGAAATGTTTGTGGGTGTCGGGGCATCCCGTGTTCGCGATTTGTTTAAACAAGCCAAAGATAAAGCACCTTGTATTATTTTTATTGATGAAATTGATGCCATTGGTCGTGCTCGTGGAAAAAACAGCATGATGGGTGGTAACGACGAACGTGAAAACACCCTCAACCAATTATTGGTTGAAATGGATGGTTTTGGCACCGATTCGGGCATTATTATTTTAGCGGCCACAAACCGCCCCGATGTATTGGATAGCGCCCTATTGCGTCCAGGTCGTTTTGATAGACAAATTTCTATCGATAAACCCGATTTGTTGGGTCGCGAACAAATTTTTAAAGTTCATTTAAAACCCATAAAACTTGCCGAAGGTGTAGATGCCAAAAAACTATCGGCGCAGACGCCTGGTTTTGCAGGAGCAGAAATTGCCAACGTGTGCAACGAGGCGGCCCTAATTGCTGCCCGACAAGATAAACAAGCAGTAGATATGCAAGATTTTCAGGATGCAATTGACCGCGTAATTGGTGGATTGGAAAAGAAAAACAAAATCATATCTCCCGAAGAAAAGCGCATTGTTGCCTATCACGAAGCTGGCCATGCTATTGCGGGCTGGTTCTTGGAACATGCCGATCCCTTGGTAAAAGTATCCATCGTTCCTCGTGGAGTAGCTGCTTTGGGTTATGCGCAATACTTGCCCAAAGAACAGTTTTTATACACCACCGAACAATTAACCGATGGCATGTGCATGACCATGGGTGGCCGAGTAGCCGAAGATTTGGTGTTTGGTAAAATATCTACCGGCGCACAAAACGATTTGGAACGCATTACCAAGTTATCGTACGCCATGGTAACCATTTATGGTATGAACGAAAAAGTAGGTAACGTGTCTTTTAACGATAACCAGGGCGAATACCAATTTAATAAGCCCTACTCCGAAAAAACCTCTGAGCTAATTGACAATGAAGTGCGTGGCTTAATTGCTTCGGTGTATAAAAAGACGAAAGATCTACTTACCGAAAAACGAGATGGATTAGAGAAATTGGCTCAAAAGCTGTTAGAAAAAGAAATTTTGTTTCAATCGGATTTAGAAGAAATTTTGGGCAAACGCCCCTTCGAAACACGCACCACCTACGATGAGTTTGTAAACGGAACGGATAAAGCTCCTGCTAAGAAAACCCGTAAGAAAAAAGGTGCTGAAAACGAGGGTATGATAGACCATAATGCCGATTTACCCGAAAATCGTTCGTCACAAGATTAAGAACTGCCTTAATCGATTTACATGAAAGACTCTACGGCCAAAGAAAAAATGCTCAAAAAAATCCGCAAGGCCCTGCTGGATAAAAGAGACAACCCCTATCCGAATTTGGAAGAGGCTCCGCTATACCATAAGGCTGACGATTTTTTAGAGGTAATGTTTGCCGAACAATTTACGGCTGTAGCTGGTTCTTTTCTGTACTGCGAAAACGAAATTCAGTTTATAGAAACGCTTTTAGAATTGGCCGAAGAAAAGAAATGGCGCAAAATGTATTGCTGGGAACCAGTGCTACAAGAAATTCTGAACACCTACGAATACCCGTATTATAGCAGCGATACCGATTTTTTAAATGCAGAAGTCGGACTAACCCTTTGCGAAGCGCTAATTGCCCGCAATGGAAGTATCTTGGTGAGCAATCGAACGGCAGCCGGACGTAGATTGAGTATTTATCCCGATACGCACATTGTGCTAGCCTATACCTCTCAGTTGGTACTCGATTTAAAAGATGGATTTAAACGCCTAAAAGATCTTTGTGGCAACACACTCCCTAGTATGGTAACTACCATTACGGGGCCGAGTAGAACGGCCGATATTGAGAAAACCTTAGTGTTAGGGGCACACGGCCCAAAAGAGTTGTTTGTTTTTTTAATAGACGATAGCCAAAAATAAGTTTAAAAGCACCCCTGGGCTGTTTTTAACTCCATGCGGATCGCCAATAAAAACCGCTTTCTCATAAACTAGTTTGTTTTAACGTGTAGAGAATAGTAGGTTTGTTTAGCGGTGGACCCGTACACAGGGCCACTATGTATTAAAAAAGACCCAATGAGTACTATCAAATCTGTGATTATTGGCACGGGTAACTACCTGCCTAGCCGAGTGGTAAAAAATGATGCTTTTTTGAAAAATAAGTTTTTTGAAAAAACAGGTGAAGCCATTGAAAGAGACAATGCCGAAATTATATCGAAATTTAAAGACATTACCGAAATAGAAGAACGCCGTTATGCCAAAGACGATCAGATGGCTTCTGATTTGGGCTATTTAGCAGCTTTGGAAGCGATTAAAAGCGCTGGGATAGATCCGGAAACCTTAGACTACATTATTGCTGCACATAACTTTGGAGATATAAAAGCGGGCGACACACACGTGCAACTTATGCCCAGCATCGCAGCCAAAATAAAACACCATTTGGGTATCGAAAACCCAGATTGTGTAGCCTACGATTTACCCTTTGGTTGCCCGGGCTGGGTACAAGGAATTATTCAAGCAGATTATTTTTTAAAATCGGGTGATGCAAAGCGCATTTTAGTGGTAGGCTGTGAAACACTTTCACGAGTAAACGACCCCTTTGATAGAGATAGTATGATTTTTGCCGATGGAGCTGGGGCTACTATTTTAGAAGCGCAAAGTAATTCTACAGCGGGCATTATTGCACACAAAACACAATCTCATACATTTAAAGAAGCGTATTACTTGTATTGTGGGCCATCGTGCAACCCCGATGTTCAAAGCAATGAGCTGTATATTAAAATGGATGGCCGGAAGATTTACGAATATGCCCTAACCAACGTTCCAATGGTTATTAAAGAAGCCATTGATAGAGCAGGTTTGGATATTTCGAATATTAAAAAAGTATTGGTACACCAGGCAAATGGTAAAATGGACGAAGCCATTGCCAAACGTTTATTTAAATTGTATGACCGTACCGATATGCCAGAAGGAACCATCCCGATGACCATTGCTACTCTAGGCAATAGCTCGGTAGCCACCATACCTACCATGCTCGATTTAATACTCAAAAACAATATGGATACCCACGAACTAAACGAGGGCGATACGGTGGTATTTGCCTCGGTGGGTGCAGGTATGAATATCAATGCGGTGGTATATAAATTTTAAAACACTAGTATTACCAACAAAAAAAGCGATCCTTTCGGATCGCTTTTTTTAGATACTATAATAAATTTATGCTTCTTCTTTAATTCCGGCAATGGCTTCATCAACCAAAATACGTCCGCAATGTTCGCAAACAATTATTTTCTTGTGTTGGCGAATATCCGACTGGCGTTGAGGCGGGATTTGGTTGAAACAACCTGAACAAGAATCACGCTGAATGGTTACTACTGCTAAACCATTTTTGGCGTTTCCGCGTAAACGGTGGTAAGCAAATAATAGGCGCTCTTCAATTTGAGTTTCTGCTTTAGCAGCTTTATTGCTTAAATCTTCTTCCTCTTTTTGAGTTTCAGATGTAATTACAGATAATTCAGCTTGTTTAATTTCTAAATCTTTTTTGCGACCATCTAAATCGGCTAACGCTTTTTCGTACACCTCGGTTTTGGTAACAATATCAAAACCAAACTCTTTAATTTTCTTTTCAGATACCTGAATATCTAAGCCTTGAATTTCTACTTCTTTTGAAATTGCTTCGTATTCGCGGTTATTTTTTACTTCGTTTAATTGAGCCTCGTACTTTTTAATAGCAACTCCAGCTTCTTTAATGGTGTTTTTGCGGGTAACAATCGCATCTTCCAAATCATCCAAATCGGTTTTTATTTTTTGGATACGGGTTTCTAAACCTGCAACATCATCTTCTAAATCGGCTACTTCAACAGGCAATTCACCGCGAATTTGGCGGATTTTATCAATTTGAGTATGGATAGATTGCAACTCGTAGAGGGCTTGCAATTTTTGTTCTACTGTTTTTTCCATTAAATTAAATACTTGATGGGGTTTGTAACTTGTTCTGTTAAATGGAGTGCAAAGTTAGGAAAAATTTTAGTAATAGTTTCAAACAAAAGCATTTGCGTAAACTGTTCGCTTTCAAAGTGTCCTACATCGGCAATTACGACTTGTTTGTCGGCATCAAAAAATTCATGGTATTTGTAGTCGGCCGTTACAAACATATCGGCGCCAGCTGCTAGGGCGTTTGGGAGCAAAAAACTTCCCGAACCACCACAAATGGCTATTTTTTTAATTTTCTTTTCCAATAATTGAGTATGCCGTATCACCGGCACTCCCAATTGTGATTTTATGTGGTGCAAAACAGCAAGCGGATCTTGCGCCTCGGGCAACTCTCCAATCATGCCCGAACCAATTTCTTGGTGGCTATTACTAAGTGTTTGCAGAAAATAAGCCACCTCTTCGTAGGGGTGAGCTTCTTTTAATGCAGATAAAACCGTTTTTTCAAGGTGTTCGGGATACAACACCTCTATACGCAGCTCGGCTTCGGTTTGCGGAATGCCAATATTACCCACAAATGGATTGGCTCCATCTTGTGCGGTAAAGGTTCCCTCTCCGGCCACATTAAAACTGCACTGGGCATAGTGTCCAATTTGGCCCGCACCAGCGTTAAACAAAGCGGCTCTCACCGCATGGGCATGTTGGGTTGGACACAGGGTAACTAGTTTTTTTAAAATTCCACTCTTTGGAGCCAATATGCGCACGTTGCGGAGACCAATTTTATCAGCAAGGGCTTTATTTACACCGGCTGCTACGTTATCTAAATTGGTGTGAATGGCGTAAATAGCCACATCGTTTTTTATGGCTTTAATCAATGTGCGTTCTACATAACTAGATCCGGTAAAGCGCTTGAGGCCCTTAAAAACTAGCGGATGGTGTGAAATAACCAGATTGCAACCCTTTTTAATGGCTTCATCTACTACCTCTTCGGTGCAGTCTAAAGAAATTACTGCACCACGAATAGTCGTATCGGGGTTTCCAAAAAGCAAGCCAGAATTGTCATACGGCTCTTGGTAAGCCAATGGCGCCACCGACTCTAGGTAGGTACAGAGTTCTTGTAACTTCATTTCTTACTAGGCACCCATTCTACTCATTTGGGCAGCTTCTATAGCTACTTTTTGATTGTATTCTTGGGCAATTGATTTATGATTCACCAAATCAACGATGGTACCAATGAGACAAAGACCGCCAGTAAATAAATACAAAAGACCCATGCCTATTTGTCCGACCACAAAACGTTGCACACCGGCAACCACCACCAAACCCAAAAGAGTGAACAATAAAATATCTTGGGGATCTTTTCTTTTTCCTGTATAAAACATGGTGAAGGTTTTCAACTGCCCCTCGGACATGCTTTTGGTTAATTGCTCTAAAAACTGATATTCTGCGGGAGTAATGCCCTTCAGTTGCATAAAAAATTGTTGATTCATACTAGGGTATTTAGTTTTTTAAAGATAAAATAAATTGCTTGGAAAGCTGGGCTATTCTAAAAAGCAAAATAGCTAAAGCTGGAAATACAAACCAATGTAGGCCCAGAGCTTGTTTAATTTCTCCGTGAAAAACATGGGTTATTGCCCGTCCAAGTCCGCAACCCGGGCACCACGTAATCCCTAAATTTGCCAAAGGGCAGAGTGTAAAATGGCTTGCACCCGGCGTACTGATGGCTAATAGAATCAGGGCTAGTATCCAAATAAAAAGCTCAAAGGGGGGTACGCGTTTTTTCACGAATTAAATATACAAAGACCATTCCTATTATTTTGGGGTACAGGTGCTATATTTGCAGCGAAATTAGGATTGGTGACAATTAGGGAACTACTATTACGGTACCAAGCCAACCCACGGGTAAACGAATTGGCTACAGCGCTACATTCGGCCAGGCACCCACGGGTACAGCTTAGGGGTCTCATCGGATCGAGTGATGCGGTGCTGGCGGTAGCTTTGTTCTTATTGCAGCAAAAAACCACCCTTTTCGTGCTTCCCGATAGAGAAGAAGCTGCTTATTTCTTAAACGATTTAGAAAATATATTGGGCAAGGAAGCTTTGTTCTTCCCAGCATCTTGCCGCAAAGCTTTCGATTTTACACAGCCCGATAATAGCATGGTGCTGCAACGTGCCGAGGTATTAAACGAACTAAAAAACACAGAAGCCGCCGCTCGTTTAGTAGTAACCTATCCCGAAGCCCTAAGTGAAAAGGTCATCAACCGAAACTCTTTAGAAAAAAACACCCTGGAGATTTCGGAAGGCACCAAGCTAGATATTGAATTTATTGCCGACTTTTTAACCGACTACGAATTCGAACGGGTAGATTTTGTATATGCACCCGGGCAATTTGCGGTTCGTGGCGGCATTGTAGATATTTTTTCTTTTTCACATTTTCGGCCTTACCGCATTGAATTTTTCGGAGACACCATTGAGAGTATCCGCGATTTTGAAATTGAAGATCAACTATCGGTAGCTAAGTTTAAACACATTACGGTTGTACCAAACGTTCGAGCTAAATTTTTAAGCGATGAAAAAATATCACTCTTAGAATATTTAGGTGCCGATTGTGTGGTGTGGATAAAAGACGCACAAATGACCCTCGATGTAGTTAAAAATGGCTACAAAAAGAGCGAGGAGTTGTGGGAAGCCATACCCGAGGCTGATAAAAACCAAAACCCTGAGTGGCTGAATCCTAACCAGCAGTTGTTAGACGAAAAAATGTTGGCAAGCCAATTGCAAGATTTTACGATTATAGAATTTGGGAAACAGTTTTTTTACAAAGCAGATCACTCTTTTTCATTCGAATTTAGCCCACAACCCTCTTTTAATAAAGATTTTAGCCTGCTCATTCACAACTTAAAAAAGAACGAAGCGGAGCATATAGAAAACTATATTTTTACCGATTCGGCCAAACAATCGGAGCGCTTATATAGCATTTTTGAAGATTTGGACAAAACGGTGAAGTTTACACCCATACACCTTTCGTTACGAGAGGGTTTTGTAGATAGGGACCAAAAATTAGCCTGCTATACCGATCATCAAATTTTCGATCGCTATTATAAATACCAAACCAAAAAAGCATATGTACGCTCACAAGCTTTAACCCTAAAAGAATTACGCGATTTAAAACCCGGCGATTTTATTACGCACATAGACCATGGGGTTGGTAAATATGCTGGCCTTGAAAAGGTAGAAGTAAACGGCAAAACACAAGAAATGATTCGCTTGGTGTACGCCGACAACGACTTGCTTTATGTAAACATCAATTCGCTAAATCGCATTTCTAAGTTTTCGGGCAAAGAGGGCGCTATACCCAAACTGAATAAATTGGGTACCGATACCTGGGATAAACTTAAAAAATCGACAAAAAAACGAGTAAAAGACATTGCCCGTGATCTTATTAAACTCTATGCCCAGCGCAAAACCAAAGAGGGAAACGCCTTTAGGCCCGACACCTATTTGCAAACCGAATTAGAGGCTTCGTTTATTTATGAAGATACACCGGACCAAGAAAAGGCTACCGCCGATGTAAAGAAAGACATGGAGGCTCCACACCCGATGGATCGCTTAATTTGTGGTGATGTAGGCTTCGGGAAAACAGAAATTGCCATTCGGGCGGCGTTTAAAGCAGTTACCGACGGGAAGCAGGTGGCTGTGTTGGTGCCCACAACCATTTTGGCGCTTCAACATTTTAAAACCTTTGTTGCCAGATTGGGTGAATTCCCTTGCACGGTTGATTATATCAATCGTTTTAAAACATCGGCACAAATAAAAGAAACCCTACAAAAACTAGCCGATGGTAAAGTCGATATCATCATTGGTACCCACCGCTTGGTGAGTAAAGATGTGAAATTTAAGGACCTAGGCTTGTTAATTATTGATGAAGAACAAAAATTTGGTGTAGGAGTAAAGGAAAAGCTTAAACAGTTTAGAGTAAATGTAGACACCCTTACCCTCACCGCTACGCCTATACCCAGAACGTTGCACTTTTCCTTAATGGGTGCCAGAGATTTAAGCATTATTAGTACGCCACCTCCAAACAGACAACCGGTGCAAACCGAACTGCATGTGTTTAACGAAAAGCTCATTCAAGAAGCGGTTGAATTTGAATTGACTCGTGGTGGGCAGGTGTTTTTTATTCACAATCGGGTGCAAGATTTGGCCCAGCTCGGTGGAATCATTCAAAAACTGGTGCCTTCGGCCAAAATTGGTATTGCCCATGGTCAATTAGAGGGCGATGCACTAGAAGACGTGATGCTCAAATTTGTAAACGCAGAAACCGATGTATTAGTAGCCACCACCATTATTGAGGCTGGTTTGGATATAGCAAACGCCAATACCATTATTATTAACCATGCGCACATGTTTGGCTTAAGCGATTTGCATCAAATGCGTGGTCGTGTGGGACGGTCGAATAAAAAAGCTTTTTGTTATTTATTGAGCCCGCCGCTTTCTACCCTAACCGGCGAAGCCCGCAAACGCTTGAGCGCCATTGAAGAGTTTTCGGAATTGGGTAGTGGGTTTAATGTAGCCATGCGTGATTTAGATATTCGCGGAAGCGGAAACCTTTTAGGAGCTGAGCAAAGTGGCTTTATAGCCGAAATTGGCTTTGAAATGTATCATAAAATTTTAGACGAAGCCATTCAAGAATTAAAAGAGGAAGAGTTTATGGGCCTTTTTGAAGAAGAAAAAGAGCGTGACTTTATTTCCTTTACACAGGTTGATACCGATTTAGAGGTGCTTATTCCCGACGAATATGTAACCAGCATTGCCGAACGCTATAATTTATACAGTACGCTTTCTACCCTACAAACCGAGGCCGATTTATTGGCTTTTGAACAGGGCCTTATCGACCGATTTGGACCTCTGCCAGATTCGGTGAAAGAATTAGCCAATACCCTGCGCTTACAGTGGTTGGGTAAACGCATTGGTTTTGAAAAAATATCGCTTAAGAAAAATGTGTTACGTGGTTATTTTATAAGCAACCAACAATCACCGTATTTTGAATCGGAAGCTTTTGGAAAAGTATTGGCCTTTGTACAAACTAAGCCGGGGGCTTGTAACCTAAAAGAGGTGAAGGGTGTGCTTAGAATTGCCTTTGAGGGTGTAAACGACCTAAAACAGGCTATTTATTTGCTAAATGAGTTGCTGGGCTAATTGCCCAATATAAACGTAATGGGGAGTACGTAAGAGCTTCGAACTTCGACACCGTTTAATATACCCGCTTGCCAGGGTGGCAATAAGCGTACCACCCGAAGAGCTTCTTCGTCGCAACCGGCACCAATACCACGCAATACCTTAAAATTACTGAGAACCCCATTGGCCTCCACCACAAAATATACGAAAACCTTGCCCTCTACACCTTGTTCTGCTGCACTAGCCGGATAGCGAAGGTTTCTATTTAAAAAACGAAGTAATTTTTTTTGCCCGCCCGTATGCTGCGGTGGCGTATCCAAAGAACCCGGAGCATATATACTAGCCTCCTGATTGGTTTTTGGTGTACCCTCTGTTGGTTTTGGTGGTGGTTCTTGCTTAACTATTTGTATAACAGTGGTGGTGGTTCCCGCTAGCGGAGTGCTGTTTAAATTTACTACATCTAGTTCTTTCAAAGAACATATTTTTCCATCCTTGGTGAGTTTAAGCTCTAGTAAGATATCGGCCTTAACCTGTACCAATTCACTGGCCCGAATATAGCTCTGCTTGGTCCAATAAGTAGCCACTAGGGTGTCGCTACGGCGAACAACATTAAGGGTGTGCACCAACCAGGTAAGTGTTTGTTTTTGGTATGCCACCTGGCGCTCTTGGTTTAGTTGTTTGAGTTGCTGGTGTGTTAAGTGGTGGTAATTATAATACGTGTCAGTAATGGTGGTAAAATAGCTCGGTGGATCGAAATAACCTTTCTTTTGATCTACATAAAATGCTTCTATAAATTTAGTAATGGCAACTTTTACTTCCTCTTCGTTGAGTGTAGCCGCCTTTTCGAGAGGCTTGGGAGCCACAGAGGCTGTGGGCTGCACCACCTTGGGCTGGGGGTTAATGAAATGACGTATATCTTCTAAAAAAATATTAAGTAATGCTAATAAAAGCACCAGCACGCCCATGGAAATAGCAAAGCGCCAAACGGATTTATCGGGAACAATTTCGGGTTCGGTAAATTCGTTTTCGTCTTCCATAATGTATTAGCCAATAAAATAAGTGAGATACACATACACTAGGGGTGCGGCAAAAATAAGACTATCAAAGCGATCCAAAAGTCCGCCGTGGCCGGGTAAAAAAGAACCCGAATCTTTAATATTTAAACTACGCTTCAACATAGATTCTACCAAATCTCCAAAAGTGCCTGCAACACCAACCAATAGGGCTAAAACCAACCAGTGTATGGGCGCTATGGTGTATACATACCTGCTCAAAATCCATGCCACAAGGCTTGCAATCACTATACCGCCCACAAATCCTTCCCACGATTTTTTGGGTGAGTGACGCTCAAAAAGTCTGTTTTTACCTAACGTGATACCAAACACATAGGCACCCGAATCGTTTGCCCATATGAGCAAAAGAAGAGAAAGCGGTAAAATAAAAGAAAAGCTAGCGCCCATAAAACCCAGGGCAAGGTAAAGGGAAAAGGGAATGGCTACATAACACACAGCCAATAGTGTTATGGCAATATTTTGAAAAGGTGTGCTACTTTTTCGGTACAACTCGGCAACAAATACCAGCAATACCACGGGTATCAATAAAAGGGCGTTTTGTAAACTTTTGTTATATACTAAAACCGAAAATGCCAGACCATATACCGCCAAAGAAAGAATTATTCCGGCGGGAATGTTGGGAGACAATTCGGTGCTTTTTACCAAACGATAAAATTCTAAAAGACCAACGACCACCAACAAAAGTCCAAAAGCTGCAAAAACAAAAGGACCTAAAAACAGGGAACCCAACATGCAGCAAGCAAAGAAAAATGCGGTAATGACTCTGGTTTTCATATTTTAAAAAGGATTATCCGATAAAAGTTTTTGTGCTGTTTGGCTATCCAACTCGGGTACCAAAACCTGTACTTCTCCAAAATGGTAGGAAGAATCTTGTTTGTTTAAGAGCACCGCCTCTATGCCGTTCTCTTCTAGTAATTGCTTGGAAAATTCGGCTTTAATGGGATCGCTGGTGGTATATACTTTAGTCCAGTTTTGGCTCATGGTTTTCTGTTTCTGGGTTTAGCCCATTTTGGCGGGTAATTTGATAAAATTTATACAATAGAAAAATAGTAATAACGGCCGAAAGCACTACACTAATTAAGTGAAATCGGCCGGCACCATCTTGTTTCATCGCTTCTGCAACCGATAAACCATTTTGTTGATAGATAAATACAGCTACCACGGCTGATCCGTTGTTTAAAAAATGTCCTAAAACGGGATACCACAAACTGTTTCCGTAGTAGTATAAATAGCCAAAAAGCGCACCCAATAACATCCGAGGAATAAAGCCATAAAATTGTAGGTGTATGGCGCTAAACACGATGGCGGCCAACCAAATACCCACATGGGCGTTTTTGGCCAATCGGCCAAAAATAGGTTGCAGGCATCCCCTGAAAAGAAGTTCTTCTCCAATAGCCGGAATAAGCGCAATCATAAGCAAGTTTATAACCAAATCTACAGTCGTTGGCATGTATAAAAACCTTTGAGTAAGGGTGGCTAGCTGGTCTTCTTGTTGGCGCATCCACTTTTCTACATCATCTAAAAAAGCGGGTAGATGCATAGCATTATTAACATCTATGGTCCATTGAAAAAAGCCGGCTGAACAATAAAAAAGTATGCCCGTTAAAACAAAAAGAGGAATAGAGGTTGGGGTATTTAATTTAAAAAATGAAGGCGCTTGATAGCCCTCTCGTTTGGCAAACCACCAAGCCGGAAGCGCAAAAGAACCAACACTAGAAAAAAGTTGAACGATACGCAAAAAACCCACGCTTTCATTCATGGACGAAATAGACAACACAGATTGTTTATAGAAAAATGATCCTACAAGAAGGCCTAAAATAGAAAATAAAAACATCCCAGAAACCACCAAAACCAATAGTTTAAGAAGTGCCAAGCCGGGAGATGTGATACTAGTGGACATGATGTGCCTATATTTTGTACTTTTGAAGCATAAAGTAACAAAAAATTGAGGGCTTTTGTAGTATGTCTGTAAAGATTGGAACAATAGATTTGGGTGATTTTCCGCTTTTGCTTGCCCCTATGGAGGATGTAAGCGACCCCCCATTTCGTTTGGTGTGCAAACAAAATGGAGCGGATTTAATGTATACCGAATTTATTTCGTCGGAGGGGCTTATTCGTGCGGCAGCAAAAAGTAGAAAAAAACTTGATATTTTCGAATATGAACGCCCTATTGGTATTCAGATTTTTGGTAGCCTAATAGAAAGTATGCGGGAGGCTACCGAAATTGCCAGCCAAGCACAACCCGATTTAATAGATATTAATTATGGCTGCCCCGTTAAAAATGTAGCCTGCAGGGGTGCCGGGGCTAGCCTATTGCAAGATATTGATAAAATGGTAGCTATGACCAAGGCGGTTGTGGAAAGCACCCACCTACCCGTTACCGTAAAAACCCGTTTGGGTTGGGACGATACCACCAAAAATGTATACGAAGTAGCCGAACGCCTGCAAGATGTGGGTATAAAAGCACTTACCATTCACGGGAGAACCCGAGCGCAAATGTATAAAGGCCAAGCCGATTGGTCACTTATTCGAGAAATAAAACGCAACCCTAGAATTCAAATACCCATTTTTGGAAATGGCGATGTCGATAGCGTAGAAAAAGCCGCAAACTGGCGTTTAGAATATGAGGTTGATGGGATTATGATAGGCCGAGCAGCTATTGGTTATCCCTGGATTTTTAGAGAAATAAAACACTTTTTTGCTACTGGTGAAAAGCTGGCTGGGCCCACCTTGGCAGAACGAATTTCGGTATGCAGCACACATCTCGAAAAATCGATTGAGTGGAAGGGCACTAAAACCGGGATTTTTGAAATGCGCAGACATTATGCCAATTATTTTAAGGGTATACCCGATTTTAAGGAATACCGCATGCGGCTGGTGTCCTTAGAAAATGTGGACGATATTTCTTCGGTTTTAAGTGAAATTGAGGAGAAGTTTGAAGATTTTGTAGCAGTATAGTATGGTTAAAGCAAATACGTTGGGGGTTACTGTTTCTGTGGTTACGAATTATCAAGCCGATTTTTCCGATCCGGCCAACGGGCGTTTTTTATTTGCATATCAAATTACCATTGAAAACGAAACCCAAACAGCCATACAGTTGCTAAGTAGACACTGGGATATTGTAGATGCAAGCGGCTTGAGCCGGGTGGTTGAGGGTGAGGGGGTAGTGGGAGAACAACCCGTTATTCTACCCGGAGAATCACACCAATACGTTTCGGGGTGTGAGTTGGCCACCGAGATGGGGTCTATGCAGGGGTATTATACTTTTAAACAAGTAGATAAGGCTGCTTTATTCCGAGCAACTATTCCACATTTTACGCTGGTAGCCAATTATAAATTAAACTAAAAAGCCCCAAATGTTTCCAAATGGGGCTTTATTGTTCGTTTTAACCTTAATCTCTTCTGTTACCCAATAACATACTGGCGTAATAAACTAGTGTTGCTAGTGAACCAAGGGCGGCTATTACATAGGTCATGGCGGCCCACCATAAGGCGTCTTTTGCCAGATCGTGTTCTGGGGCATTGGTAATAGAAGCACCAGAAGAGTCTAACCAGGCTAGGGCTCTTCTGCTGGCATCAAACTCTACCGGCAGGGTAATAAAGCTAAATAACGTAACAAGAGCCAGGGCGGCTACGCCTATTGCTAATACATAAGGGTTGCCGGAAAAAACCATGATCATCACCCCAATAAACAAAGTCCATTGAATTAGGTTAGAGGCTAGGCTAACAACAGGCACCATTGATGAGCGAAATTGTAACCAAGAATAGGCTTTAGCGTGCTGAACAGCGTGGCCACATTCGTGGGCAGCAACAGCAGCGGAGGCCACACTTTTACCGTGATATACCTCGGGGCTTAGGTTTACTGTTTTGTTTTGTGGGTTGTAGTGGTCGGTCAGTTGACCTTCAACAGAAATAATTTCTACATCGGCTATGCCGTGATCGGCCAACATTTTTTCGGCAATTTCTTTACCGCTTAAGCCAGAAAGTAAACCAATTTCTGAATAGGTTTTAAATTTGCTTTTGAAGCGCCATTGAACCGCAAAGCTAATTAGCCCGACGGCTATTAATAAGAAAAGTCCCATATTTTGTTTTTTTTATAAATATAATTACCATTTATCAAAAAGCATACCACTTAAACACAAAAAACCTGTTTTTGTAATTTATGGTGGGTAAATATGGTGTTTGGGTTGGTTTTGGACTTTTTTTGTTGGCTGGACTCGGCTTGTCAAAATGGCTGTTTATTTTTGTATTTTTAAGGCTTATTAATTTATATGGATGTACTGATTTTAGGCATAGCGGCGCTGGTTTTAGTGGTAGCTGTGGTACTTTTTGTTAAACGCCCTGTTTCGGCAGATGGTATTTCTGCGGATGAGTTTTCTAGATTGAAACAAGAAAATGAAGGATTTCGGGCCGAGGTGGCCAGAACTACCGAACGGGCCGAAAATAGTGCGGCAGAACGCCTGCGTTTAGAGGCTAAATTGCGTGAAGTTGAGCTAGATTTAGCTACCAAAAACGAGCGAATTGTAAAAGCTGAAGAGTCGTTTAAATCACAAAGAGAACGTTTAAGCGAACAGGAAAATTATATACAAACCCTACAGCAGCAGTTTAAATTGGAGTTTGAAAACATCGCCAATAAACTGTTAGACGATAAATCAAAAAGTTTTACGGAGCACAATCGCATCCAGTTGGATGTGATTTTAAATCCATTTAAAGAAAAATTAAAAGATTTTGAAGAGAAGGTAGATAAGGTGTATAAAGCAGAATCGGATGAGCGAAATGTGTTGAAGGGGGAGATTAATAAGTTGGTTGAAAACAACCGCTTAATGAGCGAAGAAACTCAAAACCTAACCAAGGCGCTTAAAGGCGATCAGAAAAAACAAGGGAATTGGGGAGAGATGATTTTAGAAAAAGTATTGGAGCGCTCGGGTTTGGTTAAAGACCGAGAATACCGCGTACAGGCTAGTATGGTTGGGCCTGATGGTAACCGTTTACAGCCCGATGTGGTAATTGATATGCCCGATGGTAAACACTTGATTGTGGATTCAAAAGTGTCCTTGGTGGCCTATGAGCGTTTGGTAAACAGCGATAATGAAGCCGAACGGGAGGTTTTTGCTAAAGAGCATGTAAAATCTATTCAAAACCACATTAACGATTTGTGTGGCAAGAATTATCAAGATTTATATCAGATTAATTCTCCCGATTTTGTGTTGTTGTTTGTTCCTATCGAATCGTCGTTTAGTGTGGCGGTGCAGTTAGATGAGGGGTTGTTTAATTACGCCTGGGATCGTCGGGTGGTAATCGTAAGTCCTTCCACATTATTGGCAACATTGGGTACGGTGGCTAGTATTTGGAAACAAGAACGTCAGAATAAAAACGTATTGGAAATTGCTCGATTAAGTGGGGCGATGTACGATAAGTTCTTCAATTTTGTAGAAGATTTGGAAGATATTGGCAAGAACTTGAAACAAACGGAAAAAGCATACGATAAAGCCATTAATAAATTATCAACCGGTTCAGGTAACCTAACTGTAACGGCCGATAAAATTAAAAAATTGGGTGCTAAAGCTAGTAAACAGCTCGATCAGAAATATATAGACGATCAAGAAGAATCGGCTTAAAAAGCCTTCCAACCCTGGGCTTTTAACTCGTGCATGTTATTCGATTTAGATACCAATTGACAACCAGAAGCAGCATCGGTCATGTGGCCAATTACGGTAATATCGGGGCTGTTTTTTATCTTATCGTAATCGCTCTGCTTAATGGTGAATAATAACTCGTAATCTTCGCCGCCGTTTAAAGCACAGGTGGTGGGATCTAATCCAAATTCACGAGCTGTGTCGTAGGTCATTTGGTCAATCGGTATTTTTTCTTCGTACACGTGGCAGCCTACATTCGATTGTTTGCAAATGTGTTTTATTTCTGAAGCTAAACCATCCGAAATATCTATCATAGCGGTTGGTTTTATGCCATTTTCGCGTAAATAATCTACAATATCTTTTCTGGCTTCTGGTTTTAATTGCCGTTCAATTACATAGTCTTTACCTTCTAAATCGGGCTGAACGGTTGGGTTTTCTAAAAATATCTGTTTTTCTCGTTCCAATAATTGTAAACCAATATAGGCTCCACCTAAATCGCCGGATACACATAATAATTCACCTTCTTTTGCACCCGAGCGGTAAACCACATTTTCAGAATCTACATAACCAATGCTGGTTATGCTCAATATTAAACCTTGTTTAGAAGCCGATGTATCTCCACCCACCACATCTACACCAAATTTTTTACAAGCCAAATAAATACCCTCATAAATTTCCTCTACAGCTTCTAAAGGAAATTTACTCGATAAGCCAATAGATACAGTAACCTGAGCGGCTATACCATTCATGGCATAAATATCACTTAGGTTTACTTGTACAGCTTTATAACCCAAGTGTTTAAAAGGTGTATACGCTAAATCGAAATGAATGCCTTCTAATAATAAATCTGTAGAAACGGCAATTTGTTTGTTACCAGCCGATAAAATAGCTGCATCATCACCTACACCCTTAATGGTGCTACTTTGTGTGATTTCAATTTTATCGGTTAAATGCGCTATTAATCCAAACTCTCCTAATTGTGCTAACTCTGTACGCTCGGTATTTTCAAACATAATTTCTCTTTTTAAATCTTCTCCAAAATTATTCTTTTATACACACACTAAATAATTACTATTTATTATTTATAAAATATACTATGGTTTATTAAGGTGTTGGTATGGTGTATAAAGCTTCTAAATTTCTTTTGACTTTGTAGTTATTCTATTTTTTTAAACAATTTTCATCCAATTTTAAGTTTCACTAAATTAATTATCAGATACTTATCAAGTATTACTTATTTTATTCAACATATATTTGTGAATAAAATTTTGACTTATAAAAAGTGAATAACTCTCTAAAAGCGCTGTATAAAAAGAGCACAATTAAAAGATTTTCACCAAAAAACACCACTCCTATTAGTTCTACTTATTTATCTACATGTTTTAGTTCACTTGTTAACAGGAATCCACAGCTTAAACTAGGTTAAAAGAAAGAAACTACTTACCTTGTTCTATTAATAAACTGTTTTATGCCCCTTATTTTACCTGTTAAAGGAGTTTCCCCAACTTTTGGTAGCGATTGTTTTATTGCTGAAAACGCAACCATTATAGGTGATGTCATGTTAGGTACGCATTGTTCTGTGTGGTTTAATGCTATTATTCGAGGCGATGTAAATCAAATAAGAATTGGCAACTATACCAATATTCAGGATGGTGTAACGGTTCATTGTACCTACGAACAAGCGGCCACAACCATTGGAAATTATGTATCGATAGGCCACAACGCTATTATACACGGTTGTACCTTAAAAGACAGAGTATTGGTAGGAATGGGTGCCATTATTATGGATAAAGCCGTAGTAGAAGAATACTGCATTATTGCCGCAGGCTCTATTGTGTTAGAAAATACCCTGTGCGAATCGGGATATATTTATGCCGGTTCGCCCGCTAAACAAATAAAGCCTATCAGTGAAACACAACGTGCTTTATTAGATCAATTACCAGATAGGTATGTGTTGTATAGCGATTGGTTTAAAAATCCGCAGGAATTGTAATTTTTTCTTCTAAATCCCAATTTGCTCGGAGGCTGATGGTTTTATCGAACCACCATACTTTTTCGGGTTGAATATTCTTTGCCACATCCCCACTATCCCATTTTCCATTCTTGTTTTCATCTAAAACCACCCGAATATTGTATTTTCCGATAGGATATGTTTTATAACTTAAGGTGCCAGCAGCTGTTACTACATCTTCTTTTAGTGCCACCTTTTGTTCGTTTAAGAGCTGTATAATATAGGTTTTTGTAGAATCGGCTGGTGTTAAAATAAGGCTCAAGTTTCCGTAACTATCTAAACCATCTTGCAAAAAGGTTTTAGAAAAAGAGTTGTTTTTTAAGCCCGAAATACCACCAACAGCACCTGCAGCAATCTTTACTGTATAATTTCTACCCGCCTTAAACGGATATAGTATTGTCAACACCTGACTCAACCCACCCGTTTTCCCAAGTTTCCAGCCACTTAATTTTACCGAATCAGACTGCAAACTAATTTTGGTGCTATCTATCAGTTCAGATGGCATGGAAAAAAGTAAGGAGTACCCCAATCCAGGTTTTAATTTATTGCCTAGCGTGTTGTCTTTTATAACCGGCGTTCTATTGTTAGCCTCTCTTTTATTTCTATTGATATCAACAATGCTTATAGATTCTGCACCGGAGTATATTCCTAATTTTAAAGAATCATAAGCTAGTTCTGGCGTCCAAATTAGAGCAGAATCGCCCAGTGTACTATATTTTTTTATACTATTTTTAAGATAATCAGCACCACCCAGCTCTTTTACAATTAACCTCTCAACCGGTTTGTTAAACACTAAAAGTAGCCGCCCATCTAACTCTACTTTTTTCTCAAGTACCTTAAAATCTTTTGGTAACTCTTTAAATAGCCTGATTTTTACATCCGAAGTGTTTTTGTCCAGTTTAATTTTTGTTGTACCAAACCCAATCTCGTCTAGCCCTTGATTGTAAATTCTATCGGGGCTAGTTTCTTTTAGTGCGTATACCGAATACTCATCGCTTCTAAGATTGCTCAATTTAAAGTTTCCCTTCTCATCCGTAGTGGTGTAGGTGTTTGGTTTTTTCTTCCCCAACAAGCTATCTTGTTTAGTTGGAAACAAAAACACCAGCACATCTTTCAACGGCTCGTTGGTGGTTGCGCTAGTAACCGCTCCGCTGATAGCTAGAGAATCGAGCACCTTACCCGTTGAAAAAACGTAAGTATAGTTTTTTAGTAAATTATTTTCGTTTACATCACCAAGGGCTTTGCCGAAATTAATGGTGTAGGTGGTGTTGGGCTCTAGGGCCTGATCAAGTTTTATACTTAACACCTCTTTGCTTGCTTTTATATCGAGTGGCTTCTCAAGCGCCGGGCTTACTGTAATTTCAGTGAAGGCGTTGTTTAGTTTTATAAATTCATTAAATGTCAATTCAATTTCGGGTGCCGAAAAACCGGTGCTTAAATTTTTAGGTTTCTCTTTCAACACCTTTGGCGCCTCGGCATCTTTTAGTCCTCCGCTTGGCGATTGCATGCTTGCACAACTAGTAACCGCCCACAAACCTATCCCAAAGCAGACCCACAAGAGCCCCACCCCATTAAAGGCCTTTTTTACGCCCTTAGTCAAAAAAATATTTTTTTTGGAACAACCAGTCAAAGAATTCTTAAAAGTCCCGCAAATCGCTTTATTTTGAGTCACCCGGTTTTCTATTTAAGTTATTGATAATCAGTTATTTAGTTAAGTGAACCATTAAAACGGAAATATCCGAAGGCGAAACCCCCGAAATTCGGGAAGCCTGTCCAAGTGTTCTCGGTTTTACTCGGAGTAATTTTTCTCTAGCCTCTTTGGAGAGCGAACCAAGAGTGAGGTAATCGAAATTTGGATTAATTTCTCGGTCTTCCATCCGTTTCATTTTCTCTACAATTTCCAATTCCTTTTCAAAATAGCTTTCGTATTTCACTCGAATTTCCGCTTGTTCTATCACCTCGTTGCTGTAGGCTTTCAATTCGTCTTTTAGGTTTGGTACAGCATTGCCTAAATCCAAAATATTTATTTGTGGTCTACCCAGCAGGTTTACCAATTTTACTTTTTGATTTATAGGCGATGTTCCAAGTGTGTCCAATACGCCGTTTATTTCTTCCGGTTGTACCGATTCGTTCGATAAATAGGCCACTAGTTTGTCTGCGGCAGCCACCTTAGCGTGTACCCCATTCATGCGCTCATCGCTTATTAAACCAAGCGAATGACCAATACTACTTAAGCGCAAATCGGCATTGTCTTGTCTCAATAACAAGCGGTGTTCTGCCCTAGATGTAAACATTCTATACGGCTCTTCGGTGCCCTTCGTTACCAGGTCGTCAATTAAAACACCTATATACGATTCCGAGCGCTTCATAATCAACTCCTGTTTATCGTATACTTTTTGGTGTGCATTTATTCCTGCAATAAAACCCTGACAGGCCGCTTCTTCATAACCCGTGGTACCATTAATTTGACCAGCAAAAAACAAGTTTTGTACCAATTTGGTTTCCAATGTAAGCCCAAGCTGCGTCGGCGGAAAATAGTCGTACTCTATGGCATAACCCGGCCGAAACATTTTAGCCTGTTCAAAACCCGGTATTTGTTGTAGTGCTCTGTATTGTACGTCTTCGGGTAAGGAGGTTGAAAAGCCATTCACATATATCTCTACTGTGTTCCACCCCTCGGGTTCCACAAATATTTGATGGCGCTCCCGTTCAGCAAATCGGTTTATTTTATCTTCTATGGATGGGCAATAACGGGGCCCCAAACCCTTAATACGACCGGTAAACATGGGCGATTTTTCAAAGCCCTCTTTCAGGGTCTCGTGTACCGCTTCGTTGGTATAGGTAATCCAGCAACAGCGTTGCTCGGTTTGTAGGGGAACATCTGTATAAGAGAACCTCCCACGTTCTTCATCCCCCCACTGTTCTTCCATTTTACTATAATCTAGCGTTCTCCCATCTACTCGTGGTGGGGTTCCGGTTTTCATTCGCCCCGCCTCAAAACCAAGTGTAACGAGCTGTTCCGTAATACCGGTAGCCGCTTTTTCACCCGTTCTACCTCCACCAAAACGCTTTTCTCCAATATGAATGATTCCGTTTAAAAATGTACCATTGGTTAAAACCACAGCCGAAGCTTCTATTTCTATACCCAAGGAGGTAATCACTCCGGCTATACGATCTCCGTCTAGTTTCATTCCCACTACCGTGTCTTGCCAGAGGTCTACATTGGGTGTTTGCTCCAGTTGTAGGCGCCACTCTTCTGCAAAGCGCATGCGGTCTATTTGTGCCCTAGGGCTCCACATGGCCGGACCCTTAGATCTATTCAACATTCTGAATTGGATGGTGGTTTTATCGCTAATAATACCCGAGTAGCCACCCATGGCATCAATCTCCCGCACAATTTGCCCCTTAGCAACCCCACCCATAGCCGGATTACAACTCATTTGTGCAATGGTTCCCATATTCATGGTAACCAACAACACACTCGAGCCCAAATTTGCCGCCGCCGCCGCCGCCTCACAGCCCGCATGCCCAGCACCCACCACAATTACATCGTATTTCTTAAACATATCCCTTTTGTTCCACGTGAAACAGTACAAAAATAATCAAATTCGTTTGCTCGTTTTTATTTTGTTCCACGTGGAACAAATTTAAAAAGCGCATACAAACTCACCAATACCCACACACCCTCTAAAACCACAAAGGGGTAAAAAGAAATGAGGTAGGCAGAAACGCCACAAAGGGCTGCACCCACCATATTGAGCAAGGTGTAGCTAACACTCTCTACCTGTATTTTTTTTGACAGGATTAATAAAAAAGCCAGCAAAAGAAGGCTCACTCCCGCGGTACCCAAACTATCCGAAACGCTCATAATCTTTGTTTTGTTTGCTCAAAAATAACGTTAATGTCACAAATCAGAAACCCGAATGCATGCTATCGGTGTATTTTATGATATTTGCATGTTAAACAACCCGTATATATGAAAACAATCTTTCATCCTGCTGCACAAAGAGGCTTTGCTAACCACGGCTGGTTGCAGGCCGCTCACTCATTTAGTTTTGCCCAATTTTACGATCCAAATAAGGTTCATTTTGGCCAGTTGCGTGTGCTTAATGATGATATTGTGGCACCAGCCATGGGTTTTGGAACACACGGGCACGACAACATGGAAATTGTGACCATCCCCCTTCGTGGATCTTTGGCGCATAAAGATAGCCTGGGATCGGTGGGTACCATTACCCCCGGTGAGGTGCAAATTATGTCGGCGGGCAGCGGCATACAACACTCCGAGTCTAACGCCTCAGAAACCGAAGAGGTAAACTTGTTGCAAATTTGGGTTTTCCCGAAAGAACGTAACATCACGCCTCGTTACAATCAAAAAGCATTTGATACCAGCTTGGCTCAAAACAGGTTTCAACTCGTTGTTTCTCCTTCCGAAAAAGATGGGTCTCTTTGGATAAACCAAGATGCTTGCTTTTCACTAGGAAGCTTTGATGCGCATACAGAAGCTAGCTATACCTTCAATTTTACACAGAATGGAGCTTACATATTTGTTATTGAAGGAGAGATAAACCTAGGTGGTCAAGTTATGGGAAGAAGAGATGCTATGGGCGTTTACGATACGCAAACACTAGCTTTTACGGTAAATGAAGCCGCCAAGGTATTGGTGATAGAAATACCTATGCATTAAACCTCAAAAGGGCGAAGCGCCAAATAATGGTTTTCTTTTTCGGTCATTGTTGTTTTTTCGGCTTTACTTTTATCGCCATAACCCAGCAGGTGTAAAAGCCCATGTATCATTACCCGGTGTAGCTCTTCGCTTTCGGTTACACCAAAGTTCTTGGCATTTTCTTTAATTCTATCTATGCTGATGAAAATATCACCCAATACCTTCCTGTCGGTTTCACTATTGTCAAAGGTGATGATATCGGTATAGGTATCGTGATTGAGGTAGGATTGGTTCATTTCCAGCAAATAAGCATCGCTACAGAAAATATAATTTAACTCCTTAATAGAGTTTCCCTCGGCTTTTGCGGTGTTTATAAACCAATCGCGAAGCTTGGCTTTATTTTTAAGAGCCACGCTGCTATCTTCTGTAAAAAACCGAATTCCTCGGATTGTATTTGCCATCTTTTGCACTTAAATTATTGTTTAAAAACTTGATTATCAATACACTAATTTTAATATCAAACTTTCAAGCTCAACCAAAAATACATAATTTTGTGTTCTTCGGGATGTAGCGTAGCCCGGTATCGCGTCAGCATGGGGTGCTGAAGGTCGTCGGTTCAAATCCGGCCATCCCGACTCCAATAAAAAAAGCCCCAATCGTAAGATATGGGGCTTTTTAAATTAAAATTCTATTTATTTTGGATCCAACACATTTTGAATGCTTACTAAAGCATCTTCTAAATGTGCTTTTACCACAGGGTTACTAAATTTAGCTAAGCTGCTACGAATTTCAGCAGCTAGGTTTTTCAACTCTCTGCGTGCCATCGGTCTGATGTCTGAAGTGGTGGCATCAAAGCGTGGTCCTGCCGGCATTCCAGGGAATGCAGCCGGTGCAGGCGTATCTTGTTTATTAATTAAGAATCCTAAACGATCAATATAGGCACGCTGTAGGTTTCTTTTGTAGGTATCTATATTAGAACCACTGGCCAATTCAGTCCAAACGCCCTTGTGTACATCGGCAAAAAGATCGGTTAAACCATAAGCCTGGTCGCCGTTTTTAGCACTATTATCAATTACACGAGCTAATCGAGCGGGCTCTAAAACACCATTTAAAACATTCACTTGCGCTCCACGTAAACGCTCTATAATACCCGCTTGATCAAATTTGTTCAATACGGATTTATCTAGCATCCAGGTTGGGGTAGCAAAAGCTTGTGCATTAATAAAGCGCAGTGCTTCTTGTTGTTTTGCTTTAGCCACGTGGGTATATACATCACCTTTTTGTTCGTAGGTTTTATCGTTTTCGTAAATACCACCAATGTTTGAGCGCACGTGGCCCATGTAGCGGTTCCACTGGGCTAACACCTCACCATATAACTCTCTCAAATTGTCGTATGGTTTTCCTTCTTCAAAGGTCCATTTCTCGATATTTGGAAGAATGCGTTTTAGGTTGGCAATACCATAGGCAGAAGCCTTCATGGCATCATCACCTAAATCTTCAGATTGTGCACGTGGATCAATGGGGTTACCAGTTTGCTGTCCGTAGAAGTATTTTGGATTACCAGCACGCTCAATGGTCCACTTGTTTAAGATTTTAGCATCCTCATCCGCAGAATTGGTATCGAACCAAGTATAACCCCATTTAATGGCCCACTTATCGTATTCGCCAATACCCGGGTACAATACCACGTCGCCATCGCCTGGTTGTGCAATGTAGTTAAAGCGGGCATAATCCATAATTGATGGTGCGGTACCGCCCATTTTTTTAGTGAAAGCTGCCGAACGCAACGAATCAACCGGGAAGGCTACGCTAGAACCGAAGTTGTGTGGTAAGCCTAGTGTGTGACCCACCTCGTGTGATGACACAAAACGGATTAATTTACCCATCAACTCGTCTTTAAATTTAGGTGTTCTAGCATCTGGGTTAATGGCTGCGGTTTGAACAAAGAACCAATTGCGAACCAGGTTCATTACGTTGTGGTACCAACCAATATCGCTTTCTAATATTTCTCCAGAGCGTGGATCGGCTACGTGCGGACCATAGGCATTCGGAATGTTTGAAGCGAAATATCTAATTACTGAGTAACGAGCATCTTCAGGACTCCAATCTGGATCGTTTGGTGGGTCTAAACACACAATGGCGTTTTTAAATCCAGCCTTTTCAAAAGCCGCATTCCAATCGTTTACCCCATCTTTTAAGTACTGACGCCATTTTTGTGGCGTAGCTGGATCGATGTAGTAAACAATTTGTTTTACAGGTTCTACCAATTCACCACGTTTGTAAGCCTCTTTATCTTTCGGCTCTAATCTCCAATGACGGGCATAACGAGTAAGCGTTGCTTTTTGAGCATCGATGCCGTAGTCGGTTTGTGCCTGTGAAAAGAACCCAACTCTATCATCAGCTAAACGCGGTTTCATAGGCACCTTTGGCAACAACAACAAGGAGTTGTGAATCTCAACAGTCACCGAACCCAAGCTTTCGTCTACCGGTGCGGCAGCTGCTCTGTAGGTTTTGGTGGTGGTTACCTCAACATTTATAGGGAAACTTTTTACCGTATCAATGTAAGAACGAGCTTCGTCTAATGCCGAGATTTTATATCTGGTTCTTACCGCTGTTGGTAAGCCAATAGACAATACATCTTTTGTAAACAAATCGGTTGCATCAATAACTACAGAAGCCGAATCTTTGTTAATAGCTTTGATATCAAAAGCACTTAAAATAGCGTCTAAATTTGAGTTTTTAACCGATTGATACATATCTGTACCCTTAGCGGCTATGTTGTCATAAGAAGGTACACGAAGCAATACTTGTTTATCGCGTTTTTGCCATATCCACACTTGTTCATTTAATTCTTCACCGCCATAAGTTCCGTCAACTGCCGGAGTTTTTACATAACGGGTAACCATGAGCATTTCTCTCCCAAATAATGAATCGGGTATCTCATAATAATATTTTCCATCTACTTGATGTACCTTAAACATACCCTTGTCGGTTTTTGCTTTTTCGGTAATTACATCTTTATAGGGTTTAATGCCCGGTTTGGCAGGGCCTGCCGGAGCGCTAGCTGCCGCTGGGGCCGCTGCTGGTGTGCTTGGCTTTTTTTGTGCCATTGCGCCAGTAATTCCTAGGGCAACAAACAACAAACTTAGGGCCAAGTGACTTTTAATACGAATGGTTTTAATCATGGTTTTTGGTTTTGGTTGTGTTAACAAATATAAAAGTTGCAAGAAATTTTTTGTACACCTATCCTTAAAGTTACAAAGTGGTTACAACTGTTTCTTAACGTAAATATATAGCATTCTCATTAACCTAACACACAAATGCTATATATTTTATTAAAAAAAGCCCGCTTGTGGGCGGGCTTTTTTGTATGGCTATTTTATAGAAAACGGAAGGTAAATACCCACCGTAATGTTTCGTCCCGGGTTATAAAAACCAAGGCTCGGATCGGTTTCATCTAACCTACCTGGTCTTAGTCGACTGAGGTGGTCGAAGTATTTTTTGTTTAATAAATTATTTGCAGCCACATGAATTTTTAGTGGCATTTTATTGATTAAAACGCTGGTACCTATGCCCGCATTTAATAGGGTGTAAGCTCCGGTGCTTGTTTCAAAAACATCAATTCGTTTTTGAGCAAACACGTGTTCTAACCCCAAAGATAAATAGGAGTTTTTTAATCCTTTAATCTTGGGCTCTAAGCGAAAATCATTTCTAACAACTCCTGCCGGAATAAAGGGAAGTGCCCTGCCGGTTGTTTTATTGCTGGCTCGAGTATAGGCAAAACTACTTTCTATATGCAAAACATCAATTGGGTGTAACGTGATGCTAAACTCGGTTCCGGTTAGCACCGCGTTGTCTTGCCCAAAACGGTAAACTGGCAAAATGGTTCCATTGTCGTTAATGGTTTCACCTCCCAATTGGCGGGCATAGATGTATCGGTTAATTTGGTTGTAAAAAACAGTCCAATCAACATCTATTTTTTCTGTATGAAAGCCAAGACCTAAATCCGTATATAAACTTCGTTCAGGTTTTAACGTATTGCTTCCAATTTCGTAACGAAAAGCACCCTCATGAACTCCGTTAGCAGACAATTCGGCAATATTGGGTGCCCGAAATGCCGACCCCACATTGGCTTTTATGTTCCACACCTCTCCAAATTCTTGAGTGAAACCAACCGCCGCACTTAAATTGCTAAATTTATTCTCAAACGCATCGAAAACAGTTGTACCATTTTCAACCAACTCTTCCGATTTGGTTTGTTTTTGATCCAAGCGGAGTCCAACATTTAAACTAGTTTCTTTCCAACTCTTTTTTAGGTAACCAAACATTCCCCACTCCATTGAGTTATAATTTGGTACCAAAAACTCTTGACCCTCATTGCTGTTTTTTTGGTTTACCGTAGAAACGCCAAATACCCGTTCTAAACCATTTTTATCCGGAAAGAAATATTTAAAGTCACTACTTAATGTGTTTAAATCAAAAAACAAGCCGGGAACCGATTGTTCATCTTCAAACTCTTTCCGTTGGTTTTTTTGAAAAGATATATTGCTTCTGAGCCTACCCGAACCCAACAGAACGTTGCTGTTAAATGCTATTTTTTTATGCAGTATTGCTTGGTTTGGCAATAGCAGAGTACGTCCATTCAGTTGATTCTGGGATAATACATTACCACTACCATCTTCAAATTCTCCATTTGCATTTGGTAAAAAATCGGGCAAGCCCACATTACTACTAAAGCTCGACACGTTTAGGTGCGCATACCCCCAATTTTTATTTATTCCTACCTGTCCGCTCAGGTTTTGTTCGTTAAAGCCGGTATTGGGGATTCGCCCGAGAGGTGTTTCGTAACCCTTTGCGCTTTTAAACGATATTCTCGATCGCCAAACAAAGCCATTTTTGTTGCCAAAAACCATGGCCGAGTTTCCAAACATCGCACCATTACTTGAAAAATTACTTAGCACTTCTCCTTTAATTTGACCCTCGGGTGCTGGCAAAGGGTCGATCATATTAATAACACCGCCTAGCGCATCAGAACCATACAAAAGGCTAGCCGCACCCTTTAACACCTCCACCTTATCAACATTAAATTGATCTATTTCTATACCATGTTCATCTCCCCACTGCTGGCCCTCTTGTTTAGCCCCATCAGCCAACGTAATTACCCGATTATAGCCTAAACCACGAATAACTGGTTTAGACACTCCTCCGCCCGTGGTAATTTGCGACACTCCCGGTATTTTGCTTAGCGCATCTATAATATTGGTAGACTGATTGAGTAATTTTTCTCGTTCAACCAAACTTATACTGGCACTATTTTTTCGATTATCCGCACTTGATGTGCTTCCGGTAATTACCACCTCATGGCCCTCAATGCTACTTTGCCCAAGTTTAAAAACCAATACGTCCGTATTTGCAAAATCAACACGTTGAGTGCTGGTTTTGTAGCCCATGTAGCGTACTTCTATTAAAAACAGGCCCCTTGCTGGGGTATTACTCAGTATAAATTCACCTTTACCATTGCTAGATGTACTTAGCCTTAAATCGGGAATGGAAACGGTTGCTCCCACGATATTTTCGCCAGTTTTGGCATCTTGAATACGCCCTTTTACCACGCCTTGTGCCCAAGAGCCGGTATATATCAATTGTAATAGGATGAATGCCATCCAAAAAATCTTTTTCATAAAAAATGAGTTAAAATAAAACAGATCACACGGGTTTTCCGTGTGCTTAATACAAACAACTACTTATGAAAAAGCGGGCGGCCCCCTAAGACTATAATGAATACTCGTTGTTTTAAACAAACGAGTGGTGTGTTGTACAATAAATGATAAACCAATCTGCTCTACTAAAATTTGTGTAGCCGAGGTTGTTACAAACGATTTTTCGAAATGTACCGAACAGGCCCAGCAGAAACTATTTTTTAAGGCTAGATGGTTTTTATGCTGACAGGTTTGTCCAGCAGTTTTACTACACGAATTTTGTTGATCCGAAACCGTTCGGTGTCCGTGAAAAAAATCAATAGGAATTACACTTAGCGAAAAAGCCAGCAAAAGAATTACCGAAAGCACACGATTTCTAAGTGTTTTCATTATTATTAGCTAAGGTAAGTAAAAAAACAATTTTACTACCTTCGTAAAGGTAATAAAACTACTACCCATGAATACCGAAAAAATAAACTTGTCTGTAAAAAATACACCAACTGGTACAAAGCTAAATTGCAAGGGTTGGGTGCAAGAAGCAGCATTGCGTATGCTCTTAAATAATCTCGACCCAGATGTGGCCGAGCGACCCGAAGATCTCATTGTTTATGGAGGTAGAGGAAAGGCGGCCCGAAATCCGGAAGCCCTAGCTTTGATTATTAAAGCGCTACAAGATTTAGAAGAAGACGAAACCTTATTGATACAGTCGGGTAAGCCAGTAGGTATTTTGCCCACCCACAAAGATGCCCCTCGTGTAATAATTTCCAATTCTCAGTTGGTACCGCATTGGGCAACCCAACAACATTTTGATGAGTTGGAAGACAAGGGTCTTATGATGTATGGACAAATGACCGCAGGTTCTTGGATTTATATTGGTTCGCAAGGAATTGTACAAGGCACTTACGAAACATTTGGCGAATTGGCCCGTCAGCATTTTGGCGGCAGCCTAAAACACACCCTATCAGTAACTGCGGGTTTAGGGGGTATGGGCGGTGCTCAACCCTTAGCCATTACCATGAACGAGGGAGTCTGTTTAGCTGCCGAAGTAGAAGAATGGCGCATTCAGAAACGATTAGAAACACGCTATATTGATGAAATTTGTTACAATATTGACGAAGCCATTGATCGAGCAATTCAGTATAAAAAAGAGGGTAAGGCCCTATCTATTGGGGTGGTGGCCAATGCGGTTGATTTATTAAACCGCATGATTGAACGGAATATTACACCAGATACGCTTACCGATCAAACATCAGCCCACGATCCACTTGTGGGTTATTTTCCCGAAGGTTTATCGGTGGAACAAGCAAATAAACTTCGCGAAAGCAACCCTGCCGAATACACCAAACAATCGTATGCCACTATGGCCAAGCACGTACACTGCATGCTCGAGTTGCAAAAACGAGGCGCCATTACCTTCGATTATGGCAATAACCTTCGAGGCAGAGCGCTCGAGGTTGGGGTAAAAAACGCTTTTGATTTTCCGGGATTTGTTCCAGCGTATATACGCCCACTTTTTTGTGAGGGTAAAGGCCCATTTCGCTGGGCAGCACTCAGCGGCGATCCAGCCGATATTGCGGTAACCGATCAAGTAATTCTCGATCTTTTCCCGGAAAACGAAGGCCTTCGTCGGTGGATTACCATGGCGCAAGACCGCATTGCTTTTCAGGGCCTACCCGCCCGAATTTGCTGGTTAGGTCAAGGTGAACGAGAAAAAGCCGGATTGGCCTTTAATAAATTGGTAGCAGAAGGTAAGGTAAAAGCACCGATTGTAATTGGTAGAGACCACCTAGATACCGGTTCGGTAGCATCGCCAAACAGAGAAACCGAAGCCATGAAAGATGGCTCAGACGCCGTAGCCGACTGGCCTATTTTAAATGCTTTAATTAATACGGCTGGTGGTGCCAGCTGGGTATCTTTACATCACGGCGGCGGTGTAGGTATTGGCTACTCCATTCACGCAGGTATGGTTATAGTTGCCGATGGAACCGCTGATGCAGCACGCAGAATTCAACGAGTGCTTCACAACGATCCGGCTATGGGTGTTATACGCCATGCCGATGCCGGTTACGATATTGCACAAGATACCGCCCGCAAACATAAACTAGATTTAAAACAACGTTTAAATAAATGAGACCCGGCGAAGTAAATAAAAAGTTTGAAGCTTTGCAGCAGCGCATTGCACAAGAGTTTGAAAGCGAAGCGCCCGATTTAAAGGTTTTTCTCTTTTTAATTGGGGTACAGGAATTGGGCCAGGGTCCGCAAAAATTCAGCAAGCGCCAAAAAGAAGAACTGATGCACATTGCCAATTGTAGGCTTTTTAGCGAACTAGGCTTTTATGAATTAGAGGGCCTCGATCAGGATGGTTGGCCACATTGGAAATTAGTAAAACCCGTTCCGGCGTATACCCTTTTAGAGCAAGAATTAATACTCAAATCGCTAATTGTTGCTTATTTTGATAATCAATAAACAACGTATATTTATAAAAACAGCATATTATGAAAAAAACACTTATAGCTTGCTTGGTATTTCTTTCTTTGAATGCCTTTGCAGCAAAACCCAAACATCAATTTGTGCGCATTAGTACCGAAAAAGGAACTTGCGTGGTTCTTTTATACAATCAAACACCACTACATCGCGATAATTTTGTGAAAATAACCCAAGAGGGTAAGCTAAGCGAAACGCTTTTTCATCGGGTAATTAAGAGTTTTATGATTCAGGGTGGTGATCCCGATTCTAAAACAGCAAAACCTGGCCAAGCTCTTGGCGATGGCGATTGGGGCTATACCGTGCCTGCTGAATTTCGCGATAGCCTTTTCCATAAAAAAGGAGTAATTGCAGCCGCTAGAGATGATATTCCAAGCAAAGCATCGAGTGCCTGTCAGTTTTATTTGGCGCAAGGCAAGGTGTTTACCGATGAGCAATTAGACTTGTTGGAACAAAATCGCTTAAAACGAAAAATCCCCACGTGGCAACGAGAGGTGTATAAAACATTAGGAGGTATTCCGCATCTCGACCAAAACTATACCGTATTTGGAGAGGTGGTTCAAGGCATTGAAATGATAGATACGATAGCCGCCGTAAAAACAGGTGCAGCCGATAGACCGGTAGACGATGTGCGCATGACCGTAACAGTTTTAAAGAAAAAAGAAGCCAAAAAATTAGAAAAATCACTAGGCTTGGCTAGCAAACCATGAAAATAATCACCTACAATGTAAACGGCATTCGGGCCGCACTCAGTAAAAACTGGCTAGATTGGCTGAAGGCCACCCAAGCAGATGTGGTGTGTTTGCAAGAAATTAAAGCCAGCCCCGATCAGTTGGTTGATTTGCATTTGCTTGAAGAGTTGGGTTATCAGCATTACTGGTATCCGGCCGAGAAAAAGGGCTATAGCGGAACGGCTATTTTTACCAAAATTACGCCAAAACATGTAGAATATGGCTGCGGCTTGCCCGATTATGACAGAGAGGGTAGAGTAATTCGTGCCGATTTCGAACACTGCTCGGTATTAAGCACCTATTTTCCTTCGGGTTCTAGTGGAGATGACCGCCAAGCTTTTAAGTATCAATTTTTGAGTGATTTTCAACTATACATCAACGACTTAAAAAACACGCTCCCCAATTTAGTAATCTGTGGCGACTATAATATTTGCCACAAACCGATTGATATTCACAACCCCAAATCTAACGCCAACTCCTCTGGTTTTTTACCCGAAGAGCGGGAGTGGATGGAAAATTTTATTCAAAGTGGTTTTGTAGATTCTTTCAGGCATTTTAACGAAGAACCACACCACTACACCTGGTGGAGTTACCGTGCAGGTGCCCGCTCTAAGAATTTGGGTTGGCGCATTGATTACACCTTGGTGAGCGAATCACTTAAATCGAACTTAAAGCGTGCCGCCATTTTACCCGATGCCAAACATTCAGATCATTGCCCGGTATTGGTAGAGTTAGCCTTTTAATATGGAAACAAGTCTTTTCACCAACATCCACACTCTGGTGGGTATACACGATGCCAATGTTCGGCTGCTTCGTGGTGCCGACATGGCGCATCTCCCTAGTCTAAAAAATGCCTGGTTGTTGGTAGAAGATGGTCGCATTGCAGCCTTTGGTTCTATGGATGCTTTGCCCCCCAACGCTTCGCAACTCAATCAAATTTCATTAAATGGTGCTTGGGTTTTCCCCTCTTGGTGCGATTCGCATACACATCTTGTTTTTGCTGCTAGCCGAGAAGATGAGTTTGTGTTAAAAATTAAGGGTAAAAGTTATGAAGAGATTGCCCTTGCCGGTGGTGGCATTTTAAACTCGGCACAAAAAATAAAAGCCTGTACAGAAGATGAGCTATTTGTTTTGGCTCAACAACGTTTGCAAAAATTAATCGCCCTTGGAACCGGAGCCATCGAACTGAAAAGTGGCTATGGTTTAAGTTTAGAAGGCGAATTAAAAATGCTTCGGGTAATAAAACGCCTGAAGGAATGGTCCCCCATTCCAATTAAGGCCACTTTTTTGGGTGCCCATGCCTACCCACAAGAATTTAAAGAAAATCATCAAGGATATATTGACCTGTTGCTTAAAACCCTCTTGCCCCAAATTAGCGCTGAGGGTTTGGCCGATTATATCGATGTATTTTGTGAACAAGGATTCTTTTCTTTAGACGAAACGGATCAGATTTTAACAGCTGCCACACAGCTTGGCTTAAAACCTAAAATACACGCTAACCAATTATCTGCCACTGGAGCAGTAGAGCTGGCAGTGCGCCATCACGCCCTCTCGGTAGATCACCTAGAGGAAATGAACGCCGCTGCGGAAGATGCCCTTGCTGCAGGAAGTACTATTGCTACCCTCTTGCCCACTTGCTCGTTATTTTTAGGCATCCCCTTTGCCAATGCCCGCCGCTTGCTTGCTAAAAACGTGTGTCTAGCGCTGGCCTCCGATTACAATCCGGGTTCTTCCCCTTCTGGAAATATGAATTTGGTTGTTTCGCTGGCTTGTATGCGCCAAAAAATGCTACCCGAAGAGGCCATTAATGCCGCTACCCTAAATGGTGCTGCCGCCATGGAACTGTCGGATATGTACGGTAGCTTAAGTGTGGGTAAAGTGGCCAATTTCTTTTATACCAAAGCATTGCCTTCATTGGCTTATCTCCCGTATTCATTCGGAGATAACCTTATTGAAGGTGTATTTATTAACGGAAAACGCTACGAAAATGAGTAGACTACATACTTACAGTTCGGCCGACCTACTAGCGCTTACTACTTGCAGAGAGGGGGAGACAAAACTAGGTCAAGAGTTTGCTACCGTTTCTACTTTGGAGCAGTTGACCACCAGTGCTGCAAAATTTGTGGTGGTTGGTTTAGCAGAAGATGTTGGCGTGTTAGCGAATGGCGGGAAGCCCGGTGCTGCCAACACTTGGTCGGAAGTTCTTCCGGTATTGTGTAACATACAGAGTACTGCAATATTGTCCGGAACCGATGTATTGCTTTTGGGTTGTTTAAGCTTTGAAGAGGAAATGAAGCAAGCTAAAGGAGCCGATACAACACAATTAAGAACGCTGGTTAATAGTATTGATGAAGCGGTACTGAAATTAGCGGAGGCAATTTTTGCTGCCGGTAAGGTGCCTATTTTTATTGGCGGTGGCCACAACAACGCTTATCCCATTTTAAAAGCATTTTCGCAGATCAATAATCAACTTGTAAATACAATTAATATTGATGCCCATGCCGACTTTAGGGCGCTAGAAGGCCGTCATAGTGGAAATGGATTTTCATATGCTTTTAAAGAAGGTTTTTTGAATAAATACGCTGTAATGGGATTACACGAAAATTACAATTCACAGTATTTACGAAACGAATTATCTAGCCACACGGATCGTATACAAGCGATTTATTTTGAAGATTTTTTAATAGGAAAAACCACACCCGAAAAGGCCTTTGAAAATGTATTAGTATTTACTCGTGGGCTTTGTGGTTTAGAAGTAGACTTGGATAGTATTGCCGGGATTTCAGCCAGTGCAGCTAGCCCCACCGGTTTTACCGCCGAGCAAATTCGTTCCTTTATCTACCAAACTAAGGGTACAAAATTGGGCTACCTCCATATTTGCGAAGGTATAGCAAATTCAGAAAACCTTGTAGCCAAACTTATTGGCTATTTGGTGAGCGATTTTATAAAAGCACAAAGCAATTAAAATATCCAGATTTTTTCTGGACTAATACAGCTGTTCAGCTTAATATCGAAGGACTCTCCATCGCCTATATTGTCTAGTGGTTCAAAATACGATAACCCCACTTTTTGAACGTTTGCATTGCATTTGGATAAAAAGCGGTCATAAAAGCCTTTTCCGTAACCCACTCGGTTACCCTGCAGATCGTACGCTAACAAGGGAACCAAGATCATATCCAACTCTTTTTCTTCTACCTCTAATCCGCCGTTTGGTTCGGTAATACCCCATTGGTTGGTTTGGAGTGTGGTGTGTTCATCCCAAACAAAATGACGCAGCGTGTGCTGTTTGGCGTCGCTTTTAGAGAGCACCAAACGAATACCTAGCTGGTTTTCTCGTAACCAATTTACTAATAGTTGGGTGTTCACTTCATTTTTACCCGCTATGGGTAAAAAAAGGTGAAGGAGGCTAATGTTTGAAAAATCGATTGTTTTAAATTGAGCAAGAATTGCCATATTGGCTTCTTTTACTTGTTTTTCGGACAAGGATTTACGCAAGTTTAAAGAATGAGTTCTGGCTTCGGCTTTGTTCACACTATAAAGGTACTAAAAATAAAAAACGGCCCCGAGTTACCTCTAGACCGTCTATAATCAACCTAAACTTTAAACTTAATTAAAGATTTTATTTAACCCGCTCAATGTATTCGCCAGTTTTGGTATCTATTCTAACCCTTTCACCTTGGTTAATAAATAGAGGTACTCTAATTTCTACGCCTGTTTCAACGGTTGCGCTTTTTAGGGCATTGGTAGAGGTATCGCCTTTCACAGCAGGTTCGCTGTAGGTAATTTCTAATTCAACACTTGCCGGGGCTTGCGCCATAATTGGTTCTTCGCTTTCGAAGGCTACAATTACGTTCATTCCCTCTTTCATAAATCGAGCGGCATCGCCAAACAAAAATTTAGGAATGTTAAACTGCTCAAAAGACGTGTTGTCCATTACCACAAAATAATCGCCGTCTTCGTAAAGGTATTGGTAATCGTTGGTTTCTACCCGACAGATTTCCACCTCTTCGTCGGTACGGAAGCGGTATTCTACCAATTTTCCGGTTTTTACGTTACGCATTCGAGCCTGATAGAAAGCCCGAAGGTTTCCTGGTGTGCGGTGAAGAAATTCTTCTACTGTAACCAACTCTCCGTTAAACCGAAGAATATTACCACTTTTAACTTCTGATGCTTTTGCCATAAAAACCGAATTAATGATGCCTAAATGCATCTATTTTTGTGTTGCAAACTTATGGTGTTTTTTACTATTTAACAATAGTCACCCCACTATTGTCGCGGATCTAAAAGTTTTTGTAATCTGCCAGTTGTATTTGGTGTGTACAATAGTCGTATTCGTGTTGTTGGTTTGAGCAAACCACCAAAGTTCTATTTACACCATATTGGCTTATTAACGAACGATACCAATCAATTCCTTGTTCATCGAGGTTGGCTGTGGGTTCATCGAGCAATAAGAGGGGCGTATCGGAGAAAACCGCTAAGGTTAGTTTTACCCGCTGTTTCATGCCCGACGAAAAATATTTAATAGCCTTGTGTTGTGCTCCTTTTAGGCTTAAGGTTTCTAATAAAGTTTCTTTAGTGGTCCCGGCAAGTTGTTTTTTAAACTGAAAGTGGAATTCTAGTTGTTCTTCGAGGGTAAACTCTTCAATGAGTTCTAAATAGGGTGCGGCTAAACTGATGTATTGGTAAACCTCTTCGGGTTCTAGTTTTTTACCCCCTATTTCGTAGTTCATTTTTCCCTCAGATGAACTCAGGTTACCAGCAATAAGTTGTATTAAGGTTGATTTGCCACTGCCATTGCTTCCTAAAACGGCATAGGATTTTTCGGGTTCGAGTGTGTAAGACAGCGATTTAAAGATCCATTCTTGGTTAAATCTTCTTCCGATATTTTCAAGAACAACCCTCATGTTAGTTAGCCGTTGCCAAAACCTTTCATTACTCCACGGTTGGAATTACGAATGAAATTAATAATTTCATCACGCTCTTCGGTGGGTTTAAAACCAGCTTCTACCAAATCGAGCGCTTTGGTTGTATTGCTATTTTTTAAGAATAAAACCCGATAGATGTCTTGTATCTCGTTTATTTTTTCGGAGCTAAACCCACGACGGCGCAAGCCTACCGAGTTGATACCCACATACGAAAGAGGTTCTCTACCCGCCTTGGTATAAGGTGGTACATCTTTACGCACCAAAGAACCACCCGAAATCATCACATGGGCTCCAATGCTTACGAATTGGTGTACCGCACTCATTCCACCAATAATGGCAAAATCATCAACGGTAATGTGGCCGGCCAATTGCACACCATTGGCTAAAATACAATTATTGCCTACCACACAATCGTGTGCAATGTGGGTGTAGGCCATCAACAACACATTGTTACCTACACGTGTTTCTTTTCTGTCTGATGTTCCACGGTTAATGGTTACACATTCTCTAATGGTCGTGTTATCACCAATAACTACTAAGGTGTCTTCGCCGCCAAATTTTAAATCTTGTGGTACAGCAGAAATAACCGCTCCTGGAAAAATACGACAGTTTTTTCCAATCCGAGCACCATTCATAATGGTGGCGTTTGAGCCAATCCAGGTTCCTTCGCCTATTACTACATCTTTGTGGATGGTAACGAAAGGGTCAATAACTACATTTTCGGCAATTTTTGCTTGTGGATGTATATATGCTAATGGTTGAATCATAGATTTAGTGAGTTTTTCTAATTATTTGCGCCATTAATTCTGCTTCTACCACAATTTTGTCGCCCACAGTTCCCACGCCTTTCATTTGAGCAATTCCACGTCTAATGGGTGTAATTAAATCGCAACGAAATACCAAGGTATCTCCGGGCAGCACCTTTTCTTTGAAGCGTGCATTTTCTATTTTTAAGAAATAGGTGAGATAGTTTTCCGGATCGGGAACGGTGTGGAGCACCAAAATGCCACCGGTTTGAGCCATTGCTTCAATTTGTAATACACCTGGCATTACTGGTGAGCCCGGGAAGTGACCTTCAAAAAAAGGCTCTCCCATACTTACGTTTTTAACGCCTACTACATGATTTTTGGTTAATTCTAAAATTTTATCTACCAATAAAAATGGTGGACGATGTGGCAAAATATTCATAATTTGAACCGTATCGTATACCGGAGTGGCGTTTAAATCATATTTAGGAACATGTTTTTTACTGGTATCTTTTTTCCACTGTGCTTTAATCTTTTTTGCAAAGGCTACGTTGGCAGCATGGCCTGGGCGGGCTGCCATAATATGCCCCTTTATGGGAACACCCACTAGGGCTAAATCGCCAATCATATCCAATAATTTATGACGGGCGGGTTCGTTTTGGTGACGTAATTTAATGTTGTTTAAAATGCCTTCGCGGGCCACATCAATATCATCTTTATTGAAGATTTTGGCTAAGTGTTTTAACTCTTCTTTGCTTACCTCTTTATCTACCACCACAATTGCATTATTTAAGTCACCACCCTTAATTAGATTGTTTTCTAATAACATTTCTAATTCGTGTAAGAAACAGAAAGTACGGCAAGAAGCAATTTCTTTTTTGAATTCACTTAGCGTGGTAATGGCTGCATGCTGACTTCCTAAAATGGGTGAATTGTAATCAATCATGCAGGTAAATCGGTAATCGTCTAGTGGCATGGCTACCATTTCTACCTTGCGATCGGGCTCGGTATAGTGAATATTTGCAGGAATGGTGTAGTATTCTCTATCGGTTTCTTGATCTACAAAACCCGCTTTTTCTAGTGCATCTATAAATTCAATGGAACTTCCATCCATAATGGGAATTTCGGGCCCATCTAATTCCATTAATACATTATCTACTTCACAACCCACCAATGCAGCCAATACATGCTCAATGGTGCTTACACTGGCTCCATTCTGAGAAATAGTGGTTCCTCTGGAGGTGTCGGTTACATTGTCTACATCTGCATCTATAATAGGATTATCAGGTAAATCTACTCTCGAAAATTTATATCCATGGTTATCAGGAGCGGATTTAAAGGTGATGTTTACCGCTTCTCCGGTATGTAAACCTACGCCCGAAAGCGAAAAAGATGATTTTATGGTTCGCTGTTTGATATTCATAGTTGTTTTGTATAGCAGGGCATCTCAGTGAGCGTACTCTTTATTTTTTTAAATTTTTTAATTCGCTTTCTAGTTCGGCCAGTCGGCGCTCTAGTTCGGGCAACCGCTGATAAACAACTTGAGAACGTTGATTATTGATAAATGGTGTGGCCGGAACTCCAGCCCATTTTTTACCTTCTTCTGTAAGCGACCGAGTGATACCCGATTTTGCTTGTATTTGACTACCGCTGGCAATATTTATATGCCCCACAATTCCCACTTGTCCACCAATTATATTTTGATTACCAACTTTAGCACTTCCTGAAATGCCGGTTTGAGATGCAATAACGGTATTGGCACCAATTTCTACATTGTGTGCTACCTGAATGAGGTTATCGAGTTTTACGCCTTTGCGAATAATGGTAGAACCCATGGTGGCTCTATCGATAGCGGTATTGGCTCCTATTTCAACATCATCTTCAATAATTACGTTGCCAATTTGGCTCACCTTACTATAGCTACCATCGGCTAGGGGTGCAAATCCAAAACCATCACTACCTACTACAGTTCCCGAATGAATAATTACTCGGTTTCCTATACTGGTTTCGAAATATAATTTTACACCTGGAAATAAAACACAATCTGACCCAACCGAAACACTATCTCCAACGTAAACTTGTGGGTATATTTTACTATTATCGCCAATAATTGCGTTAGCGCCTATGTAGGCAAAGGCTCCAATGTACACGTTTTTGCCAATTTTTGCGCTCGGGTGTATAAAACTAGGCTCTTCTATCCCGTGTTTATCCATTTTAGCGGTATTGTACATTTCTAATAACACCGAAAATGCGCTATAGGCATCAGCTACCCGAATAAGGGTGGCATTAACGGCTTGTGTACACACCATGTTCGCATTTACAATTACAATAGATGCTTTAGTGCTGTATAAATAGGGTTCGTATTTCGGATTGGCTAAAAAAGATAAGTCGCCAGCTTGGGCTTCTTCAATTTTGGCCAACTTGCTTACTGCCACATGGGGATCTCCCTCTATGGTTCCATTTAATAATTGCCCTATTTGTTGAGCAGTAAATTGCATGCGTTAGGTTTTTGTTGAACTTGGTATTTAACTCACAAAGTTAACCTTATTTAGTGTTTAGCCTAACAAAAAGTAAATTAATGGCTAATTCACCAATTCTTTAAGATAACAAAAAATGTATTTCTTAACTGTTTTTGCCAATGCTTCCAGGTTAGAATTATCAGATGCTTGGGCAATATCTACTACAGAGCCATCTTTCATTAAAATTTGAATACTCCCATCTCCTGGGCGATAGGCACTGTTTTTAATGGTGTCTGTAAATACAAAATAGGTGGCATCATCTTCAGAAACATGATAAACGGTTTTAGCTTTTTCTACCATTTGGGTAATTACATGCAATTCGGGCGCTTGGTTACTTATTTCTACTTGGTATAAGTTTCTATAAATGAGGTGCTTGCATAGCGTTGATAAAATAAGGTCGCTATCTTCTGCCCATACTTTTATGGAGGTAAATATGTCGTGATCGTCTAGCAGCGCAAAGCGCTCTAGGTGTATGGGGTTATCTAAAAAGTCTTCTTGTTTGATAATATTGTTTAGAAAATGTGCTAAACTGGGTGTAGCAAACAATATTTTTCCGTCTAAGGCAAGTTCTCTTGCTCGTTCTAAAATTTTAATCAGCAATTGTTCACCCGCAATAACCGTTTTGTGTAAATACACTTGCCAATACATCAACCTGCGGGCAATAAGAAATTTTTCGATGGAATAAATTCCTTTTTCTTCTACCACCAATTGGCCGTTATGCACGGTGAGCATTTTAATAATTCGGTCTGAACTAATTACCCCCTCCGAAACGCCGGTAAAAAAACTATCGCGATTGAGGTAATCCATCCGATCTATATCCAATTGCCCAGAAATCAATTGTGAAAGGAATACTTTGTGATATTTTTTGGTAAAAATGGCAATGGCTAAATCCAACTTGCCACCAAATTGGATATTCAAACTATCCATTAATAGAGAGGAGAGGTGTTCGTGTGATACACCCTCAATTAACACATGTTCTAGTGCATGCGAAAAAGGCCCATGGCCAATATCGTGCAGTAAAATGGCAATTTGTACCGCCTCTTCTTCCTCGGGCGTAATATCTGCACCCTTTGATCGTAGGGTTTCTACAGCCATACCCATGAGGTGCATGGCTCCTAATGCATGATGAAAACGGGTGTGTAATGCCCCCGGATATACCAGGTGTGTCATACCCAATTGTTTAATGTAGCGCAAGCGCTGCATATAAGGATGTTGCAGTAAATCGAATATCAGTGCTGTGGGTATGCTGATAAATCCGTAAACCGGGTCGTTGATGATTTTTTTCTTATTCAAAGCGATGCAATATACACTACAAAAATTGCTAAATTAAATGAGACAAAAAACAGCCAATGTTGGTGTATCTTAGCATTTAACTAGAAGCAGTACGGCATGCAAGAAACTTATATACTTTGGGCAGACGACGAAATTGATTTATTGCGCCCCCACATCTTGTTTTTAAACGACAAGGGTTATAAAGTAAAAACAGTAACCAATGGCCGCGATGCGCTCGAAGTATTTAAGAAAGAACATTTCGATCTTGTTTTTTTAGATGAAAACATGCCGGGTTTAACCGGCCTCGAAACCCTTACGGAGATTAAAAACATTAGTCCCGAAACCCCTGCCGTATTAATTACAAAGAGCGAAGAAGAATATTTAATGGAGGATGCCATTGGTTTTAAAATTGATGATTACCTGATAAAACCCGTTAACCCCAAACAAATTTTACTCACCATAAAAAAGCTGATTGACAATAAACGTTTGATAAGTGAGAAAATTTCCATGGCCTACCAACAGGATTTTAGAAACCTGGGCATGATTTTGAACGAAAAACTGAATCACGATGAATGGGCTGATGTATATAAAAAACTAGTTTTTTGGGAGCTTTCTTTAGATAATTTGGAGGATGCCGGCATGCACGAAATCCTAACCACCCAAAAAGAAGAAGCCAATGCCCAGTTTTTTAAATTTATAGAAAAAAACTATGTGCACTGGGTTAATAACCCCAACCATGGGCCATTAACATCCGACCAACTATTCAGAAAAAAAGTATTCCCCGCACTCCAAACAGCGCAGCCCACATTTTTTATTTTAATAGATAATTTACGCTACGACCAGTGGCGGGTGCTTAACTCGGTAATTACCGAATATTTTCGACTAGAAACTGAGGAGCATTATTATAGCATTTTACCCACTGCCACTCAATATGCCCGAAATGCTATTTTTTCGGGTTTAATGCCCACAGAAATGGAAAAAAAGTTTCCTCACTATTGGCAAAATGATGAAGATGAAGGTGGAAAAAATTTACACGAAGCCGATTTTTTAAGAGAACAAATAGCTCAAGTATACCGCAAAGACTGTCGATTTAGTTACCATAAAATTTTAACCGCCGAAAAGGGCCGCGAATTAACCGATAATATCAGCAATTTATTATCAAACGAACTCAATGTGTTGGTATATAATTTTGTAGATATGCTTTCGCATGCCCGTACCGACATGGCCATGATTAAAGAATTAGCTAGCGACGAATCGGCCTACCGTTCTCTTACACTTTCGTGGTTTATGCATTCGCCCCTATTAGATACGCTAAAAAAACTGGCCAAGAAAAAGGTGCGAATCATCATCACCACCGATCACGGAACCATTCGGATAAAACACCCAGTAAAGGTAATTGGAGACAGAAATACCAATACCAACTTGCGCTATAAACAAGGTAAAAACCTCAATTTTAATCCTAAAGAGGTATTTTTAGTTAAAAACCCGGGCGAAGCCAAACTACCCCTACAACATTTAAGCTCTAGTTTTATTTTTGCTAAGCCCGATGATTTTTTTGTGTATCCCAACAACTACAATCATTTTGTAAACCACTACAACGATACCTTTCAGCATGGGGGTATTTCGCTAGAAGAAATGATTGTGCCCTTTGCTACGTATTTACCTAAATAATATTTTTGTGGCATGATTACACTCGTTTCCTCTATAGAAAAACTCGATGAAGCTGCACAAGAGGTACTTCTTTATGCCCAAGACTATAAAATATTTTTGTTTTTTGGCGATATGGGTGCTGGTAAAACCACGCTAATTAAGGCTATTTGTCATTCTTTGGGTGTAAATTCAGCGGTGAGTAGCCCTACGTTTTCTTTGGTAAATGAATACGAATACCCTGGAGGCTTGGTGTATCATTTTGATTGTTACCGATTAAAAACACCTACCGAGGCCCTCGATTTTGGTATAGAAGAATACTTAAGTTCCGACAGTTATTGTTTTATTGAATGGCCCGAAAAAATAGACGATTTTTTGCCAAGTAGCTACCTTAAAATTAGCATTAGCAACCAAGAAGATCCGCAAAAGCGACACATCAAGCTAGAGAAAATAGGATAAGGTTATACAATCGGGTACGTTCTTAAAAACTGTACCGATTTTTCTATATCCGGAGCTAAAAAGCGATCTTTTTCTAAAACAGGCACCACCGCTCGGTAGGCCGTTACAATTTTTTCTAATTCAGGGGAACTTTTTTTCGGTCGTCTAAAAGAAAGCGCTTGGCAAGCATTCATGAGTTCGATGGCTAAAATGCGCTCTACATTGGTACATACCCGCAAACATTTGGTAGCCCCGTTGGCGCCCATACTTACATGGTCCTCTTGTCCATTACTCGATACAATAGAATCTACCGAACTTGGCGTACACAGCTGCTTATTTTCACTGGCAATGCCGGCTGCGGTGTATTGCGGAATCATGTAACCCGAGTTTACCCCAGCTTCTTGTATTAAAAACGGAGGCAAGCCACGCTGACCCGATATTAATTGAAAAATGCGCCTCTCGGAAATAGAACCCCATTCTGCCAAAGCAATACTTAAAAAGTCGAGTGCTAGTGCCAAGGGTTGCCCATGAAAATTACCTGCCGAAATAATTTCGTCGCTTTCGGGGAAGATGTTCGGATTGTCTGTTACCGAGTTTAACTCCGTTTCCAGTACCGAAGTCACATAGCGCAAGGTATCTTTGCTGGCACCATGTACTTGGGGCATACAGCGAAACGAATAGGGGTCTTGAACTTGTTTCCCCGGCTCGTTTACCAATTCGCTATCTTTTAAAAAATTAAAAAGTCGGTCGGCGGTTTCTACCTGCCCACGGTGCGGCCGAATGAGGTGACTATCTGGTTTAAACGGATCTATACGGCAATTAAAGCCATCTGCGGAAATACTACCCGCAATATCGGCCCAAGCAGCTATTTTTTGGGTTTTTAATAAGATGTAAACCCCATAAGCCAACATAAATTGGGTACCATTAATGAGTGCCAAGCCCTCTTTAGATTGTAATTTAAGTGGTTTAAGACCGTGTTTTGCCAATACAGTTTTTGCATCCACTCGTTTATCGCCTTCCCAAACCTCACCTTCGCTAATAAGCGGCAGTGCCAAGTGTGCCAAAGGGGCTAAATCTCCCGATGCACCCAATGAGCCTTGGGTATAAATTACGGGTACGATATTCTTATTGTAAAAAGCAACCAAAAGTTCTGCGGTTTTTAGCGCTACCCCCGAGTGACCATAAGCCAGCGATTGAATTTTTAGAAGCAGCATTAATTTCACCACATCTTGAGGTACAAATTCGCCGGTGCCGCAAGCGTGTGATAGCAATAGATTGTGTTGCAAATCTATCAACTGATCATCGGATACTTTGATGTTTTGAAGGTAGCCAAAGCCCGTATTGATACCATAAATTGGCTCGGAATTTTTAGCCATTTTTTGATCTAAAAATGCACGACAGGCCTTAATTTTTTCTTCGGCTTCAGGACTAAGCGCTATGCTAGCCTTACTTTCAATAATTTCTTGTATGGCTGAAAGTGAAAGTTCTTGTTTGCCTATGGCGAATGTTTTCATTCTTGCTAATTGGTTCCCAAAAATGAAAAAAAGGAATCAATAAAAGGAATTAATTTTTGAAAGGGATGTAATTGAGGGTAGCGTGTACGGCAATGCGTTCCGCTATTTTATTAAATACCAATTTTGGGATATCAATTTTATGGTCCGCCAGGTTGATATTGAATCGGGTGTCAAGTTTTATTCCATCTTTGCTTACGGTTATTTTACCCGTTAAGGTCCGTTTTTGATCAACTCCATGGAGATTTAATATGCCGACGGCCGTAACATCAACTGTGCCAACTTCAGAAAAATTTAATCCCGGACTTACTTTACCTTTAAAGGTGGCATAAGGGTAGCGGTCGCTTTCTAAGTATTTTTCATTAAAATGTTGCTGCATGAGTTTGTTTTGAAATTCAAACTGATTGATGGGCACCCGAACCATAATTTCTAAACTTTCGGTATTTAGCATAGAAATTACGTGTTTGTTTCTGGCGTCAATATCTTCTAGTGGGGCACTAGAAAAAAACGTAATCTCACCCTTAGTGGTAGATACCACAGTCTCTTGGGCACAGGTTTTAAAAACGCCAATACTCATTAGTAGGCTAAGTAACAGTGCTATCTTATTCATGATGTATTATTTCAATACCGATAAAACGCAAAAATTAAGCCAATTGGTATTCGATACCCTAAAATTGGGCCAATTGGGCTAAAAGGGCTTGTATAGTGAGGGTACTTTGCTCCCCGCTCTTCATATTTTTTAGGCTTAAAAGACCAGATGCCATTTCTTCGCTACCTATTAGAATTACATAGGGAATGTGCTTGGCATCGGCGTAGCCCAATTGTTTTTTAAGCTTAGCAGCTTGTGGGTATAGTTCGGCAGCAATGCCTGCAGCACGTAATTGGCTTAAAATAGGAAGCGCAAATTTCTCGGCAGCCCCATCGAAATTGCTAATGAGCACTTTGGTACTTTCGGTGGTGTTTTTTGGGAAGGCACCCAATTCTTCTAATACATCGTAAATACGGTCGGCACCAAAAGAAATGCCCACACCACTTAGGTTTTTGAGCCCAAACATGCCGGTTAAATCGTCGTAACGACCACCGCCACCAATGCTACCCATGGTAACCTCGTTGCTTTTTACTTCAAAAATAGCACCGGTATAATAATTTAAACCCCGAGCCAAGGTGATATCTAAAGCCACGTTCGGTAGTGTAGCCTTAGGCGTTTGAAGTCGTTGGATATAGTTAAAAATAGTTTCTAACTCTTCAATACCATTTTGCCCTATTTCCGAATACGCTAACACTTTTTTAAGCGCTTGAATTTTTTCTGAGTTGCTACCCTTTAACTCGATAATGGGTTGTAATTTTTCTATATCACTCTGTGTAAAGCCACGCTCCAATAATTCTTTGCATACACCGTCAAAGCCAATTTTATCCAGCTTATCAATGGCCACAGTCATATCAATAATGAGCTCGGGTTTCCCAATAATTTCGGCAATGCCCGATAATATTTTGCGGTTATTGATGAGGATACTGAAATCTTTTAAGCCCAATTGGCTTAGTGCTTCTTGATAAATAAGCACAAATTCTGCTTCGTTTAGTAAACTTTCGGAGCCCACCACGTCGGCATCGCACTGATAAAATTCTCTATAACGTCCTTTTTGAGGCCGATCGGCCCGCCAAACGGGCTGTATTTGGAAACGCTTAAAGGGCAAAGAAATATCGTTCTGATGAGCCACCACATAACGGGCAAAGGGCACAGTTAAATCGTAACGCAATGCTTTTTCGGATACTTTACTGGTAAGTTTTTTGGCATCTCCTACCTGTAATTCTTCGGGACTTACCTTTGATAAGAAATCTCCGGAATTGAGAATTTTAAAAATTAACTTATCACCCTCATCGCCATATTTACCGGTTAAGGTTTCCAGGTTTTCCATGCTAGGCGTTTGAATTTCTTGGTATCCAAACTTGCGAAACACGCTTTTAATGGTATCGAAAATAAAATTTCGTTTCACCATTTCTTCGGGCGAAAAATCGCGGGTGCCTTTAGGAAGTGTGGGTTTGGTAGTGGCCATGGATATAAAGGTAGTAAAAATCAGCTTTTATTGCTTTTTGCTTCCGCTATGAATTGTTTGCAGCCCTGTTCTATGAGTTGATATACGGGTTCAAAGAGTGCATCGTCAAAATACGGATCGGGAACAAAGTCGGTGCCGAGTAGTAGGCGCACCTTTTGTTTTTCTTTTTCTGATTGGGCTAAAGCCACTACATTTTTTAGGTTTTGGTCGTCCATCACCAAAATATGATCGAAACGAACGAAGTCTGCTTGTTCAAATTGACGGGCACGTTGCTCGGAAATATCGACACCCATTTTCCGAGCTACGGCTACCGACCGACTGTCTGGTGAGTGGCCAATATGCCAATTACCAGTTCCTGCCGAATCAATTTCCCAGCCCAAGCCTTCTGTGTTTGCCAGGTGTTCTAGAATGCCATGCGCCAGAGGCGAACGACAAATATTACCCAAACAAACCAGCAGTACTTTCATGAATTTAGCTGCCGAAAATTTGGTTTAACAATCCTCCCAAGCGAATACCGCCCTTAAGTAACTGATTGTTTACCGTGTTTAGGTTGTCGTAAATGTAGCGGTAGCTCAATTTATCGCCAAGGGTAACGCCGCCATAAATGTTTTGCGCCATGCCGTAAGTTTCGGTAATCCAGGCATTGATGGGTGCCTGTTGCCAATCGGCTTTTTGTTTCGCACTACAATAATTAATGGCCTGGGTGTATTCGGTATAACTCAGTTGTTGCGATTCTACCAATTCGGTATCCCACACACTATGCAAATTGCTCGATTTTCCGAACCAAGTCAGTTTCACATCGTTTCCCCCTTTATCTTCGGCACGACCGGTGTGCATGGGTTGGTGAACATCGCCTACAATATGTACCAGTAGGCGTATATAAATAATTTTTTGTGCTTTGGGTAGGTTTTTTTTCTTCAGTTCGTTTACTAAAAAGTTAATTTTTGTAAAGGCATTTACTGCGGTATCGACTTTTAACAGTCCATTGATATCAGCGGAGCTTAGGCCGGCAGCAAAATTTATAAAATGCCAATTGTATAGGTAATCGTAGCTTTTATCCGATTTTACAAAATCGGCCCAGTTACTACCCATGGCCAAGCTTTCGTTACCCAAAATAGCTTTAAGGGCTAACCGTGCTTTGGGATTTAAATTATTGTCGGCTATTTGTGCCACTACTCGGTGGCCCAACATGCCCCAAGCCATGCTTTGCGATGGAAGGTAAAGCAAGAATCCGAACATTACTAGTTTGTTTAATAGAGAAGTTTTCATCTGTTTTAGTTTAGAGGCTTGGGTGTACATTCCCAAGATTGAGTTAGTTTTAAGGCGATGGGGTTTTGTTGATTTAGACTTTTAAGCGTCAATGTATCGCCCTTGGCTTTTTCAATTATAAGCGTGTTTAGGTATTGACCAATGCGGTAGCAACCCGATATTTTTTGTTTACCATTTGCTTTGGTAAAGGTTCCGCTAAGGTATAGTGTATCGTTCCGCGATTCGTAGATGCCCCGAGCATATTCTTCCCATTGCCCATTGTTAAAGCAACTATCGGCATACACGTTGTTTTTGGCCGCGGTATTTAATTTCACATAAAACGAATCGCATGTAAAGCGAAATTGATGTTGGGTGTATTGCAATAATTCATTTTTATAGCTTGGGGGAACCTCTTCCCACTGGCCCTGAATGCGGCTAGAGCCCTTACCCTGATAATTGGGGTTAAAGCGACAAGCTACCCAAAAAACACTTGCTAATAAGAAAAGTATATATCCCTTTCGCATATTATTTTAGACCGCCAATCATGTCTTCTGGTCGCACCCAAGCGTCGAACTGTTCGTTGGTAAGCAAGCCCAATTCTAGAGCCGCTTCACGTAGCGATGTATGTTCTTTATGTGCTTTTTTAGCAATTTTGGCAGCGTTTTCGTAGCCAATATGGGGGTTTAGGGCGGTAACCAGCATCAAAGAATTATCCACGTGTTTTTTAATACCCTCATAATTTGGTTCGATACCAATTGCACAATGATCGTTAAAAGAAACGCAGGCATCGCCTAACAAACGAGCCGATTGCAAGAAATTGGCAGCCATTACTGGTTTAAATACGTTTAATTCGTAATGTCCGTTCGAGCCAGCAATGCTAATGGTTACATCGTTACCCATTACTTGGGCGGCCACCATGGTTAGCGCTTCGTTTTGTGTGGGGTTTACTTTACCAGGCATAATAGAAGAACCCGGTTCGTTTTCAGGAATGTAGATTTCGCCAATACCCGAACGTGGACCAGAGGCCAACATGCGGATATCGTTTCCAATTTTCATGAGCGAAACGGCCAATTGTTTTAAAGCACCATGTGTTTCTACTAGAGCATCGTGGGCTGCAAGAGCCTCAAACTTATTATCGGCAGTACGGAATGGAATATTGGTGAATTGGGCAATATATGCTGCCACTTTTACATCGTAACCTTTTGGGGTGTTAATACCGGTACCTACTGCAGTTCCACCCAAAGCCAATTCGGCTAGGTGGTCTAGTGTATTTCTCAAGGCTTTTAAACCGTGGTTTAGCTGTGAAACGTATCCAGAAAATTCTTGCCCGAGGGTAAGTGGCGTAGCATCCATAAGGTGGGTGCGGCCAATTTTAACCACATCTTTAAAGGCGGTTGATTTTGCTTGTAGCGTATCACGAAGTTTTTCTACCCCGGGAATGGTTACCTCTAGTACCGCTTTGTATGCCGCAATGTGCATGGCAGTTGGGTAGGTATCGTTAGAAGACTGCGATTTATTTACATCGTCGTTTGGATGGATAAAGGGCGTGCCTTCTCCTAGTTTATTTCCTTGTAGTACGTGTGCTCTGTTAGACACCACTTCGTTCACATTCATGTTAGATTGTGTGCCCGAACCGGTTTGCCAAATTACCAATGGGAATTGGTCGTCAAGTTTACCGGCTAAAATTTCATCACATACTTGGGCTATTAAATCCCTTTTTTCTGTAGATAGAATACCGCAATCAGCATTGGTATAGGCCGCCGCTTTTTTCAAAAAGGCAAAGGCTTCAATAATTTCTTTTGGCATAGAAGCCTCCGGACCAATTTTAAAGTTATTGCGTGAGCGCTCGGTTTGTGCTCCCCAATACCTATCGGCAGGTACTTGTACCTCACCCATAGTGTCGTGTTCTATTCTGTATGTCATGGATTCATTTTTTAAAGCACACAAATTTAACTTTTTTTATTCCAAACGTACGATTAGCGGCGTTCTAAAATGTGCAAAAATCTTTTCGTTTTTTACCCTCAATTATTTCTAATTTTCGCCCGTATTACCACACACCCGTATATGCGTTTTTCTTCTTGTTTTTCTTTTTGTATAGTACTGTGCATTGTTTTTTTTGCTGCTTGTGGTTCTGCTTCTAAGAAAAGATCGAAAGAAGATGACCGCACCGATAGTTTGGCTCTGGTTGTTCATCCGGAAAAGCTGAGCAAAGAAATTGACGCTTTTGTAGAGAAATTACACCGAACCCGACAGTTTAACGGCAATGTGCTGGTTGCCCGAAAAGGAAAAATTATTTACGAACGGGCTATTGGTTGGGCCGATTATTTGCATCGCGATAGCCTAAAAATAAATTCTGTATTTGAATTAGCATCGGTTACTAAACCCTTTACCGCAACTGCAATTTTGCTCTTGGAGGAGCAGGGAAAACTCAACTTAGACCAAAATGTAAAAGAGTTTTTTCCTGACTTTCCGTATGAGGGAATTACCATTCGTTTATTGTTGAGCCACCGTTCAGGTATGATGAATTACGTGTATTTTACCGACGATATTTGGAAGGATAAGATGAAACCCATGAGCAATATGGACGTGATGAAACTGATTGCACAATACAAACCCGCTCCTTATGCACAAGCTGATAAGGTATTTCATTATAACAATTCCAACTACATGGTGTTGGCTGCTATTATTGAAAAAGTTACTGGCAAAAGCTACGCCACGTTTATGGAGAATACTATTTTTAAGCCCCTGGGCATGAAAAATACACATGTATTTTCTACTACGGTTTTTAAGAAAATTCCGGTTGATGTGGTGGGGCACGATCGGGTTTGGCGACGCTCGGTGGTTCAGAATTTCTTAGACGGCCCAGTGGGCGATAAAGGAATTTACAGCACCCTACACGATTTGTATTTATTTGATAGGGCTATGAGAGCTGGAAAAGTTTTACAAAAAGCCAGCTTAGATTCAGCCTATACACCCCGTAATCCACTACAATATGCGCATTTTAGCTATGGCTATGGTTGGCGCTTGTTTGAGTCACCCAACCAACAGGTGGTGTATCACACGGGTTGGTGGCACGGCTTTCGCCACATTTTTGTTCGCGATTTAAAAAACGATGTAACGATTATCTTTTTGAGCAACCTCACCAATGGCAGTTTACTCGGATTAGACGACTTGTATCAATTACTACACGTACCCGTAATTCGTAGAAATGCCTATTCGAGAGCCGGTGAGTATATAGGTGGTGTTTCGGCAGAGGCCGCAGATGATTAGTTTATAGCCGGTTGGTATCAATAGTGGCCAATCCCTTTTTTAGGGTGAACAATACATATTCCCGGTTGCGGTGTAAACGCTTCATTAAGTGCGTAATTAAGGCCTCTTCTTTTCCTTCTTGAAAAAGTAAATCCTCTTCACTTAAGTGAATGTATTTGCGTTTTAATTTGAGTTTTAAACGCTGCCAATCGGATGTGCTAAGATGTAGTTCGTTCATACCCCGCAAAAATAATACTTTGATAGCAATATGTAGGTGTTTTTAATGGTTTTTTAGCTCGGAAAACTCAATTTACCCATGCTTAAGGCGGGCATGTTTCCCAATACAAAGGGATTACCCACTAGCGTTTCGTTGGCCAATACTGCAAATAAAACGGCTTCTTTTGCTTCCGATTTTATCCCCAGATCTTCTACCGTTTTAATTGGGGTATCGGGAATTGCTTGCTTAAGTAAGTTCATTAAATAGGCATTTTGAACTCCTCCACCACTGCAGTAAAGGCTCGTGTTTCCGTTAATGAAGGGTTGTAGTGATTCAGCAATAGCGCTTGCTGTAAATTGGGTAAGCGTAGCCAGCAAATCAAGGGGCGCTATGCTTATAGCATGTTGGCTTAGTAGCTCGTTCAAGCTGTCTAAATTAAACAATTCAGGGCCGGTAGATTTTGGTAAAGGCGCTTTAATAAAAGGCAATTTCAATAGCGCATCCAATAAATCTTCGTTTACCGTACCCGATTGAGCCAATGCCCCATCTGTATCATACTCTTTCCCGAATTCTTTTTTTACCACCTGGTCTAAAAGCGTGTTTGCTGGTCCAAGGTCACTGGCTACTACATCTTCTGATTGCCCATTCCTAGCCAAATAGGTAAAATTGGCAATTCCACCCAAGTTTAACAAAATGCGATGCTCGGTGGAGCTGCTATACAGTAAATAATCGCCATAAGGAACCAATGGCGCACCCTCTCCACCAAAAGCAATGTGTTTTTGCCTAAAATCGCTGAGGGTTAGTATACCCGTTTTTACCGCCAAATGGTCCCCGTCGCCCAGTTGTAGTGTGGCGTTGCCAAAGGAGCCCTGCTTGTGAAAATGTGCTGGGGCGTGGTATACCGTTTGCCCATGGCTAGCCAACACATCCACTTCCGAAGGCTGTATGTTCCATTCGGCTAAAGCAGCCAGTACCAAGTCGGCATGTTCCTGAGCAATAGCGCCATGTAAGAGGGTTAGTGTTTGCAAATCGACTTGTTGCTTTGCAAAAACCTTACGAATATGCTCCTTAAACACATCCGTATAAGGGCTAGTTTTAAATCGTTCCAATATTACCTGGGTTTCTTTGCCGAAGCCCTTTATGGTGCACAGGGCAATATCCAATCCATCGAGCGACGTACCCGACATTAAGCCCAAAATTCTGCGCTCTGGCTTTTGGCAAATACTGAAAAGCTTTGTTAGGTTTTTATTCATACTAAACGAAGATACTAAAAAGCATTTTTGCTATTTAGTGCTGTAACTTTTCAGCACTAATTTGCTCTAAATTTAGGATTTATACATTTTGTTTCAGACATTTAATACTCAAACACACCTATATGAAAAGTACACTCAAAATTTATGTTTTAGCCGCCCTGGTTGCGCTAACTTTTACCGCTCAGGCTCAAAACAAGCCCTCAGCTAAAAAGACCAATGCTGGTAGTCAGGTTTTACCACTAGACCCCAATGTAAAAACCGGCCGTTTAGCTAATGGTTTTACCTATTACATCCGTAAAAATGTAGAGCCTAAAAATAGAGCAACCCTCTATTTAGCTAATAAAGTAGGTTCTATTTTAGAGAACGATGACCAACAAGGCCTGGCTCACTTTATGGAGCACATGAGTTTTAATGGAACCAAGAATTATCCCAAAAACGATTTAGTTGGTTATTTACAAAAAGCAGGTGTTCGTTTTGGTGCCGATTTAAATGCATACACCAGTTTTGATGAAACGGTATATCAATTACCTATACCAACCGACGACCCGGAAGTGTTTAAAAATGGCATGCAAATTATGCGTGATTGGGCACAAGATGCTACACTAGACGTGGATGAAATTAACAAAGAACGAGGCGTTGTTTTAGAAGAAAAACGTTTAGGTAAGGGTGCTGCACAGCGTATGCAACAACAATATTTGCCAGTAATTTTCAACGGTTCTAGATATGCAAATCGTTTACCCATTGGTACCGAAGAGGTACTGAAGAATTTTAAACCCGAAACCATAAAATCATTTTATACCGATTGGTATCGCCCCGATTTGCAAGCGCTTATTGTGGTTGGTGATATAGATGTAGCGGCTGTAGAACAACAAATTAAAACACAGTTTGCCGATTTAAAAAAACCAGCTAAAGCAAAACCGCGTACCCAATACAACATTCCTTTAAGCGGTACCAATCAATTTATTGCCGTTACCGATAAAGAGTTTCCGGTTAGTGTAGTTCAGATGATTATTAAACACCCGGAACAAGTTATTCGCACCGATGTAGATTACCGTGGAAGTATTGTACAAGCCTTGTTTAACCGAATGATGCAGGCCCGTTTTGTGGAATTAACCAAACAAGCCAATCCCCCATTTTTACAAGCTGGTGGTAACATAGGTGGTTTCTTAGCCGGTCTTGATGCCTTTACCTTATTTATGGTAGCTAAACCAGGTGAACTTGAAAAAGGTTTCAAAGCGGCCTTAACCGAGTCGGAGCGCATTAAGAAATTTGGTTTTACCCAAACAGAATTAGATAGAGCCAAACAATCTTATCTTTTACAAATAGAATCTTCTTTTAAAGAAAAAGATAAAACACAATCAGATGCCTATGTAAATGAATATTTGCAATATTTCTTAAAGGGACAAGCATCTCCGGGTATTGAATATGAATTTACATTAACACAAAAACAAACACCCGAAATTACCCTTGCTGATGTTAATGAATTGGCTAAAAAATATATTGTAGATAAGAACCGCGACATCGTATTGATGGGTCCGGAGAAAGATAAAGCCAATTTACCAACGGAAGCTACCGTAAATGCTTGGGCACAAAGTGTAGCCACATCAAACCTTGAAGCCTATATAGACAAAGTATCAGACAAACCGCTATTAGCTACCAAGCCAAAAGCTGGAACTATAGTTTCTGAAACCAAAACCTCCGAATTGGGCATTACCGAATTGGTATTTAGCAATGGAGTAAAAGCCATTTTAAAGCCAACCGATTTTAAAAACGATGAAATAAACTTTACCGCATTCAGTCCGGGTGGTACCTCTTTGTATAGCGATGCTGATTTTCAATCGGCTAGCAGTGCAGCTGGTATTGTACGTGGTAGTGGCTTAGGCGAATTTGATGCATTACAGTTACCAAAGTTATTGAATGGTAAAAAGGTATCGGTTTCGCCCTACATTACCGAGCGCTCTGAAGGGTTATCGGGTTACACGTCACCAAAAGATTTAGAAACTGCCTTGCAATTAAATTACCTGTATTTCACCGCTCCTCGTAAAGACCCTGAAATATTTAAAGGCTTTATTGCACAGCAAAAAGGTGCCTTGGCCAACCGTGAAAACGATCCGAATAGCGTGTATAGCGATACGGTTTCTGCCGTATTGGGTAATTACAATATCCGCCGTACCGGCCCAACTTTACAAAAGGTAGATCAAATTAATTTAGATAGAGCCTTTGAAATTTACAAAGAACGCTTTACCGATGCCAGCGATTTTACTTATGTGCTTGTGGGTAATTTCGATATAGAGAAAATAAAACCGCTGCTTGCGCAGTATTTAGGTGGATTGCCTTCGGTAAAACGAGAAGAAAGCGCTAAAGATTTAGGTATTAAGTCCCCTGCTGGTTTATTAAATAAAACCGTGTATAAAGGCTCCGAGCCAAAATCAACTGTTCGTTTGGTGTTTACAGGCGATTATACCTACAACGAAGAAAACAACAATGTATTAGATGCCCTTGGAGAGGTATTGCAAATTAAATTAATAGAACGCCTGCGTGAAGATGAGGGTGGTGTTTACAGCCCAGGTGCATTTTTTAATTACAGCAAATATCCTACCGGTCGCTATAGTTTTACCATCGCCTTTGGTTGTGGTCCAGAAAACGTTGACAAATTAATAGCAGCCTCTTTAGATGAAATTGCCAAGATTCGTAAAAATGGTGCTCAAGCGCTAGATATCGAAAAATTTATTGCCGAAGAACGCCGCTCTACTGAAGTGCAGTTAAAAGAAAATAGTTTCTGGTTGAGTTATTTGGTAAATCAATACCAAAACAACGAAGACCCTAAATTAATTTTAAACCACTTAACTGCTTTAAAAGCAATTAGCCCCGAGGTATTAAAAGCAGCAGCCAATAAATACCTGAGCGGAACCAATGTGATTCAATTGGTGTTGCAACCAGACAAAAAATAAAAGAGAGCACTTCTCTAGATTAAACCGGCCAAATTTATGGCCGGTTTTTTTGTGCAATAAATTCCCGAAAAGAGTGGTTTATATAGAATAATCACTTCGAGATGAAATTGCTTCTAGTATTTATTTTTTTGATTATGACAGAGATTACGACCGCTCAGGTAGTTAGCTATCAAGATGAAAAAGGCAAAGCCTTAAGCCAAGCACAAGTAGATGCCTTGGATAAAAAGTGTCATGGTTTTTTAAGTTTAGAAATTGTGCAAGAGGGCCCACTAATGATGGTTCAAGTACGTCCACCTAGTGCCACCGAATTGCAAACCCTCCAGAAATTACGACAGCAAGAAACCGCTGTATTGCAAAAAAGTGGCTCGATAAAACCCTGCCTAGCTTTAATTTAGGCAGCACTAGTGATAAGATCTTTAGTAATAAAAATCTATTAGGCCATGTCACCCTTTTGTTTTTTTGGAGCAAAGCAGATTACCGTTCCATTGCGCAATTGCCCGCATTAAGCCGATTAGTAGCTAGCCAGAAAGGGAAACCCGTACAATTTTGGGCCCTTACTTTTGAAGATGTGGTACTTGTAAAAGACTTTTTAAAACAGCATCCATTTCCATTTATCCAATTACCCGGAAATTTTTCTTTCGTGATGGAAGATATGGGCATTATGCAAACCCCGGTATATATGCTTTTGGATAATAAGGCAAAAATTAAATTTATAAGCACCGATAATCAGGCAAACATTGATCTTGTTTTGTTGCCGGCTTTAGCTAAGTGGAACCACTAAAAATTTCTACTTTAGTAGTTCAATTTTAGCTACATGAACAAAACATACCTCATTAGTGGCGCCGGAAGTGGCATAGGCTTGGCTATGGCGCAAAAACTTGCCGCCGGTGGCGATACCTGTATTTTATTGGGTAGAAATTTAGAAAAGCTACAAAAAGTAGTGGCTAAACTACCAGGCAATCATGCTGCTTTTCAGGCGGATGTTCGCTCCATTTCTGATTTACAAGCGGTGGTTAATATGTTAGAAGGAAAAGCTATACACGGCATTATTTCCAATGCCGGTGTGGGTGGCGAAAACTCATGGGGCCCCGAAGATCGTTGGTCGGAAATTGTAGATACCAATTTAACTGGCACCTACCAATTGGTACAAAGTTTTTTGCCTAATTTGTCTTTAGCTAAAAGCAGCTTTACGCATATTGTCATTACTTCTTCGGTGTTGGCCCGTTTAGGTGTGGCCAATTACAGTGCCTATTGCGCTAGTAAAGCAGGCCTTTTGGGCTTAATGCGTTCTTGGGCGGTTCAGTTTGCTCCACAAAACATATTGGTAAATGCCATTTGCCCCGGTTGGGTAAACACGAATATGGCACAAGAAGGTTTGCAAGGCATTGCCGACGGATTAGGTATGAGCAAAGACGAGTTTTACGACATTGCCATGCAAAGTGTACCGCTTAGAAAGATGAGTGAGCCCGAAGAAATAGCCAATTTGGTCAGCTATTTAGTCAATCAAGAATCCATAACGGGTCAAAGTATCGATATCAACTGTGGGTCGGTAATGAACAGCTAATTTGCCTTTACGGTTACACTGTTAGAAGCCTCACTTTCGTTTTTAATGCGATCTAATGTTGTTAGCACATAGGTGTAGCGCTTTCCTTTTTCGGCTGTTTCGTCTATAAAAGATCGTAATTCTGCATCAAAACTAATTTTAACAATAGCACGTACGCGGGCGGTGTTTATCGATTCTCCATCGTTAAAACGGTAAATCACAAAACCGCTGGCGGTATCGCCATCTTTTGCAGTGCTGGGTGTTTGCCAGGTTAAACTTACTCCGCTTTTGGTGGCTACGGCTTCGCTAAGTTGGGGTGCATTGGGTTTAATGGCATCTAACCAAGGCATAGTGGGTGGCAATGCCGGGTGTTTATATAAATCAGTTTGTAACGAATCGTTAAAGCCGGCCAAATTATCTCGTAAAGATTTAGAACTAAAAAATACGGCACCTTGGGCATGTTTATTTTCTCTCAAATACCTAATTTGTCGGGGCAATTGGTTTTTATCACGCCAACCCGGTCTGTTTTCCATGGCTCTATAGGCTCCAATTCCTACATAAAAATGTTTGCCAAAGCTATTATTTGCCCACCAATCTACTAGTTTCTCGTAAGCGGCGGCGCTATAATTAAAGGGGAAATAAATCTGCGGATTAACATAATCCATCCACCCCATTTTCACCCATTTACGGGCATCTGCAAATAATTTTCCATAGCCATCTAGCCCATTCGTTTCAGATCCTGCTGGGTCTTGAGATTTGTTTCGCCAAATACCAAAAGGGCTTATGCCAAACTTTACATAGGCTTTTGCATGATGAATGCTATCGGAAATACTATGAATAAGGGTATCTACATTTTGTCGTCTCCAATCGTTTATGGAGCTAAAACCTTGGCCGTATTGTTGAAATGTTTTTGCATCATTTAGTACCTGGTTGGGTTCCGGATAGGGATAAAAATAGTCGTCAAAATGCACTCCATCGATATCGTAATTGCGTACTACATCCATAATAATGGAAGTAATGTATTCGCGAACCTCCGGTAGGCCGGGGTTAAACAATTTTTTACCTCCGTAGGTAATAAACCATTGGGGCTTTTGCTTGCTTATGTGTAGTGGATGGGTGTGCGAATCTATTAAATCAAAAGTAGCCCGATAGGGGTTAAACCACGCATGCAATTCCATGCCCCGTTTATGAGCCTCCCTAATAGCAAAACTTAAGGGATCGTAATAGGGTTTTGGAGCCTTACCCTGTTGGCCAGTTAAAAACCGACTCCATTGTTCCATGCTTTGGCCATAAAAAGCATCGGCTGCGGGGCGTATTTGTAACATGATGGCATTGATACCGCTTTTTTGATGTTGATCTAGGATGGCAATGAATTCTTTTTGTTGTTCTTCACCACTTAAACCCGCCTTCGATGGCCAATCGATGTTTACTACCGTGGCCACCCACACCCCCCTAAATTCTCTTTTAGGATGATCTACTACTTGTGCCCGAAGCTGTGAACATAAAAAAAATAAGGCAAAAACAAGTTTAAATAAGGTGGCTAGGCGCATGGTTTGTATCTGGTTGCCCAAATATAGTTAAATGGTGTTTTTTACCATAAATTTATATCAGTTGACTATCAAAATTCCTTCTAATTAAATCAATAACATCAAGTGTTCAAACAATTTTTATCTTTGCCGAATATAATTTTAAAATAAACGAGCGTTAAATACGTTCTCATAGCAATACTGTATGGATAAGAATGATCAGTTATTAGGTTCACTATTGTATCTTTTTCACACCACCGGCATGCAGGGATTGGGTAAACTAATGAACCCAGTAAGCCAGAAAATAGAAAAAAATACTATACAAGCTAAAGAAAGTATTGATATGCTAGAAATGTTGAAAGAGAAAACAAAAGGCAATATTTCACCAGAACTTAGCCGCTTATTGGATCAGTTTTTAACCGATTTGCGCTTAAATTATGTGGACGAACAAAAAGATATTAACTAATAAAAGAGTATGGAAAACACCAACGAATTTCAAGAATCTAAAAAGAGTAACACCAAAATTTACCTTTTACTACTAGTTGTTTTAGCTTTATTTACTACAAACGCCATTTTATATATTCGCAATAAAAAAGCAGATGAGCGGGTGGTTCAACTAAGCGATGACAAAACACGCATGCAAACCGAGATTGATAAAATTGAGGCCGATTTAGATAAAGCGAACAGCAATTATGCCGCTTTGTCTGATTCAATGAAAAGAGAACAAAATACTGCCCGAGAAAAAATTACCCAATTGCGTGAAGCTTTACGCAAAGGAGAACTTACGCAGCAACAATTAATTTTAGCTCAAGAAGATGTGAAGCAACTTCGCAATTTTGTTACCAAGTATGTGGCCGATATTGAGGTGTTGAGGCAACAAAACGACAGCTTAAAAACAAGTGTTGCAGTAGCTAATGAACAGGTAAAAGTGTTAGAAGGCCAAAACAAAGATTTAAACAAAAAAGTGAGTGCTGCAACCGCCCTGAAGGCATTTGGTGTTTCTGTTACGGCAGTACGCATTAAATCGAGTGGTAAAGAATCGAGCGTAAGCAAAGCGGATCCTGCTCAAAAATTAAACATCAGCTTCAATCTTGTGGACAATGATTTCGCACAAAAGGCACTCCACACGATTTTTATGCGTGTACTTGATCCAAGTGGAAACGTAGTTGGTGCCACCGGTACTAGTACGTTAGCATCTGGAGAGACCATAGATTTCTCTTACAAAACCGCCATTGAATTTGCCAACGACGGACGAGTTTATACTTTAGGTTGGAATAACCCGGGAGCTTTTCTAAAAGGCCAATATACCATTACGATGTATGCAGATGGGTATATGTTGGGTACCGGAAAAATTACCTTAAAATAATTCACGATTGACTTTATAAAAAAAAGGGGGACCAATTGGTCCCCCTTTTTTTTATGCGGTTTTTTTAATTAAGCGATACTAGCGCTATGGGTTTCCATGGCACGATCTACCTTTTTAACCAAACCTTGCAATACATTTCCCGGCCCTACTTCGGTAAAGGAAGTGGCGCCATCTTGCAGCATGTGCTGTACAATTTGGGTCCAACGCACAGCTCCGGTAAGTTGAGCAATTAAGTTCTGCTTTATGCTTTCCGAATCGGTATAAGGTTTAGCATCTATGTTTTGGTAAATAGGGCAAATGGGTGAATTTATTTCGGTATTTTCAATAGCCGATTGCAATTCGGCACGGGCCGATTCCATAAGTGGAGAGTGAAAAGCACCCCCAACATTTAGTTTTATAGCTCTTTTTGCACCAGCTTCGGTTAGTAATTCACAGGCTTTATCAATGCCAGCAATACTACCCGAAATAACCAGCTGGCCCGGGCAATTGTAATTTGCCGGTACCACCACCTCGTTTACTTTGGCACAAATTTCTTCAACCACATGATCTTCTAAACCCAAAATGGCGGCCATAGTAGAAGCTTGTAATTCGCAGGCTTTTTGCATGGTATTGGCCCGGGCGGCTACCAAACGTAAGCCATCTTCGAACGATAATGCTCCTGCAGCTACGAGGGCAGAAAATTCACCCAAGCTATGCCCCGCAACCATATCGGGTTTAAACGAAGTCCCCAATACTTTGGCTAAAATTACCGAGTGAAGAAAAATAGCCGGTTGAGTAACCTTTGTTTCTTTTAAATCTTCTTCGGTACCGTTAAACATGATATCGGTAATGCGGAATCCTAAAATCTCATTGGCTTGCTCAAATAATGCCTTGGCTTCGGCCGATTGTTCGTACAATTCTTTGCCCATGCCTACAAATTGTGCTCCCTGTCCCGGAAAAATGTATGCTTTCATGTCTGTTTTAAAAATTAATCTAAGCTTGCGGTAATTAAACGTAAAAACTCGGCTCTGGTTTTTTCATTTTCAAATGCTCCAGTAAAGGCCGACGTAGTCGTTACCGAATTTTGTTTTTGGACACCTCTCATGGCCATGCATAGGTGTTTACACTCAATAACAACGGCTACACCAGCCGGGTTTAGGGTGTCTTGTATGCAATCGCGAATTTCGTTGGTTAAGCGTTCTTGTACTTGCAACCTACGAGCAAAGGCATCTACCACCCGAGGTAGTTTACTCAAACCCACAATGTGTCCGCTGGGAATGTAGGCAATGTGCGCTTTGCCAAAAAATGGCAACATGTGATGTTCGCACATAGAAAACACCTCAATATCTTTTACAACCACCATTTGGCTGTAGTCTTCTTTAAACATGGCGCTTTTTAAAATAGCAGCAGGGTCCATGTCGTACCCTTGGGTTAAAAACTGCAGGGCTTTGGCTACACGTTCCGGGGTTTTAAGTAAACCTTCTCTAGCTGGATCTTCACCCAATTGAGGCAAAATAGCGGCATAATGGCTAGCAATATCATCTATCTTATCTTGATTGTATCGATCTACCTTAGTGTATCCGTTAAGTATTTCTTCTTCGTCGAGGTGGTCAAATTTGTTCATAGTTGGGTTATTATGCGCCGAAATACTCGACGTAGTTATTTTCTGTTTCGTACAGTTTAATGCTGTGTAAGGCCACACCTAGTTGCTTAAGAGGCTGCTCTAGCTGATTCCAAATTTCCACCGCTAAAATTTCTGTGGACGCTAATTTGCCCTTCATGAAGTCTACATCTAGGTTGATGTTTTTATGATCTAGTGGATCAATCACGTTGGCAATAATTAGTTTTTTTAGGTCTTTTAAATCAATTACAAAACCCGTTTCTGGATTAATTTCACCCTTAATGGTTACAAATAATTCGTAATTGTGGCCATGCCAATTGGGGTTGGCGCACTTACCAAAGGTGTCGGTATTTTTTTCAACCGACCAATCTTCGCGGTATAATTTATGAGCGGCATTGAATCGCTCTCTACGGGTTATAAAAATCATTTCTCTTGCTATTATGTAGCAAATATAAATAAACCCCACGAAGCACGACAGGAAAGCTAGATAGTGTTTAACTTTACAGCATGAAAATCTTGCTAGTTGCCGCCACTTCTGCCGAAATAGCACCTTTGATTGACCAACATGGTATTGGTCCCCATGCCGATTCGTTTACCCATGGTAAACACCATGTAAAAGTGCTTATAACAGGTGTGGGTATGGTTTCTACAGCATTTGCCTTGGGGCAAGAATTGGCTCAAAATTCGTATGATTTGGCTATTAATGCCGGCATTGCTGGCTCTTTTGATCGCAGCATTCCGCTAGGAAAGGTTTTACATATTAGTGACGATACCTTTGCCGAATTGGGCGCCGAAGATGCAGGTGGATTTATATCCATAGATACGCTTGGTTTTGGTACCCAATACACACACGCCCTGTCTCCAGCTATTCCACTTCCTTTTTTAGAAACTATACAAAAAGCAAGCGCCATAACCGTAAATAAAGTTCATGGTGATTCCAATTCTATTGCCGCCACCATTTCTAAATACCCGGTGCACGTTGAAAGTATGGAAGGTGCCGCCTTTTTTTACGCCTGTGCCCAGGTTGAGTTAGCTTCTATTCAGTTAAGAGCTATTTCTAACTGGGTAGAACCCCGCAATCGCGATGCTTGGAACATTCCTCTAGCTATTGCCAACTTAAACCAAAGCGTAGCACAACTTTTAAGCGAATAATGAAAAAGCTGAGTTTAGGATTTTCTCCTTGCCCCAACGATACCTTTATTTTCGATGCACTTATTCATCATAAAATTGACACCGAGGGTCTAGATTTTGATGTTTTTTTCGACGATGTAGAAACGCTTAATAAAAAAGCCTTGCAGGGTGAATTGGATATAACCAAGCTTAGCTTTCATGCCTTTGCGCATGTAAGCGATAAGTATGTGTTGCTCGACGCTGGGAGTGCCCTTGGTTTTGGAGTGGGTCCCTTGCTTATTTCAAAAACAGCCTACACTCCCGAAGAAGTAAAAAGCAAACCTAGCCTTAGCGTAGGCATACCTGGAACCTATACTACCGCTAATTTTTTATTAACCATTGCTTTCCCTGAATTGCAAAACAAAAAAGAGCTGGTTTTTTCGGCTATTGAACAATCGTTGTTGAACCAAGAACTTGATTTGGGTGTAATTATTCACGAGAACAGGTTTACCTATGCGCAAAAAGGCCTTCATAAAATTATAGATTTAGGTGATTACTGGGAGCAACAAACCGGCATGCCTATTCCCTTAGGAGGTATTATGATTAACCGAAACATCGATTTAGAAACACAATTTACCGTAAACCGCTTAATTCGTAAAAGTGTAGAATATGCTTTTGAACACCCCGAGGCTAGTAGCGATTTTGTGCGCCACCATGCACAAGAGTTGGACGAATCGGTGCGCAAGCAACACATCGATTTATACGTAAACAAATACAGTATTGATTTGGGCGATTTTGGCAAACGAGCCATTCGGGTGCTTTTTGAGAAAGGCCAGTCGGCAGGGTTGATTGCTAACTACGCAGAGCAGCTGTTTCTTACCTAAAGCGTTTCTTTTAGTTGATCGAGCGTTTTTACACTCAAGCGTGAAGAAATAGCCGATGCAATTGCTGAAATTCCTAAAACGGTTAGGGTTACCAACACAAAATCGCTAATTTTTAAACCAATGGGGTACGATTCTAGTAGCGGATTAGGCCCTTCGTCCATTTTTACAAAACCCGTTTTTTGTTGAATGAGGCAAAAAGCTAGGGCTACTGTTAGTCCTATTACGCAGCCAATTCCCGAAATCATCATTCCTTCTAAAAAGAAAATACGCCGAATGAGCGATTTGCTGGCACCCATGCTGCTTAGAATAGCAATATCTTTTCGTTTATCAATAACCAACATGGTTAAGGAACCAATGATATTGAAAATGGCAATAATGAGCACAAACGTTAAGATGAGAAAAATGGCCCATTTCTCTGAATTGAGAATTTTGTACAAAAGTTCATTTTGCTGCATGCGGTTTTTTACCACAAAGTTGTTCCCTAATTTTTTAGTTAACTCTTCCTGAAAATCATCGGTATCTACATCGGGTTTCACACTAATCTCCAGACTGCTGCAGGTACTAGGTTCGCCCAATAAATCTCGTGCTAGAGAAATGGGAACTAAAACCATATCGTTTGCTTCTTGTTGTATGCGCAGTACGCCCACCGGAAAAACAGAACGTACAGCAAACTCATCGGCAGGGTTGAGGCTATTGCTTACCCCTTTTCTTGGGGCGTAAATATCCAATGTTTGGAATGGATCGCCAATATTTACCGAGAGGTACGATTGCACCGAAGCACCAATTACCGCCGTTGGCTCTCCGTTTTTTTCTAAGTCGAAATCACCGCTTAGTAATACGCTATCTACTGCTTTTCCTTTCGCGAAATTTGCACTTACGCCTTTTACTTTGCCAATAAATTGGGTATTACCGTAACGTATGAGTGCTTTTTCCTGCAGCACTTCGGTATAATTAAGTACCCGTTTATCATTGGCTAGTTCGTGTATTCCGGCATTTTTTGGGTTAAAATGTTTGGTATGTGCGGGTGTTATTTCTAAATCGGGACCCAAGTTGTTGTACATGGATAAGATCAATCCTTCAAAGCCATTAAACACCGACAAAATGATAATAAGAGCCGCACTTCCCACCAGTACGCCCAACATAGAAATGCCCGAAATGATGTGAATGGCGTTTACCGATTTCTTCGAAAAAAGGTACCTCTTGGCAATATAGCGTGCAGTGTTCAAGGCTTATAGTAAAAATGGATTGTGCGCTTTTTCGAAACCTATTTGGGTGCTTGGCCCGTGGCCCGGGTATACCACACAATCGGTAGGTAAGTTAAACAGTTTGTGTTTAATATTATCTAATAATTGTTGATGGTTGCCTCCCGGCAAATCGGTACGGCCAATGCTTTGATAAAATAATACATCGCCCCCAATGAGAAAATTATCGGCTGGGCTATAAAAACACAGGTGACCTGGAGAGTGGCCCGGGGCAAAAATTAACTCCAAGCTACTTTGGCCAAAGGTTATGTTTCCAGTTTCAGGCAAAAAAGTTTCTGGTAGTGGCGAAAGCTCATAGCGTATGCCCATTTGGGGAGCATAGCCCGGAATAGCATGGAGCAGTTCTAATTCGAGGCTGTGAAACTCGGGCAACAATCCATACATGCTATGCACAAAGGCATTGCCCAAAACATGGTCAATATGGCAATGGGTGTTTAGTAGTCTTACCGGCTTTAATTGGCTACTTTCAATAAAGTGGCTAAGTTCGTTTTGCTCTTGCGATGTATAGGCTCCGGGATCTATGATGATGCACTCTTTGCTTTCATCGAACAACACGTAAGCATTCTCTTGATAGGGATTAGCCGTAAAGGATTGAACAGAAATCATAACCCAAAGGTAAACAACCCTTGCTTAAATTTAGATGGGTATCTTTGTATGAATGAGTGTGCAACAAACAGTAGTTTTTTTTGATGACGCTTGCCCCATGTGTGTGGGTGTAAGTGGTTGGCTTAGCCGCATTGATGGCAAAAGTCAGTTCAAGTTGGTGCCCTATCAAAATGCCGAAATTTTGGCTCAATACCCTCAATTAAGTGCCCAGGCTTGCGAAAAAGAACTTCATTTGGTAACTGCCCAGGGGAAAGTGCTAAGTGGTGCAGATGCCGTGTTAGAAATTTGGAAACAAAGTGGGCATTGGTCTTCTTTTTTGGCCAAACTTTTTTTGCTAGCTCCTTTTATTTGGTTAGCCCGACCACTATATAAATTTATTGCCCGCAACCGACGGTTTTTAGCTAGCTAAATAGCGCTCTTGCAGTACTTTTTGGTGGTGATTGATGTGCCCAACAAGGATGAATAATAAGGCCCTTACTGATACAGTATTCTGATTTGCTTGGCCCATTCTACTCCACTCTTGTTCTGTAAACTGACTAAATAAAAATAGGTTACTTGTTCTAATGGCTACAAATTCTTCGGCTAGGCTTTGTAAACTTCTTGCTGCATAATTTGAGTTGGCTACATATTCATTTTCTTCAAAGCCGGCCAACTCTTGTTGGTCGTTTCTGGCAAAACGCAAGGCTCGGTAAGCCATAATGCGTTCGGTGTCTAGCAAGTGCCCAATTACTTCTTTTACCGTCCATTTTTCGGCTGCATAGGCGTAGTTTTCTTTCTCTTTGGGAATTTGAGAAATAAAGGTCGAAAATGTAATTTCTTGTTGCCTAAATTCCGCCCATACATCTGCCGAAACGGTAGCAATATAGGGTTTACAAAAGGCTGGGTATTCGCTAGGCTGTGGTGGGTTCATAGTTGGCATTGCTTTTTAAAATGATGCGAAAAGTGGTTCCTCTTCCCAGTTCAGAATCTTTCACAAAAATTTGTCCGCTGTGGTAATTTTGTATAATTCGTCGAGTGAGCGATAACCCCAAGCCCCAGCCACGTTTCCGGGTGGTATAGCCGGGTTGAAAAATAGTTTCAAATTTGTTTTTCGGTATACCCTTTCCGCTATCGTTAATGTCTATAATTACTTGTTCTTTTACCAAATTATCGAGAATGTGTACATCAATGCTCCCGGCGCCATCGAGTGCGTTTACTGCATTTTTCAATAAATTTTCGAGTACCCAATCAAATAGCGGAATGTTTAGTAAGGCCTGGGCTTGTTTATCTCCGTGTACCTGAAAGCTAATTTTATCACTACTTCTAAATTTAAAATAGTTCACAAAATCAGACACAACTGCGTATACTACCTGATTTTCTAGTACTGGTTTTGAGCCTATTTTAGAAAAGCGATCGGCTACAATTTCTAGCCTTTTCATATCGTTCTCCATCTCTAATAACAAGTGCTCATCATCTGCAGGAAATTTAGCTTTTAGTAATTCAACCCAAGCCATTAAGGAAGAAATGGGGGTACCCAATTGGTGTGCGGTTTCTTTGGCCATACCCACCCATACCAAATTTTGCTCCGATTTTCTGGCCGAATTAAACACAAAATAAGCGATGAGTAAAAACAGCGCAATGAGCGTTAGTTGAATATAGGGGAATATGCGTAAGCGGGTAAGCAAAACAGAATCTTTGTAATACACCAATTGTTCGTCGTTTACTCCAAAAGAGGTTACCCGTATATGGATGGGTTCGTGCTGGGCTTTCATTTGTTCCAGCTCGGTTTTAAAGTATTCGGGGTCGTATTTTTTTTGTTTTAGTTTATCCGTACTTCGCTCCTGAGCCTCCAGCTTCATGTTTGTTTTGGTACTATCTAAGCCTTTCCAAAATATAATTTTACCACTACTGTTGGTTACAATGGCAGGTACTTCTAGGCTGTCTCTAATGGAATAAATGAACGTAATAAATTCATCGTTTACATCTACAACCTCTAAAATTTTCTTGTTACTCAATGCCCAAACCTCTGCTCGGGTGCGTTCGGCTACGGAAATGTTTTTTACCAAATAGTTGGTATACCATAAAGAGGCTCCTGCAATAAGCACCGCAAAGGCTAGCAGTGTAAATTTCCAAAATCGTTTTTGAGCGTATGGGTTCATTACGGGTACTAGTTAATAAGTTCTCCTTGGAGATCTACTTGGGTTGCAAAGGGTTGCAAATAGGCTTCGAGCAATACCGAGAATTCGTTTCTGCTAATTTTCCGATTTTCGTTAAAGCTACCAGCAAGCCCAAGCGTGCTTTTCCAACCCCGTTCAATTTCTATTTTCAATTCCGTACCCCGTGTAGCGGTATAGGTAATTAAACTGATGGCATCTCCAATACTTAATTCTTTTACGTTTGCATGATCTGCAAACCAAATTTGGCTGCGACTGTATAGCTTTTTCATCGAAATTTTAATCTCATCGGTATGAAGGTTGTTGTTCCCCATCCACTGGTATGTGCCTTCATTTTGTCCTATGCCGCTATTTAATAATCCGGTTAGGGCCACATGCGTTAGCGCCACAAAATTACTATCGGTTTGGTGCATGTCTTTAAAGGGAAGCAACGTGGCTTTATACGTTAGTAATTCTCCTTGAATGAGTCGTACGTTGAGGTTTTCTGTTGTTGTTTTAAAAAATGCACAGTAGGCGGCAGTGGCTCCTGCAGCTTGTCCGGCGTTGAGTTGGGCAAAAGCGGATACCTCACTTGGAATACAAACGATATTTGCTTGTTTTTCTACCACTAATGCTTGTAAAGGGAGTATGCTATTGGGGCCTAGAATGGCCACACTTGTTTTTATGAGCGGATTTTTTACATCAAAAGCTATGGTAGAACTAGCCGAAGGTTTTAGCCTCAGTTGTTTTAGTAAGGCATGGTTTGTATCCCCATCAACAAGTATTAAAGCTTTAATCTTTTGTCCGCCTTTTAAGGTCAACTCCCATCCTTTTCCCGATTCTTTTATTTCTTCAATAGTGCTAGCGCTAATGATTTTCAGATTTTTTACGGTATCGGCCAAGGTTTTTATAGATTGTAATAGAGAGTCGGCCTTTAGCACTTTGTTTTTTTCTAACTGCTTATATTTTTTTAGCAATTCAGTGCCCAAACCAGAGGCTATACTTGCGTTCTCCCAATCGGCAAGTGATGGTTGATCTATCCAAGAATCGCTATTACTTATTAAAAGGGTTTGTACGCCCGAACGTGCAGATTGTATGCCAGCCGCTAAGGCAGCTGTAGTGTTGCCATATACACAGACATCGGTGCGGATCTTTTGAGCAAAACTAGCATGCGCCCCGAGGCAAAATAATAGGAAGAAGCAATAGATTTTTTTCATGAATTGATTTGTACGTGGTGAATTTAAGCTTTCTTTACCTAAATTTAATCACCAAAGCAATTTTTGACTAGCCATATACACCATACACATTAGAATGAAAACACCCATTTCTCAACTTTTTGCCGCCCAAAAGGCGAATCAAAGCACGCTAAAAACAAGCAGTGTTGCCCAAAGAAAGCAAACGCTAAAAAAACTAAAGGTACTTGTCCAACAAAACGAATCAGCCATATTTGAGGCACTGAAAAAAGATTTAGGGAAACCCCTTTTTGAGGCTGCAGTAACCGAAGTGTATTTTGTGTATGCCGAAATTGACTTTGCGCTAAAGAATTTGTCTAGTTGGATGAAACCCCAACGGGTGGCTCCTACCTTAACCAGTTTGTTTACTAAAAACAGAATTTTATACGAGCCAAAGGGCCTTTCCTTAATTATTTCTCCTTGGAATTATCCTTTTCAGCTAGCCATTTCACCATTGGTATCTGCCATTGCGGCGGGCAATGCGGTGATCATAAAACCCTCGGAGTTAAGCCCGGCCACGAGCGCCTTATTGTATTCGCTTATCTCAGCCAATTTTGCTACAGAAGATATTGCTTGCGTAGAGGGCGATGCAGAAGTAGCAAAAGAACTTTTGTCTTTACCTTTTGATCATATTTTCTTCACCGGAAGTACCGCTATTGGCAAGGTGGTGATGAGAGCCGCTGCCGATCATTTGGCCTCGGTTACTTTAGAATTGGGTGGAAAATCACCAGCGGTAATTACCGAAAGTGCGGCCCTAGAAAAAGCCGCCGAAAAAATTGTTTGGGGTAAATATCTCAATGTAGGGCAAACATGCATAGCCCCCGATTATGTAATGCTGCCCGAGCATTTGCTCGAAAAATTTGTTGACTTGGCTGCCGAAAACATAAACAAACTATTTACGCTCAATGGCCAGCTCAATACCGAGGCCTACGGAAGCATTATTAATAACCGTCATTTCGATCGTCAGAAAAAACTGTTTGATGATGCCATTGCCAAAGGAGCAAAGCTGCGTATTGGTGGGCAGTTTGATGCCGATGCTTTACGCATCAGCCCTACGGTTCTCAGCAATGTATCGCCAGATTCGGGTTTAATGCAAGAAGAAATTTTTGGTCCATTGCTGCCTTTAATCACTTATAAAAGCCTTGATGAGGCTATTGCCCGCATAAATGCGCAAGGCAAACCACTTGCTTTGTATGTGTTCGGAAATTCAGCTATTGCTAAGCAAGTAATTTCTCAAACTTCTGCCGGAGGCACCTTGGTAAACGATGTGTTGGTGCATATTAGCAATCCCAATTTACCTTTTGGTGGGGTGCAGTCTAGTGGTACAGGTAGCTGCCACGGTTTTTATGGCTTTAAGGCCTTTTCTCACGAACGTTCGGTGATGTACCAAAGTGCGGTAGATTTTAATTGGATGGTGTACCCGCCCTATAACATGTCTTTATTAAAACTTTTGAAAAGAATATTTTAATCTGATGAATCAGGATATAGAGCAGTTGAAATACCCCCTGGGTAGGTACCAGCCAAGTGAAGATATAGCCCCGGCACAACTAGCAGCTTGGATAGAAGAACTAGCCACTTTTCCGAGCCGCTTACGTGTGGTTGCCGAAGGTTTAAGTGATGAGCAACTAGATAATCCATACCGCCCCGAAGGTTGGACCCTCCGTCAGGTGATTCACCACTTGGCCGATAGCCACATGAATGCCTACATCCGATTTAAATTGGCCATAACCGAAGAGTATCCTACTATAAAACCGTATAGCGAAAAACTATGGGCCGAATGTTCAGAAGCCAAATTTGGACCCATTGCTAGTTCACTAGATTTGCTGGAAACGCTACACGCCCGTTGGGTATTGTTTTTAAACACCCTAGAACCTGCAGATTTTGAGCGTACCTACTTTAATCCCGAGCAGCAAAAAACATCGGCATTAAAAAACGTATTGGGTGTGTATGCTTGGCACGGTGCGCATCATTTAGCGCACATTACCGAAACGCAAAAACGTAACGCCTGGCTATAAAACATTAAATAAATTGTATTCTAACCGAAGTAAAAGTAAATTTTTCTGATTCCTGGTCATACTACTCCACAATTGAACGCGTTGAGAAACATCAATTCTAAAATTACTATTGATGATGAATTGCAGGGCTGGTGCAGCATCTAATACATGTTCGTTTTTACCCAGGTTGCTCTTGCCCAAAAATTCTAGATACACATTCACATTTGTTTGTCTATAGTTTCTATAGGTTTTTGGATACACCAATAAGCCACTTGAAAGCGTATACCCTAAACTCTCCGATCCAAAATCTGCAGGAAGTAAATTCCCCTTTTTGTTGTTTAGCGCCTTGGTATAGCTTAGCGATCCGGAAAGGGCTAGCTTGTGTAACAATTGGGTGAATACTACACCACCTTGCCAACCCGTGTTGTCTCCATCTAAGCTAATTTCACGAGCATTAATGACCCCATTTACAGCAGCATAACCGGCATATACAGCTCCCCGAAAATGACTATGCGTACTATCTATACTTAAAAAACGGTATTTGGCATAAAATGCCCCTCCATTTGCCTTAAACCCGCTCTGTTGCATATTGTTTAGAAATATACTCTGATGTATCATCAGATTTTTTGACAGCCCAATCATAGCTTCGGGAATAATTTTGGCCCTATATCCGTTTGAAAATACAGCTTCTTGCGTGAGCCGAATACCTAGAGCATTTTGGGGCATGTTGCTGGCTGGCTCTGTGGCTACATACAATTCTTGTGTGTAGGCGCTGGTACCGCCAAGAAGCAGCACCAGTGCGATAGCAAATCGTTTCATATTAAAGACCTATATGGTAATTTCTGGTGTTACCCATTTTTCCGGTTCGGTAGCTTTCTCCACCCTTACTGGCCAATTGTTTATAGGTGCCTGCAGAAACAAAATCTTTATCTAAAACAGTAATTTTTGTGGCTCCATCGAGTGTTTTTGCCGCTACGTTTAAAAAGCTAAATTGTGCGGCCCCGTAAGTAAAAGAGGTTCCATTGGCTATTTTTAAATTAGCAAAAGTATAGGTAAGTACCAATTTACTTATAGAAAAACCGGCGCCTTTTACTTTTTTGGCTAGCAAATCTGGATTTACTATTTTATCTTTTTTAAACGTAATTACAAAGTTTGCGCTGTTTAAATCGGGTTGAATATCGGCCACAAAATCGAGTGTTTTTACGGCTTTTTGGGTTGCTAACTGACACATGGAACAGGTTAGTCCGCTTACCTGCATTTCGGCTTTGCTTACTTGCGCTTGGGTATAAAGGCTATTAAGTAGCAGGGCTAGTAGTAGCCCCAAGTATGTTCTTTTTTTCATGATTTTTGATAAAAGGTGAAGATAAATGTGGTGCATAGCCGAGCTACGCTTTTCATAGATCAACTAGTTATCAAATTCGAAAAACGCTATACAATACCCCCTTGGAAATAGTATTTGGGGGTGGTTTTTGAAGTGTATAGGTGTACTTAGTTGTATTTACTGCTTTCGTGTAGCCTGTATTTACTTCTTGATTGGTAGCTAAATAGACAATGAATGCAGGCACATATGTGCTTGAATTACTGAGGTGCCGATCTTTTACTTTATAAGTTACTGCTTGGTTTTCGCAACATTTGGCACTTTTTTCAACTTTTTCTGAACAACATGCACGTATTTCTTGGTTTTGGAATTGCACTTGGGCTAATCTGCTTCCACAGTAATGGAAGTTTAAAGACAAGCCTACTATGCTTAGCACATAGAAGCCTACAAAAACCAAACTGAATACTTTTTTGCCCATTGTTCAAATATACGAGACATCGAAACTTTTTTCAAAGAATTACCCTGCATTTTTTTGAGCATCGGCCTTCATTTTTTCGTTGGCCACAATCACAATTTCTACCCGTCTGTTTTTAGCCTTACCTTCTTCGGTACTGTTATCTGCAATGGGCTCACTTTCGCCTTTTCCTCTTGTGTTTATGCGACTGGCACCTATTCCTTGGTTTATAGTAAAGGTTTTTACAGCCTCAGCCCGGCGTTCCGAAAGTCGATTGTTGTATTCATCGCTACCGCTATTATCCGTATGGCCAATAATGGTCACATCGGTATCTGGATTATCTTTTAGCGATTTGGCTAAGTTTTGAATATTGGTCATGGCAGCGGTTTTGAGCTCCGACTTGCTTACATCAAACAAAATTCCAGAATCAAACTTCACAATAATTCCTTCGCCCTCCCTAATTACTTCTGCTCCCGGAATGGTTTGTTTCAATTGTTCAGCTTGTCTATCCATACCACGGCCAATAAAGGCACCGGCAGTTCCGCCAACAGCTCCTCCAATAAGCGCCCCCACGGCCGTATTGCCAGCTTTTTTACCAATAAGCGCTCCCACGGTACCACCAGCCAATGCACCAATAACGGTACCCTTTGTGGTTTTATTTGTGGTGGAGCAACTTTGTAAATAGGTGAGCGTAAAAATGCATAGTAAACTTAGTGCAAGCACTTTTTTTGTTGCGGTATTTTTCATAAGAATTTTATGTAATTGGTTAAACATCTTAAAGCACCTAGGTGCTTATCTACAAACCTAAAACGCATGATCTTTTAAAATAGTGTAAGGCTTTCCCTGTATGATCAAAATTCTGCTTACTCGAATAATACTTATTCGTATAGATTTAATAATTCAAACAAATAAAGAAATATTATTAAAGATAAATTAAATAATTATTTAATTTTATATTTTTGTATCGCATCAATGAAATTATTTGCCTTTGAGTCCGCAACAACATTTTGAAGGAGATTGGAGATACGTTAATCTGTATGGTTTACTATTGGGCTTGGTTGTCGGCCATAGCATCATTCTATTCAATACACTTTTTACCGGCAGCCCTATACAATTACCTGAAGCTGCTTTAGTACTTTGGGTAAGTACATGTGTGTTGTGTACGCTTGCCAATTCGCTTGCCCTGTCTATTTCTTTGCCTGCTTTTGCCACGTATGTACATCAACAGCCAATTTTAGCATTTTATGTTTTTAGTGGCATAGGCCTTTTGTTGGGTACTATTTTGGGTGTGTTGTCTGCTACTTTATTTTTCCCCATGGCATTTATTGCTGCGCATAAAGCACTGCTCTTTCTTACATTATTGGCATCGGTTGCGGTTTGTATGGGTATACAGTTGTATGAGTGGCAGGCAGACAGAAATCACCAAAAACCAATTAAA
>ENA-OUVC01000045-OUVC01000045.1-marine-metagenome-genome-assembly--contig:-NODE-45-length-92878-cov-9.105495_pt1 | contig 92878 bp, 64 predicted proteins | sample MGYA00248622_ERZ508571 | MGnify/ENA primary metagenome ERZ508571 (study PRJEB26236, sample SAMN06267175) | marine metagenome | isolation source: Columbia River Estuary | place: USA:Columbia River Estuary... | reverse complement strand
GATTGTTTTGTTGTCCGAGTAAGAGTGTCGGAAGCGCTGCAAGCAGCACGAAGAAAAAGAAACGCATCTTAGCGAATAATGACTTTGTGCAGACTTTGTTCGCCAGATGTAGTGGTTAGGCGTAAGAAATAAACACCGTGATAGTTGTCTAGGTCGATTTCTACTACTTGTTGCGCATTTGAAATGTTCATTTCTTTGATTTGCTGACCAAGTGCAGAAATTACTTGAATTTTGCGGATGTCGTTTTGTGTTTTTACAAATACAATGCCGTTGCTCGGGTTCGGATAAACACTAGGGCTCGCTTTTGGAGTTGTATTGAGGCCAATAGAGTTGCAATCGCATTCGTGCGAACCTAATGAAGACCAGTTTCCATCTAGGATGGGGTTGCCACTGGTTCCAAAAAGCGTATCCCCATTTGCGTCGAGGCGCACAATGACCGGTGGAATGCTGTCCCACTCGAGAAGTGGATCAAAAAACGAAGGGTTTGAAGTTTGCCCTTTGAGAACGGTTGCTTTGCGGAGTAGACTGTGGTCTTTGGTGAGCAATACGCCCAAGCCAGTGCTGTAAGGGAATTGTGTAGACCAAGCGCCGTCGTTGCCGGATGAAGTACCCGTCTCGTTGGCTGGGTTTTCGCCAATTTTACCGAAAACATCGACGATAGCAAAACCAGTAACGTTTGTTGCGTTCACGACAGCTGTCGCACTTGCTGGAAGCGTGCCTTTGGCAAGCAAAATGGCATCGTTGCCATTCCAATACCATGCATTAGAAACGTTGTAGTCAGGGCAGAAAAAGCCATCGGCTCTGGCTTGAAGCGAATCCCAAACTGGGGCTTCTTGACCTGTTCCGTTCGGATCTAGTTTTTGGATGACACCAACAAAAACGCCTTTTGCCGGAACAATTCCTGATAATTGGACCGAATTGGCTACTGTTGCGGTAGTAGCGCCATTAGAATATCGGCTCACAAAATATCCAGATAAGTCAATAGGATTGTTGGTAGGGTTATAAATTTCTAGTGCTTTGTTGTTAGACCAACCTTCCACGTATTCAGAAATGAAAAGTTCGCTGCAGGTATTTTGCGCGTTGGCGACCAGAAAAAATAAAAACGAAAAAAGAAGTAGCGTTTGCTTCATGATGTTAAGTTTAAATCAACTGACAATCAGCTTGGTATTAATGAGTTCTTTTTTATGGTTTCGGCACAAAGTTGGCTTCAAGGAGGTCATAAAAAAGCTGTTACAAATTTATGGATTTTCCTTTTGTTTTCACAATTAATTGCCAAAAAGTAAGATGATTTATTTGTTAACTGCAGATCATGCTCATTTTACTCTCAAAATCTGTGTAATTTTAAATTTCAATAGTTAGCCATCAAATTATACGCAATGAAGCTTTTCTTTTATTCAATCATTTTCATTTTACTTCATATTTCAATCGCTGCACAAAACCTAAGTATTGAGCGCATCTGGAAGAATTACGAATTTTCAGCAAAAGGTGGAAGTGCTTATCAAATGATGAACGACGGCGAGCAGTATGTATTCATTTCAGAAGAAGGAGGTATACTGATGAATCCTATTTCAGCTCAAGGAAATGAACAACAAAAAGTACTCGTACCAAAGGAAAATTTGGTGTGGAATGGCAACCCCATTTCTATAGCAGGGTTTGAATTGAATGCTTCCGAAGATAAAATATTACTCTGGACCGCCCCAAAAGCAATTTATCGCCGCAGCTTTGAAGCTTTTTACTATTTGTTCGATTTGAAATCGAAGCAATTAGAGGCCCTAGACACTGATCACGCACCTCAGACCTTAGCGGAATATAGTCCGGATGGCAAAAAGGTGTCGTTTATTCACGGCAATGATCTTTTTATCAAAGATTTATCTACAGGAAAGGTTCAAAAGATAACCACAGATGGCAAGCGCAATAAAATCATCAATGGCACCACCGACTGGGTCTACGAAGAAGAATTCGCCATCACAAAAGCCTATGGCTGGTCACCAGACAGCCGCTACTTAGCCTTTTTGAAATTCGACGAACGCGAAGTTCCAGAATTCCAAATGGCGCTATACGGAGACTTGTATCCTGAACAATACAAGTATAAATACCCAAAGGCAGGAGAGGCCAACAGCAAAGTTTCTTTGCATGTTGTCGATTTACAAATTGCAAAGATTGTCCCGATCAAACTCGACACTTATGAATACATTCCCAGATTGAATTGGTCAGTGCAAAGCAATCAGCTGATTGTACAAACCATGAATCGCCATCAAAATGAACTCAATTATTGGTTGGTCAGTTGTGAAGGCAAAAAGATTGCCGCTCAAAAATTTTACACTGAGACCTCCTCTACATACGTTGAAGTGGACAACAATTTGGTGCTGCTTGCCAACGGCAAGGGCCTCATTCGCACCAGTGAACAAAGCGGGTTCAACCATCTTTACATGTTGAATTTTGATGGTTCTATAAAAGCAATTACCAAAGGGGAATGGGATGTCATCGAATTTTTAGGAATTGACGAGCAAAAACAAATACTTTACTTTTCAAGTGCTGAGCCCGGCGCTATTTATAAGTCCATTCACTCTATTCAACTCGATGGCACAGATCAGCAAATGATTTCGAATGCTTATGGCTATCACAATGCCTCGTTTTTGAAAGGAATGAAGTACTACATTAATACGTATTCAAATGCCAATACACCACCTGTCATTTCTTTGAGGAAAGCCAATGGAGAACTCGTCCGCACCTTAGAAGATAACGCGGCGCTTGCCGATAAAATGAAAAATGAACAGTTGAGCAGAAAAACATTTCTAACCATCACAACGCCAGACATCGACTTAAATGCATCTTTGATCTTGCCAGTCAATTACAACCCAGCAAAAAAGTACCCGGTTTTTATCAATGTTTATGGTGGGCCGGGTCACAATGAAGTCCTGGACAGCTGGGATGGCAACGATTATTTCTTTCAACAGCTTTTGGCGCAAGAAGGTTACATTGTTTTAAGCATTGATCCGCGCGGCACACAATACAGAGGTGCCGATTTTAAAAAGTCCACTTATTTGCAACTGGGTAAACTGGAAATTCAGGATGTAATTGCTGCAACGAAGGAATTTGCAAAGCGTCCGGACGTAGATGCCTCACGCTTGGGTATTATGGGTTGGAGTTACGGAGGTTTTATGTCTTCACTAGCCATGACAAAAGGCCAGGGGCTGTTTAAGGTGGGTATTGCCGTTGCGCCCGTTACGAATTGGCGTTTTTACGATAACATTTACACCGAGCGCTTCATGCGCACGCCGCAAGAAAATCCAAAAGGCTACGACGACAACTCACCAATCAATTTTGCCAAAGACCTCCAAGGAAAGTATTTTTTAATTCACGGCGCCGCAGATGACAATGTCCACTATCAAAATAGCATGGAGATGATCAGTGCATTGGTCAAGGCCAACAAACAATTTGACCTCTTTATCTATCCGAATAAAAACCATGGCATTTATGGTGGCAATACCCGAAATCATTTATTCAACATGATTTATAACTACATTTTAGAAGAACTCTAAACTTTCACTGTTATTAATTGTTTTTATGAATGAGGATATACATCATTTCCACTTTCTTTTGTAATTTAGGCACACATTTATCAAACGACATATTCCTACCACATGAGTGAAACAGCCAAAATCGAACTAGACGGTAAAGTATATGAACTCCCCGTCGTAGTCGGAACCGAAAACGAAAAAGCAATTGACATCTCCAAATTGCGCGATCTCACCGGTTATGTAACCTTAGATACCGGTTATAAAAACACAGGCGCCACCAAAAGCGCCATTACTTTTCTAGATGGCGAAGAAGGCATTTTACATTACAGAGGCTATTCTATCGAGCAGCTTGCAGAAAAAGCAACTTTTTTAGAAGTAGCTTATTTGCTCATCTACGGAAATCTACCAACCCAAACAGAACTCGATTCTTTCCGTGACAGCATCTGCAAGCATACGCTTGTTCACGAAGACATGAAGCAGTTTTTTGAAGCTTATCCTTCAAAAGCGCACCCGATGGGCGTGCTTTCTTCAATGGTAGCCTCATTGGCTACTTTTTATCCGGAATCTCTCGACCCCAATCGCAGCCCTGAGGCCAAGAATTTAACCATTCATCGTTTGTTGGCTAAGTTGCCAACGCTCGCCGCTTGGTCTTATAAAAATCTGACGCGTCATCCGTTCATGTACCCGCGCAATGAATACGATTACTGCAAGAACTTTTTGTACATGATGTTCTCGATGCCAACCCAAGACTATCACGTAGACCCGGTTGTCATTGATGCGCTCAACAAACTCCTGATTCTACACGCAGACCACGAGCAAAACTGCTCTACTTCAACGGTCCGCATCGTAGGGTCATCTCAAGCCAACCTTTATTCAACTGTTTCGGCTGGTATTTCCGCACTTTGGGGTCCGCTGCATGGCGGTGCCAATCAAGAAGTCATCGAAATGCTCGAGCGCATTCATGCAGATGGCGGAAACGTAGACAAATGGGTTGCCAAGGCCAAAGACAAAGAAGATCCATTCCGCCTCATGGGCTTTGGACATCGCGTTTATAAAAACTTTGATCCACGTGCCAAAATCATCAAAAAAGCATGTGACGACGTCCTAGAAAAATTAGGAGTCAATGACCCACTGCTCGATATCGCTAAAAAATTAGAAAAAGTAGCCCTAGAAGATGAATACTTCAAAGCGCGCAATTTGTATCCAAACGTAGATTTCTACTCTGGCATCATCTACAAAGCGCTCGGAATTCCTACCGAGATGTTTACTGTTATGTTCGCACTCGGCCGCCTACCAGGCTGGATCGCACAATGGAAAGAAATGACCGAAAACAAAGAGCCAATCGGTCGTCCGCGTCAGATCTATACTGGTTATACCAATCGCAATTATGTGCCAATAGAGCAACGTTAGTTGCTTGGTTAGCATACTACATCATTAAAAAAGGCGCTCAATTGAGCGCCTTTTTTCCTTCAAATAAGTCATATTGCCTAAACTCACATTCGATGTCTCCGTTGAACACGCGGTGTTTTTTGGAGGCCTTGAGCCCAATTGCATGAAATCCTTCTAAGCTTCCACTGATCACACAAGCTTTGCTTCCGGCCATTTGGTGCTTGAGCCATGTTCCCAAATTACCGTAAAGGTCTTCGACATCCGTTGAAAGCCGTTCGTCATAAGGTGGATTGGTCAGGATAAATACAGGTGGTTCAATTTTTAATTGCTCGAAAGGAGCAGAATGGACCTCGACAAACCTCCCAAAGGAGAAAGTACGTAAGTTGCGGCGCGCTTTTAAGACCATTTCATCTGAAATATCGCCGCCAATTATGCGGCAAGGCAAGGCCCTTACAATACGGGGTGCGTTTTCAAAAAGCGCCTCCCATATTTTAGCGTCGTAGTTTTTCAGATTTTTAAAAGCATAATGTTGTCTTTCGATGTTGCTTGGGATGCCACTCGCTAGAAGGGCTGCCTCCACTAATAAGGTACCGGAACCACAGAAAGGATCTACAAAGGTTTGTTTGCGGTCCCAACCCGACATCCTGATCAAGCAGGCAGCTACAACTTCGTTGAGTGGGGCTGGACCAACTGCAGTGCGATAGCCACGTTGAAAAAGTGGCAGCCCACTGGTGTTGACAGAAAGGGTGACTTCCTTGTCTTTGATGTAAAGGTCAAATAAGATGTTGGGTTTTTTGACATCTATATTGGGTCGTTCGTTGGTTTTGTCTTTAAAGACATCGACAATGGCATCTTTGATTAAGAGAAACGGATAGTGCGTATTTTTAAAAATGGGAGAGAAGATCGCTCCTTTGATCGCAAATGTTTTGTGCACCTCAAAAAGTTCGTGCCACTTGATTCGCAGTGCCCTTTTGTACAGGTCTTCTTCACTTTGAATATAGAATTTATCGATCTCGACCAAAACCGAAATGGCACAACGGCAATACAAGTTTAGCTTATAGACGTCTTCCCAGGTTCCCTTGATTTGAACAGCTCTATTTAATAGCTCAGCATCGGGGTAGCCCAATTCTTTGAGTTCGTCGGCTAAAACAGCTTCGAAGCCAAAGAAACTTTTGAGTGTAATGTTGAGCAGGTTGCTTTTTGAGCTAGGGTTTGAATGCATTTTTTGGGGATTCGTTAACTTTGTACAAAAGAACGAATTTGTCGAAGACCAAATACCTATTGCCCTTCCTTTTTTTTACGCTTCAGTTTTTTGCGCAGCAAAGACAACGCGTCGGGGTGGTCTTAAGTGGCGGTGGAGCGTCGGGTGTGGCACATGTGGGTGTGCTCAAAGCCCTCGAAGAATCTCAAATCCCAATTGATTACATCGTTGGTACATCTGCAGGCGCGCTCGTTGGTGCCATGTACGCGAGCGGTTACTCGCCTGCTCAAATTGAGGCTTATGTGCTTTCTGAATCTTTTCAGCTCATGGTGAAGGGTCAAGAAGCTGCTCAGCACCAGTTTTATTTCTACCAAGATGCCACCAACGCCTCCATGTTTAACTTTACCGTTTCTCAGGACAGCATTCTTCAAAAATCACTGCCCTTGGCATTCGTAGACCCCACTTACCTCGACTACGAAATGCTTAAAATTTTCGGACTCGCAAGTGTCTCTGTTCAAGACGACTTCAATCAGCTGTTTATTCCATATCGCTGCGTGGCTTCAGCAGTAGAAACCAAAAAAAGCGTGGCATTTTCGCATGGAAAACTCAATCAGGTGGTACGTGCATCTATGACCTTCCCACTTTATCTCAATCCGGTGCGTGTAGATGGCGTGCTCTATTTCGATGGTGGGCTTTACAACAACTTTCCAATAGACGTTCTATACAATGATTTTCAGCCCGATTTCATCATTGGTAGCAATGTTTCCAAAAACTTAGCGCCCGTTTCTGAACGCGATTTTTTTGGCTTGCTCACCAGCATGATGACGACACCTACTAATTATGCCATGCCGTGTGCAGAAGGCATCATCATCGAGCCAAACACCAAGGTAGGTACTTTTGATTTTGCAGATGTCCAACAAGCCATCCAAGATGGCTACGAAGCGACAATTGCTCAAATGGACAGCATTCTCAAATATGTGACCAATCGGGTTGACGGCAAGGAACTCGCTCAAAAAAGACAGGAATTCAAGGCAAAACTGCTCCCATTTCGCGTGAGCTCAGTGCGTTCGAGCTCAGAACGCAAACAAGACCTTCCTTTTGTGAGAACTTCTATTTTACCCAAGTATAGAAAGCTGGTGCTCGACAGTGCTGAACTAGAAAAACGCTATTTTAGGACACTTTCGTCACCTTATTTTAGCTATGTATATCCAACGCTAGAAAAAGGGATTGATCCGCATTTATTGCTGCGAATGAAAGTCAACAAAGCCAATGCTTTTCGAGTCGATTTCGGGGGCATTATTTCTTCTCGTGCCATTAATACAGGCTTTTTGAGTTTGGCTTACCGAAGAGCTGGTTTTGTGGGGCAACGCCTCGAGGTTTCGTCCTATTTTGGGAAGTTTTATGGATCGGGCAAGATCAATTACGAATTGGTGCTTCCCGGAAAAACTCCTCTTTCTTTGAGTGCTTATTTGGTGCTCAATCGCTGGGATTACTTCAAGAGCTTTGCTACCTTTTTTGAAGATGTACAGCCTTCTTTTTTGGTTCAAGAGGAAAGCTACTCGGGTTTACAATTGAAGATTCCGTCGGGAAATCATGCCGTCGTTACTGCCAATGCCCGCATGTTTTGGTTAGATGACGCCTACTATCAAACACCGAATTTCACCAAAGAAGATACCGCAGATTACACCTCCTTTATTGGTGAAAGCCTGCGCTTGGCTTATACTCGAAATACGCTCAATAGAAAGCAATTTGCAAGCTCAGGTAATTTGATTGAATGCAAGGCGAGTTATGTTCGGGGCCGGGAATTGACCTTTCCAGGTTCTACCTCTCTTTTGGACGATACCATCACAAAGCAACACCGCTGGCTCAGTATACAGTTGGAATGCTTGAGTTTTCCATTTCAAAAGAAGCAGGTTGTCAATTGGGGCTTGCATGTCAAATCGGTTTTGAATAGCCAGTCTTTGTTTGCCAACTACACAGCGAGTATGCTTGCGCTTCCGGGGCTCAATGTGTTGCCCGATTTAGATACGTATTTCATCACGGCCTACCGCTCTACGCAATATGTCTGTGCGGGTACTCAACTCATCGTGAGTCCGTTGAAAAACATTGATTTTCGACTAGATGCTTATGCCTTTTTGCCGATTATTCAATTAGTCTTGAATCCGGACGGCACTTTTACCTATGCCAAGCCGCTAGATGGCCGAAGTATTTTGGCTGCTGGTCACGTGATTTACCATTCTCCTGTGGGCCCCGTGAGGGCTACGCTCAATTACTTACCCAAATATGCCCAACCTTTTCAATTTCAAATAGGCTTCGGTTATCTCTTGTTCAACGAACGCGCAATTCGCTAAAAATTATGAAATATAGTTTCCTTCTCAACGGTATACAGCAAATGGGCATCGGCGTTCCGGATGTTCAAGAAATATGGTCTTGGTACCGCCAGGCATTCGGCCTAGATGTGCGTATTTTTGAAGAGGCAGCTCCTGCACCGCTCATGACGCGTTACACCGGGGGTGAGGTTCACTACCGAACAGCAACCTTAGCACTAAATATGGCCGGTGGTGGCGGATTTGAAATCTGGCAATTTACCTCGCGTCCAACTGTGCGGCCGGTATTTGAGCCTCAACTCGGTGATTACGGCGTTTTTATTTGTAAAATCAAGTCTGAAGATGTGCGCCATACCCAACGGCATCTATCGCAAATGGGCGCAAATGTAAGCGCAGTACTTCAAGACCCCGCTGGCCGCTTGACTTGCTACGTACGAGATCCGAACGGCAATTACTTTCAAATTGTAGAGGGGCGTTCGTGGTTTACAAGCTCCAAACACCCTTCCAAATGCGGAGGCGTGGCAGGGGCAGTCATTGGTGTATCCGATATGCTTAAAAGCCTGCGTTTCTACCAAGATTTGCTCGGTTACGAGCAGCTGGTTTACGACGAAGCCCAAGTTTTTACTGATTTTGATTTTTTACCACGAGGGAGAGAAGTGTTTCGAAGGGTGTTGTTGTCACATTCCAAAGTCCGTGGCGGCTATTTCGCAGAATTACTTGGCATCACTGAAATAGAACTAGTGGAGCTCAGCTCCCAAACTGGTGCCAAACAAATCTTTGAGAACCGTTTCTGGGGAGATTGGGGCTTTATCCATCTCTGTTTTGATGTTCAAGGCATGAATGCGCTCAAAGAACGGTGCGCTGAATTTGATGCAGCCTTTACGGTAGACTCTGATAATTCCTTTGATATGGGTGAGGCAGCAGGTCGTTTTTCCTACATCGAAGATCCCGATGGATACTGGATAGAGTTCGTCGAAACCCACAAAGTTCCCATCTTTAAAAAATGGGGACTTTATTTGAACTTGAAGCAGGGTGGTAAACCTAAGCATTTGCCTAAATGGATGCTCAAGGCACTTGGGCTCAATCGCGTCAAATAAGTTTACAAGAGTCCTTTTGCTCTTAAGTATTCATCGAGGCTTTCTACATCGGAGAAGAGTACTTCACGCGCTTTGCTCCCCTGGAAAGGCCCAATGATATTCATGCCTTCTAATTGATCGACAATGCGACCCGCGCGGTTGTATCCTAACTTGAGTTTGCGTTGCAGTAAGCTAGCAGAGCCTTGTTGGTTGATGACTACAATTCGGGCTGAATCCACAAACATGTTGTCGATTTCATTCATATCGATTTCTCCGTTTGCTTCAGAACCTTCGGGAACGTATTCAGGCAAGATGAGCGCTTCGGGGTAAGCGCGCTGTGAGCCAATGAAGCTACAAATATCTTCTACTTCGGGCGTATCGACAAAACCACACTGTAGACGCTTCATTTCAGAGCCAGTTGTAATGAGCATGTCGCCGCGGCCAATGAGTTGATCTGCACCAGAGGCGTCGAGAATCGTGCGCGAATCAATTTTCGATAATACCCTAAAGGCAATACGCGCCGGGAAATTAGCTTTGATCATTCCCGTAATGACATTCACAGAAGGGCGCTGCGTGGCAACGATCAAGTGGATGCCAATGGCGCGGGCAAGTTGTGCAATTCGAGCAATCGGATGCTCCACTTCTTTTCCTGCAGTCATGATGAGGTCTGCAAATTCATCGATCAAAACGACAATGTAAGGAAGATAACGGTGGCCTTTTTCTGGGTTGAGTCGGCGTCCGGTAAATTTGGCGTTGTATTCTTTGATCGTTCTAACCCCCGCATCTTTGAGTAATTCGTAGCGCTCGTCCATTTCGATACAGAGCGAGTTGAGGGTATTGACCACTTTTGAGGTGTCGGTGATGATCGCATCCTCTTCGCCAGGTAGTTTGGCCAAGAAATGGCGTTCAATTTTATTGTATAGTGTCAACTCCACTTTCTTGGGATCGACCAAAACAAATTTCACTTGGGCAGGATGCTTTTTGTAGAGAATTGAAATGAGAATGGCATTTAGCCCCACCGACTTCCCTTGACCTGTAGCTCCGGCTACCAATAAGTGGGGCATTTTGGTGAGGTCAAAGACAAATGTTTCGTTGGTGATGGTTTTGCCCATCACGATAGGAAGCTCGCCATCGAAATGTTGGAATTTATCTGAGGCAATAAGCGAGCGCATCGAGACCATTTCGGGATTGGAATTCGGCACTTCAATACCAATTGTACCTTTTCCTGGAATGGGTGCTATGATGCGGATGCCCAAGGCAGAAAGGCTCAAAGCGATGTCGTCTTCGAGGTTTTTTATTTTAGAAATCCGAACGCCAGGCGCCGGAACAATCTCGTAAAGTGTAACGGTTGGCCCAACGGTTGCCTTGATTTTCGCAATATCAATTTTGTAATGCGAAAGCGTTTCTACAATGCGGTCTTTGTTGGTTTCGAGTTCTTCTTTGCTCACCGAAACGCCACTTGACACATAGTCTTTCATGAGTTCCAACGGGGGCAACAAGTAACCTTCGAGGTCTTTGGTGGGGTCGTATTCGCCGTGCTCGCTTACCAATTGGGTTGCGAGTAGGTCTTCGTCGGCTATTGGCGCTTGAAAGGGAACTTCAACAACTGGATCGTCGCCCAATTCAATTTCAAAGTCAGACTCAATGTAGTTTTCTTTGATTGGCTCAGCTGGCTCCTCCTTGCTGACTTGCACAATCAGTTCGCTTTCTTCTTCAAAGACATCTTCATCGTCGCTGGCGTCAAAGACTACGGTTTGGGCGATGTCATCGGTTTTGATTTGATCTTCTTTAATGGTATTGACGACGTAGATATCGTCATAAGGAGCGGCATTGTCGCCTGCACTCAACTGTTCTTCATCATTGCCTTCGGCGCCACTGCCAAAAATTCTATTCAATAAGGCACGGTAATTAGGGCTAAACTGCAAAGTAGTCAAAACAAAGCAGGCAATAACGTGCATGAAAAGTGTGCCGAAACCTCCAAAAGTGAGCTGTAGCCATTCGTTGGTGTAAAAACCGAAAGAGCCACCAGCAAAACTAATTTGTGGACTAAAAAAGCCTAAAAAGATCGAGCCCCAGATCATGTAACTGATGGTCACACTTGTGGTGCGAGCCAAAGGAAGCAAGGAGGTGTCAAATAAGACTTTCACCCCGCTCAGAAATAACAAGAAAATCAATCCAAAAGAGGGGATGCCAAAGCCACGATGAATAAGCAGGTGTGAGGTCCAGGCGCCAAATTTACCTAACCAATTTTCCACTGCGGGGAGTTCGCTATTGAAAATATACTCGACAAAGCCTCTATTGAGTAATTGGTCTTGGTCTTTGGTCCAGGTGAAAAGATAAGAAACGCAAGCTAAGAACAAATAAATGCTCATTAAACTCAGAAGGGCTCCGATAAATATTTTGATTTTAGGAAGGTTGAGTCTTTCCTTCAGACCGCCGCCTGAAGCATTGCTTTTTTCGCGGGAAGTGTTTTTGTTTTCCTTCGAACGTTTCGGTTCTTCTCCCTCTTTTTTAGACCGCGAACTTGTAGGCTCTTCGGTTTTTGGGGTAGGCTTTGAATTGGATCTTGGGATGTATTCGTTTTCTTCCATGAGGCTTTAGCGTCTAATGAAACGAAAATACGCCAAAGGGGTACACAAAAATTGAAATCAAAGCAAACCTATAAACAGCAAGGTGTTAGTTAATCTTGGGTTTCGGAATTATTTTGGGTTTGTGTCCACTCTAAAAAAGCATCGAGGGGGAGTACTTTGTATTTTTTATCCGGTATAAATAATTGGATTGGTGGCGTTTTGGAAGAGATTTGCTGGAGTTCAAAAGCCATATAACCGTTGTCTGTAGGAATTTGACCTTTAACAGGTAGGCCAGGGGCGTTGTTCATCCCGACAAAATAGCGCGCCTCAATCGTTTTGGAATAATAGAGCAAGGCATTGCCTTTTGCTGATTCTACATTCGCCTCTCTACATTTGAGGCCTGCAATTTGCTTCTTGGAACGCGTTTTCAAGTATCTGAAATTTTCGATAGCTTTTGCTGTATCTTGGATTTGAACTGCAAAGAATTGACCGTCTAACTCAATGAGCGACAATAATTTGTGTCGTTTCAAATGATGGATGCTCTCTTGTTTTTTACCGTCGGCCATCAGGTAGGTATACCGGACCAGAGAATCGAGCGCATAAATAAAGAGTTTTCCTTGCACGGTGTCTTTGCTGATCATATCAACAGACACTAAATTGTATTCCAAACTGCCCACAAATGGTTTTTGACCGAATGCAAAAAGATTGAAAAAGAGGAAGGATAGGAGAAGGATCAATTTGTGCATGTTCAAAGATAAGAATCCTTGCAAACAGAAGATGAAAAGCTTAACCAAAATAGCTTTATCTTTGTCCTAGCCCCAAAGGGTCGTTTATGTCAAAAAACATTCATTTTATCTTCAATCCTTCCGAATTAGGTGCAGGCACTCGCGGAGCATCACTTGGCCCCGAGGCCATACGCGCAGCAGCCCGAACAAAAGGCAGTACTATTTTCGCTCAGTATCCGATTCAGGTCGTAGACCAACACAACGATCTCCTCGACCACAAGAGTCCGTATACCTTCGCCAAAAATATCGATGGCCTAGGCAAAGTTTTTGCCTCGCTCGAGCAAAACATCACGACTTGTTTGCAGGCAGGTGCTTTCCCACTACTTATTTCGGGTGATCACAGCGCTGCTGCAGGTACGCTCTCAGCCCTCAAAAATAATTTTCCCAATAAAAGAATTGGTGTCGTTTGGATAGACGCGCATGCGGATATTCACTCGCCTTACACCACGCCTTCGGGCAACTTACACGGAATGCCAATTGCCGCTGCTTTGGGTCTTGATCACCACCATTTGGCCAAAAACCAGCTTGACGATGCCACAAGAGCGCATTGGGACCAGCTCAAAAGCACTGCATTTTTACCACAAGACTTAGTCTATATTGGCGTTCGCGACACCGAAGTTGAAGAAGATGCCGTGATGGCCGAATTAGGCCTGAAAAATTATACCGTTACGGAACTCCGCGATAAAGGCTTAGCCGCATGTTTGCAAGCCATTTCTGAACAGCTCCAAGCGTGCGATGTTATTTATATTTCATTTGATGTCGATAGCATCGACCCACTTGAAACTTCTTACGGTACAGGAACGCCCGTTCCTAATGGCATCACCTTCGCAGAAGCGCAAGAAATTTTAACCTATTTTGCCAAAGCACCTCAGACTTGCGCGATCGAAATGGTAGAGATCAATCCTTGTCTGGACGACGAAAAAAATAAAATGGCCGAAAAAGCCCTCGACCTCATTGAGCAAATTATTAGCCACCTCTCCTAACTATGGAACAACACATCCGACAAGCTTTACTTGCTGCTGCACCCGAACTCTTTGGTGCGCCTATTTCTGAGTCGCTTATTCAATTTCAGATCACGCGTAAAGACGTAGAAGGAGACCTTACTATGGTGGTGTTTCCTTTTGTCAAGCTCTTGCGCTGCTCACCTCAAGAGGCCGGAGAAAAATTAAAAGTTTGGATAGAAGCGAATGTGGCCGGTGTTTCACATTGTATTGTCATCAATGGATTTTTGAATATTGTGCTTACCGACGCCTATTGGTTAGCGCAATTAAGTCAAATCCAAATGAGCCCTAACTACGGCTTGGCTCCCCATAACTCTAAGCCTACCGTAATGGTCGAATACGCTTCGCCAAATACCAACAAACCGTTGCACCTCGGGCACTTGCGCAATATCTTTTTGGGTGCTTCAGTTGCTGAAATACTGCGCGCAGTTGGGCACAAGGTGGTGCGCACACAAGTCATCAACGACCGCGGGATTCATATTTGTAAATCGATGCTCGCGTGGGAGAAATTCTCACCTGTCAATGCACGTGGCGAGCGTGAAACTCCTGCCAATACTGGATTGAAGGGAGATAAACTCGTGGGAAAATACTATGTCGAATTCGATAAAGCCCTGCAAAAAGAGGCCAAAGAAATCATGGCGCAATGGCAAAGTGGGAACTTTTCCGACACCCCAGAGTCTATTCATCAAGCGGTTTTGAATTTCGAACAAGCCAAGCAAGGTAAAGATGAAAAAGCCTGTGCGGCCATCGACGATAAAATCAAGGAACTTGCCAAAAATCAGACGCAAAGTTTACAAGAAGCTAAACAATTGCTTGTCAAGTGGGAGGCGAGAGATCCACAAGTTTATTTACTTTGGACGACCATGAACGGCTGGGTTTATGCTGGTTTTGACCAAACCTATGCACAAATGGGTGTTTCTTTTGACAAACTTTACTACGAGTCAGATACCTTCCTACTTGGTAAAGACCAAGTAATGGAGGGCCTCAAAAACGGTGTTTTTTACCAAAAAACAGATGGTTCGGTCTGGATAGACCTCACCGCAGAAGGCCTCGACGAAAAACTCGTGTTGCGTTCCGATGGCACAGCCGTCTACATGACCCAAGATATTGGTACGGCCATAGACCGTTTCAAGGATTTTCCAGATCTGCACGGCATGGTATATACGGTCGGAAACGAACAAGACTATCACTTCAAGGTCTTGTTTTTGATTTTGCAAAAATTAGGCTATGCCTGGGCTGATAATTGTTTCCATCTGAGCTACGGCATGGTAGATCTTCCGAGTGGCAAAATGAAATCGAGAGAAGGAACGGTTGTAGATGCCGACGATCTGATGGCAGAAGTCATTGAAAAGGCAAAAGCCATGACCCAAGAAAGGGGGCACCTAGACGGGCTAAATGAAGCCGAACGCGATACGCTATATGCACAAATTGGTTTGGGAGGACTCAAGTATTACCTACTCAAGGTTGACCCTAAGAAACGCATGCTCTTCAATCCAGAAGAATCGATAGACCTCACGGGCAATACCGGGCCATTTTTGCAATATGCCCACGCCCGCATCTCCACGCTTTTGGAAAAGGCGAATTACCAACCTGCTCCTATTGCAGAGCGCATGGTGCTGCGTCCAGAAGAAAAGGAAATTGTCAAGCAACTTGCGCAATTTGAGGTTACACTTCATGAGGCCGCTAAAGGTTATTCTCCGGCATTGTTAGCCAACTACACCTATGAATTGGTCAAGCTTTACAATACATTTTACCAGAGTGTAAAAATTGTCATAGAGCCTGATTTAGAAGTGAGGCACTTGCGTTTGGCCCTAAGTGCAGCCGTCAAACAAGTGTTGGCGCAGTCTCTGAGCTTGCTCGGAGTTGAGGCGCCTTCGAGAATGTAAGATACTCGTGCTTATTTGCCGAAAATCACTTCATCCGTTAGTTGGCGCACCATCACAAATAATTCGTCCTTAAACGTTTGTGCTTCGTAGGTGCCGCGTTCAATCATGCGCAGTTTGTGCTCCCATTGCCCGGTAAGCTCGGGGCTTTTGAGAAGTTCATAGGAAATTTGATCAATGAGCGCAATTCCAGTTGGTGTAGCCACGAGATTTTTTTTCTTTTTCTCGATGTACTGACGCTTGAATAAAGTTTCAATGATACTCGCTCTGGTCGATGGCCTGCCGATACCGTTTTCTTTCATGACTTCGCGCATCTCTTCGTTCTCGACAAGTTTTCCCGCGGTTTCCATGGCGCGCAGAAGTGTGGCTTCGGTGTAGTATTTGGGCGGGCTGGTTTTTCCTTCGTGAATCAAAGGCGCGTGAGGGCCGCTTTCTCCTTTGGTAAACAGCGGCAAGATTTTATCTTCGGGGTTGGTTTGTTGGGCCTTGAGGTCATCGTAGAGCACGCGCCAACCTTTGTCTAGGACTTGTTTGCCAGTGGCTTTGAATTCAAGTGCGGCCACTTTGCCCAATACAGTGGTATTCGATACTTTGCATTCCGGATAAAAGACGGCAATGAAACGCCGTACAATGAGGTCATAGACGCGTTGTTCGTCGGGGCTGATGCCCGAAGGCGCCACACCAGTCGGAATAATAGCGTGGTGATCCGTAATTTTTTTATCGTCGAAAATCTGCTTCGATTTCTTGATGGGTTTGCCAGCCACGGATTCCGTAAAGCGTTTGTAGTCACGGAGCCCAGCGAGAATACCAGGAATTTTGGGGTGGAGGTCTTCCGATAGGTAGGTGGTGTCTACGCGCGGGTAGGTCACTAATTTTTTCTCGTAAAGACTCTGCACTTTGTTGAGGGTATCTTCGGCAGAGTAGGCGTAATAGCGATTGCCATCAACTTGCAGGGAAGTGAGGTCGTAGAGTCTGGGGTTGCCTTCTTTGGCGTCTTTTTGTTCGAAAGAAGTCACTTCGAAAGGTTTATCCTGGAGGTATTCGAGGCCTTTTTGAGCTTTCTCTTTTGTTTTGAGGCGTTCAATTTGGCAGTTGAATTCGGTTTCTCTATAAATAGTTTTGAGTTCAAAGAAGGTTTCGCTTTTGAAGCCGTCGATTTCTTTTTGACGCTGTACAATGAGCGCAAGCGTGGGCGTCTGCACACGCCCCACAGAAAGGGTTTGTTTGTCGCGGCCGTATTTTCGGGTAAACAAGCGCGTGCCATTGATCCCCAAGACCCAATCGCCGACCGCCCGAGCGTTGCCTGCGGCAAAGAGGCGGTCAAAATCACTCCCTGGCCTCAGTTTCTTGAAGCCATCTTTGATCGCTTCTTCTGTAAGCGAAGAGATCCAGAGCCGCTTCACGGGAACTTTGCATTTGGCCTTGAGCAAGACCCAGCGCTGAATGAGCTCTCCTTCTTGCCCGGCATCACCGCAGTTAATGACCTCGGTTGCCTGGCTCACGAGCCGTTCAATAACGTGAAACTGTTTTCGCGCGCCGTCGTCGCCACGCAGCTTGATGCCAAATTGGGGTGGAATGATGGGTAAATCTTCTAGTTTCCAGTATTTCCAGTTGGGGTTGTAGTCTTCGGGATCTTTGAGTGAACACAAGTGCCCATAGACCCAAGTAACAGCATAGCCATTGCCCTCAAGGTAGCCATCCTTGCGGTTTTTGGCTCCTAAAATTTCCGCTAAATCGCGGGCAACACTTGGCTTTTCGGCAATGCAGACTATCATTGCTTACTTAAAGCGCTTGATGCCGCCCTCTAAGAATTTCTTATATGACTTGATGTCTGGGGTGTAGCCAATAGCTTTGGTGAGGTCATTGCCTTCGTGGTCGGTGACGACATATAAAGGCTGTTGGAAACTCTTGTAGCGCGTCATTTGGTAGTCTGCCCATTTGTTTCCGACGGTGCGAATTGCACCACTCAATTTAGATACGCGCTGCTCACTTGCAGGCAACATTTCGCGGTCGTCTACATAAAGCGAAATGATGACAAATTGCTTTTGGAGCATGGGGCGTATTTCGTCGTTTGTCCAGACGGTACTTTCCGTTTTGCGGCAGTTTTGACAGGCGTGGCCAGTGAAGTCGAGCAAGATAGGTAAGTTGCGTTTTTTGGCGTAAGCGCGGCCTTTTTCGAGGTCGTGGAATACGAGAATAGAGCCATCGCCAACGGGGTGCATATCAGCCGCAAATTGAGCGGAAATTGAATCTTCAACCAAGCCGGTTTCTTGCCCGCCATTGACCCAGCGGAAGTTGTCTTCGGAGTGCGTGCGCGGAGGCGCAATGCCGTCGATGAGCGTAAGTGGCGCACCGAACATTCCCGTGAAGAGGTACACAGAGAAAACCAAAGCGAGGAGTGCAAACATAAAGCGCGTGACGCTCAGTTTTTGAACAGGGGAGTCATGAGAGAATTGCAATTTGCCTAGAAGGTAAATACCCATGATGAAGAACAAGACAAACCAAATACCGACGAACCACTCGCGGGTGAGGAGGTCCCAGTGGTAGGCGAGGTCTACAGAAGATAAGAATTTAAGAGCTAAAGCTAATTCGGTAAGACCTAATACAACTTTGACTGAGTTTAACCAACCACCAGATTGTGGCAAAGAATTGAGCCATCCTGGGAAAATCGCAAATAAAGTGAAGGGAATGGCGAGTGCCAAAGAGAAGCCGGTCATGCCCACAGCAGGTGTGAGATAAGAGCCGGAAGTGGCGGCTTCTACGAGCAAACTGCCTATAATTGGGCCCGTACAAGAGAAAGAAACCAAGCCCAAAGTAAAGGCCATGAAGAAGATGCCGAGGTAGCCACCGCGGTCTGCTTGCTTGTCCATTTTATTGACCCAAGAATTCGGTAATTGAATTTCGAAAGCTCCCAAGAAAGAAAAGGCAAATAGCACAAAAATACTGAAGAAGATGAGGTTCATCCAGACGTTGGTAGAGAGGTCATTGAGGCCGAGCGGGCCCATGATGGCTGTAAAGATGAGCCCAAATGCGACGTAAATCAAAACAATGGACGCACCATAAATGAGTGCCTTGAAAATACCCTCACTGCGCGTTTTGGATTGATTGGTAAAGAACGTTACAGTCATCGGGATCATGGGGAACATACAAGGCGTGAGTAAAGCCACAAGCCCCGCAATAAAGCCCGCAATAAAAATCACAACATTCGAATCTTTCTTCTTTTCTTTTTGTTGAATCGGCGCCGGCGCTTGGTCTACACTAGTTGGTGCTTCGCTGGTGTCAGTATTGGCAGTTTGTGCGGTTGTTGTGGTGTCTGCTGCAGGTGCAGTAGCACCCGAAGCTTTGTAGCCGCTTACTTTGAAATTAGCGTTGTAGTCGAAGGGCGGTAAGCAACCTTCGTGGTTGCAGAGTTGGAAGAATAATGCGCAATTAGCGGTGAAAGCTTCGTCTGAAAGGATTTCAATTTTTTGCTTGAAAACTGCTTTGTTTTCATAATAAAGAGAGGTGCCAAGTTCGTCCTTTTGCACAAGTGGAACACCCACTTCGAAGGGCTTTCCGATTGTCTTAAAGTTCTTGCCTGTTTTGAATTTGAATTCTGGAACGATTCCAGTTCCATCGGCAGCCATAGGGTCGTGCTTCAAAGAAAAGATATGATACTCAGGCACGAGCTTGGCAGTAAAAACCAAATTGGCGTGGCTTTCGTCAATTTTTTCAACGCTTAAGTTCCACTTAATGAATTGGTTCATGAAATCTTGAGCAGTTCCCGCAAAGGATAAGCCTAAAAAGAGGATGCTAAAAAGAAGAGCTTTCATTGGTTTTAATTTGGTTTTTCTAATTTGTAGGGTGTGACCTTGATTTCAAAAGGCACTGTTTGAGGAGGTAAACAACGCTTGTCGTCGCAGAGCATGTAGGTGAGTTCGCCTTTAACCGTAGTTGGTTTTTTGACTTTAATGCGGTTGCGCGCTTCAAAGCTATTTTCAAAATAGGAAACCTCTGCTCCGAAATTAGGGTCATAGGATTGCTTGGCTTTGGTGTTTGCTTCGAATGCATTTAGGACTTGTACTGCTTTATTCTTTTCCAGAACAATTTGTGTTGGAACGGGGCCAATACTTGGATCTAAATCAAGCGCATATAGATGCCAACCGTTTTCAATTTTGGCACTGATTTGAAGCGAAGCCGGGTAAGGAACATAATCAAAACTCCATTGAATTTTCTCTTGACCAAAAGCCGAAGTGCTTAAGAAAGAGATGAATATCAATAATTGAAGTGCTGCGCGCATGGTTTGAAAACTAAGAACCCTCGAATTTACAAAAAATATTGGGAGTGTTGTGTGTCTAGGGTTACCATTTGAGGCGTGGATCTGCTGCTACATCTTGCCCAACAGTATGGCCCAAGGCCAAATAAAAGGAGCCAGCCATGGCGATCATCGCGGCATTATCGGTACAATAGCTCATCTTTGGTATGCTCACCTTCCAACCCCTCTCTTTTTTTAAAAGTAAACGTTTTCTGAGTTCAGAATTGGCGGATACACCACCTGCAATTGCTACGGTTTTGATACCTGTTGCTTTGACCGCTTTTTCGAGTTTGGCCATTAAGATGGAGACGATGCTATTTTGGATAGTCGCACAGAGGTCATTGCGTTTGTCCTGACGCAGGTTGGGTTCTAGTTTTTCGGCTGCTTGCAATGTATATAAAATGGAAGTTTTTAAGCCACTGAAACTGAAATCGAGGTCTTTGATTTGAGGTTTGGCAAATTCAAAAGCATTGGGGTTACCGAGTTGGGCGTATTGATCGATGAGTGGCCCGCCGGGGTAGGGCAAGCCCAGCATTTTAGCTGCTTTGTCAAACGCTTCGCCAGCGGCGTCGTCTATGGTGCTGCCAATGACTTGCATGTCGAGGGCGCTGTTGACTTGAACAATTTGGGTGTGCCCGCCGCTCACGGTGAGGCACAAAAAAGGAAAGGTGGGTGCGGCGTCACTGGCGTCGGCTATAAAATGCGCCAAAATATGCGCTTTCATATGGTGAACGCCCACCAGCGGAACATCAAGTGCAAGCGCGAGTGCTTTGGCAAAAGAGGTGCCCACAGTAAGTGAACCCATTAGGCCGGGTCCTTGTGTGAAGGCAATGGCGTCGAGGTCTGAAAGCGAGATTTGGGCGGTTTGAAGCGCGGTTTGCACCACCGGTATGATGTTCTCTTGATGTGCACGGCTAGCCAGTTCGGGAACTACGCCTCCAAAGGATTCGTGAACTGCTTGCCCAGCAATGATATTGGCACGAATTTCGTTGCCGACAAGGATGGCCGCGGAGGTGTCGTCGCAAGACGACTCAATGCCTAGTATAATCTTGGGTTTTGCTGTCAAAAGATTGCTAATTTTGTAACAAACATGACAAAGGTACTCAAAATCGCGGGCCTGACACTTGCCATTCTTCTGGAGTGGTTGCTGATCCTTGTCATCGTTTTGGCATTTGCCATTCGCAGCTCTTGGGTACAAACCTATCTTGCCAATCAAGCCACGTCCTATTTGAGCAAAGAGTTGCACGCAAAGGTCCAAATTGGTGCGGTAGATATTGTCTTGTTTCGCTACATCGATTTAAAAGATATCTGCCTTGAAGACCCCGATAAAAAGCCAGTTTTAGCGCTCAAGCACCTTTACCTTGGTCTCGACAAATTCAAGTTACTTCAAAATCAATTACTCATTGACAAAATCCGTCTCTACGGCGGAAAAATCTACCTTTCTCGTGCGGCCAAAGACGGTAAGTATAACTTCGCTTTTCTCGAGGATTATTTCAGCTCAGATACCCCGAGTCAGTCAACAGATTTTGAAGTGCAGCTCTCTGAACTTTCCATGGAGCGCATGTATTTCAGTTATCATGACTTCCGAAAAGACACCCTCGATTTTGGTTTAGATTACGATCACCTTGCACTCCAATCATTGCGTCTCAAAGCTACCCAAATTCAAACGAAGGGTGATGGCTTCAAATGTCAAATCAAACAACTTCAATTCTTAGACAGGTCCGGTTTTGAGCTATCTAATTTGAAAGCAGCAGCTTCGTTTTCCGAAAAAGGGTTGTGGCTACGCCGTGCCACGATCCAAACACCAAAAAGCACCATTCAAATTCCCAAACTGGCATTGCGAACCCACACCAGTCTCGATTTCAATGATTTTGACGACCGCGTCGTATTTGATGGCATACTGGCACCAAGTAAGATCAATTTGCACGACATCGCTTATTTTGCCCCAGACATACGCGGTATGGACCAAACCATTTATTTGTCAGGTATCGTCAAAGAAAGGCTGCGCGAACTTCAAATTCAAAACCTGAATTTGCGCTTGGGTAAAGCAACCCAAGTACAAGCCAACTTGCGTTTACCTGACTTCAGAAAACCAACTAGTCAGCAATGGCTTCAAGAGCAAATCACCAAAGCGCACATTGATCTAAATGACATAGCTGACCTTCACTTGCCGCTTGGGACACCTGCAATCCAAATTCCAACTTTGTTGCAAAAAGCCAATTATTTCGATTTGAAAAATGCCCAAATCTCGGGTACATACTCCAATCTTCAGGTTTCTTTCACCAAGGCTAATAGTGCCCTTGGGTCGCTTTCCTTGGCGCCAATAGAGGTGAAAAGTGTCAATGATGAATTGAAAATCACTGGGCTTGCAGATAGTAGTTTTCTTGAGGTGGCCCAGCTCCAACTGGGGCAACTCATCGACGTGCCAGAAATTGGTCAACTAAATGGCGCTTTTCAATTTGAACTCACCATCGATTCAAATGGCGATCCTCAATTAGCGCATGTGAATGCGCAGGTTTCGAGCCTCGATATCAATCAATACAATTACACCAATATTGCCATCCAAGAAGCACAAATTCTGCAAAATCAATTGCTCGCTAAACTCGTCATCGATGACCCAAATCTAGCGATGAGTTCTGTACTGCAGCTCGATTTAGGAGCCGTCCCGAGCTATCAAATTCAGGCAGATATCACCTCCGCTGCACTCAGCAAATTGCACTTGAGTTCGATGGACGACGATGTATTTAGCGCAAGAGTGAACATTGGTTTTGAGGGGCCAAGTTGGGATGCCGTCGTCGCTTTTGCGAGCTTGCGAGATTTGCGTTACAAAGCAGCAGAGCACACCATTTTTTCTGAGTTAGCTCAGGTGCATTACCGCAAAAATGGAGCGTTTACAAAAATAGATCTGAGCAGTCCTGTTCTCGATTTCAATATCGAAGGAGTCCTCAGCGAGCAAACACTGCTCGCAGACCTCACTCACCATGTCGCCATTTTGTATCCACCCATCGATGGCAACCCGACTCAAGTTAGCCACTCCGATGCCAAATTTGAATTCAGTCTGAAAGCCAGAAATACGCAAGAATTACTGCGTATTTTCTTACCTGAACTCGAGCTTGCACCTGCTACCAATATTGTAGGTTCTTTTGATTCGCGGCAAGAAGAACTTACAATAGCGCTCACCTGCCCTCATCTGGCCTACCAGCAGTTTGAGCTAGAAGCGCTACAAATGAATCAAACCATATTGCACGATCAAGTCAATGGGCAATTGGTTATCGAGCAATTGACCATCGCTGACTCCACTACTTTTCACGACCTCAAACTGCTCAACAACGGCGCCAATGGCGTACTAGAAGCCGCACTTTCATGGGATCCAAATACCAACGACTACTCCGAACTCAAATGGCGTACGACCATCTTACCCAATGATTATGTCAGCTTCACACTGCAGCCTTCTTTTTTTACCATCAACGGGGTGCAGTGGCAAGTGGCCAACCAGTCGGACATCACGGTTGCAGCCAAAGACGTGAGCGTAAATGGCTTTGAATTACATCGGGGTTATCAGCGCATTAGCATCAATGGCTGTCTCTCGGAAAACAAGCGCGATCAATTGCGTTTTGATGTCATTGGCCTCGACCTCGCAGAATTGAGTTCACTCATGGGTTTGCCCAACCAATACAGCGGTCGTTTTAGCGGCTGGGGAACCCTCGCCACACCATTTACCAACTTGAGTATTGCCGCCGATGCCAATTTAGAACAATTGCAAATTGATGGCCAGGCAGTAGGCGATATCATGTTGCATTCTGACTGGAGTGACGCCCGACAAAGTATTGTACTCGAAGGCACCCTACAATACCGCAACGAACGAACCTTCGATTTTGATGGACTATACAAACTAAAAGAAGACGAACTCGATCTCGGTCTCAATTTCAAGCAAACCGATATTTCATTTGTCAATGCTTTTTTAGATCCGGAGGTCGTGAAAGGAATTCAGGGTAAGCTCAATGGGCGCTTGCGTTTGTTGGGTAGCCCAGATCACCCGCGTTTAAGTGGTCGCTTGCGTCTGCAAGAAGGCGGCGCCGAGATCGCTATTTTAGGGGTAAACTACCAATTAGAGGGCCTCATACAAGTTACTGAAGATGCCTTTTTCCTAGACAACATTCCGCTAAAAGATCCCGAAGGAAACACCGCTTATTTGTCGAGTGCCATCAACCACAACAATTTTGATAAATGGAACTACGACATCCAAATCAACTTCGAAGACGACCTCAAAAAGATTGATCCACGCACCAATCAGTTGGTCCCGATAGAAAAATTCTTGGTGCTCAATACCAAATATAAAGAAGGGGATGTCTATTACGGGAAAGCCTACGGCCGCGGCACCGCCAATATCTTCGGCACCATGAGCAACACCGAAATCACCGTAGACGCCACCACACGCAAGGGCACAGAAGTGATTTTCCCGATGTATGGCATGTCGGAGATCGACGACGAAGACAACTTTGTTCAGTTTGTCGAGCGAGGTGTTCAAAGTCAGCTTGAAGAACAAGGCCTCGATTTCACGGGCTTGTATCTCGACCTCAATTTTCATGTGACGCCCGATGCAGGCATGAAACTTATTTTTAATGAGCAAACCGGTGACGAAATCACGGCGAAGGGAAGCGGCGATTTGAATATCAAGCTCGACCAATACAATCAACTCACCATGAACGGCCCTTATGTCATTGCTAAAGGGAGCCGCTACAACTTTGCCTTAGGCTCGATCAAACAAACCTTTGATATCGAAGCAGGCTCCAAAATCGAATGGACCGGAGATCCGTATAACGCCGATATTTCGATCAATACCGTAACACCCAAACGCGCTTCGATTTTGGAATTGAGTCCAGAAATCCAAGACAACACGCTCGTCAATCAAGAGATCTTGTGTTACCTCAAACTCAGTGAATCACTACTGGCACCTAAAATTACCTTTGATTTGGTAGCGCCGCGCGTTACCGAAACCGGAAAAGCGCTCATTGACCGCGTTAAGTCTGACCCCGATGAGCTCAATCGCCAGTTTTTCTCTTTGTTGTTGGTCAGTAAATTTCAGCCGCTCAAAGGAAACCTGTCAGCCGGCGGTTCTGCTGCCCTTGACTTGCTCGAGTCTCAGATCAATGCGGCGCTCGGAAAACTTTCAGATAACTACAAACTCAATGTAGATTACGGCGCCGACGAAACGATGGGCGAAAGCAAAGTAGAATTAGGCGTAGCCAAAGGTTTTCTCGATGACAAACTCGTGATTACGGGTAGTTTTGGGGTAGAAAACCGAAGTGCGGCGGCCTCAAATGGCTCTCAGTCCTACACCAACTCCATGATTGGCGACGTCAATATCGAGTATAAAATCCAGGATAATTTCAGGGTCAGGGCCTTCAATCAGTCCAACACAAACTCCGTCAATGAGAACCAAGGCCCGTTTACGCAAGGTTTTGGTGTCTCCTACTACGAAGAGTTCCATCGCTTTTCAGATTTGTCTTTTGTCAAAAATCTGAAGCAATTGCTCCAAAAATCCCCAAAAAAATCAGAGCTTCCAAGGCCCAAAAAACACAGACAACCTGTAACTTTACCCCAAGATGAAAAAAGTACTAGTAGCCAATCGCGGCGAGATCGCTCGACGCGTGCTTAGAACCCTTAAGAAAATGGACATCAAAAGTGTGGCCATTTACTCAGATGCCGATGCCAATGCACCGCACGTACTAGAAGCTGATGAAGCTGTTTACGTAGGGAAAAGCCCATCTGCAGAAAGCTATCTGCAGCAAGATAAAATCATACAAATCTGCAAAGATCTCGGTGTAGATGGCGTACACCCCGGCTATGGCTTTCTTTCTGAAAATGCTGGCTTTGCTCGCCAGCTCAAGGCCAAAGGCATAAAATTAATTGGCCCTTCGCCAGAATCCATGGAAGTCATGGGCGACAAACTGTCGGCTAAACAAGCGGTAAAATCCTACAACGTTCCATTAGTTCCGGGCGTAGACGAAGCTATCTCGGATGTCAATGCGGCTAAAAAAATTGCGGCCGAGGTCGGTTATCCAATCCTGATCAAAGCATCTGCTGGTGGGGGCGGAAAGGGCATGCGCTTGGTCCAACACGAAGCAGAATTTGAAGAACAAATGACCCTCGCTCAGAACGAAGCCCGTTCTTCTTTTGGCGATGACGCCGTGTTTATCGAGAAATTTGTAGACCAACCTCGCCACATCGAAATCCAAGTATTTGCAGACCAACACGGCAACGTGGTTTATTTGTTTGAGCGCGAGTGCTCTGTGCAGCGTCGCCATCAAAAGGTGGTCGAAGAAGCGCCAAGCGCTGTGCTGACGCCAGCCATCAGGCAACAAATGGGAGAAGCCGCAGTTGCGGTTTGTAAGGCTTGCAATTACGAAGGTGCAGGTACAGTTGAGTTTTTGATTGATGCAGGCCTGAACTTCTACTTTTTGGAAATGAACACGCGCTTGCAAGTAGAGCACCCCGTCACTGAAGAAATTACGGGCCTCGACCTCGTTGAATGGCAAATACGCGTGGCGCGTGGCGAGCGCCTGCCTAAGTTGCAAGACGAATTGCAAATCAATGGTCATGCCATTGAAGTTCGTGTATATGCCGAAGACACACTAGGTGGCTTTACGCCAGATATCGGTACCTTAGACCGCTACCGCATTCCTTCGGGGCGATACATCCGCGTAGACGACGCCTTTGAAGAAGGGATGGAAATTCCGATTTACTACGACCCGATGATTGCCAAGTTGGTGGTTTGGGGCAAAACCCGAGAAGAAGCGATCGAACGCTGCATTTCTGCCATTGACAACTACCAAATTTCCGGGGTCAAGACCACCTTAGATTTTGGCAAGTTTGTTTTGAAGCATCCAGCCTTCCGTAGCGGCCATTTTGACACCAATTTCGTCAAAACACATTTTTCAGATCCAGCACTGCTCAAAGACGCCATGCAAGAAGAAGAACGCGCTTTGGTCTATGCACTAGATACCATTTGGCAAGATGTTCAGGCTTTTAAGAAAGCTGCTTTTGCTTCCAGAGATATCACCTCATCTTGGAAAAACCAGATTAGATAAAAATATTTACGAGGGGCCAAATTGGCTCATGAAAAAAGCGTACTTTTACGGCGCAAATTTGACAGTATGAACTTACACGAATTCCAAGGAAAAGCAATTCTCAAAAAATACGGCGTAGCCGTTCAAGAAGGTATTGTTGTTGACAGTATTGAAGCTGTAGTGCCTGCTGCTAAACAACTCACAGAAGAAACCGGTACCTCTTGGTACGTCATCAAAGCCCAAATTCATGCGGGTGGTCGTGGTAAAGGAACTGTCGAAGAAACCGGTTCTCACGGTGTTGTTTTGGCCAAAGGCATCGATCAAGTCGAAGAGAAAGTTGCGGGTATCCTCGGTGGGCACCTCACAACCCTTCAAACCAACGGAAAAGGCAAAAAAGTCAATCAAGTACTCATCGCACAAGATGTCTACTATCCTGGCCCAACAGAAGTTCAGGAATTCTATATGTCTGTGCTCCTAGACCGCGAGTCTGGCCGCAACGTCATCATCTATTCCACCGAAGGTGGCATGGACATCGAGCACGTTGCCGAGCACACCCCTGAAAAACTATTTAAAGAACACATCGATCCTCGCGTGGGCCTACAAGGCTTCCAAGCGCGCAAAATCGCTTTCAACCTCGGCTTGTCTGGCGAGGCTTTCAAAAACATGGTCAAATTCGTACCGGCCTTGTACAACGCATACGTAGGTATCGATGCGTCCATGTTTGAGATCAACCCACTGTTCAAAACTTCAGATGATAAAATCATTGCTGTGGACGCCAAAGTGAGCCTAGACGGCAACGGTTTGTTCCGTCACCCAGACCTCGCTGCTTTGCGCGACAAATCTGAAGAAGATCCAACAGAAGTAGAAGCCGATGAAGCGGGCCTTAACTTCGTTAAACTAGACGGTAACGTGGGCTGTATGGTCAACGGTGCTGGTTTGGCAATGGCCACCATGGATATCATCAAGTTGTCTGGTGGTAACCCAGCAAACTTCCTAGATGTCGGTGGAACAGCCAATGCAGAGCGCGTAGAAAAAGCCTTCCACATCATCTTAAAAGATCCAAACGTAAAGGCCATTCTCATCAATATTTTCGGTGGAATCGTTCGCTGTGACCGCGTTGCCCAAGGGATCGTAGACGCCTACAAAAACATCGGTGAACTTCCTGTGCCGCTCATCGTGCGCTTACAAGGTACCAACGCCGAAGAAGCAAAGCGTTTGATAGACGAATCTGGTCTCAACGTACATTCAGCGGTTCAACTCCAAGAGGCCGCAGACCTCGTGAAAGCAGTTTTGGCATAAGCAAAACGTTTTTGATATTTGAAAAGCCATCTTCGGATGGCTTTTTTTGTGTTTAATTATTTTATGCAAATCATAAAATATATAAATAAAATCAAATGAATTAAAAAGGCCAATTTTGCGTCAAAATTGACTTTATGACACGCATTACAATCGCAAAAGGAGACGGCATCGGGCCTGAAATCATGGAAGCTACGCTTTCTATTTTAGAAGCAGCAGGCGCGCAACTCGCCTACGACGAGATCGAAATTGGAGAAAAAGTATACCTCGCTGGTAATACTGCAGGTATTAGCCCAGAAGCTTGGGATACCATCCGCCGCAATAAAGTCTTTTTAAAAGCACCAATTACCACACCACAAGGTGGTGGCTACAAAAGTTTGAATGTATCGACTCGCAAATTTTTGGGCTTGTATGCGAATATTCGCCCTTGTTTCAGCTTGCACCCATACGTTGCTACCAAGCACCCAAAAATGGATTTAGTCATCATCCGCGAAAACGAAGAAGATCTTTACGCCGGTATTGAACACCAACAAACCGATGAGGTGACGCAGTGCCTCAAGCTCATCAGCCGTCCGGGTTGTGAGAAAATTATTCGCTATGCGTTTGAGTACGCCAAGTTATATGGACGCAAGAAAGTCACTTGCTTTACCAAAGACAACATCATGAAGCAAACCGATGGTTTGTTCAGACAAGTCTTCAATGAAATTGCAGCAGAATACCCAGAAATTGCCAATGACCACTGGATCATCGATATCGGTGCAGCCAAACTCGCCAATGCACCCCAAGATTTTGAAGTCATTGTAACGCTCAATTTGTATGGTGATATCATCTCGGATATTGCAGCGGAAATTGCAGGTTCGGTTGGTTTAGCGGGCTCGGCAAATATCGGTGAGGAATGCGCCATGTTCGAAGCCATTCACGGCTCTGCACCGATGATCGCAGGACAAGGTATTGCCAATCCGTCTGGTTTGTTTTTGGGCGCTGTGCAAATGCTCAGCCACGTCGGGCAAACAAATGTTGCCGAGAAAATCCAAAACGCCTGGCTCAAGACCATCGAAGATGGCGTTCATACTTTTGATATCTACAAAGAAGGCGTGAGTACCCGCCGCGTCAATATCCAAGAATTTACCGCAGCAGTCATTGCCAATCTTGGGCAGCTTCCAAAAGATTTCCCAGCGGTTTCTTATCAACAAGAGGCGCAAATCACCCTGCCTAAATACCAAAGAAAACCCCAAAAGACCAAAACTTTGCAAGGTGTGGACCTTTTTGTACACTGGTCGGGAACCGACGTCAATGAGTTAGCCAACAAACTTAAATCCTTACCTGCAGATGCCTATGAAATGATCCTGATCACCAACCGCGGCATCAAAGTTTACCCCGATGGTTTTCCGGAAACGTTCTGCACAGACCACTGGCGCTGTCGCTTTATGGCTAAAAAAGACAGCACGGCTTCCAAAAAGGGCATCATCGACTTACTGAGCGCCGCTGAAAATGCAGGTATTGATGTCGTGAAGACCGAGAATTTATATGCGTTTGATGGTAAAGCAGCTTATTCTTTAGGACAAGGCCAATAGTGAAAAAAGTTCAGTATTTAATTTGGTTCGTTGAGCTTTTGCTGATGTTGCTTGCACTCATTTTTGGCGACGAGTGGTGGTCCGTTTTACTGGTTGCCTCCTGCATTGGTATGGCGCTCATACAAATCAATTATTTATCTCGTCACCAAATATAGTTTCATGTTGCAAGGTGCTTTGCTCATTAAGAATGGATTGGTCGTTCACTCAAAGGGTGTTCAACAACTGGATATCCGCATTAAAGATGGCATCTTTCAAGAGCTAGGTGAGCACCTCAAGGCACACGCTTCTGAACAAATCATTGATGCGACTGGAAAACACATTTTTCCGGGTTTGATAGACACGCATGTGCATTTTAGAGAACCAGGTCTTACCCACAAGGCTACATGGCTAACAGAAAGCGCTGCTGCATTGGCCGGAGGCGTTACCACCGTGTTTGATATGCCAAATACAGAACCACCTACGCTTTCGCCGAAACTGGTTCAAGAAAAACTGCTCATCGCTCAGCAGCATGCACGCTGTAATTATGGTGTTTTTTTGGGTATTTCCGCAGCAAATTGTGAGGAGCTCGCTCATTTTGATCTGAACGATTCCAATTTTGTGGCCCTCACCGACGACGGTCTGTATTTTTCGGGTTCTGGTCACTTATTGGCAGATCATCCAGAAGCACTAGAAACAGTTTTGGCCCAGACAGATCGTATTGTGGCGCTGCACAGCGAAGATTCTGCGCTCATAGAAGCCAATGAGGCCGTATATCAAGCAAAATATGGCGACCAAATTCCTTTTGAAGCACACGCCGAGATCCGCTCCGAGGAAGCTTGTTTAAAAGCAACCGAGCGCGCTTTGGCCTTGGCTCAAAAACACAACGCGCGTTTGCATATTTTGCACCTCACGACCTACAAAGAAGCTTTGTTGTTTGACAAAGACCTTCCGCTCAAAGAAAAACGACAAACTTGCGAAGTCAGCATTCCACATCTTTTCTTTTCACAAGAAGATTATCAAAAATATGGCCCTTTGATCAAGTACAACCCTTCGATCAAAACCAAAGCCGATCGTTTGGGCTTGATCAAGGCTTTGAATGATGATCACATCGATTTCATCACTACAGATCATTCGCCGCACACCCTCGAAGAAAAGCGACAAGTCTACTTGCAAGCTAAATCTGGTGGCCCAACCCTTCAGCACTTGCTTCCGATGTTACTTTCTTTGTATGAAACTGGGTTTTTAAGTCTCGAAAAAATAGTAGAGAAAACTGCTGAGAATCCGGCGCTTTTCTACGGAATTCAAAAAAGAGGATTTATCAAGGAAGGCTATCATGCCGACCTCGTTATCGCCGATCTAAACAAACCACACACCGTCCAAAAAGAGCAGTTATTCTCAAAATGTGGTTGGTCTGTATTCGAAGACCACACCTTTTCTGCAACCGTTGAAATGACTTTTGTAAACGGAACGCTCGCTTACCACAATGGAAGAATTGTGGAAGAGGTGAGGGGAGAACAGGTCTTGATTTAAAACTAAAGTAAACTTAATAAGCAGGTAAACTTCTTTAAATGTAGCATGCGTAAACTTGCACATGCTTTTAAGAATACTGTTTGTAATCCTATTTTTCCCTTTTGCATCTGTTTTATCTCAAAATGGCCTCAAAGAGGTCTTTGTAGAAAAATTCTACACCCTGAACAAAGCTGACTTACAAAAAAGCAATGTTACAGGAGTTACTGAAAAAGGACTTGTCACTTATCGCGTATTTGTAGAGCTCGACAGCGGCTACACGTTACAGGCCGTATATGGCTTGCCTGAGCACCCGGCTTTTATCAAAAGTACAGCCCATTTTTACAATCATCCTGGTATTGGAAATACTTATCCGAACCTTATTCCAGATAAATCTTTAAAAAAGAATTTATCTTACCTAGATTCTTGGCTTTCTATGGGCGCTTGCTCAGAATCGTTTTTTGGCGTTCCACTTCGTTATCAAGACAAGCCGCTACCCGTCGTAATTGTGTGGGATAAAAACTATTTCAATAACCTCAAGGGAAGAGATACTGATTTTAGTTTCCAAGATGCCCCCGGTATGTATCATTTAGATTCTCTCCCGGTTCCAACAATGTATAACATGGATGAGCAGTTAAAAGGTTTCATGGCAGAAACCAATAGCAGTGAATTGATCATGACAGACGGAGCTTGGGCTTGCTTGGGTAAAGGAGCTAAAGCACCAGCCAATTTACCAAACGCAATATTAATAGCACAACTCACCACAGCAGGTAAGCTGAGCTACCAACTCAATTTGCTAATTGGCACGCCCGACGGAAAATCTATTCGCTATGTGGCAAGTAGCCCAACTTCAGAAGAATTAACCCACCCCTCGCTTAAATATAAACACTAGCAACATGAAAAAAATCAAAATCGCAATTGGAACACTTTTAACTGTGCTTGTCTCAAATCAATTCTTTGCTCAACAAGGCTTGGAAGGCATTGTAGTTGAGAAATACTATGTTTCAGATGCTGCAGATTCAATGAATGCAGTAGATCAGTTGGCTCCATATGCTTTGAAAACAGGTTCAGTCACTTACCGCATTTATGCCAATTTGTTACCAGGTTATAAAGTGATTCAAATGTTTGGTTTAGTTGATCACCCATTGAAGTTCAATACAACCACTGCATTTTTTAACGATCCAAATTACGGCGTTTCTGTATATCAAGGAACGAGCTTGAACAACACAAAAAAACACACCACATTAATTGATTCTTATTTAACAATAGGCGGTGTCTGTACCGGACAGATAGGTGTTTTGAAGTCAGAAGATACAGATGGTACTATTGGCAATAACCAAGGTATCCTGACGAATCTCACCCCAGAAATGGGCTTGCCAATTATGGGGGCCAATGGACAAGATGGCCTCATGCCTGGCAGTCCAATTGTTCCAAATATTCTTGGTGTGACCAATGAACTCGACCCAATTGATCAAATAGTAGGTGGCTCTATTCAAATCAATGATGGTGCTATCGCTGCATTGGGCGGGGTAGAAGGTGTGACTGCTTCAAACCATGTATTGCTTGGTCAATTCACAACAGACGGTGATTTCTCTTTTGAACTGAATATTCAATTAGCCACACCAATTGCTGGGCAAAGTGAAACTTATGTAGCTAGTTTACCAACTGCGGGAGAATTTACAGATTCAACATTAATCTACAACTCTAACCCGAGTGCAAGTATTGACGAACATTCTATTTCCGAAGCGATGAATAATTTAGTAGTATCCCCTAATCCGGCAGTTGATGAACTTCAAATGAATTGGTTGACCAATGAATCAACGCAGAATTATCAGATGGAGGTCATGGACTTAGAAGGCAAGATTGTAATGGCAGTGCCACACATGACTAATAGTGGAAAGATTGACATCAAAGACCTTCAAGCGGGCGTATATATTGTCAAAGTAAAATCAGCACAAAGACAAGCCACTCAACGCTTTATCAAACTCTAGTTCAATGAACCGTCTTTTTTTCATAATTTGTCTCGTTAGTACTGTTATTGCTAACGCTCAGGGGACTGTACGCGGTAAAATTGTAGATCCCAATGGGGAGCCTATCATTGGGGCGAAAGTAATGCTCACAGATACGACTGGTTTTCTTGGCAAGACCGATATTGATGGTCTTTATACCTTGAAAGTGCCAGATTCCAAACTACATTTGATGCGCATTACCCTTTTGGGCTATGACACCTTGAAAAAAGAAATTCAACTCAATAACAATGAAGTCTTGGTTTCGGATTTCATCATGAAGGAGCGAGAAAAAATTCAAGATGTCAAAGGCACAACGGTTACCCGCAAGGCAACCAAAGCCAATGACTACTATATGGAGCGCGTCAAGGTCAATTCGGCTGTTTCAATAGACTTTATTTCAAGTGAAACCATGAAAAAAACCGGCGACGCTAACGTCACCAACGCTGTGGCAAGGGTATCTGGTGTGTCTACCAACGGGGGTATGATTACCGTGCGCGGTATCGGAGACCGCTATATCCGCACCAATTTCAATGGCTCCCGTATTCCGACGCTAGACCCACTTACAAATAACATCAAATTAGATATCTTCCCTACCTCTTTGGTTGATAACATAGTTATTTCCAAAACGCAAGCACCAGATTTACCCGGCGATTGGGCAGGTGCTTACATTTCAGTAGAGACCAAAGATTACCCAGACAAATTAATGGTCAATGTAGAGTCTCAGTTTGGCTACAACGTGCAATCTACTTTCAAGGATTTCGTTACCTCAGACCGCAGTGGCACAGATTGGTTGGGTTTTGACAATGGTTTTCGTGATTTCAATCAGGGAGTCAATTTCGCTAATCCAAATCTGAACCCAAGTAATTACCAAAGTATGGTTGCGCTTGGCTTGGGGGAGTTTTATCAGAATTTAGGTGTAAATGGTTGGTCCGACGCGAGTAATGAAAACCAAACTTACATGGCTTTGGGGCTGGTTGAACTCGGTCTACTTACTCCAAGTCAAGTCACTGACCCAAGTGCTGTATTAGCTGCAATTACACAGTTTAATTCAACGCTGAAGCCACAGGCCTGGGCGCTGATCAATCCCAACGGTACAAGTTACAATAATGGATTTTCTAATTCTTGGAATACCAAGTTTAGAAGAGCACCCATGAATTTTTCGCAAAGTTTCAGTATTGGCAACCAAGTAGATTTTCTTGGTAAGCCCTTAGGTTACATTTTTGGTTTCAGGTATGGGAGTAGTGTGCGTTTTGATCCCAACGGTATTTCTCAAAGAATTGGTCCAGAAGACCTTGATTATCAAGTCTTTTTTACTGATGACGCACTCATGAGTCGCGAGGTAAATTCTTGGAGTATGCTCTTGAATTTGGCTTATAAAATCAACGACAACAACAAGTTTTCGCTGCTATTAATGCCTAACGTGTCTGGTACAAACGACGTGGCTTCATTTATGACTCAACCCATAGGAGAATCCAATGAAGAGTTAAGTGTACGAAAAAATATTTTTTATGAGCAGCGCCAACAGCGTATTTATCAGTTCGCATCACAGCACTATTTTCCAAAGACCCGCATCATAATAGATGCCAATGCTTCCTATACGGACGGTTCTAGTGTTGTACCAGATTTTAAGTTGACAGAATATGTTGCCTTCTCTGCCTTTAATCAACTCACGGGGAGTTATCAGTTTTCTCCGAATGCAGGCGACGGTATACGCCGCTACTACCGTTATTTAGATGAAAACCTTTTTGACTCGCGTTTATCACTCGAAGTACCATTAGCCGCAGACAGCGTAAAGCTGATCCGAAAGCTCAAATTTGGTGGTGCTTTTCAGAGTACGGACCGCAACTCAAAAATGGAGGAGTACTTTTTAATGGCGGGTAATGCGATACCAAGCACGCTTCAAAATGAAGATTTGGATGCTTTTCTGGACACGAACCAAATGGTCATGCAAAACGGTTCCCTAAATTATTTTTACGATCCCCGCAATTGGGACTGGAACCACACAATAGGCACCAATCATATTTCTGCTCTATATGGAATGCTCGATTTTGAAATGAACAAGCGCATCCGACTCAATGGTGGTTTACGGGCTGAACATGTCTCGCTGTTTTCAGATGTTTACAAATACCACATTTTGGGTTATGCGCGCAACGATGGCAGACGCGTGAGTGTTCCGGGCTACCCGATTATCAATCCGGGTGTTTTAAACGAATGGTCATTGTTGCCATCAGGCAGTTTGATTTTTAAGTTCAAATCTGAGAAAAATCTTACCAATTTGCGTCTGAACTATAGTAAAAGTGTTGCGCGTTCGAATATCCGAGAAATGAATGATGCAGCTGTTTACGACAACGAATTCAGAACCCTAATCTATGGTAATTCCAACCTAAAAATGACTCAAATTACTAATTATGATTTGCGTTATGAGTCTTATTTTGAGAACAAAGACAACTTCTCGGTGAGTGTCTTTTACAAATCCTTCTTGAACCATATTGAAATGGGTTTTGGCTCATCGGGAATCACCTGGGATAACAACGAGAATTCTTATGTAGCTGGGCTTGAATTGGAGCTCAATAAGAATATTGGTAAACATTTAGAATTCAAATCAAATGTTACTTTGGTAAAATCACAGTCGCAATTCGTTCGTAAAGACTTTATAATTCTAAATAACAACCAAGTGCAGTATTTTCCGGTAGATACAGTGGTGCGTACGATGTTTGGTCAGGCCCCCTATATTGTCAATGGAATTTTAGTTTATAATGCGGATTCGTTAGGCCTGACGGCCACAGTGTCTTATAACGTTCAGGGGCCACGCTTGGTGATTGCCGGTATTTTAAAAGGTTTTGCCAACGTATATGAAATGCCGCGCCATACTGTCGATTTTAAAGTATCAAAAAATATTGGTGAGCATTACGCAATGAGTCTAACAGTACGAGACATTTTGAATGCCCCAGTTCGCAGGGCTTATCAATTGAATGATGGCTCCTATGTGGATTTTGATCGTTTCAGATATGGCACCACTTTTCAGTTTGGCTTCACCTATAAAATACAATAATGAAAAAATTAATATTGATCTGCTTGGCTTTCTGCGCCATTGGCTCTGTTCAAGCACAACTTGAGAAGGTGATCGTTGAAAAATACTACATTACTGATGCAAATGACGCTACAGATATTACCGGTGGGTCAATTCAGCCTGGCACTACCACGTATAGGATTTACATCGATTTATTGCCGAATACGCGCTTGAAATCAATTTATGGCAGTATCGGACACCCTGTTGTGTTCGAAAGTACGGCTCCTTTCTACAACCATGCTAGCGATGGGAAAACTTATGCCAAAGAGTTTTTAAAAAATCGCTACAGTGAGGGTTTAGTTGCACTCGATACCTGGATGACACTCGGTCAAACAACTAAAACCCAAGCAGGCAAGACTTATTTTGGCATTCCAAAAGTTGCGGACCAAGATGGTTCGTTTATTGGAGGTGTGAACAACGACGGTGGTAGCGCGCTCATTCCGGCTGGCTTATTGACGAATACCGATGCTCAGATAGGTTTACCACTGACTACAGCAGATGGTATGGACACCATGACAAATGTTCCATCTGGTTGGTTAACCCTAGGTTTAATCGATATTGCTAGCGGTCAAGATACCACTATTTTTGGTTCGCTACAACAAAGTACTTCGCTGAACAGTGAGCAGTTTTTACTACAAAACAGTGGTGTGATGGGAAAAGATCCGTTTGCAAATCAAGTTCTAATCGCACAACTGACTACTGCAGGTGAACTCAGTTTTGAACTAAACCTGGAGTTAGAGGTTTATCAGAATGGCGCTTGGGTCAGTCAAAAATATGTTGCACGTGACACGCTTTTACAAAACGACGAGGCGTTTAATGCCTTTTTAAGTTACCCTTTTCAATGTGGGTGTACTGATCCGAGTTATCTAGAGTACAGTGCTGCTTATGCATGTTTACTTGATGGTAGTTGTATTACACCTGTGGTGATGGGTTGCATGGATACCAATGCCTGCAATTACGACAGCGCTGTGAATGTGAATGTACCCGGGCTCTGTTGTTATCCTGGTAATTGCGGTGGTAGAGATATTGCCATAGTTTGCCCTCAACTTTGGGAAGATAACTTTGAAGTGTTGGTTGTGCCAAATCCTACTGAAAACAGCACAAAACTAATTGTAAACGGAGACTTTTTGAACAAACAGGTTTCTTGGACGCTAATGAATGCCTTCGGAAAAACAATTGAATCAGATGAGTTTATAGCTGACTTATCGACCAATCTTGCTATCGACCTTGATTTAGCTGAGCAAGAAGCGGGAGTCTATTTCTTGGAATTTTCAATCGTTGGCATGAAGAAGTCAGAAATTATAATCAAAACAAAATGAAAATAATCAACTACAGCATACTTCTTGTCAGTTTGCTCACTCTTTTTTTTTCTTGTTCTAAAGGTCAAGAACAAGAATTAATTTTTGAATACGGTACAGTCTCAGATATAGACGCAAATACTTACAAAACCGTAAAAATCGGCGGACGCTGGTGGATGTGTGAAAATCTAAAAGTATCACGATTTAATGATGGTGCCCCCATCAACTATCTGTCGTCTAATGACACGATTGGATGGCAAAGCACACCTGCTTATAAAATTGTAAATGACAGCCTTTATGGTAAATTATACAATTATTTAGCGCTAACTGATCCAAGAGGAATAGCTCCTGAAGGTTGGCATGTGGCTACAGACGAAGACTGGAAAGCCTTAGAAAGAGCCATAGGAATGGACAGCGCTGAAGCAGAACTTTATGCTTGGCGAGGCAATGACGAAGTCAATTTGATTTTAAGTGAAGGCTCCAATAACTGGCCAACAAATAGCGTACATTTCGGATCAAATACATTTGGATTGAGTATTCAGCCGGGTGGAATAGTTCTATATCAGGGCCTAACATCAGCCAATGGCCTTGAAGCCTTTTTTTGGACTTCAACACTAAAAGGATCAGAAGCAGTTTACCGTTCTATTAGTCATCAACGGACACAAATTTTCAGACAAAGTGCAGACAAGCGCTATGGCATGAGTATTCGTTGTGTAAAAAATTAACTATGAAAAAGCTCCTTTTTCTTCTCTTTTGGGTTGCAACAAATAAAAGCTATGCACAAGTGCAACTGGGCAATCAACTCGGTCCAAAACTTGCCGTAGGATATGCCAACATGAATTATTCGTCACTGTCTAGCGCAACGGCTTTTTCTAAGTTATTTGATAGCCTGCAGCAAGGTGGCCTACATGTAGAGGTGGGCGCAACCTACAAGCATAGAATTTCAAGGGAATTCTCTATCTCTGGTTCAGTTAGCGTGGCTCAATATCGCATCAATTATTTGGCCAATAGCTTGCCGTCACTTGCCGCGTGTAGGCAAAACCTTGTACAAATCAACTTGCCAATTGGTATTGAATACAATTTGATTACCGAGAATTGGCAGCCATTCTTTGGTCTTTACCTACAAGGTGCAAAAATTATCAAGAGCACAATGACCTATCAATTGCAAGAAGTTTGGAATAGCGTTACCGAGACAAGTAATTTACCTGAGCACACTTTGTTGTATGGTATTTCTATGGCAACAGGAGCTCAGTTACCTATTACAAAGCAATTCACTCTGGAGCCATCGGTATTTGCGACATATTCGTTGAGAAGCCTTTCTGGTAGCGCCGCACAAAGACCACTCAACTTGGCTTTTCAGACAACCCTTATGTATAATTTTTAACAACGCCGACAGCGATTGTTTATACTAACATTCGCTTAATGATTTGAAAATTCAAAACAAGCAAAAGGTTTTTAAACAGATAAAGTTGGCTTTACAGCCAACTTTTTTTTGTGCTCTAATTTTACACCAACTAAAAAAATATTTAAATATGAAAAGCAAAAAACTACTAATCGGTCTATTTTCCATGTTTGGAATGGCCATGTTGAGCAACTCGTTATTTGCTCAGCAAAACCTAGGTGCAGCCTGCGGCTGTCCTACTGTGGCAACACGCACAACTGCGGCCATTACATCCGTTGGCTCTTGGATAACCCTTCCTGCCGCTGCTTATGGTAAAGAATTAACTTCTGGAAACGTAACATTAACTTGTGACAAAATCTGGACTTTAGATGAAAAGTTATATATCGGTTCTGGCGCAACAATTACGATTCAGCCAGGTACTGTCATCAAAGCATCTGATGCAGGTACGAACGTTGCTGCGGCTCGCGCCTTGATCATTGAAAGAGGTGGAAAAATTATTGCTCCAGGTACAGAAGACTGCCCAATAGTCTTTACTGCTGCAGCTGACCCTTTAAATGGTTCTTATGGTGTTGCAAACAAAGGTATGTGGGGTGGTGTCTTGATTTGCGGTAAAGCATCAAATAACTTAACACTTGCCGCAAATGGCCCGTTCATCCCTGGTCAGGGAGGTAAAATGGCGGTTGCTGACGGTCTTGGTGTATTGGAAGGTTTTGCCTCTTCTTACCCACAAGATCAGTTTGGTGTGGCGTTATCTGTTCCATCAGGCACTACTATTTCTACGTCTCCTAGTGGATCTTATTCATTTGCGTTAACGGCTGGAGCGGCTGCCTCCGGTTCAAATGCTGCAGGTCAAAACAAATTAACTCTTTCGGCGAACGCTCCGGCATTTGTGGTTCAAGGTCAGGTGGTGAGTGGTACTGGTATTGCAGCGAATACAACAATTTTAAGTATTTCAGGCGCAACCTTAACACTTTCTTCTAATTTAACAGGTGCTGTTGCACAAAATGAAGTAATTACATTTAATGGTACTTATCCTAATGGAGGTGCGACTGGTTACTTCAGTACTATAAGTGCAACTACCGTTGTTGGTGCTCCTGTGGCTGTAGTTGGATCAAGTACCGTTAGTTATGTTGGTGCATACTACACTTCAACTGGAGGCTTCGACGACAACGATAACTCTGGTGTCATGACTTATGTTTCTATTCGCCATTCAGGTGCAAACCTACTTGTAGGTTCTGAGATCAATGGCCTTACACTTGCTTCTGTAGGCCGTGGTACCAAAATCGAGCACATCGAAATTGTTTCTTGTGCAGATGACAATATTGAACTTTTCGGTGGTACTGTAGATCTTAAATACTGTACAACACTTTTCGGTAATGATGACATGTATGACTACGACTTAGGTTGGTCAGGTCGTGCCCAATTTTTATTTGGTATGAAAGCACAGCAAGCAGGATCTTCTACAGAAGCAAATGCTATTTCTTTTGACAACGACAACGGTTTTGAGTGTGACTCTGATGACAACACTTCTAACGCTACATTAAAGTCTAACCCAAAGATTTACAACGCGACTATTATGGGGAATGCAAAGTCAACAGGTTCTGCGGATAACCGTGGTGTAGCTGGCATCAACATGAAAGAAGCTGCACAAGGTACAATTGCAAACTCCGTCTTCGCAAATTTCAAGAATGGTTTCAATGTTGAAAATACGCTAACTAACCGCAGTGCAGCGGGTCAAGGTAACTCTTTTCAGTACTGGTCTACAATTCCGCAATCAGGTGCTAATTTAAATGCACTTGAGGGTGTTGGTACAACACCTAACCCAAGCTTGTTGATAAAGTGTAATCATTTTATTGGAATGGCAAATCCATTTGTCATCGGCGCTTCTACGATTACAGGTAACACAACAGTATCAACACCCGCTGCAGCTACTACACAATTTGGTGCAGACGGAAACGTAATTGTAACTGGTAATACATTGGCAGGATTTAACTATGATTTTACGATCAATGGTGCGACAAATGCAGTAACTCAAAAGAATGATGTAGTACCGAACCCTGCTCTTGCATTAGGTACAGGCTGCTCTCAAGCGCCTATGGATGGTTTCTTTGAGCCAGCAAATTACCGCGGTGCGTTCTCTTCAACTGCTGGTGACAACTGGTTATCTGATTGGTCATACTCACAAGTATTAGGTTCTACATTAGGCGTGCAGGCTTGTCCTACAGACTTAAATGGCGACGGCATTACCAATACAGCTGACTTCTTGATTTTTGCTCCTGCATTCGGAACAAACTGTAATTAATCTTAAGTCCTAAATACAAAGGCAAAGCGCCCACTGTTCTTTTCATCTTTTTCGGTGGGCGCTTCTTTAAAAAACAAACAAAGCAAATTATGAAAACACTTCGTTTAATTACAAATTTATGCTTTTTTCTGCTTGCAGGCTCTGCCTTCTCGCAAGGATTACAAGGCATTGTAGTTGAAAAATACTACCAAGCAAATGCTGCTGACGTCGCTGGCCAAGAGTCAGGTGCCTCAGTTCCACTTACAACCTCTTCAGTTACCTACCGTGTTTTTGTTGACATGGCGGCTGGATACAAATTCAATCAGATTTTTGCTGTACCTGGTCAGTCTTTGACAGTAAACACGACCACAGCATTTTACAATGATCCAGGTTATGGAGTTACTAGTAACCCAGGTACGATTTCTTTAACTAATATGGCGAAGAAAACAACAATGTTAGACTCTTGGTTTACAACAGGTGGTGTAGCTGCGGGAAAATCTGGTGTATTGAAATCACAGGATACCGATGGTGCCATTACAAACACCAATGGTTTGTTAACCAATAACCCGGGTGGTTGTTTTGGTTCTATCCCACTTCAGGGCTCAGGTGCACAGGATGGTTATTTGCCAAATGGTGTGTCTCCCAACTTAACTTATGCTGCTCCAAATGCGCTTGGCGGTTTTTCGTCTTTAGCCGTATTAGATCAAACAAGTGGTGGTTCAATCACGATTACTGATGGAGCTTTGGCTGCATTAGGTGGTATTGTCGGTACAACATCGTCTAACATGGTTTTGATTGGTCAGTTCACTACGACAGGTCAATTGAGCTTTGCACTTAACGTTCAAATTCAGAATATCTCTACAGGTCTTGCTGAAAACTATTATGCGAATCCAACGGGAAGTCAGTTGACACATCCTACATTGACTTTAGTTGCCAATACGCCTCCAACTGTTACCTTGGCAGCTAGCCCATCTAGTTCAGGTATCATCACGGGTACTTCTATGACTTTTACTGCTACGGCTAATGATGCAAATGGTACGGTTACAGGTGTTCAATTTTTTGACAATGGTACTTTGCTAAATGGAACAGTTACCCAAAGTGGTAGCACTTACACGTATGCTTATACAGCTTCAGTAAACGGAGCACATGCAATTACAGCAAAAGCGACCGATAACGATTGTGCGGTTACTACCTCAAGCGCTGTAAACTTTACCGTTGCTGCCAACCAAGCGCCTACAGTTTCTGCTCTAACTGCTCCGGCAACAGCTTATTTAGGTTCTACAGTAACTTTTACTTGTACGGCTGCTGACGTAGACGGTACAGTTGGATCTGTTGAGTTCTTTGTGAACGCTGTATCTATTGGTAACGGAACTTTGGCTAGTGGAACGTATTCAAAATCTTACAACGTTCCAACCAACGTAAACGGTACGTATTCTGTTCAAGCCAAAGCTACGGATAACCTTGGTTTGGCAGGATCTTTTGCCAACACCTCAATGAACGTAGTGGCAAATACGCCACCAACTGTAGCGCTTACCAACCCAACTGCAAGCCAGTTGATTTCTGCTCCTACGGTAATTACCCTTACGGCAACTGCTGCTGATATTGATGGTATTGACTCGGTTAACTTTTTCATCAATAACTTATTTGTTGGTGCCGGAACAATGACTGCAGGTTCAGCAACAAATGGTACTTGGACCTACGCTTATACGAGCACACCAGGGATCAAAACATTTACTGCGAAGGCAATTGATGATTTTCAAGCCAAATCAACGTCGGCTGCAGTAACTTTAGATATCGCAGATCCGAATGCACTTCCTTACAGAGTGAAGAACGTTACCCAAAACTGTGACCAAACAACTTATTTAATGCCTGTTGCAGTATCAAATACGTATACCGTAGACAACGTCATTGGATACGATGTTGTATTAACCTATGATGCCTCTAGACTCATACCAACTGGCAACGTATTTGTAGCAAATAACCTTTATTCAAATGCTTCACATATTGAAACTGCTACATCAATTGGCACACCTAGCGGAAGCAACGGGACAATGCAGATTTCCTTGAACTTCAATGGAAATGCACCTGCTTCTGCTGAGTTCAATGGAACAAATGCAGACATCTTTACTGTACAGTTTACTAAAACATCAGCTTTTGCGGGCGTAGATTCAGCAACAGTAGCTATTTCTTCTATTCAAGAAAGTTACATTACAGGCGTACTGAACAAAACAGCTAATTCTGGTAAGGCATATTCTATCAAAAACCAAAACTACCCGGCTACTTTGTTGTTCTGGTCTGATAACCAAGCCATCAAATACAATGCTGCAAACCCAAGCGCATTCTTGATTACCAACGTTAATGGCACTGTTTCTACAACAGGTACAGCAACTGCTGCATCCACATCTTTAACGATTCCAAACACAGTAACGGGTGTTGTTGCAGGTATGAACGTTGTTGCCGATGGTATTCCAGCATCAGCTACTGTAGCAAGTGTTTCAGGTTCAACCGTTACCTTATCGACTGCCACAACGGCTGCACTTACGGCAACTCCTGTAGCATTCGTTTCTGCAACTGCAGTTCAGCCAAATACTTCAGGTGTGTTTACACACATCCTCACCAATGGTCAGCAAGTGCGTATTTCTCGCGATATCTCTAACAACAACTCAGTTCAGTTGTTGGTGAATGGCGCAGATGCTGTATTGGGAAAAACACTTCTTTTGAACGGTAACTTTACGCCTTCTGTTTATCAAGTGATGGCCCTAGACGTCAATCTCGATGGTGTTGTGTCTGCAGGTGACATCTCTCAAATCAAGCAACGTGCGACTTTAGCTATTCCAGAATTCCGTCAGGCTTGGAACTATTCAGTTACTGGTGTATCTAACGGTCATCCTTCGAAAGATTGGGTATTTGTAGACCAGACAACCGTAGCCAACAATGCTGCCTACCAAATTTCTGCTACTTTCCCAGCCAACGATAACGTAGGTTACTCAAAGGCAAAAGTTCCAGTAGCACCTTTCAGCATCAATGCCAACGTAACCAACTACGCAACATGTCCAGAGGTTCAGTCTGAAAACTACTTTGGAATCATGTTGGGTGACGTCAACGCAAGTTACGCTACATTTACGGCGAACGGTATTTTGAAGGACAACGGTGCAGTAGTTCTTGATTTGGCAGCTGCTAAACAAGAAGGAAACAACTTCCGTATCCCAGTTTCTTTTGAAGCAACTGAAGTAGTAAATTCATTAGACTTTGCTGTTCGTTTCAACAACAACATGAGTTATTCTGAAATGTCACAATTAGACGCGGCAGCTGAAGTAACTTCTTTTATGAACAGTGAAGATCAAACTTTGCGTTTCTCAAGCTTCAATGTCGAGAACTTCGCAACCGGTGCTAATGTTGCCGAGTTAGTAGTTGCTACTGAAAACGGTAAATTGACAGAGAAAGATATCGTTGCAGATTTAGCAATCATCAATGGTAAGCCAGTTGACATGAAGTTTGCAAAGTCTTCAGAGGCGCTACAGCAGACTTTGAATGTACAAGTTTACCCTAACCCGAACAACGGTACGTTTGCAGTAGAATCAGTGGAGGGCGCTCAAGTATCAATTATTGATATGAATGGCCGCACAATCACTGAATCAGCTCAAATTCCAGCTTCAGGTAAATTGACAATCAACCTTGCTCAGGTGAATGCAGGAGTGTATTTTGTACGCGTGCAAAATGCAAACTTCAGCACCATCAAAAAGGTGATTGTAGAATAAGAAAAAACCCCACAATCCACAAAAAAAGTCGCGTTCTTCGGAACGCGACTTTTCTTGTATAAAAACAGAAAAAGATGAAAACTAATCTATTATTTGTTATTTTATTTGGTCTTAACGGTATGTTTTTGGCGCAACAAGGTGAGCGCACTCAAGTTGCTAACGCCAAGGCGCTTTCAGATACAATCATTTTTGACCTCGCTAATGCAGATTATTACATAAATGCGGGCTCTAATTTCATAGATATTCCTATTGTTTTAAAGTCTACAGATCCCACGATTAACTCCTTCGATTTCTGGTTTCAATTCAATACCGGAGAGCTTACCTATGTAGCGACTACATCACTTATTAATGGTCTAGATGCTTTCAGTAACTACAATCAAGCTAACTTTTACCTAAGTAACACTTCTTCAGGCACCTCCATAAATTTCAACATCCCAACCAATATTCCAATCGTAAAATTGACATTTCAGCTGAGTTCTGCTTGCGATTTAATCAATACACAAGATTTCAGCAATACCACTACCTTATTTGATGGCGATGTCAGTAGCTTTAAGTTTACAGCGCCTTCACCGAGCCCTATTCAGGTCTTGAGTTCTCTTCCGGCATGTAGTCATAACCATATTACTTTTTCTTATGATAGCTTTTATTCAGGTAAACTAATTGATACCTACAGTTGGGATTACGGCAACATGGATTTTTCTTCTTCACAAACTGACTCCACCATTTTTACGCAACCCGGAAATTTCACTGTTTTACTTGATGTCATTACTGCTGACGGTTGCAGTTATTCCACTTCCTTTCCGATCGATATCACAGAAGGCCCGCTCGCTAGCTTTACACATACACAAGGCAGCACCCAAACTGAAGTCATTTTTACCAATACCACTACTTTTTCTGGTGGTAACATCACGGATTTTCATTGGGACTTCGGCGATGGTCAAAATTCTTCCGAAGAAAATCCAATAGTTACTTTCCCCGGTGCTGATACCTATCCGGTTACCTTAACAGTTACTGCCGACAACGGTTGTGAAAACACTACTGTAGTCAATATTTCTACAGTTGGCATTGAAGATACAAAACAGCTTCATCTCACACTTTTTCCGAATCCGGTCCATGATGAACTTTTTCTTGAGTCGGTCCATTCAATTGGAAATTGGGTCATTTACGATGCATCAGGACGCGAAGTATTGACGGGTTCAGAAGGGTCGTCAAAGTGTTGGATTGATATTTCGATGTTAACCAATGGAAGCTATACCGTTGAGCTTGATTCAAGGGCTGTAGTGTTTATCAAAATTTAATGATAGCCTAAACCAAACCCTCCCCACATCTAAAATGCCCTTTTGGGCAACTTTTATGGCCATGTAAACCACAAGGGCGGCAGTCGAGGTCTTTAACTTCAATGATAGCAGACTGATCTGACAGCGGTCCAAAACCAAACTCAGGAACGGTTGAGCAAAAGAATGCGCTCACGGGTGCGTTGGTTGCTGAGGCCAAATGCAAGGGGCCAGAGTCATTGACGTAATTGTGTTGTGCGCCTGCCATGAGTGCGGCAGATTGTAATAGCGTGAGTTTACCTGCCAAATTGACGACCTCCAAGGTTCCTGCTTTTTTAGCGATTGCATCGAGGTATTTTTGGTCGGAAGACGCGCCCAACAAATAAATTTTTTGTTGTTTGGCTGAAAGATCCTTGATTAACTTGAGCCAAATTGATTCGGGCGCTTGCTTGGTAAACCAAACGCTCGTTGGTGCCAAACAGTAATAAGGAATGTCTTGATGCATTTGTATGGCCTGTAAATCTTCCAAACTCGGATACAACTGAGGTCTGCGGATAGGAGCGGGCACCAAGTCTGAAATCAGGCTTAAATTGCGGTCTACCTCATGCCAATTGGGTTTCATTTCGTGCTTGAAGCGCTTGGAAAAGAATAGAGACAACGGATTCTTTTCAAAACCTCTACTTTCTTTTCCCTTGGCCAGCATGGTTAAGATGCCAGAGCTTGCAAATCTTTGTAGATTGATGACGAGGTCGTATTGTTTGGAACGCAAGGTTCTGCCCAAATTCCAGAGGTTCTTGACTTTTTGACGCTTATCGAAAACAAATACCTGGTTCAAGAACGGGTGAGCGGCAAGCAGGCTTTCGTTCCCTTTCTTGACCACTACATCGATTTGTGCTGCTGGAAATTGCAAATGTAGATTTTCCCAAACGGGAGAGGCCAGGATAACATCTCCTAAAAAAGCGGTTTGGATAACGAGAATGCGTGTTGGTTTCATCGGATGAGCGTCACGTATCCTTGTTTGACGATGGCATCGGTTTTATTGATGAGCAGTTCGATGCGGTACTGAAAGACGTCGTTGGTTGCGGGCAAGCCCGAACTGCTAATGATGCCATCCCAACCTTGGGCCGGATCATTGGTTTCAAAAACGATTTTACCCCAGCGATCAATGATACTGAAGGTGTATTTCTCCGGGTCTACATTTTGCACTACAGGCAAAAAGATCGGGTTGAGGCCATCGGGAGTAAAGGCGTTCGGGACAAACATCAAAGGGTCGTAGCTCAGGCAGAAGGTATTGGAGTAACTGCTGTCGGCAAAACCATACTGATTGTTGTTTTCGAGTGCCATAATTCGATAGCATACTTCGCCTTTGTTGCGCAACTGCGAGACGTCGTCGGTGAGCGTAAAGGTGCCATCCTGGAAAACCTGAAACGGCAGACTCTCCCAGGTTCCGTAAGCATTTCTGAACGCTTTGTAAGCGCTAATGCCACCATCGAATAGGGAGTAGGGTGTCCAGTTCAATGAATTGATCATGTTGTATTGATCAGCACTACCTTGTACAAAAATGGTGGTGTTTTCGTTGGCGTATGCGCCCGGATTTCCACAGCTATCGAGGTACATACTGCGGTAGGTCCATGGCCCCCAGTTGGTTTCGACATCTTCGTCTAAGAATGCCGCCATGTTGTTGCTTACCAGTGCACTTCCGAGCACTTCATACACGCCATTGGTATCTTTTCTCTCGAAAAGCACTTCTGTGACGCCCACGCTTTGGTCTACCCAGGCCTTCAGTTCGATGTCCTTTTCGGCGACACTCGCCACTCTAAAGTAATGATAACTTGGCGGAGTTGGTTGCGGCATGGTAAAGCACAGCGGATTAGAAAATGCGCTGGAACCGTTTTGCAAGTTTGCTTTAATATATACGCAATAACTCTCATTTTTGACCAAGTTGATACTTGCTGTAGTGTCATTTGTGGTGCCAAGCAAGGCCCAAGTATTGTTGTGCTTGCTCCATATTTCATAGGTCAATACAGGGTTCCCCAAATAACGACTCCAGCTGAGGTCTACGCGCTGCGGACACATATCCACGGTATAACTGGCCTGAATACTGGTGTGCAAATTGGCTTTGGCTGAGGTCTGAAACGAGGGTGGATTATTGGAGGTAAAGCAAGAGTCAAAGGCAGCAACGGTATAAGTGTAGGGGCCGCCATTGAAGGGCACGCTGTGCCAATAAGACGTGTTGTTTTGACCGTAAACGGTATCGAGTTCGATCAGAAAGCCATTGGCGTCATAGGTGTAGATGACATAACCGTAAGTATCTGGAGCGGCATTGACGTTCCATTGCACCTGCAGTTGTTGGGTACTTGTGTCAAAACCAACACTAGAGAGCACTGGAATAAACGGGGTCATCATGTCGGTAAGTGAATCACCGGGGCGGTTGGAATTGAAATTACAGGTGCTTGTTTTGAGGTTAACGCGGTAACGCAAGAATTCGTTACAGAGATCGATGGTGTCTGTGTAGGTGGTTTGGTTATAGGGAACGCTGTCCAAAAAGTTGAAAAAATTGGTGGGGTATTCCCGGTAAATGTAATAATGACTATTGTAGAGTGGCGATGTAGGGTTCTTGGGTTTGTTCCAATTCAGAACAGCAGTTCCGTTGTTGGGATTGTTGAGGGTAAGGAAAATATTTTTAACGGTGTCTGAATAACTTAAGAAGTTGCCACCACAACCCGAGGCCACAGCCAAATAAAAATCGTGGCTAGCAAAAACAGGAGGGATGGTAAAGCTAGTGGCATTGACATCTAGGGTGTCTACGAGCAAACCATTTTGGAGAGAATACAATTGAAAAGATCCAAAGCTTGCGGTACTTCCGGTATTGATCGAAGGCCAGTAGATGTTGAGTTCGTTGGCGTTATTGGTCTGGATACACGAGATTTCTGGTGCGGCAATGATGCCACTATTGAGCACGTGAATGGTTAAGGTGGTGTACTGAACCTGCGGAACCGGGCAGACGTCGTCGCTGGCTTTGAGCACGAAATGATACGTTTGTTGTGCTTGCGCTTGACCTTGGCCATCGAGTAGGTGCGCACAAGTCGTTTGCCAAGTGAACTGCGCCTGTATTTGTGCTGCTGCAGTGTAGGGCAACGCGAGGTTTAAACTTGGGCAGGGCCCCACGGTGCAGGGAAGTTGGGCTTCTAAGGTGATGTTCTGAGGATTGCCATTGATTTGGGTGTCGGGATCTGTAATGAGCAGTGGGTAATCGATCAAATCTCCGGCATTCACGGTGAGTTCATAGGAAGTTCCTCCTGCAAAAGGCGGTGCAATAATAGGAGGGAAATTACTGCTGTTGCAGGGTTGTAAAACCAACTGCATTTCGCGTTCTGTTTCTGAAATAAGCAAACCGCCGCGGTAGGCCTTTACAACGATTTTGACAACGTAGTTGCCAATTGTAAAGCTCGTAAAGGTCAGGTTGCCATTGAGCGGATTGAGCACTGCAGGAATATTACTTGCGTTGACAGACGTTCCTGGGGTAGGGCTCGCCGCACTAAAACCGCTGACAAAAGGGATGGGTGCTGGGTTTGAGGGCGGGTTGTAGCTACCGACTGGAAAATGGTCGTAGGGAACGCCAAATTCAAAGTGCAGAGAGTCGAGGTTGGCATCGCTTACAGCGGCGTTGTATTGATACGGAAGACCTGCGCAACTTACAAAATTAGGGTCTTCGTTGAAAATAGGTGAGTCGTCGGGTTGGGCCAAGTTGAAGATTTTGGCGACGAGCGTGATGCCGTATGTAGATGGATTGCTGAGGTTGGTAAGGGCTCCGCTGCGCGAGAAATTCTCGTAGGTAAAGGCCCATCCTTGAGCAGGAGGGGTGCCGCTGAGGGCAATCGGGGCGCTGCGGTAAATGACTTTTTCAATAGCGCCGATGCCGTTTCCGCCGTTGTTGCCGGTGCCGCAAAGCAATGGGCTAGCCCCACCAGGCACTTGCGTACAACTTGGCGATAAATCTTGGCGTTGCACAAATAAAACGGGGATCACACTCAAAGAAGGGTGGTTCCAAACGCGGAGGTTCTCGGACACGGCATTGACGTCGGCTCCGTTGCAATCTCGGTAGAATACGAGTTCGAATTGATAGTTGCCCGCACCCAAATGTTTATAGGTGATTTCTCCGCCCATGACATGTGAGGCGAAAACGACTAAAGTCGTGTGCAGAAACAACCATACAATAAGTACTCTAAACATCCGTTGTATAACGTAATTTTTACTGTTTTAGTATAACGGCAAAGCCTTATAAAGGTTGCTATCCAGCAGAAATAAGCAGCATTTCTTCCCAAATGAGGTAACGCTGCGCCAATTCTCGTAGTTTTTTGGCGTCAACAGCCTTCACTTCCGAGATATAGCGGTCGTAGTAACTGAGGTCCAGACCGACGGTTTCTACATTGGCAAAAAGGTCGAGCATGGCATAAGGGCCGTCGGCACTTTTGAGCAGTTGCCCCATCAAGTAACTTTTCACGAGGTTCAGCTCCTCTTCGGGAATCAGTTCGGTTTTCAGGCGCTCGAATTCGTATTGAATTTCGCGGAAAGTTGCTTCGCGCGTTTGCACGCCTACTTCGGTTCCGATGACTAAATAGCCAAATTGCTTGCTTTCTACAATATGTGAACCAATGCCATAGGTATAACCTTTGTCTTCGCGGATATTGCTCATGAGGCGGCTGCCAAAATAATCGCCTAGAACGGTATTGAGTACGCTGAAGCTGCAGAAGTCTGGGTGTGTTTTATTGAAAAGCGGCCTTCCAATGCGCACAGCACTTTGCAGGGCTCCATCCTGCTCGATGTGCGTGGCGCCTTGCTCTGGCTGCCATTCAAAGACGGCGCTTTGGGGTAATTTGCTTTGGTATTGCTCTAGCAAAAGGGCAAACGCTTTGATGGTTGCTTCTTGGAGGTCGCCGACGAGATAAACCTTCTTAAGCCCGCAGAGGTAATGCTGTGCATGAAATGCTTGAATAGCTGCTCGGTCGGCGTGGTCAAAGTCAGAGAGTTGGATTTGCTTAGCATAGGCAGATCCTGCTAAAAGACTTCTTTGAAAATACCGTTGGGCGATAAAGCTCACTTTTTGTTCTTGCACCAAGAATTTCTGCCTACGGCTGTGCACCAGGTCTTTGACTTCTTTTGCTGGAAAAATGGCGCCAAACAAATTTTCGTGAAAGATCAGATAGGCGTTGTAGAGTTGATTTTTGAGCGCATAAAGCGTGACTACCGCAGTTTCCTGAGTCAGTGATACATCGTAGTAAGCCCCAACGGCATCGAGTGCTTTTTGGATCTGTTTGGCCGTTTTTTGATGGCTGCCGTTGATCAATAACCCAGCGCACAAAGAGGCGGTGAGGGGGTCGCTGGTGGTAGAGCCTGCTGCAAAATGAAGTTCGATCTTGCTGGTGTCATTTTGCAAGCCACTGAGGCAAAAGAGCGTTGCACCGTTGGCAAGGAGCTGTGCATTGGGTGCTACAAAAGAGATGTGCTCAATGGGGTGCAAGGCTGGGGCAATGTGTCGGTCGATTGCTTTTTGGGTCATGGCTATTGAGCTTGAATTTGGAGCAGTGAACAACGTTTTTTATCGAGTAGCTGCTGGGCATAAGTTTGTAAATCTTTGGTTTGAATGTTTTCAAAACGCGCACTTTCTTGGTTGATCAGTTCGGCAGACCCCAGCAATTCGAAAAAACTGAGGCTCATTGCACGACTCAGCAAACCTTGGTCTTGAAAGGCTTTTGCCGTTTGTAACTTAAGGATGAGTTCGCGAAGCGCGCTTTGGCTCATTTTTTTGGATTTGTATTGATCGAGCAAAGGCCAAAGTGCCGCGTCGAGTTCGCTTAAACTGCGTTTGGGATTGATTTTACCCGAGATCACGAACAAACCGTTATCTATGGAGCCTGTGATATAAGCAGTAATTTCCGATACCAACTTTTTCTTGCGCTGTAATTCTGTAAAGAGGATGCCTGTTTTTTCGTTGCCCATGTGGTCAGAGAGCAAATCGGCGAGGTAGTAGTCTTGATCTAGGCGCTTGCCCATCTGAAAAGCGTAATAAAAAGAAGAAGCAGGTACTTTTCTTTGGATGGTTTTGATCCTGAATTTTTTTTGTGGTGGCTCGGGGCTTAGCTTTCTGACGCTTTTTGGTTGAGAGGGAATGTCGCTAAAGTAAAAGTTTACTTTTTCTTTGATCGTAGCGAGTTCAAAATTGCCAACGATGCATAAAATGGCATTGCCAGGATGGTAATGCTTCTGAAAAAAGTCGCGGACATCTGACATGGTAGCATCTTGAATGTGCTTGATGTTCTTACCGATGGTGGCCCAGCGATAAGGGTGCTTTTGGTAAGCGAGTGGTCGCAAATGCAACCAGGCGTCGCCGTAAGGCTGATTAAGGTAACGTTGCTTGAATTCTTCAATGACCACTTGCCGCTGGACTTCTAAGCTTTTGGGTGTAAAAGCCAAAGAAAGCATGCGGTCGCTCTCGAGCCAGAGTGCGGTGTCAAGATTTTGAGCCGGTAAGACGTCGTAGTAGTTGGTGATGTCGTTGCTGGTGAAAGCATTGCTTTGTCCGCCGGCAGCTTGCAAGGGTGCGTCAAAATCTGGAATGTGGACTGAGCCACCAAACATCAGGTGTTCGAAGAGGTGTGCAAAGCCGGTCTGCTGCGGGTCTTCGTCTCGGGCCCCGACGTCGTAGAGCACATTGACTACTGCCATGGGTGTGGTGGGTTCTTTGTGAAACAAAACCCTCAGGCCGTTTTCTAAGGTAAAACGCTCGAATTTGATCATAAAGGAAGTGGTTGTTGGAGCGCGAGGGCTTGGTTGTATTCTCGGATGAAATTTTCGAAGATTGTCGCCGCTGGCAAGATGTCGTCGAGGGCTCCTGCTACTTGCCCAATTTCGAGTTCACCCGCTTGGAGGTCTCCCTCGAACATGCCTTTTTTGGCTCGGCCGCGGCCGAGCAATTCGGCGAGCGCGGCAGCGCTCGCCCCATCTTGGTAGGCAGCCATGAGCTGATCAAAAAATGGGTTGCGTAGCAAGCGCACCGGTGTGAGTTCTTTGAGGGTGAGTAAGGTGTCGCCTTCTTGGCTGTCGATCACGGCTTGCTTGAAGTTTTGGTGCGCACTGGATTCGATGGAGGCTACAAATCGGCTGCCTACTTGGGCGCCATCGGCGCCTAAATTCATGACGGCTAGCATAGCGCGTCCGTCGCCGATGCCGCCGGCGGCAATGAGTGGAATGTGAATCGCTTTGCGCACCATTGGGATCAGGCAGAGCGTGGTGGTTTCATCTCGGCCGTTGTGGCCGCCGGCCTCAAAGCCCTCGGCTACGACGGCATCCACGCCAGCGGCTTGGGCCTTCAGTGCAAACTTGACACTCGACACCACATGAACAACCATTATACCTTCGTTTTTTAAGGTTTCGGTCCAGGCTTTGGGATTTCCTGCACTCGTAAACACAATCGGTACTTTGTGTTTGATGATGGTGGCAATATGGGCTTCTATATTTGGATAAAGCAAAGGCAAATTGACACCAAATGGTTTTTGCGTAGCTTCCTTGCACTTGCTAATTTGTTCGTCGAGCACTTCAGGATACATCGAGCCGGCTCCTAAGAGGCCTAAACCACCTGCATTCGAAACTGCCGAGGCAAGTTCCCAGCCCGCACACCAAATCATGCCACCTTGAATGAGGGGGTAGCGTATATTGAAAAGTGAACAGATTTTGTTTTGTTGTGTATTCATAGTTAACTGCTTCTTACAAAATTAGTCGAAATGCTTAACTTAGCGAGGATGAACCGTCCTTTAGTCTCGTTGTTATGTTTTCTTTGTTGTGCGCTCTTTTTCACGACGCCAAGCAGCGCTCAATTTCAGGGCCATGAATTTGTGCAAAACAAAGGCCAATGGCCAGCCGATGTCCAATTTATGGCCAAAGATGGTGCCGCTAAAATTTGGATGGGTCAAGACCGCTTTCTCTATCAACTCACCGATTTTTCGGCGCTGGAAAAAGCCCATCATGAGCAAAAAATCCTTGAAAATCCGTTGCTTACTTCTCGCCTGGTTCAACAGCGTTTCAAAGGTGTCAACCCTCATGCGCAAGCAATGGGCCACAAGCCAGCAAAACACGCCTACAACTTTTTCTTAGGGAGCGATTCCTCGCGTTGGGCAAGTGGCGTGGGCGCCTATGGAGAGGTCGGCTATCAAGATTACTATCCTGGCATAGACATGTTTTGGAAAAATGACCAAGCCAATTACAAGTACTTATTTGTTGTGGCGCCCGGATCAGCTCCTGCACAAATCATGTGGGATTACACTGGTGCCGATGCCGTAATCCATAAAAAAGGCAGCTTATTACTCAAAACAGCAATTGGTGAAATTCGCGAAGAACAACCCTTTGCCTACCAAGAAATAAACGGCAAGCAAATAATGGTTGCCTGTGCCTATACAGAAGTTTCAGAAGGCGTTTATGGCTACACTTTTGGTGCTTATGACCTAGCGTATCCCTTAGTTATTGATCCTGTATTGGTCTTTGCGACCTACAATGGCGCCGTTTCCGATAATTTTGGCATGACAGCAACATATGGTTACGACGCAAGTGCCTATGCTGCCGGTATGGTTTACGGCAATAATTTCCCCCTGCCGAGTTTGACAAGTTTTGATACCAATTCCAATTTCAATTCCATTGCGGGTGCTTACGGCATCACCGATGTATTCATTACCCGATATGCTGCAGACGGTAGCACCATGCTGTGGTCGAGCTTTTTGGGTGGAGGAGACAACCTTCAAGGCACAGAAACAGCACACAGCCTTATTTGCGATTCCCTCAACAATATTTATCTTTTTGGAGCAACCTCCAGTACTGATTTTCCAGTGACCACCGGCGCGGTTCAGGCCACACATGCGGGCGGAAGCCCGAACGCCAACTTTTATTTTAATGGCGTTTATTTTGGTACTCAAGGAACAGATTTGTTTGTATCCAAGATGAGTGCCAGTGGTCAAAACTTATTGGCTTCTACCTATGTCGGTGGATCTGCCAACGATGGCGTTAATTACCGTAGCCTCGGATTACCCTACAATAATGTTGCTGCATATGACTCATTAACAACTAATTATGGCGACCAATTTAGAGGAGAGATTTACATAGATCAAACTGGATCTGTGTTGGTGGCGAGTTGTTCTCGTTCTGCTAATTTCCCGACTCAAGTGCCTTTTCAGGCGCTGAAAAGCGGGGGGCAGGATGCCGTTATTTTCCGTCTGAGCCCCACCTTTAGTGCCTTGCAATTTTCTTCTTTTTACGGCGGAAACAAAGACGACGCAGCTTATTCAGTCAAGACCGATACACTCGGTGCCATCGTATTTGCGGGCGGAACAGGTTCCAATAACCTCAGCGGAACCACAGGCGCCTATCAAAGTAGCTATAACGGCGGCAAGACAGACGGTTTTGTCGTTAAACTAACCAGTAACGGTACCAGTATTCTCAAGGCAAGCTACGTGGGTACTCCCAATTACGATCAAGTCTTTTTTGTGGAGATTGATCGCAACAATCAGGTTTTCTTGCTCGGACAAGCCATTGGAGGTGGTTTTGTTGTCAACAATGCTCCTTACAGTAACCCGGGGAGCAGTCAGTTTGTCCTGAAGCTCAATGCTGCGCTGAGTACGAATTTGGCTTCCACTGTCATCGGCAACGGCAGCAGTCAGATCAATATATCGCCAGCCGCTTTCCTGGTAGATATTTGCGGCAATATCTATATTTCAGGTTGGGGAGCTAATATTTTACAATCCACTCCCTTAAGCGGTATGCCACTGTCTGCCAATGCTTTTCAGTCAAGCACCACCGGTTTTGATTTTTACTTGATGGTGTTGCAAAATAATTTCAATGGCTTACTCTACGGATCTTATCTGGGTGGGGCTATCGCTCAAGAACACGTCGATGGCGGTACTTCTCGTTTTGACAAAAATGGTGTTGTCTACCAATCGGTTTGCGGCGGTTGCGGCGGGCATTCTGACTTTCCCACTTCTCAGGGTGTTTGGTCCAATTCTAATAATAGTACAAATTGCAATAACTTGGTCTTTAAGTTTGATTTTCAGCTTATTCCAACTGCAGAATTCACCAGTTCAAATGTACAAGGCTGCGAAGACTTGATCATAGACTTTCAAAATACTTCGGCCCAATGGGACTCCTATCTCTGGGATTTTGGCAACGGCGACACCACCAGTGTTGTTTTCAATCCAAGCGTTACCTACACAGAGCCAGGTACCTACGAGGTCTTTTTGTATGTAACAGACAGCGTTTGCCTGATCACCGATACTGCCCAGATTCAAATCGTGGTACTCGATTCCATTTTACTTAATCTCAACGATACAATTAACCTCTGCAGTAGTTTACCTTTTACTTTAATTGCTAACACGCAAGGAACTGCAAATCAATTTGTTTGGTCACTTCAAAATAACTTATCAAATCCCCTGAATTTACCCCAAGATTCCAGTATTGTCGTGACGCAAGGGGGATGGTACTTTTGTCAGGCGACCAATGGTTTTTGCAGTGTACTCGATTCTGTATTCATTGCTTTTGACGTGCCACTAAATGCCAGTTTTCAAGTTTCAGATACCATTGGTTGCTCGCCACTTTCATTGGTGTTGAACAATACCTCTACTTTGACAAGCTCTTTTCTCTGGGACTTCGGGAATGGTCAAATCGATAGCACCACCTTTGAGCCCGCTCTTACATTTACTCAGCCGGGTACCTACACAATCAGCCTCACCATTTCAGATTCCATTTGCCAAGGCACTGACCAATACGCGCTGCAGGTCGTGGTGGGGCCTGCACTATCTGTCGCGGCCCCGGCAGCTGTCTTTTTGTGCACCTCTACTGACACCTTGCTTTCTCCGACCATTGTGGGTGCGCCCACATCGGTTATTTGGTCGAGTTCAGCCCAGTTCCTTGACACCCTGAATCCTTCAGGCCAAGCCAATCTTTCATTGATTGACCCACAAAATGCGTGGTATTACATTCAAATATCCAATGCGTATTGTAGCGCAATAGATAGCGTTCAATTGACCATAGCCTCAGATGCTTTTGCACTCAATGGGCCCAATCTCGTTTGCGCGCAAGCGCCGTTTAACCTTCAGCTTTCTGGTGGCGCCACTGCACAAACCATTCAGTGGAGCCCTGCAGCTTCTATCATTGGTCCGACCAACTTAGCGACAGCCACGGCCTCGATAGCCACGAGTCAATATATTTATGTTGAGGTCCTCACAGCTCAAAATTGCTTGCTTCAAGATTCCATTTTTGTGAGTGTTTCGCCACTCAATCCATTAGCGGTGGTTGCTAGTGCCGATCCTACCATCATTTTACCAAATGCGAGTTCTCAACTTTCGGCTGTGCCTGTAGGGAATTATACTTATAATTGGACGCCAACCCTAGGCTTGTCCAATCCAAGTATTCTCAATCCGCAAGCGACCATCGAGCAAACCACCATTTATACACTTACGGTATCTGACGGTTTGTGCAGTGGTTCCGATACCGTCCTGATTAAAGTTTTTGACAGTATTTGTGGTGCGCCATTTGTCTATATTCCCAATGCGTTTTCACCGAATAAAGATGGCCAAAACGACAAATTATATGTCCGGGGTCCGTTTATTGAAAGCTTTGTATTTCGCGTCTACGACCGCTGGGGCGAGCTCGTTTGGGAAACCACTCATCTCACGGAAGGTTGGGACGGCACTTTTAGAGGTAAATTACTAGACCCCGATGTCTACGACTACTATTTACAAGCTACCTGTGTAGGTGGTTTGGAGAACATCATCAAAGGAAATGTCACACTCATTCGTTAAACCATGAAGAAAATCATCACGCCCAAATCCCAAAAATTCTTAGAAAGTTATCTCAATAATGCGAGCCCCACAGGTTTTGAGACCTCTGGTCAGCAAATGTGGCTCGATTATATTAAGCCTTACACGGATGAATATTTCACAGACGCTTATGGATCGGTGGCCGCAGTAGTCAACCCTGGGCAGCCTTACAAAGTTGTCATTGAAGCGCATGCCGATGAAATTTCTTGGTTTGTGCATTACATCACCAAAGACGGTTTCATTTATTTGCGTCGCAACGGGGGCTCAGATCACATGATTGCACCTTCCAAGCGCGTCAATATCCATACAGATAAAGGGCTTGTCAAGGCCGTTTTTGGATGGCCCGCTATTCATATGCGTCAGCAAAAAGAAGAAACGCCTAGCATGAAAAATATATTTCTTGACTGTGGTTGTGCGACTAAAGAAGAAGTGGAGGCCTTGGGCGTACACGTTGGTTGCGTGGCTACTTTTGAAGATGAATTCATGGTGCTCAATCAAAATAAATATGTGGGGCGTGCACTCGATAACAGGGTGGGTGGTTTCATGATTGCCGAAGTAGCGCGCTTATTGCACGAGCAGAAAAAGAAGTTGCCTTTCAGTTTGTATATTGTGAATTCAGTTCAAGAAGAAATTGGCTTGCGTGGTGCCGAAATGATGGCCCATCGCATCAAGCCAGATGTTGCCATCGTTACAGACGTATGCCATGACACCGCCACACCAATGGTCGACAAAATTGAAAATGGAGACCAACAAAGTGGCAAAGGCCCTGTACTCACTTATGGGCCAGCTGTTCAAAATAACTTATTGCGTTTCATTATTGATGCAGCTGAAGCTGAAAAAATTCCCTTCCAACGTGCTGCTGTATCTCGTTCTACAGGTACTGATACCGATGCTTTTGCCTATTCAAATGAGGGCGTCACTTCTGCGCTCATTTCTTTGCCTTTGCGTTACATGCACACCACAGTAGAAATGGTGCAAAAAGAAGATGTAGAAAATTGTATTCGCCTGATTTACGCCTCGTTATTGCGCTTGAAGAAAGGCCAAGATTTTCGATCTTTAAAGTAGCTCAAACCAACTTATTGATCAAAAGCGCTATTGATTTTAGATCAGCTTAATTTGTAAGTTGTCGATTTCGATGAGGTCTCCGCTGATGAGTTTGGCGCGCTTGCGCAGTTCGACAGCTCCATTTCTGAGGACATAACCTTCTTCAACAATTGCTTTAGCGTGGCCTCCGGTTTCCGCTATGCCGAGTGCTTTGAGCAAGCCAAAAAGCTCAATGTACGGGCCGTTGATTTGAAATTCTTGCATGCTTACTTGCCTTTGAGTTCCATGGCCTTGAGGGTGTTCATCATCAAGGAAGCAATGGTCATGGGACCAACACCGCCAGGTACTGGAGAAATAAAACTCGCTTTAGGTGCAACCTCGTCAAATTTGACATCGCCTACAAGTCGCCATCCACGCTCGCGGCTGGCGTCATCGACGCGCGTGGTACCAACGTCAATAATCACGACGCCGTCTTTGACCATATCGGCAGTGACAAAATTCGGGCGTCCTATAGCAGCAATGATGATATCTGCTTCTTGGCAAAGGGCTTTGAGGTTGCGTGTTTTGGAATGAGCAAGGGTTACGGTGCAGTTGCCAGGATTGCTATTGCGCCCCAGCATTATCGACAATGGCGTGCCTACGATATTGCTGCGCCCGATAATGACACAGTTTTTACCTTCGGTAGGGATATCGTTTCGGCGCATCAATTCCAAAATACCTGCTGGCGTGGCCGGTAAAAAACCAGGTAAATTGAGGATCATGTTGCCGATGTTGCGCGGATGAAAACCATCGACATCTTTTTTGGGGTCGATGGCTTGGGTGATTTTGAGTTCATCTATATGCTTGGGCAAAGGCAGTTGAACGATAAAACCATCAATACTACGGTCTTGATTGAGACTTTCGACTTTTTCAAGCAGGATGTCTTCAGGTACGGTTTCGTCGTAGCGGATAAGCGTGCTTTCAAAACCAATGGCTTCGCAAGCTTTGACTTTAGAAGTGACATACGAGACAGAACCGCCATCATTGCCCACTAATATGGCAGCAAGATGTGGTATTTTTTGGCCAGCTTGTTTGCGCAATTGCACGGCAACTTTTAATTCTTCTTGAATTTGAGCTGCTGTGGCTCGTCCGTCGAGTATTTTCATCCCAGATTTTTTACAAAGATACAAAGAAGCTTGGTGGCTGCAAATGCCGTATCTTTGTACAAATGATCAAAATGAAAAATTGGGTATTTTCAATCGCATTGATTTTCGCCGCAAATGCTTCCGCACAGTTGCAATACATGGGCTCGGAGCTCGGTCTTGAACCTTATGTTGGGTTCTCTAATTTGGGTGGGGCCGTAGGTGGCGAACTCAAATATGCTGCCCGGCTTTCCGAAAACTTATTAATCGGTCCTTCGTTGCGCATCCAACGCACGTGGTCCAATAATCTGGGTGTACAAAGCAACATGACCACCTGGGGAGGAGGTGTGTTTGCACATTACCGCTATCAAGATTTAGTTTTTGGTGGCGTGGAATTTCAATATTTGAAAAGTCCGTTTAGTTTCGTCAATCCGCTAGAGGTGGTGAAGCCTTGGTCTCCTACGCTCATGGTTGGGGGTGGTTTTTACCTCAAGCTCACCGACAAAGTTCGACTCAATGCAGCGTTGTTCTACGACGTTATCAACGCTACCAATAGCCCCTTTCGAAGCAGCTATTCTTTCAAAATTAAGAATGAATTTGGTCAGGTCGTACGTATTTTACCCATCATCTATCGCCTGACATTTTTTATCCCTATAGACCAACAAGAATGAAAATAGGCATTGTCCTTTATCCAACTTTTGGCGGAAGTGGTGTGGTTGCCACAGAACTTGGAAAAGCCCTTGCAGCAAAGGGGCACCAAGTTCATTTTATCACCTATTCCCAACCTGTCCGCCTGGGTTCTTTCCGAGAAAATATTTTTTACCACGAGGTATCCATAACGGATTATCCACTTTTTGATTTTCAGCCCTATGAAACACAACTCGCCAGTAAAATGGTCGATGTCGTGAAATACGAAAAGTTGGATATCCTGCATGTGCACTACGCTATTCCGCATGCTTCGGCGGCTTTTATGGCCCAGCAAATTTTAAAAGCAGAGGGAATTCATATTCCGTTTGTCACAACCCTGCACGGTACAGACATCACCCTTGTAGGTAAAGACCCCTCATTTGAACCCGTCATTACCTTTTGCATCAATTATTCCGATGCTGTTACGACTGTTTCGGAGAGTCTCAAACGAGATACACTCGCCCATTTCAAAGTCAACAAAGACATTCAGGTAATTGCTAATTTTGTGCCGCCAAACCCGCCCTACAGCGAAGAGCGCGCCTACATTCGCAGCAAATACGCAACAGATGCGCAGGCAATTCTTTGCCATATTTCTAATTTCAGACCGGTCAAGCGCACCGAAGATGTCATTCGCATTTTTGCAAAAGTGCGCGCGCAAAAAGATTGCAAACTCATTCTCGTGGGCGATGGTCCGGACCGTTATGCCTGTGAGCGCTTGTGTCGAGAACTACATTTGTGTCATGACGTCATCTTCTTGGGTAAGGTCAGAGATACCGTCCATGTCCTATCTATCGTCGACGTCTTTTTATTGCCTTCCGAAACGGAGAGTTTTGGTTTGGCCGCGCTCGAGGCCATGGCGCTCGGTGTACCCGTTGTTTCGTCAAATACAGGCGGTATTCCTGAGGTCAATGAGCAGGGTATTTCAGGTTTCCTTGCCGATGTAGGGCAAACCGATCAAATGGCGCAATATGTGCTAGAAATCCTCAAGCCCGAAAATTTTACTCACATGAAGGCAGGTGCACTCCAGACAGCTCAAAAATTTAGTTTGTCACAAATCTTGCCCCAATACGAAGAATTATACCGTAAATTAGTTCAAAAATAAGGCATGAAAATTGGTGTTTTGTTATCGGGTTCGGGTGTTTACGATGGTGCAGAAATCCATGAGTCTGTACTCACGCTGCTCGAAATCGAAAATTTAGGCTACGAGGCGATTTGTATCGGAATAGACGCCCCACAGCATCATGTAGTCAATCACCTGAACGGTGAAGCGCAAGATCAAACCCGTAATATGCTCCAAGAAGCCGCACGCATTGCCAGAGGAAATATTCGTGAAATCCGCACAGTAGTACCTGCAGATCTCGATGCACTCGTGATTCCAGGTGGCTTCGGAAGTGCCAAGAATTTTTCAAGTTGGGCTTTTGATGGGCCCGCTGCGCAGCTCAGACCAGATGTCAAGCTCCTGCTCGTCAATATGTATAACGTTGGCAAGCCCATTGTTGCTTTGTGCGTGAGCCCTGTTTTACTCGCATTGGCTTTTGAAGACATGGCCATTGGTCAGCAACTCACAATTGGTAGTACTTCTGCACCTTCGCCATATAGCATTGCCGGTTTTCAGTCTGGCTTGCAAGCAAAAGGCGCTCAAACACAAGACTGTAACATCCAAGAAATTTGCATCGATGAGGCCAACCGCATCATCACAGCACCTTGTTACATGTTAGAGGCAAGTTTGCCAGCTCTACAGCAAAATATTCGCCAGGCCTTAGCTGCACTCCAAAATTTCCTTGAAGCCTGATCAAGAACATATAGACCGCTGGCTAGAAGCGCGCAAAAACCAGCGTGCACAGCGCAATGAAAGCAACTTGCTTTCAGGTCTTGTCAGTGGCTCGCGCGCTGCCCTTGGCCAAGCCATCACCCTCATTGAGAGCAGCAACCCTGCCGACCAAGAAATCGCACAACAATTATTGCGCAATTTACCAGCGCCAACCCAAGTTGCCAAGCGCATCGGTATTACGGGTGTGCCGGGTGTCGGAAAAAGTACTTTTATAGAAAATTTTGGTCTTCAATTAGTAGAAAAAGGTTACAAGGTGGCGGTTTTAGCTATTGATCCTTCTTCCTCTAGAACCGGAGGAAGCATTCTAGGCGACAAAACCAGAATGGAGCGCTTGTCCCAAGAATTAAACGTATTCATCCGTCCTAGTGCCGCAGGTAGAACGCTCGGTGGCGTGGCCAAGCATACCCGTGAAGCGATTGCTCTTTGCGAAGCCGCTGGCTATGACATCATCCTGGTTGAGACCGTTGGTGTGGGCCAATCAGAAACATTGGTGCATGGCATGGTCGATTTCTTTCTGCTGCTCATGCTCGCAGGTGCTGGAGACGAACTACAAGGCATCAAGCGCGGCATCATGGAACTTGCGGACACCATCGTAATCAACAAAGCCGACGGCACCAACGAAGCAGCAGCGAAAGCCGCGCGCTCAGAATACGCAGGCGCACTCCATGTTTTTAGCCAAAGACCAGACAACTGGCAACCGCGCGTACTCTGTGCCTCGGGCCTCACTGGTTTAGGCCTCAGCGAACTTTGGTCGCAAATAGAAGCCTTTTTTGTACACATGCAATTCAACGGCGCGCTACAGCAAAAAAGAAAAGAGCAAGAACTGCATTTATTTGAGCAATTACTCAGCGATGTATTGCAACAACAATTCTTCGCAGATCCAAACAAAAACTCAGCATTTATTCGGCTCAAAGAGGCGATTGCTCGAGGCGAATTGCTCGCCTATGAGGCCATAAGAGCTATCCTCCAAACAAATTAGTATTTCAGCAACTTAAAGTTGCTTAAAGCCTCATTGTTTTTGACAATTCGCAAGACATAAACCGCGGCTCTCAGCTCAGGAATAGAAATGGAGGTTTCTAATTCGCTATTGTTGACCTCACCAGCCATTACTTTTCGGCCACTCAAATCATAGAGCTCATAGGTGCAACCTTGCGCTTGTGTTTTGTTGTCATGCGTCAGTACGAACGTGCCGTTAGATGGGTTAGGGGCAATGCTGAAATGAATATTGGGCCCGTCGGGGGGTAAAGGAATTGGTTTAAAGACTGCCGTAAATGTTTGGTTGCTTTGTGTTACATTGACCTCCAAGCTATCGGACAAAGTATCGGAAATGCTAAATGTTGGTAACCAATGTGAGAACATATAACCTGGTTTTGCAACGGGTTGCATTTGAATCGGTACGCCATCAAAATAAGTACCTGTCCAAGGGTAGTTTGTGGGTTGAATGGTATTCAAGTGAATCTCGCCGGCATCTGCGGGCTCAATTGCCAGGTTGATTTGCACTTTTTTAGTCAGGTTGAATTGTAGTCGAAGCTGATTGAAAACAAAAGTAGAACGGCAAAGTAATTGCTCTTGAAAAATTTGATGGTTTTCTTCAAATGCAGCCATTTGGCCTGTTATGTTATTGGGGTCTCCCCAGCGGGCATATTGCAATGGCATTTCTGGCAGCATCGATTCATAGAAAGCTTGCTCCGTTGCAAGCAGCTGTTCTTGGCGGTAGCTGGAGTTCATTTGGTCTGCAAAACGATTGATGAAGTAATTGCGATAAGCCAAGTTTTCGATGCTTTGTTTCCAGATATTGATGTAAGGGTTGTTTTCGGATTGCCCCATCATGTAGGCGATGTGGTTATCGGTGCAGTTGGTCCAGCCGTTGGGCTGCATGGACAGTTCGAGGTCAATGAGCGCAAAGCGCCAACGATTTTGGCTGGCATCTGAGCGGTAAATTTTGATGTTGTTGCCCGGCCAATCTACGTTACCCATCCAGGATTCTGCAATGATATAATCGGTGTAGTGTTTGAGGTCAAAGTATTGGTCGGCATCTTGCCAATAAGTAGGTGAATCAGGATTCAGCGCATTGAATTGATCGTAGTCACTCCAAAAATGAGCTACATCGCCTTCGACAGCACGCAAAATAAGATTGTACCAATAGCTCAATGAAAGTAGTTCAATGGAGTCGCGCGTCGCGTTGTCGTGCTGCTCAAAGTACTCTTGATTGAATTTTTCTCGAAGTTCATAGAGTCCAAAATAAGAGCCATTGATATAAACACTCACAGGACGGTAACTAGAGTAATAGTTTTCAGATCCTTCGCTCATGAGGCGCACTTGGCAGGCGTCTTTGTAGGGGAGGGTTAAAAATTGATTCGAACCATTTCGTAAATAGATGTCACTATATAGCGATCTATTTGGTCGGTCAGGTAAAATTGGAAACTGAATTGCTTTGTCGCCAAAAGCACCATGCGCAAAACTGAGACGAAACGAATGTTGTGGTTGCGAACGACTGCCACCTGCTCCGCCATCCATGCGCATGGCAGTTTTACTCTGATGCAGAACAGGATGGGTGAGGCCGGTATCGAGCAAAACGGCGTAGGCGGGCCTGACCCAGTCGGTCCACCAGTTGTCAAAAATACCAACAGGTCCGAATAGATTTTCGTTAGGGGTATTGACCAATAAAATAGGCGTGGTGTGCGAAACATTGAAAAGGTAGGTAGCGACCGCTTGTTCACTGGGCAATAAACTATTGTTATTCAGCGGAAAGATTTTAGCCCTGAGCACTTTATTGGCTACAATAGTAATTGGCCCCACATAAGTGGCCGAGTTGAAGGTCGGATCCTCTCCATTGAGTGTGTAAACAAGTTTACCAATTGTATTGGGAATGGTAGTGGTGATTTGAATGGTTTGTGAGCCGCTGTAAATGCCACTTTGTAAAGAGAGTTGGGGCCTCGGTAAGGTGTCTGAAAAAGTTTGCGCGGCGTTGTTGCTCATGCCGGGCGTAGGATTCATCCAGGTAATTGAAGCTGCGCCATTTGGAAATCGGCCTACAGTAACATCGACCTGAGGGCTTCTTATTTCAAATTGATCAACCAGGCTGTTATTCGGATTGAATAAATAAACGGGCTCGCCGCTGCCGTCTAATTTAAAGTTGGTGTGTAACTGCTCGCCTTGTAATGGTAAAAATTCGGCATCCAATGTAGACAGATTGGTATGATTGAGTGCAATGTCGATGTAATCGTAAAATTCACCATTGGTGCTGGCAACCTGAAAAGAAAGTGAGGAGATTGGACCAGCACTTAAGCCTGCTGCTTGTAACTCACTGGCTAGAATGAGCAACTGATGTCGTGCCCCCCAATACCAATTGCCGTAAGGGGCTGGGTAATCTGTGTTAGAGTTGGTGATATTCCCTGTGCCAATAACTGCATTGTTGAGTTTGATATTGGGTCGTTGGCTATAGGTTTGCCCCATATTATTGCTACAGGCGGCAGCTGAGCCGTCTACAAATGAGGCAATACATGAAACAAATGGGGTTGCACTTTGGTAAAAAACAGAGTTTTCTGTGTAACCAGTACCGTTGTATGAACAGATGTTGACAATGATATTTGAGTTGCCATCCCAAACAAACGCTTGGCTAAAGAGGTGGGTATTCCAGCCATTGCTTGGTGTGAAATTAGTTGTGTTTGCCGTCGAGACGAATGGCGCGCTTCCATAGCGGTCTTTGCCACTACAAAAAATACGAAGAAAGGACTGCGCAGGAAGATTTAAATTTGGGAAAATCCAGGCATTGAGCCCATTTAACTGATCTGCTAGTTTCCAATTTTGGAGATTTACCGGCAGGGTACTATTGTTGTAGAGTTCAATCCAGTCAGGTGAGTCGCCATTTTCATCTGTAACGGCAAAAGCATTTTTGTTGCAACCTTCATTGAACAATACTTGGCCGTAGGCTACTTGTAAAAAAGCAAAAATTACAACAAAAGGAAAGCATCTCATAGAGCGAATTTACAAAAAAAAAGCCCGGCGTTAACGCCGGGCTTTTGAAAAGCTTAGAATGAAAGGTTAATGGATGATTTGGATGGCTTTGCGCACCACTGCATCGTTGCTTTGTAATTCTAATACATAAGTTCCGTTGGCAAGTTGCTGCGTATTTACTTGGTACTTGCCTTCGTTCAAGGTGTTCAGTTCGAGACTTACTTTTTGTCCAAATTGATTGTACAATATGACCGAATTTAACGCCGGACTTGCAATAAAGAAGTTACCGTTACTTGGGTTCGGGAAGATTTGAACGGCATTGAGGTCATTAATAGCTAAACCAACTAATGAATTGACAACAATAGAGTCCGTGTAAGTACAACCTACTGAATCTGTGATGGTGATCACGTAAGTACCTCCGTCCAGGTTATTTAAGTCTTGGGTTGTGGCGTTGTTATCCCAGCTGTAGGTATAAGGGCCACTTGCGCCATTGACTATTAAATCAATTGCACCATCTGCGCCAAATACAGCTGGCGTAACGGCTGCACTAACAGACCACGCTGCAGGTTCGTTGACACTGGCAGATGCAGTTGTAGAACAACCATAAGCATCAGTCACAACAACAGAATAGCTTCCTTCGCTTAGACCAGAAAGAACGGTTCCAGAGGTAGTTGAGCCTGCCCAATCATAAGCGTAAGGGCCAGTACCGCCTGTTGCTGTTACGGTGACGCTTCCGGTGTTGGTACCGTAGCACAAAGGATTAGATGCTGTAGCGCTTGCGCTGAGGTCAGAAACCGCGAGTACCGTAGTAACGGTGTCGGTACAACCCAAACCGTCTGTTACGATACAAGTGTAAGTGCCTGGCCCAACAGAGGTCACGTAAGTGCTGGTATTAGAGGTCCCAACCCATTGGTAGGTGTATGGATTCACACCATTTGCAGCATTGATTTCTAAATTACCAGTTTGTGTGTTGTTACAAAGCACTTCTGTGCCATTGGCAACAGCGGCTAAATTTGACAATTCAGTTAATGTATTGGAAAGGATAACCACACAACCTGTTGCATCTACAACAGTACACTCATAGGTACCGGCAGGAAGGTTGCTCAAGGATGGCGTTGTTCCTAAATTGCCAGTCCAAGTGTAGGTGTATGGTTGTACACCTTGGCTAGCGTTTAGTACGATGTTTCCTGTTGACTGACCTCCACAAGTGATGTTTTGTGTAGTGGCAGCAACAGTTAAGTTAGAAAGACTAGGTACAATGACACTCACTGTTGCTGGACAACCATTGATGTCAGTCAGTACACAAGGATACTGACCTGCAGCAATACCGCTGATACTAGAGGTAGTTGCACCCGTAGACCACAAGAAATTCACTGTTCCAGTACCACCTGTAGTAGTGATGCTCGCTGCACCGTCGTTGGCACCACAAGAAGCTGCAGTTGTGCTCACCGTTTGGTTGTATGCGACACAAGACTTGAAGATTGGATTGACTACGAAAGAGTAACCCGAAGCAGCATATGTTCCGGCAGCAGTTCCGCCAGTCCAACGGTAGAAAACCATGTTAGGGCTTGCGTAATCAGTAGAGGTCGCTAAACGGATGTTTCCTGTTGCAACCGCTGCCTGATACACACCAAAGAAGTAAGTGCCTGGGATCATGTTGAGTGTACCAGTTGAAATTGGCAACTTGATGATAGCACCATTGAGGTTGTCTGCGGCAGTTGTTGTGTAGGTAATAGTAGAGGCAAGTGCCGTTGTATTTGGGACCATTATACCTGTTGCATTGGCTGTGGTGCCGTATATATTTACGCTTGCTACATAACCAACTGGAGTGCCCGGATTCAAGACGAACATCACAGAGTCGAGGAAGTCGTTTTGAGTAAGGGTATAGTTATTTCCGAATTCGATATTTGAGGCGCCAGGAGCACTTGTTGTACTTACACCTAAAGATCCGGTTACACCAACAGTACGCGACATTTCACCGGTAGTACGCGTGAATGTTGTGGTCTTGCTGTTGTTTTGAGGTACTTGGTCGCCAACATTGTTGAATACGTATTCAATTGAATAAGCGCCGAGTGCCGTCACGTTGTAGTTAGCAACAGTAAAGGTATCAATTTGAGTAGGCGCAAGGTCTTGGGCAGCACTGGTGGCTGTGTAGAGAACTGCATTGCTCGCATCTTTAACGGTTACAGTTAAGGTTACGCCTGTGACTGCTGCAGAGCCCGTATTGACTGCTCTTGCCCAGAAAGTGAGGTCATTGCCTGTTAGCGACTGGCGCGTATGGATTTTGGTGTTTTGCCCACCAGGATTGGCATTGTTCAAGAATGCGACTTCGTCTGTTGGATCTGCACCAAATTTTGGACGGATCATAAAAGCTGGGCTTACGCCATAAGCTTCCACAGGGTTCCATGCGCCAGCTGCACCTGTTCTAACGAGGTTTTTACCTGGCGTAAACAAACTGAGGTCCGCACCAACGGGGAATGAGGTTGTTCCCGTTTTTTTAATGGCAATAAGGTATTCACCAGCGGTTACTGCAATTGGAGTTGGGAAAGTATGGAACTTCCATCCTGCACCGTTTGCTGTGATATTTGCTGAAGTGTAAAGAGGGGTTGTAGCTACCACGCCGTTCGTCACTTGGAAAACTTGGACAGTATATACCTGTGTGGTAGAAGAACTTTGAATGTAATAGGAAGCACCGGTCATGTTGTCGGCACCATAGACAGTGTGAACAACACCTTGCGTATATTCTAATGTCGAAGACCAGTTATAGGCAACTTGGAATACATTGTTGTCGCGTGCGTTGTAATTGTAGTCGATGGTGAGGTTTTGAGTAGTTTGGTCGTTGGTACTGACACCATCTACTTGTGTTTGTGTCTTGATATATTTAATCAAATAAGATTTAGATGAGGTCAATACCGGAGCCCATGTGCCAGAGGTGATTACTTGTTCAGCACCAATTCCTAATGTAACCGGAGTACTTGCATAGGTTTGTATAGGGGTTGTGGTATTGGGAAGCTCATAAATTTCGGTAGTGAGCACCACATTGGTAAGAGAAGCGCCACTAAAGTTTTTAACCGAAGCTCCCATTGGGATACCATAACTCGCCTGAGAAATAGCGATGCGGGTATTGCGATTGGTTACTGCTGTAATTCCGGCATCGTTATTAGCTGGAAGTGCAGCGAATGTGAAACTCCAGGTAAAACCTGTAGCCTCCCATACGTTGTCCCACTCGAAATAATAAGTGGTTCCAGCCATTAAGATGACGTTTTCAATTTTTGATGCGTAGGCAGTTGTTCCTGTAGAAATACAACCTGCAAAATCGTCGTTGTTGGCGACAGGTGTTAGGGGAGAACAGGAGCCCGACCAAATCCAGAGTCGGGTATCGGAACCACCCCCGCAAGAATTGATATTCAGGATTCCATTAGAAGTGGGGGTAAAGGAATACCAACCCGCCGCTGTAGCAGTGGTTTGGGATGGAGTCCCGATTAAGGTACTGGCTGTAAAAGTCCCGGGTGTTACAGGTAAAGCCGACGCACAGGTGAGGCCCTGAGCGTAGGTTTGCATACCCATTCCGAGCAGTAAAAAACTGCAGAGAAAGTGTACTAATTTTTTCATAATAGCTTGTTTTAGTGGTTAATGACCACAAGTTAACAAAATATTATGAAACATGTTTAAAATTTTTTAAGGATTATTTTATTGCGCAATAATTGGATTTCTCCTTTGGTTTCAAGTTGCTTTAATAAACGAGAAATCACGACCCTTGAGGAGTGCAAATCATCGGCTACTTGTTGGTGAGTATGATTGATTTCCAAACTTCCTAGAATTTTGGCTTGATCTGAGAGGTATTTAAGCAAACGCTGATCTAGGTTCATAAAAGCAATAGCGTCTATTGACTCCATCAACTCGATCATTCTCGAATGGTAACTATTTAAAATAAATTGCCGCCAAGATTTATAGTGGTCAAGCCAGCGCTCCATGTTTTCACTGGGGAACATTAAAATCAAAGAGGGCTCCATTGAGGTGGCCTTGATTTGAGAGTCGATTTTTCGGGTGCAACATTGTAAAGACATAGCGCAAGTATCTCCGCCCTCCATGTAATAAAGCAGCAATTCGTCACCACTTTCGTTCTCTCTAGAAATTTTTATCGACCCCTCCATAACAATTGGAATCATTTGTAGCTGATCACCAACATGCAACACAATCTCCTCGGTCACTGTTTCTCTAATTTTGGCGACATCAGCCATTTCCTCGAGTAAAGCAGCTTCGAGGATGTAACCCAAATGGGCTTGTAGCATTTCTAGCTTACTTTTCGAGCTGTGCATCTTTGTTGTAACTGATAAAAAAATTGGCCCAAATGATCTTAGAGAGCGCAAACAAATAAGGAGAAAGTACAATTGTGAAAAATACGACGAGTCCTATTTGGCTCCAGGCACTGAGCCAAGGAAACCAAAGGTTACAGGAAGTCCAAATCGTGACAAATAACGCGACCCCGAGGGCATATGAGACATACATGGCTCCGTAATAAAAGCCTGGCTCGCGTTCGTATTTCAAATGGCAAACAGGGCATTCCGTTCGGACATCACCCAAATTTTTCAGGTCGTAAGGGTGAGAAACCAAGAAATCACCTTCGTGGCATTGCGGACATTTCATCTTTGAAATGCTGTACATTTTTGTTTCTTTTCCTGCTATCATGAGTCAAAGTTACACGGATTCTCGCTTCAATTCGGTAACCTATGTTACCAATGTCAGCAAAACTGACAAAAAGACACCTCAATGCATGCCCAAAAGATCAAAATGTCATAAATTCTGCTCTTTTTGCCGCTGGCATAATCCTTGACAAGAAGTCGTATCAAAAATTAAAATTAAAATGGGAAAAATAATCGGAATCGACCTCGGAACAACCAACTCATGTGTTTCGGTCATGGAGGGCAATGAGCCAGTGGTCATTGCCAATGCAGAAGGTAAGCGCACCACTCCTTCAGTTGTTGCCTTTGTAGAGGGCGGCGAGCGCAAAGTCGGTGATCCTGCAAAAAGACAGGCCATCACCAACCCAACTAAAACAATTTCATCTATCAAGCGCTTTATGGGTGCTAGCTTCGACGAGTCTGCAAAAGAAGTGTCGCGCATGCCCTACGAAGTCGTTAAAGGAGACAACAATACGCCACGTGTCAAAATTGACGACAGAATGTATTCGCCACAAGAAATCTCTGCCATGATCCTTCAAAAAATGAAGAAAACAGCAGAAGACTACCTTGGGCAAGAGGTAACAGAAGCAGTTGTGACGGTGCCAGCTTACTTTAACGACGCGCAGCGCCAAGCGACAAAAGAAGCCGGCGAAATCGCAGGCCTTACCATCAAGCGCATCATCAACGAGCCAACGGCAGCAGCACTTGCTTATGGTCTAGACAAAAAAGGCATCGATCAAAAAATCGTTGTTTTTGACTTCGGTGGTGGTACCCACGACGTCTCCGTGCTTGAATTAGGCGACGGCGTATTCGAAGTATTAGCTACTGACGGCGACACCCACTTAGGTGGTGACGACGTCGATGAAGCCATCATCACTTGGTTGGCAGAAGAATTCAAAGCCGAAGAAGGACTCGATTTACGTCAAGACCCGATGGCCCTTCAACGCTTGAAAGAAGCTGCAGAAAAAGCAAAAATCGAGTTGTCTTCAACGACTACAACAGAAATCAACTTGCCTTATATCATGCCTGTCAACGGCATTCCAAAACACCTTGTGCGTACCTTACAACGCGCCAAATTTGAGCAGCTCATCTCTAGTATCGTCGAGCGCACAATTGCACCTTGTCGCTCAGCGCTTTCCAACGCTGGTCTACAGCCTTCAGACATCGATGAAGTGATCCTCGTTGGTGGTTCAACCCGAATTCCAGTTATTCAGGAGGCAGTGGAGCGTTTCTTCGGAAAAGCACCTTCTAAAGGAGTCAACCCTGATGAGGTGGTTGCTGTTGGTGCCGCTATTCAAGGTGGTGTACTTACAGGTGAGGTCAAAGACGTTTTACTTTTGGACGTGATTCCACTTTCATTGGGTATTGAAACAATGGGTGGCGTTTTCACTAAGCTCATCGATGCGAACACAACCATTCCAACCAAAAAATCTGAAGTATTCTCAACGGCTGCCGATAACCAACCATCCGTAGAAATTCACGTGTTGCAAGGCGAGCGAGCTATGGCCAATGACAACAAAACATTGGGTCGTTTCCAACTCACAGACATTCCACCAGCGCAGCGCGGTGTGCCGCAAATTGAAGTAACTTTCGATATCGATGCAAACGGCATCATGAATATTTCTGCCAAAGACAAAGGAACTGGCAAGCAACAATCCATCAAAATTGAAGCTTCTAGCGGCTTGTCTGACGAAGAAATCCAACGCATGAAAGCCGAGGCTGAAGCCAATGCTGAGGCCGACAACAAGCGCCGTGAAGAGGCAGAATTGGTCAACAAAGCAGATTCTTTGATCTTCCAAACCGAGCGTCAATTGAAAGAATACGGCGATAAAATCCCTGCCGATAAAAAGCAACCTATCGAAGATGCACTAGCTGCTTTAAAAACCGAGTTTGAAGCCAAAAACATGGCCAATCTCCAGCCAGCTATGGATCGCCTCAACGAAGTATTTAGTGCTGCGTCTCAGGACATGTACAATGCTGCTAATGAGCAAGGTGCAGGTCCGCAAGCAGGTTCCGATACCGGAAATGCTGCGCCACAAGACGAAGTTACCGATGTAGACTTCGAAGAAGTAAAAGACAAATAAGTCTTTTATTACTCAAGATTCCACAAAAACACCCGTGCAAACGGGTGTTTTTTTTATTTTTGCTCATGCTTTACTCCAAATCATTCTTGCACCGCAGTTCAGACCAATGGGTTGTTTTTGTCCATGGGGCAGGAGGTAGCTCTTCTATTTGGCACAAGCAATTAAAGGACTTTTGCGAGCGCCACAACGTTTTGGTACTCGATTTACGAGGCCATGGTAAAAGTCAAAAAGTCAATACCGATACCAAAAATTATTCTTTTGAACTCATAGCCTCCGATGTTATTGCACTGCTCGAGCAAAAGGGCATCCAACAGGCTCATTTTGTCGGCGTTTCCTTGGGTTCCATCGTCATTAAGTCTTTGAGGTCTCAGCGTCCCGATTTAGTCAAGAGCATGATTTTTGCCGGAGCCGTCACCAAACTCAACGTGCGCTCGCGTTTCATATTGCGGATGGGCAGAATTCTCTACAGTTTCTTGCCCCAGATGTCCTTGTATCAGCTGATGGCGCGCATCATGATGCCGCGTTCCAATCACAAGGCATCGCGTCATTTATTCATCAACGAGGCTAAAAAAGTCATGGACAAAGAATTCCAACGCTGGTTCAAACTGACTGCCCGACTCACTGCTTACCTCACTCGCATCAATTCCACGCCAGAAACCATCCCCACCTTGTACGTAATGGGCGAACAAGACCATATGTTTTTAAATCCGGTTCGGGTTTTGGTGACCCAAGACAAAGCGTCTGAGCTCCGGGTAGTGCCCGCATGTGGGCACGTCGTCAATTACGAGCAAGCCGAGACCTTCAATCATTTGGCGCTACAATTTATTTCGCGTCACTGCGCCTAATTTCACTTTAATTAACATTCTGCTGTCATATTGTTAAAAAACAATCGTGCTACCTTGCCGTTCCCGACCGAATTTAACTTAAATTTGTGCTCAATTTGCAGCGAAGGTTTCGCTCAAAGAAACTTGTAAATTGAAGCTCCTATGCCTAAAGATCTTTCGATCAAATCCGTTCTCATTATTGGTAGTGGTCCTATTGTAATTGGTCAAGCCTGCGAATTCGACTACTCTGGTTCTCAAGCAGCGCGTTCTTTGCGCGAAGAAGGGATCGAAGTAACGCTCATCAACTCGAATCCGGCTACTATCATGACCGACAAAGTCGTTGCTGACAACGTCTATTTGCAGCCCTTAGAACCCGAGAGCATTGTCAAGATCCTCGAAAACCATCAAATAGATGCTGTTTTGCCCACAATGGGTGGTCAAACCGCACTCAATCTTTGCATCCAATGCGATGAAATGGGCATTTGGGAACAACACGGTGTGCGCATCATCGGCGTCGATATCAACGCCATTGAAATTACCGAAAACCGCGAAGCATTCCGCGAACTCATGCTCCAAATTGGCGTACCTATGGCGCCCCAAAAAACGGCCAAATCGTTCTTAGAAGGCAAGGAAATTGCCCAAGAATTTGGCTTCCCGCTCTGTATTCGCCCGTCCTATACTTTAGGTGGTTCGGGCGCGAGCATCCTACACGAACCAAAAGAATTCGATAACCTTTTAGAGCGCGGCTTGCAACTTTCACCGATCCACGAGGTCATGATCGACAAAGCACTCTTGGGCTGGAAAGAATACGAGCTCGAGCTCTTGCGCGATGCCAACGACAACGTCGTGATCATCTGCTCCATCGAGAACTTCGACCCAATGGGTATCCACACCGGCGACTCCATTACGGTAGCGCCCGCCATGACCCTTTCCGATACCACCTTCCAAAAAATGCGAGATATGGCCATCAACATGATGCGCTCCATCGGTAACTTTGCGGGTGGTTGTAATGTGCAATTTGCTGTCTCCCCAGATAACAATGAAGACATCATCGCTATTGAAATCAATCCACGTGTTTCTCGCTCATCTGCCCTGGCTTCTAAGGCTACGGGTTATCCAATTGCCAAAATAGCTTCCAAATTAGCTATTGGTTATCACCTTAATGAGCTGAGCAATCAAATTACCAAAACTACTTCTGCGCTTTTTGAACCAACCCTAGACTACGTTATTGTCAAAATCCCGCGTTGGAATTTCAATAAATTCCCTGGAACGAACCGCCAATTAGGTTTGCAAATGAAGTCCGTTGGCGAGGTCATGGGTATTGGTCGCAGTTTTCAAGAAGCACTGCAAAAAGCGTGTCAGTCCCTGGAAATCAACCGCAATGGTTTGGGTGCCGACGGCAAAGAACTCACCAATCAAAATGAAATCCTCCACTCGTTAGAATTTGCGAGCTGGAACCGTTTGTTCCATATTTACGATGCCATTAAACTCGGGATTCCCTTCAAGACCATCGTCGAGAAAACTAAAATTGACATCTGGTTTTTGAAGCAAATAGAAGACCTGATCAAGCTCGAACGCAAAATCGAGAAATACCACCTAGAAAATCTTCCCGTCGACCTCCTTTTTGAAGCCAAACAAAAAGGCTACGCAGACCGTCAAATAGCACACCTTTTGCGCTGCCTAGAGTCCGAAGTTTCTCAAAAACGCAAAGACCTCGGTATCAAACGCGTTTACAAGCTCGTCGATACTTGTGCTGCCGAATTTGAAGCCCTGACACCATATTACTACTCCACTTTCGAATTTGAAAATGAAAGTGTCGTGAGCGAGCGCCCAAAAGTGGTTGTGTTGGGCTCAGGCCCGAACCGCATTGGGCAAGGTATCGAATTCGATTATTCATGCGTCCATGGAGTTTTAGCTGCCAAAGAATGCGGCTACGAGACCATCATGATCAACTGCAACCCTGAAACGGTCTCAACAGATTTTGACACCGCCGACAAACTCTATTTCGAGCCAGTTTTTTGGGAACACATCTACGATATCATTCAACACGAAAAACCAATTGGTGTGATTGTTCAGCTCGGTGGCCAGACCGCTCTCAAGCTCGCCGAAAAATTGCAGCGCTACGGCATTCCAATTCTCGGAACGTCCTATGAAGCCCTAGACCTCGCCGAAGACCGTGGGCGTTTCTCGAAATTACTCGAGAAAAACAACGTGCCTTTTCCGAAATACGGTGTAGTAGAGAGCGCGGAACAAGCCATTGAACTCTCCGAAACGCTCGGTTTTCCCTTGCTTGTTCGCCCATCTTACGTCTTGGGCGGTCAAAAAATGAAAATCGTCATCAATAAAGAAGAGCTCGAGCACCATGTCGTCGATATCCTCAACGAGATGGGCAACAACCAAATCTTGCTCGATCACTTCTTGGGTGGTGCAATCGAGGCAGAGGCCGATGCCATTTGCGACGGCGAAAACGTCTACATCATCGGCATCATGCAGCACATCGAGCCAGCGGGTATCCACTCCGGTGATTCCTATGCTGTTTTGCCACCATACAACCTCGGTGATTTTGTCATGACTCAAATCGAAGACATCACTAAAAAAATTGCAGTAGAGCTCAAAACCGTTGGCTTACTCAACATTCAATTTGCCATCAAAGACGATAAAGTATACGTCATCGAGGCCAACCCGCGCGCTTCTCGCACCGTTCCGTTTATTGCCAAGGCTTACGACGAACCTTATGTGAACTACGCCACAAAAGTGATGCTCGGACACAAAAAAGTCACTGATTTCAATTTCCAGCCCCGCAAAGAAGGCTATGCCATTAAAATCCCGGTATTCTCCTACGAGAAATTCCCTGACGTGAAAAAAGAATTAGGTCCAGAAATGAAATCTACTGGTGAGGCAATCCGTTTCATCAAAGATTTGAAAGATCCTTTCTTCACCAAGATTTACTCGGAAAGAAATATGCACCTTTCGCGTTAAGTTTACGAGCTTGGCCTTTTGTTAGGCCAAGGCTTTTCGTATATTTGTTAGATGCAGCGCCTAGACGACATCACCGCACCAATTCAGCAAGAATTAGTCGATTTTGAAATTCATTTTCAGAACGCTATGCATGCCGATGTCGCATTACTCGATAAAGTAACCAGCTATATCGTCAAGCGCAAAGGCAAGCAGTTACGCCCCATGTTCGTTTTTCTGAGCGCCAAAATGCTTGGTCAAATCAACACCACTACCTTTGATGCCACAACACTCGTAGAGCTCTTGCACACCGCCACGCTCGTTCACGACGACGTCGTTGACGACGCAGCCGAACGCAGAGGTTTTTTCTCCGTCAACGCGCTCTGGAAAAACAAAATTGCAGTTTTGGTTGGCGATTACATGCTCTCTCGTATCCTTCTGCTCTCCATCGAAAAACGCAACATGGACCTCCTCGAAATTGTTGCTCGGGCCGTTCAAGAAATGTCTGAGGGCGAGTTGCTACAAATCGAGAAAGCACGCCACCTAGATATCACCGAAGAGGTCTATTACGAAGTCATTCGCAAAAAAACAGCTTCTTTAATCGCCACTTGTTGCGAAGCAGGTGCTTTAAGCGTTGATGCGCATGCCGAGCGAGCACAAATGCGTCAATTTGGCGAACTCATAGGTTTGGCCTTCCAAATCAAAGACGACATCTTCGACTACGGCACCGGTGAGCATATCGGAAAACCTACCGGCATCGATATCCGCGAACAAAAACTGACCCTTCCACTGATCTACGCACTCCAAAATGCGCAGCCAGCCATTCAAAAAGAGCTGCGCTACATTATTAAAAATGAATACGACGTCAGTAACCGAGTCCAGCGTGCCATTGAGCTCGTATGGGAGTCTGGCGGTGTGCAGTATGCTCAAAAACGCATGGAAGCAATAGCAGCAGATGCATTGAATATTTTAGCCGCTTACCCCGACAGCCCCGCAAAAGCTTCGTTAATAGGCTTGGTAGCCTACACCATGAACCGCGAAAAATAGAAACATGAATCCTGTTAAACTGATATTGATACTCACGCTTTCGTTCACTTTTATTTCATGTGAGCACACAAAAACGAAGCAAGAAGAAAAACCAGTAGTCAAAGAAAATCTCGTAGAAATCAAAGATGGACACTATAAAGAATGGTACCCAGGCAAAAAGAAACTCAAATACGAAGGTGAGCTCACTCCAAAAGGGGATCGCCAGGGTAAATGGAATTACTACAGTGAAAAAGGCATTTTGCTTTCCTTTACTTTTTATGTCGATGGAAAAAAGAATGGGCATTCTGTCGTAAAGTATCCCAATGGTCAAATTCACTACTATGGTCAATACCAAGATGACAAAATGGTTGGTGAATGGGTCACCTATGACGAAAAAGGAAATAAAACCTTCAATCAGTTCAATCCCTAAGCTTTTCAATGAGCAAGATTCCGCCGCATATCGTTGATCAAATTCTGCAAACTGCTCGTATCGAGGAGGTGATCGGAGAATTTGTACAGCTCAAGCGCGCGGGCTCCAATCTCAAAGGGCTCAGTCCCTTTACCGATGAAAAAACACCGTCCTTTGTGGTATCGCCCGCGAAGCAAATTTTCAAGTGTTTTTCCACCGGAAAGGGCGGTAATGCTGCAAGTTTCTTGATGGAAAAGGAGCATTTTAGTTATCCTGAAGCCTTGCGATGGTTGGCCAAACGCTACAACATAGAGGTTCCAGAAGAACGCGAAGCAACCGCAGAAGAACTCGCAGCACTCAATGAGCGCGAGAGTTTTTTGATCATCAATGAGTTTGCTAAAAACACATTTGCCGACATGCTCCTCAATTCACCAGAAGGCAAGGCCATTGGCCTGTCCTATTTTGAAGAGCGCGGCTTTAGTCGGGCAACCATAGAAAAATTTCACTTGGGTTATTGTCTGAATACGGGCTCGGCCTTCACAGACCTCGCCCTTGAAAAAGGCTACAAGAAAGATTATCTAGAAGCTATTGGCCTGACCAAATCCAAAGACGAACGCACCTTTGATTTCTTTAAAGGTAGAGTGATGTTCCCCATCCACAGTGTCTCGGGTAGGGTACTCGGTTTTGGAGGCCGCACCTTGCTCTCCGACAAAAAAGTAGCCAAATATTTCAATTCACCAGAAAGCGTCATTTACAATAAAAGTGAAATCCTCTATGGGCTTTACTTTGCAAAAGGTGATATCGTTAAATACAACGAATGTTTGCTCTGCGAGGGTTATACCGACGTCATTAGCATGCACCAAGCGGGTATCCAAAATGTGGTTTCTTCTTCGGGGACCTCACTTACCAAAGAACAGGTCAAGTTAGTGAGTCGCTATACCAAAAACCTCACTATTCTTTACGATGGCGACGCTGCCGGCATCAAAGCGAGTTTCCGTGGAATCGACCTCATTTTAGAAGAAGGCTTGAATGTCAAGGTCGTGCTTTTTCCAGATGGTGAAGACCCTGATTCCTTTTCTAAATCCCGATCTTCGGCCGAACTAAGTGCTTATCTGGCTGCCAATAAGCAAGATTTCATTTCTTTCAAGGCGTCCATCTTGCTCGCCGACGGCGGCAATGACCCAATTTTGCGCGCGGGCCTCATCAAAGACATCGTGCACTCGGTTTCTTTGATCCCCGATCAGATTACCCGATCGGTCTATGTACAGCAGTTGGCCCAACAATTTGATATCTCTGAGTCTATTGTGCAATCTGAATTACTTCAGTTGCGCAAATCGGCAATGGCCAAAACCTACCAAGACCCTTCACTTGGCGCACTGGAGCTTCCCAAAAATCCAAGTCCGCAATCGCTCGAAGCCAGCACGCCGCAAGAAGACCTCTCTATTTTTGAAGCAGAGCTCATTCGCATTTTGATCAAATACGGAACGCGTGCCCTCATCTGGCAAGAACCAGGTCAGGCAGAAACGCAAACGAGCGTCATCGAACTCATTGTTCACGAGCTTCAAAAAGATGATTTGCATTTTCAACAACCCATTTACGAAGAAATCTACCGAATTTTTGAAAATGGCGTGCGCTCAGAAAACACCCTCTATGAAGCCACCTATTTTTTGCGCCACGAAAACCAAGAAATTGTACAATTTGTTGCAGATATCGAGGCCCAAGAACAAGAGCTCAGTCATAACTGGGTGACGCGCTACAAAATTCAAACGAAGTCAGAATCCGACGATCTTTATCAAACTGTGGTTCAAGTGATCTACCGTTTCAAATTAGCTTTTGTAGAGCAAAAGATCAATCAAATCCGATCCGAGCTCGAACAAAATACACTCCAAGACGACAACCTAATGCTCGCACTCGGAGAGCTCGTCAGTCTTGAAAAAGTCAAAATGTTGCTTTCCGAACAAATCGGCATTACCCTTATCCGTTAGTATGTTTGCTCAAACACTTTTTTACATCGGTCCATACAAGATTTGCTTTTGGAATCTCATATTCTTACTGCTCATCTTTTTGGCAGCAGCAGTACTGCGTCGTTTGGTGCACAAAGCATTAAAAGGATATGTCAAGAGTGCTAATTTACAGCTCGAGGCCAAGCAAATGGCTCGCTTGCGCTTGGTAAGTCAGAGTGTTTATCTGCTCGCTATTTACATCGCTGTGCTTAGCTTGCGCTACAACAATGGCCATGTAACCTTCAATGACTTTCTCCAATTTAAGTTGCTTTCGTTTGATACTTTTAAAATTGATTTTTCGGACCTTCTCATCGTTATCTCCGTTTTCTTTGGTGCCAAGATTGCCGTCAATTTAACAAGACTCTATTTTGCACGCCGCTTCAAAGGCAGTCAACACTACGACGCCGGAACAGAATTTGTCTACAATCAACTGGCAAAGTATTTTATTTACGTAGCCTCTATCTTATTTTGTTTCAAACTCCTCGGGATAGACCTCATGATTTTACTCACCAGTTCGGTGGGCCTGTTGGTGGGTTTAGGCTTGGGTCTGCAAGATGTTTTCAAGGATATGATTGCGGGTATTGTATTGCTGTTCGAAGGCAATTTAAGAGTGGGCGATATCGTTGAAATTGCGGGTAAATCAAAAATCAATGGCGTGAGTAACGAAGCCATGGTTGCCAAAATTGTCAAAATCAATGTGCGCACTACCCAAATTCAGACGCGCGAGGGCAATGTGCTCATCATTCCCAACACGCACCTCACCCAAGACCGCATCGAAAACTGGAGCCACGGCTCAGAACTTACGCGTTTTACCATCAAGCTTACGGTAGCTTACGGAGCAGAGCTCCCACTCATTGAACGCTTGCTCAAACAAGCTGCGTTGGCGCACCCGAAAGTCAAGAAAAACAATCCTGTCATTGTACGGCTCTCAGATTTTGGCGATTCAGGCCTCGAGCTAGAACTCATTTTTTGGGCAGACCAAAGTTGGGATATCAATAATTACAAATCTGAAATCAGGTTTGAAATCGACCGCTTGTTTAGAAACTACGGTATCGAAATACCTTATCCGCAGCGCGTCATGCATCAGGCGCCCTCCCGCAACTCATAGAGGTAGCGCTGTATCGTATTTTCAATTCCTAAATAAAGCGCATCGCAAATCAGTGCATGTCCGATAGAAACTTCTTGTAGCTCTACGAGCGAAGCTTTTAAAAAGGCCAAATTTTCCAAACTTAAATCGTGCCCGGCATTGATGCCCAATCCAAGTTCTTGCGCATGCAGGGCCGCCAAACGATAAGGTTCTACTGCAGCAGTTGGGTCTTGGATATATTTGTCGGCATAAGGACCAGTATACAACTCGATGCGGTCAGCACCAAGTTCTTTTGCTTTGGTAATTTGCGCGAGGTCGGTTTCCATAAATAGAGAAACTCTTACACCCATGTTTTTGAGTTCATTGATAATGGGTTCGAGAAACGTTGCTTGTCCAATACAATCCCAACCCGCATTTGAAGTCAGCACACCCGGTGGGTCTGGTACCAGTGTGGCCTGTGCGGGTCTCAAATCTGAAATGAGTTGCATGTAGCGTGCATCTGGGTAGCCTTCGATGTTGAATTCTGTCTGGATGTGCGCATGAAGATCATAGCAATCTTGGGTGGTGATGTGCCGTTCATCGGGTCTTGGATGCACCGTAATGCCCTGTGCGCCGAATCTTTCGGCATCGAGCGCAAATTGCAACACATTGGGGTTTTGTCCGCCGCGTGCGTTGCGCAGGGTCGCGATTTTATTGATATTCACGCTGAGTCTGGTCATGGCACAATAATTGAGTTGTAAAAGTACAAAACATTCAAGGAATTTAGTATTTTGCGCCCACTATGAGAGCTTCTAGTATACTTTCTGAACAAATACCTCCTCTGCTCCATACCGATTCGGGCGAAAAAGCCCTTTTCTGGATGGATGAATTTCAAGTCAACCATTTACCCGTCCTTAAAAATGGGAACTTTGTGGGGCTTATTTCAGAGTCTGAACTCCTAGATCAGGCAAGTCTGGAAGACAGCCTCGATGTATTGTTTCAGCACTTGCCCCGACCTTTTGCCTATGCCGATGCACATCTTTTTGACCTGCTCCAGCATTTTGCTCTGTTCAAACTAACGGTGCTTCCTGTGCTAGATCGTCAAGAAAATTACCTCGGTGTCATCAGCGCACAAGAATTATTGCAGCTTTTAGCAGAAACGAGCGGGCTCAATGAATCGGGTTCTGTGTTGGTGCTTGAAATGAATGCCATCGATTACACGCTGGCTCAAATTGCCCAAATTGTAGAGAGTCATCAAGCCAAAATCCTGAATCTTTTTGTGAGTTATCTTCCAGATAGCACCAAAATTCAAGTCAATTTGCGGATCAACCAACAAAACCTAAGTGCAATTATCCGTACCTTTGAGCGCTATGATTACCAAGTTCTTGCCAGTTACCAAGACAGCCAACAACCTGATGAACTCCAAGATCGCTACAAAGAACTCATGCATTATTTGAGCATGTAATGAAACAAATCGCCATTTACGCCAAAAAAATTTACAAGCAAGACCTCAGTGTCTTTGAAAACTTGTTGCAGGGTATTGCGCAATTGGGCTGGAAAGCTGTGCTTGAAAAAGAACTGGCACAACAACTCAAATCAAAATACCAATACACAGCAGCGTACGCCACTTTTGAAAACCATCAAGACCTCAAAACAGGCTATGACCTCATGATCAGCTTGGGTGGCGACGGCACTTTTTTAAAAGCGGTTTCTTTTGTAAGAGATTCTAGCGTACCCATTCTAGGAATCAACACCGGTCGTTTGGGTTTCTTATCGAACCTCTCCAAAGACCAAATACCGCAAACATTAGAGCGCTTCAACGCAGGCCAGTACGAATTTCAAAAGCGGTCGCTCTTGCGCGTTCATACCGAGAACGATCTCTTTGCCGACGAAAATTTTGCACTGAATGAACTGACGCTCCAAAAGAAGGATACCTCTTCCATGATTGAGGTGCACGCAGTGCTCGGCGACAAATTTCTAAATACCTACTGGGCCGACGGCTTGATTGTTGCCACCCCAACCGGCTCAACAGCCTACAGCTTAAGTTGTGGTGGCCCCATCATTACACCTGGCTGTCAAGTGCATATCATTACGCCTATCGCCCCTCATAACCTGAATGTTCGTCCGGTTGTTGTGCCTGACCACATGCCTATTTCATTGCAGGTAGAAGGTCGCGACCGCAGCTATTTACTATCTTTGGATGGCCATTCTCAGCACATCAAACAAGGAGAAAAGGTGACCATTACCAAAGCCGAATTCATGATCAACGTCGTGAAATTTGAAGACAACAACTTTTTAGATACCATCCGAAACAAAATGTTTTGGGGATCAGATACCCGAAATGAAATTTAAAAAACAAATGAAAAAAATCATTCTTCCGCTCAGTATGTTGCTTGCAGCGCAATTTCAAGCCCAAACACCGCAAATCTCCTCAAGGATTGATTCGGTGAGTTATTTGGCTGGTCAGAATATCGCTCAAAGCGTACTCAAAGATTTTCCAGAAGCCAACGTGGGTTTGCTTCTTCAAGGGCTCAGTGATGCCATGATGCAGCGCCCAAGTCTGCTCCAAGATCCCACCAATCAATGCGTCATGTCTTATTTTCAGGAAAAAATGCAAGCCATTCAGCAAGCAGAAGAAGCCGTGAATCAAGAGGCACTTGCTGCAGAAAAAGAAGCAGGGCGTGTCAATCGCGAAAAAGGGGAGGCATTTCTCGTGGAAAACGCCAAAAAGAGCGGAATTCAAGTTACCGCAAGCGGCTTGCAATACGAAGTACTCAAAAAAGGTAGAGGCAGCAAGCCAACCGCGAGTTCTACTGTCAAAGTACATTATACCGGTACCAACATTGACGGTCAAATTTTTGATAGCTCTGTTGAACGCAAAGAACCCATTTCTTTTCCGCTCAATGCAGTCATTCCAGGCTGGACCGAAGGCGTACAGCTCATGAGCGTTGGTGCTAAATACCGTTTTTACATCCCTCAAGAATTGGCTTATGGCCCAGGATCACCAACAGAATTGATTCCGCCTTATTCCGTTCTGATCTTTGAAGTTGAATTGCTAGATATCGAAAAATAAGACCATGAAAAAATTACTTCTTACCCTTCTGATCCTTCCCTTTGCAAACATGTCGTTTGCCCAACATGCCACCGAAATGGCCGATGGCATTTATGCCCGATTTGTAACTAATAAAGGGATTATTGTTTGTCAGCTCGAGTATCAAAAAACACCGATGACGGTCGGTAATTTTGTTGGTTTAGCTGAAGGAAAACTCAAAGTCAATGAAGTAGTGGTGAGCAAGCCATTTTTTGACGGACTCATTTTTCACCGTGTCATTGCCGATTTCATGATCCAAGGCGGAGACCCGCAAGGCACGGGAATGGGCGACCCAGGTTATAAATTCTACGACGAAATTGACCCCACGCTCAAGCATGTTGGCCCAGGTATACTCTCTATGGCCAACTCAGGCCCCAATACAAACGGCTCTCAATTTTTCATTACGCACAAAGAAACACCTTGGCTAGATGGCAAGCATACTGTTTTTGGTCATGTAATCGCTGGTCAAGAGGTGGTGAATGCCATTGCACAAAACGACACTATGCGCAAAGTAGAAATCATTAGAATTGGAAAAAATGCCATAAAATGGGATGCGCAGGCTGCATTTGATCAAGTGTATCTCGCCAAAAAAGCACAAGAGGCTGCCGAACAAGCAGAACTTGCACAAATTGCTGCAATGTCACAAGATGACTATAAAAATTTCATGTATACTGAAGTGAAGAAGAACTATCCTGCTGCTCAACAAAGCGCATCGGGCTTGGTATACGTTATTTTAGACAGTGGTACAGGCGCTGAGGTTAAAGAGGGTAAAAAAGTAAGTTTACACTACACCGGGACTTTTCGTCGTGGTGGCAAAAAATTTGATTCTTCCAAAGACCGCAATGCGCCACTTGAATTTCAGTACAAAGTTCAGCGCATGATTCCTGGTTTTGAAGAGGGGATTACTTACATCAAATCTGGTGGAAAAATCTTGTTATTTATCCCATACTATAACGCCTATGGCAAGCAAGGACGTCCGGGGTCTATACCACCATATGCAGATTTGGTATTTGAAATCGAGTTACTACTGGTAACAGATGCAGCAAGCCCACCGCACAACGAGCACGATGGACACCAGCACTAACGCTGCATTCAGTTCGAAAAAGCGTACGAAATAATATTGGCACCCATTTGTAGGGCCTGACGTCTTTTTTCAGGTGGGTCGTTGTGTACTTGCGGATCTTCCCAACCGTCGGAAAGATCCGTTTCGTAGGTGTAAATACAAACCAACCGACCATTGATGACAATCCCGAAAGCTTGCGGTCGCTTGCCGTCATGTTCATGGATTTTAGGCAATCCATTCGGGAATTTAAAGCGTTGCGAGAAAATGGGGTGATCTGAAGGCAATTCTGTAAGGGTTGCTTCCGGAAATACTTTTTTGAGCTCTGCTCGCACAAAACCGTCCATACCGTAGTTGTCGTCGATGTGTAAAAAGCCTCCAGAAAGCAAATAATTCCTGAGATTTTGTGCTTCTGATTTAGAAAACACGACATTTCCATGACCCGTCATGTGAATCAATGGATATTGAAATAAATCGGTACTGCCAACCTCCACGTATGGAACTTCTTTGGAGATGTTCATGCCGAGCTCCGAATTGCAGAATTTAATGAGATTTGGAAGTGCTGTCGGATTGGCGTAGTAGTCGCCACCGCCGTTGTACTTTAAAACAGCCATTTGATAACTCTGAGCAAAAAGGCTCAGCGACATGAATAGCGCAGCAAATAAGATGCAATGGTTTCTCACGTTCGTCGTTTGTAATAGTAAATTTGATCTGTTCCGAAGGCATGTACATTGGTTGGTACCCGATTCAATACAGGAGCCTTGACTCCTTCGCCAAAGTTGAGGTCACCAACTAACACATATGCTTCGTCCCAGACATTATCGATGATAAAATACTGGAGGGTCCGGCTGCCACCTTCGACCATAACGGAATGGATGCCTCGTTTGTAGAGTTCTTCTAAGATGTTTTTGGTTGCCGTTTCTTGAATTTTGATCCATTCGATATTGCCTTTTTGTTCGTTTTTGAGGCGATTGAAAATAAGGGTAGGGGCATCTTCAGAGAAAAGACTGATGTCATTTTGCACCTGAAGTTGGCTATCGATGAGAATACGGATTGGATTTTTGCCACTGACGTCTCTAACAGTAAGTGTGGGGTTGTCGTTGAGAGCGGTGTGTTTGCCCACAAGAATACTCATTTCCTGGCTGCGCCAATGGTGCACCAAGGAACGCGATTCTTCCGATGAAATCCAGTTGATGCCTTTTTGTTCTTGGTTGCGGAGGCGGTCAAGGAAGCCATCTTTGGTTTGTGCCCATTTGAGCACGACATAAGGTCGCTGTTTTTCGTGAAAGCAAAAAAAGCGTTTATTGAGTTGTTTGGCAGCACCCTCCAGCACGCCAACATCCACGGCGATACCGGCTTTTTGCAAGCGCTCAATGCCTTTGCCGGCCACTTTCGGATTGGGGTCTTTACAGCCAATTACAACTTTAGCTACTTTCTTTTCAATTAATAAATTGCTGCATGGTGGGGTTTTGCCATAATGCGAGCACGGTTCTAAACTCACATAAACGGTCGAACCTTCGATCAATTGTTTATTTTGGACTGCAGCGATGGCGTTGACCTCTGCATGTGGGCCCCCAAATAGTTGATGGTATCCTTCGCCTATGATTTGCTCATCTTTGACAATCACACAGCCCACCATGGGGTTTGGAGAAACCGTTCCTTGACCGAGAATGGCTAAGTCGAGGCAGCGCTGCATGTAATCCTGATGCTTCATTGTTTCAAAGTTACTGATTTCAGAGAGAAGGCTGTACCCATCGAAAGGTTAAATTGAGACGAGTGGTAAGTACATCTTTGGATTTGGGTAGTTGATGCTTGTAGTGGTGTTGCAGCGCTCCATGCATGTGCAATAAACTGCCATTGGCAAGAAGCAGTTTCTTTTTAGCTCCTGTTGCCATGTGTTTGAGTTCGAATAGGCGCTCGGCACCCAAACTCAAAGATGCGATACTTGGGTTTTGACCCAGTACCTTTTCGTTGTCGGCATGCCATCCATTAGAATCATGACCATCGCGATAGTAATTGACCAAGAGCGCATTGTAGGCATACCCGGTCTGATTTTCGATCTCAAGGCGCAATTCATTCAGATATGTAGGAAATTTTTCTACTTTGAGCTGCTGACCCGAATATCCATATGATGCGCCATCTAAGGCATAGTAGGCCTCTAACCTAGGTACTTTGATTTTTTTTCCAAAAAGAATGATTTCGTTCTGTTGAAATGTAGGCTCATTGACAAGTTGCTCAAATAACAGCAGGGCGCGCTGTGCATTTAAAAAATGGGGTAAATAGTCGACATACCCATCTCGAGCGATGAGTCGAAATGGCTCTAAATTTCCGTAGTCGCTAAACATTTCTATTTTTGTGATAAAAATACGACATGCACTTCATCGAAACACTATTCGATCTCAAATCTGGAGATTTCAGTAAGGTAATTTTCTCTTTGCTTACGAATGTCATTCTTGCAATTGTGATTGCGGTTGTAGGTTTTTGGCTCACTGGCGTTCTGACCCGTTTGGTCAATCGCATCTTGCGCAAGAGTGAAACAGATCCAGGTCTCATCTCCTTCTTGACGAGCTTTTTGTCCATGGCTCTTAAGATCATGGTTACCATCACCGCCATCACGCAATTGGGTGTTGAAATGACCTCTTTTCTGACGCTACTTGGTGCCGCCGGGATCGCCGTTGGTATGGCCTTTTCTGGAACGCTTTCCAATTTTGCCGGCGGAATCATGATTTTAGTACTCAAACCCTTTAAAGTTGGCGACGACATCAAAGCACTTGGCGAGCAAGGAGTGGTGTCAGAAATTCAAATTTTCAATACCTACCTCAAAACAGTTGATAATAAAATCCTAGTCTTTCCAAATGGGCCATTAGCAAATGGAACCATCATCAATTTTACCAAAGAGAAAACCCGACGTATTGAATGGACTCTATTGGTAGATCAAGCTGCAGATATACGACACATTCAAGAGATTATTGCAGCCGCTATGCTGACAGACAAGCGCATACTCACCAAGCCAGAACCAATTGTGGGCGTTCAACAACTCACCGAGGTTGGTTTGGAGTTAAAAGTGCGATGCTGGGTAAAAACCTCAGATTACGGATCCGTATTTCATCAAGGTCAGCAAGCGATTATCGAAGCATTAAGAACCGCGCAAATTGCATTTGCAAAGTCATAATTTTTTAACCTAAACCTCTAATACTATGCTACTCACTATTCTATTGCTCATTTTTACGGTTGTTGTTGCCCCTTTGATTTGCCTTAATTTTGGCTACACACCCAATGATCTTCAATATGACATCCTCGGTCAAATGGCCGTACCTGTTGGTGTTGTAATCGCGTATTGTTTTATCGTTGGGGAGCTTTCCCGCAATAATTCACAAGTAGACAAGCTCTGGAGTATTGTTCCGATTTACTATGTCTGGCACATGACGCTACTGGCACCCGAGCTTTCTGAACGCATGGTACTCATGGCAGTTTTAGTAACGGTTTGGGGCGCTCGCCTCACGTTTAATTTTGCCCGCAGAGGCGCCTACACTTGGCGTTTTTGGGCTGGCGAAGAAGACTACCGTTGGGAAGAGCTCCGCAAGCGACCTGGCTTTGACAACAAATTGATTTGGGGGCTCTTCAATTTGTTTTTCATTTCTGCTTATCAAAATGTCTTGATTTTTTCTTTTACCGTTCCAATTTTGGCAACGCTTTCAGATCAAGCGAATCCGGCATTGAACACAATAGACTACGTTTTAGCTGCTCTCATGCTGCTTGCTGTGGCAATCGAATTCATTGCAGATCAGCAACAATATAATTTTCAGACTGAAAAACACCGTCGCATCAAAGCTGGCGAAGAATTAGGCGCATACGAAAAAGGCTTTGTGTCGACTGGTCTTTGGGGTATTGTACGCCATCCAAATTACGCTATGGAGCAGTCTATTTGGGTCATCTTCTATTTGTTTAGCGTCAATGCAACAGGCCAATGGGTGAACTGGACTATCGGCGGCTGTATTTTGTTGGTCATTTTATTTAAGGGCAGTTCGGACTTCTCAGAAGAACTCTCAGCCAATAAGTACCCTGCCTATAAAGACTATCAAAAAAGTGTCCCTAGGTTTATTCCATTTTTAAAATTTGGAAAATAACCACGCTTTCTACAGAGGCTTCTACCTTAAGAATTTAAAGACGCTAAACGCGAGAGCAAAAAATACGACAACCTGCATGAACCATTGTGCAGGACTGCGGTGGCCTTTCGATCGTAAGTACAGGTGATTGGCGGTTCCGACAAGGAGGCCAATGAATAAAGAAATCAATAAAGGATTTTTCATCGAAGCTTAGCAGGAAAGCGAATACTTAAAGGATGCCAAACTGCTCAAAGTGATGAGCGAAGTGTTTGGTATGCAAGCGTTGCCATTGGGCGTAGTTGAGTTGGCCATAGAAGGGATGGAGGGCCGTTGCGTTTGCGTTTTCTTCGTAATGTTCTAGAAAGCTAAGGAATGCATCGGTGAACTCATCGATGGCGGTTTCGAGTTCGTCGTTGCGCAGCGGCGTTTCGGGCGTGGCAAAGGACACCTGGACATCTTTGGCCATAGGTTTATCACTTTCTAACCAAGCCTGCATGCGCTCTATGCGCTCTTCCGGGATTTCGAGTGCGAAGTTACCCTTCCCCAATGACATGTAAAGTGCATCTGCGAGGTGCTCCACCATGCGTTGTGGGCTCATTTGCCCCCAATTAGGTGTGGTGTTATAGTTAAGTCGATTGAGTTGGGCCAACATGGCCTCGAGATCTAAGCGGAAGGTAGTAGACATTATTTTTGACCTACGATGATATGAAGTGAGTGAGGGACCACGCGCACATTGAGCTCGCGCAGAACGGTAAGTGGCTCGCCGTCGTGGTGAGCTACGCCATTGGGTATAGAAATAGTTGCTTTCTCGAAGGAAATAACCTCTGCATAACTCGACTGATCGGATTTCCCCGTAAAAAATTGGTAAATCATTTTCGGAATTCCGAACAATGAGAAAGGTTTCAATAAAAACAATTCTAGTTTACCGTCGGTGGCATCTGATTTGGGAGAGACCTTGAAACCATTGCCAAATTCAGAGGTGTTGGCAATTGTACAAAGGACAACCGGAAGTTTTTTGATTTGCCCATTGGTATCAATGGAGATATTCATGGGGTTGTAGCGGAAAAACTCTTTGAAAACGTGCTTGACGTAGGTCCAGAAGCCGCGTTTGTGATCTTCGTCAAATTTTTTGGCGATCACTGCATCGAGTCCGTAGCCTCCTACACCGAGGAAAGGTTGGTCATTGACCATGACGGTGTCCATGGTGATTTGGTGGTTGCGGTTGATGGTTTGAATGGCTTTTTGAATGTTGCGTGGAATGAACATGTGGCGTGCCAGACCGTTGCCCGAACCAATTGGAATAACGGCCAAGCTTGTTTGGGTGCCGATAAGGGCAGTGCCCACTTCGTGAACAGAGCCGTCGCCGCCAACAGCGCAAACAACGTCAATGCCGAGCTGAACAGCTTGTTGAGCTATTTCAATGGCGTGACCTTTGTGTTTGGTGTATTGGATTTCGAAAGTGTAGGCCTCGTGGTCTAAATAACGACGTATCAGCGCTGGGATGTCGTCTTTGCGACGTACTCCGGAAATAGGGTTGATAATAAACCAAATGCGCTTTTTCATAATTGGTTGCGCTGAGCGCTTTTCTCAAAATTAATCATTTTTTGGCAAAGAAGCCCAAAGTTTTATGTGAATTCTTCAGTAAACTCAGGCTTTTGCGCTACTTTTAACAACAAAAATGATGCCATGAAGAAAAAAGCTGCCGCAGATCCAATCGCAACCAACAGACAACACCTGATTGATATCCTGTTACATAAATCCGCTTTGAAACAAGACATCGCCGATGACATCGAGTTGGTGTTTAAGCAATTGCGCACGCTCATTGATCAAGAGTTAGAGGCGCTTAAGCAAGTGATTACCGACGAACGTGTTCGCCTATGGGTAAAGGATAGAGGAGACCACGAATTTCATGTGTACATTGGCAGCGATGTATTGGTTTTCAATTTGCATCACAATGTTTTCCGCTTGCCAGACTCCAATCCATTGTGGGGCACTGCCTATTTCAAGGCCAATCCGAACAACGGTTATTTTGGCACCATTCATATTTACAACTTCTTGGCGGAGTCGCTACAGCAAAACAGATTAGACGATTTAGGAAACTTGATTGCCCGCATTTTTGTGAACCATGAACGTCATTTTTTCATCGAAGGCAAAGGGTCACTCGGCGCCACCTTCAGTGATCCGCAGCATATGCTTTTGTCCGAACAACTTTTACAGCTCATCGCGCAAATGGCATTTGCCTATGCTTTGCAATTCGATTTATATATTCCGCCCTTTGAATACATGGACAACGTAAGTGTTGGTCAGATTTTCGTGATGGGTGAGCAACTCAAACTGAAAACGGCCAAACGATTGGGCTTCAAAATGAGCTCCGACGACTCCGAAATTTCTTAAAAAAAATGTAGCGCGCCCTTGCGCTTCAAGAAATTCATGCTATATTTGCAATCCCAAATTCTGGGGTTTTGACATTTTGGCCCATTCGTCTAGTGGTTAGGACGCAAGGTTTTCAT
>ENA-OUVC01000044-OUVC01000044.1-marine-metagenome-genome-assembly--contig:-NODE-44-length-93120-cov-4.694324_pt1 | contig 93120 bp, 86 predicted proteins | sample MGYA00248622_ERZ508571 | MGnify/ENA primary metagenome ERZ508571 (study PRJEB26236, sample SAMN06267175) | marine metagenome | isolation source: Columbia River Estuary | place: USA:Columbia River Estuary... | reverse complement strand
TAATTTATATTCTTGCTTTTGCATTTAGTTTCAAATTCTCGCATATAAAATTCGGCATTCATTTCATGTTTCAGCAATAAATACCATATATCATAAAGATCTCGAGCCTGCATTCGTTGCATAACTGAGCGCATTTTTTCTACCAATACCTCTTCCAATGTGTAACACAAAAGTTCGTGATTGTTCAAATCGGAGTAATCAATGAAGACATCATTCATTATCGGTTGAAAAACCAATTGTTCATTGCGTGAAATATCAACCTTTACTTTTTTGTTATTTCCTTGTCCTCCTAGTGGACCAATATAGTTGACGTAAAAGTTAATACCACCATCTTCGTGTTCATTGTTATCATTGATTTCTAATGGAATGTTGGCTTCATCTATGATGAATTCAAATACTTGTTTGAAGTAAAGGAAAATTTTCTCATTGGAAATTTCGGTATTCAGTAAGGTAAAATCTAGGTCCTCCGAAAAACGGTAGTCGTCAAAATAGACTTTCTTTAAAACGGTTCCACCTTTAAAAACAAGTGTCTTTGAAAGATACACATGCATAGAAATGCCAAATAGAATCCAAGAAAGGATGTAATCTTTTTCAATCTGTTGGTCGCGAACACCAACAATCATTGCTTTCTTTTGTATTTCTCCTGGTTTAATCATGTGTAAATAGCAGATTTGATCGTTTCAGTTTCCAAATTTTGTTGAATACTCCAACGACTAGTGCGCTTTCCTATTTTGGGTAATTCAGTATCAAGTACCACATAAGATGCAGTTTTTAATTTTTGTAGTTCCTTTATGATAGGGGTTTGAATATCTAACAGTTCTAAAAGAAATCCCAGCCGTTTTATTACTGCTTGCGAATCAAATTTCTTAGCGTATTCAAGTAAAGTGTCATAGTTTATATTCTTTTTAGATTGGTAGATTGCCCTCGCAACCTCAACAATACCCCCTGCATATTCAGGTTTAAACAAACAGTCAATAAACGTTTTCTCCAAGTCGGAACACAGAACTTTATGATAACTGTCTATCCAGATTTTCTTGGAGCCAAAAAAATGTCTCTCGTTATGATAAATAAATTGGAAGGGAATCCCTTTAATGTTTAAGTGAGAAGGGCGTATTTGTTTGGATACAACAATTTGTTCTTTTAAAGACGGTTGAGTAATGAGCTGGTGTATTTGCATCGCGGAATAATAACCAATGTACTGTCTGGCACCATTCACCAAATGTTCAGCGGTTAAATGCCAATCAGGCATGTACGTTTCTGCATTTTGTTCATATGGAATAACATAATAAACCCCTTCTTTCAATCGCATCAATAGACCTCTTTTTGTCATATCGCTGAGAAGTTCCCTGACAGCACTTGCTTTAGATTTTGATAAAGCTTGTTGAGCTAGTGAATAGTCAAAGCAATACTTCCCCTGTTCGTAGAGATAGGATAGAAGTGCGCTGGATTGAGATGATACAGTTTTATTTCTCATAGTCTAAATATCAGGTTAAACCTGACTACAATAATATGAAACATAATTTAAAAGTGTGTGCTATTTGTTAACGTAAGTATTAAATATAGTGAAAAATTCAGTAAAAAAAGAACAATTTACACCAGTAGTATCCTTTTTATTGGGAAAATCGAAACCGCATTTTGGTGATTTTTTCGTAGTATTTCATCGAACTCATGCATTTTTCCCTGTTAGGATTTCCCTTCCAAACACAAGTCAAACTAAAATTCCCCTGACAACTCAGGTCAATAAGTTGTGTAATCTGTAGAAATTGAAGTTATTTGCTCAAAAATCACCGGATGTCAAACCAACGAAAGATACTTCGCGTATTGCAATTCATTTCGTACTTGGAGCAGAAACCACCCAAAGCGGTGCAGCACCTAGCGGAAATGTTAGAAACCACGGAACGAACGGTTTACCGCTATTTGGACCTCATTCGGGAATGTGGCTTCGACTTACAGAAGGACAAATTCAATCGCTTTTTTATTGAAGGCGAGCAGGGGACAGGGGTACGCTTTACCTCCGAAGAAGCCGCTTTTTTGAAGCAGTTGATCCTTACCACAGGAAAACAGAATAAACTCAAGGATTCCTTAATAAGCAAGATTTACTTGGCTTCGGATATGCAAATTTCGGCCGCTCATTTGGTGAATGCCAAAAACGGACTCATCGTGGAACGACTCGCGCAAGCCATGGCCAACAAAGAACAAGTGATCCTCAAGCGCTACCATTCCATCAACACCGAAAGCATTTCAGACCGCGTGGTGGAACCCTTTGGCTTTACGGACAATTACCACACCATTATGGCCTTTGAACCTTCCTCACAGAAAAACAAAACCTACCACCTCGACCGCATCACCTCCGTGGAATTCAACAACCTTCCCTTTACGCACGAAGAAAAACACGAACAACAAATTCCCGATGCCTTTGGCTTCAGTTTCTCCGGCGAAAAACACCAGGTGGACTTAGACCTCACCTTAAAAAATTACCTACTGCTCAAAAACGAATATCCGATGGTAATTCCGTTTGTGAAATTCAACGCAGCGAAAGATGTGTATGAGTTAAGAATAGAGGTGAATAGTATGGAGCCGGTGAGGAGGTTTGAAAAAGGTATAATCAATTGATATAAAAATATCAGTAATTTCTCAATTAATATTTATCTTCACTCCAATGAAAAAAGTAAACGTAGTTGCAGCAGTAATTGAGGATAAGGGAGAAATTCTTTGTGTTCAAAGAGGCCTCAATAAATATGAATACATCTCCGAGAAATTCGAATTTCCTGGTGGTAAAATTGAAGAGGGGGAAACGCTTGAAATGACCATCATTCGTGAAATTCAAGAAGAACTTAATATGAAAATTGTTCCTATAGAACAACTACCGACTGTTGAACATACCTATCCAGATTTTCAACTCACGATGCATGTTTTTCGCTGTACTTGTGAATCTCGTATCTTGGAACTTTCAGAACACATTTCATTTTCTTGGTTGAAGAATCAGGAATTAAGTTCCTTGGATTGGGCTGCAGCGGATATTCCGATTGTAGATCACTTATTATCAATTTAATTCAATGGAAGCACTAAAACTTGCGATACAAAATGCGGTCACAACTGGGTTTGTAGATGATCAATTTGAGTCGTTTATGGATTATCGTCCGAGTATACTTACCAATGAACCCATTCTGAATGAGAAGGTGCTTTCAACCTTGTTGGATGAACTTCGAACGTGTGAATCCTTTTTCTTGTCAGTTGCTTTTATTACATCAGGAGGTGTTGCTTCTTTATTTGGTGCACTATTGGATTTACAATTAAAAGGAGTAAATGGTAAAATTTTAGTTTCTGAGTATTTGAATTTTACGGAACCTGAGGCGCTTCGGAAAATGATGCATTTAACGAATGTTGAATTGAAAATTGCCACAAATTCGGACTTTCATTCGAAAGGTTTCCTTTTCACCCACAAGTCATATTACACGATTATAATCGGAAGCAGTAATATTACTCATGGTGCACTCACGAAAAACAAAGAATGGAATTTAAAAGTCACGGCTCATAAGGACAGTGAACTTTTTAAGAATACGATTATTGAATTCGAAAATGTCTTTCAACAAGCGCAAGATGTTTCACCTGAATATTTGGAAAAATATTCGTTTGTATATAATTCTGAACGAAAATTAAGGCAAGGTCTTCGAAATGCAATTCTGCCTGTCAACGATAAAATGATTCAACCAAATGAAATGCAAATTCAGGCGATTGAAAATTTAAATAAACTTAGAAAAGCTGGAAAGGATAAGGCGTTGTTAGTTTCTGCTACGGGAACAGGTAAGACCTATTTGTCTGCATTTGACGTAGCTCAAGTAAATCCAAAACGCATGCTCTTTTTGGTTCACAGAAAAAATATTGCACAAAAGGCAATGGAGAGTTATGCAACAATTCTTTCGAATAAAAAGGATTTTGGTCTTTATTCTGGCTCAACAAAAGACATGAACGCTGATTATATTTTTTCAACGGTTCAAACATTCAGCAGAGATGAACATTTGGGAAAATTTACACCTGAATATTTTGATTACATCGTTATAGATGAAACACACAGAGCTAGTGCGAATAGTTACCAAAAAATAATGAATCATTTCAATCCGAAATTTCTATTGGGAATGACCGCAACACCGGAGAGAACGGATGGCTTGGATATTTTTGCATTATTTGATTACAACATAGCATCGGAAATAAGATTGCATGATGCTTTAGCGAATGACATGTTAGTGCCCTTTCATTATTATGGAATTTCAGACATCATTGTCGATGGAAAATCATTAGACGAAAATGCAACGGTAAATGAATTAAACCGAATAGATAGGGTCAATCATATTATACAAAACATCAATTTGTTTGGAACGGATGATGGTGTGAAACGAGGATTAATATTTTGCTCAAGACAAGAAGAATGTATTTTTCTTTCACATGAGTTCAATGTTAGAGGTCTTCGCACTATTGCGTTAACGGGTAGTTCTTCGGAAGATGAACGCTCGAGAGCAATTGATCTATTGGAAACAGAAGATTATGAAATTAAGTTAGACTACATTTTTACAGTAGACATTTTTAATGAGGGAATTGATATTCCTAGGGTGAATCAAATTGTGATGTTAAGGCCAACTCAATCTGCCATCATATTTGTACAGCAGTTGGGACGCGGCTTACGAAAAAGGGAAGGAAAATCTTATGTGACGGTGATCGATTTTATCGGTAATTATCAAAATAACTTCTTAGTTCCTATTGCCTTATTTGGAGATAAAACATATGTAAAAGATAATCTAAGAAAACTGGTTCACAGACCAGAAAAATCGATTATTGGTGCATCCACCATTTACTTCGATCGAATTGTAAAAGAGAAAATATTTCACTCGATTGATACCGGAAAACTTCAAGAAAAAAGAAGGCTTGTGGAGGATTATAAAATCCTTAAAGGAAAAATTGGTCGCGTCCCAACAATGATTGATTTTTTAGAACATGGAGAACGTGATCCATTCCAATACATTACCCATTACAATTCATACTATGCATTTTTATTGGGAATGAAAGAATCAATTTCTCTTACAAGTGAACATGAGAATCAGCTAATTGCATTTCTATCAAAAGAAATATTAAATCCAGTTCGTTTTTTGGAAATTCATTTGATGAAAACCATTTTGAACAGAGGTCAAATTTCTATAGAGGAATATCACCAGCTTTATCTAAATGAGACTTCCATTTCTCTTGAAAGTGTAACGCTAAATCACGCATTACACGTGATAAATGGACTTTTTCATACGATTTCGGTAAAAAAGGAAATGGTTAAAATTGGTATACATAGAAACTACGCAATCTTGTTAATTGAAAATGATGTACTTAAAATAGGCAGAACCTTATCTGATTTAAGTGAAAAAGCGGATATCAAATCTTACTTATTAGATTTATGTGAATATTCTTTTAGAACAATGATTTCGAATGGACCAGATTTTGCGAACAATGATTTTAGTTTAAATAATCGCTATTCTAGAAAAGATGTCTTTAGAATTCTTCAGTGGGAAGTTAATCCAGTTGCCCAAAATGTAGGAGGGTACATGGTTCGTAAAAATAAAGCAGATTGTGCTATTTTTGTCAATTATCATAAAGACGATGATATTTCTGCATCCACAAAATACCATGATCGATTTATCTCGAGAAATGAATTTATTTGGATGTCAAAAAGTAAAAGAAAGTTAAATTCCCCCGATGTCCACTCGATTTTATCTCAAAAGGAACATGGAATGCGTTTGCCATTGTTTGTCAAGAAAAATAATTCAGAAGGTGTAGAGTTTTACTATTTGGGGAATTCAAAAGTTCTAAAAGAAACAGCAGTAGAAATTTCAATGCCTGATGATTCTGGAAAGTCCGTTTCTGTTGTAGAAATGAATTTTATTCTAGAAAATCCAGTTGAAAAATCATTGTATGACTATTTGGTGAATTCGGATTAGAAGAATCGAATTTGAATATTTACAACACGAAACATTCCTTTCTATGCCAATCAAGATTTTCAATTGATGGGTAAAAATGAATGTTTGTTGGTAAAATGATTTGTTTTCCGTCAAATTGTTTTAACGAAAATGGCGAGTCATTTTCTTTAATTGCCGGTGAAACACGGATGATGTATTCTGAATTAATGGTAATTAAACCTCGATCAAAGGCACGATGAATATTTGGTGATAATGAGATTCCATTTGTGATCGTATCATCCTTTGAAATGGCAAAAGGAACAATGTGACAAGCATCAACAAGTTGAGCGTTCGTCGAAGACTCAATACGCATTCCTGAAATTGCACAATGATAATTATAGATTTTTGGAATTTCTTTTTTAAAGATTCCTCCTCTCACGAAAATCTCCTCCTCAAACTGTTCTTGTGGCAAAGATTCTTTTAATTCCTGGATACGGCTTGAATAAACGGCACGGTTATCATTCAACATTTGGGTTTCGAGTTGATCATAAACGTTGTATTCTTTCGAATTGAAATTTGTTCTCGTTTCATGAAAATACTTTTCTAGTATTTGATCAACAAAGAATCCGTTTTGAATCGGATCAATGAGTAAACGGAAGAATTCTTTATCAAGTTCTGCAAATGCGATTGATTCTTTTAAAGCATTCAAACTTTTTATTGAATGAGAACTTGTTAATGGAATATTCATTCCAATATTTGTAATTAATCGCCAAAACGGTTCACTTCTCATGTGAAAAAATGGAAGTGAAAAATTAGGTGAATGTTGCGTAACTACGAGTTTTGACCAATTAGATTTAAATTCAAGAACTAATTCCGGAGTAATTTCAATTTGATTTGAAGTAATGTCTCCTTTTCGAATTAATTCGAAAATGGATAATAATAAAATAGGTTTATGAGGCGCACCACCATTCGAAGCAGATCTCTTTAATCTTAGAATTTGATGAAGGTATTTTTGTAACGATTCTTCTTCCATGTCGAGATATAAGATTAAAATCTAATTTGTACTGGTAATGTGCTTACTCAACCACTCCTGTGTCTCCTTATCACTACTCCACACAAAACATCCTTTCATACCTCGGGTCATGAGTGTGCGGTAGGTGTTTTTGATAATGGCATTTGCCATTTCTTGACCTTTTTGTGGGTTTGCTTTTATCAAGGATTTGATTCCGTGAATGCTTTTATCGCTGGAAGCGCGTTTTTCGGGTTGACACAACCATTGACCATTTCTGATGACAAGGTCTGGTCCCATGAAAACGCCAATGTAATCGACTTCAAGTCCTTGACAGGTATGAATACATCCGATTTGTTCAACTGATGCTGGACTCACAATCCAAAGCATTCCATCTTGGGTTAAATTCCATTGTTTTCCAAAATTGTATTCTGGAACAACGATGTCCATTGCTTTAGGATCCTTCTTGGAATTCCATGGCCAGCAATATCCGGCAACCATGCGCGCACGGTTTCGTTCCTTGTTGTGAAATAGTATTTTCTCTTGAAGTTCATTTGGACTTGCACAAACATGAAATTCGTATCCAAGGTCTTTGAAATCTGTGTTTGCGGTTTCTCGGATGCCGAGTAATTGGTCCAAGTATGCCATGTAACCGTCACTTCCGTTACATCGAAACTGACTCGAAAGTTGGAGTTTGTGAACAGTTGCGCCTGCATAGTTTGCCCACTTTTCGATTTCAGCTTTGGTACCGATGTCTTTCATGGTGACACGTTGATCTTCATCGATAAAGAACACGGAACATCTTGCTGCTTCAATGATTTCCATGACTTGATTTTGACCAAGATTGGAAAACATGCCGCTTTTCTCATTCAGTCGGTGTGCTTCATCGACAATGAGAGCATCAAATTGATTTTTTTCTGCTTGGATGTAAGATCCTGAACCTTTGAATAAATTATTGACCCATGATTTTGTCCGTATTCCTGTTAGTTTACTCGCATAAACATCACGAGGGGCACTGTTCTTACTGACATATTGTACCAATTTCTGCTGACTGGTTAGATTGGCGGTCAATTGAATTGCCACTACGGATTTTCCTGTTCCAGGTCCACCTTCCACAATCACCACTTGTTTGGAACTCGGACTTGCTTTCGAAATGAGTTGAGCAATACGTTCGTAAACGACTTTTTGATCATCAATCATCACAAATTCCTCGTTTCCTTCGATCATTCGCGCAATAGCATCAGCAATTCCTTTCGATGGACGAATTTTCCCATGTTCAATCTGATACATGACATTTCGATAGTCACCAAACTTGACATGTTGCTTAATGAATTCTGATAGTTTTAACACATCGTTTTTCGCAAATAACGGAGCTTTATCGAGGTAATTCTGATAAAAGCTTCCCGTCATCGGACTCGGGTCCTCGCAATTGTGTAAAAATGCACAAGCTTGTAGTTGAATGTTTGCATCCTCCACTGCCGAATTGAATCCTTCCAACAATGCAGCGTAACTCCACGCTTGATAACTTGGATGACTCACGTCTCGAACTGCTCCACCGACATAGGTTTTAACCACACCGTCAAGGTCGGTTGAAAGGGCTGTTTCCCATTGTTTCAGTTCAATGATGACGGCGCAATCACGTCTATCCTCTGTTTGTCCGGTGATGATGAAGTCGATGCGTTTGCTCGTGTTAGGAACTTGACATTCAATGCTGATTTTCGCGTCACCTGGTATGGCTGAATCATCCAGCACATTTCGCATGTACATCATGGAGTTTTTCCAAGAATTCACTTCACTTTTCGATGTGTCGCGTCCGAGGTTCTTAATGAAATTATCGTGAATGATGTATTCAATTTTACTCTCGCGTACTTGCGACATGAAGGTGTCTTTGTTCTCTTGGTAGACAATCATAATTCTGAGTACTTCTGAGCGTTTCCTTTCGATTTTTCGATAGGATATTTTTCGCCATTTCGTTGAATTTTTTCAAGAACAATCTCACTGACATTTAATTGATGTTTCTCAGCAAGCAATAGGGCATAAGCAAAAACATCCGCCAATTCTTCTTTGATGCGTTGAATATCCACTTGTTCGGATTCTTTGACATCCTTCCATAGGAACAATTCATTTAATTCTGCTGCTTCAATGGATAAAGCGATAGCTAAGTTTTTACTATCATGAAATTGATTCCAATCGCGTTCATCGCGAAATTCAACCAAGGCTTGCATTAAGGTATTTATGTCGCTCATATTCTTTGAAAGAATAAAGGTGCGAAAAAGATTTGGAATTCCGATTTTTTGAGGTTTCGAGATAAGTTATTGACCCAACCTGTCAACAAATCTTCTCAAATTTGAAAATCTAAACACAACTTATGAAAAAATCACTTCAAGACATTAAAGACTTAAGCAAAACTGGAAAGTCCTTTCATTTAATTTTAAACGTAGAAGATTACACCTTTCCAGAACTGCTCGAAATGGCAAAAATCTCCGGTTTAATCGGATGGGAATTCACCTTCAAAAACGCAGCGAACTTGAGTGTTTCAGAACTCCAAGAATTACTCACCCATGCAAGTGACAAGGCCTTGACTTTTCATTTTTGTTAAGCATGCGTGTCTAAATCCCCCACAATCTTCCTAACCTTTACCCCATGTCAGAACTAGAGCAATTGCGGCACGATGTAGATTCTAAACTTTAGGAAAAGAAATAATCAATGCCTATTTCGATTTAATACGTTTTCGACTACATGATGTCCGGATATTAGATCCATGGTCCCATTAAAAGTCTCCGCAGTACTTTTACAAGGTGTAAAATCTTCCTCATCTAAGCATATGAAAATGCTTTAGTTTTGATTACCAATTACATTTTTGATTTGCTCCAATTTTTTGCAAGAATCGGTTTGCTAAAAGATGTTTCTCCATGAGATAATTCTCCAGAGAAGTGACAATATTTTTCTTTGTAATCTTTGTTTTTGTATTGACTCCAGCTTGCGAAAGCTTTCTCAGAGTAAGGTTTTTGTAGGTTAAAGCTTATTTTTATACCTGTTCTGATACAGTATCCTTTATGATTTGATTTATCTGCTTTGTGCGTAATGTCCGTTTCGTCGACTTCAATGGTCTGTACATAATCACCTTTGAATAAACCGAAAAAACGTTTTTTTTGTTCCAAATGTTTACTGTAAGTACATTCAGAATGATCAATTAGCTTTTCAAAAAAATGAAATGAGGCATCATCTTCTTTATTGTCTGAAATCAAGGAGAATCGACCTTTTCTTTCAAATAATACACCAACTTCAATGTTGTTCTTTATCGAGAAAGAATGTAGGTTCAATGAGGTTACGATACTTTGATACTCGTTCGCATAATATTTAGCGTGTAGGTCTGGATGATAATAAATCTCAACATTTAAAAATTCCTTAAAAAAAGTTAGATCGCTCACTCCAAGACTCAGGTCATGGTTGTGTTCGTTTTTCCCGTAGACTAAAGTGATTGAAAATTCTGGATCATGTTTTTTTTCTTCAAGAATTTTTTTCAGCTTATTGTCTAATTTAATAAATGGTGAAACGATAAAAAGAAAATTATCAGCACCTTCGAAGGTTTCACGGATTTCTTCTTTTAATGAAATAGGATCTAAAAATTTAGCCATTTATTACCTGGTTTATTTGAAGGTTTAACATCACCCAAAAAGGGATTTTAAGCTAAATTAAATAATTGATTTTAGTCTTGAAATTAATTTGGACTTTTAGATGAATGAAATGAAGGCAGGATATTATTTTGACCCAACCTGTCAACAAATTTTCTCAATTTTGAAAATCTAAACACAACTTATGCAAAAATCAAAGCGTGTCAATTGAAATGGACCCATGCCCAAATCGTAAAGGAAAAATACGAAGCCGCTTGGTCGGAAGCATACGAGCACGAGGAAGAACTTGGTGACAAAGCGCAAACAATTCATAACGAACTGCAACAGTTACAAGAAGAAGTAAATGAGTTCTTTTTTCAGATTCCAAAAGAGAATCAAACTGTAGAATTGCTCTCACTTTGTGAAAGCGTATTATCCGAATTCAATTTCCAACCTTCCGACCGTCTCAACGCGCGTGAGGCATTCCTTTCGCATTTCGCAGACGAATTCGAAGAACTTTCCAACCTGCGCAATCAACTTATGAAAGAACAGCGCTTCAAAGAAGCAAATGAATTGTTGGAGCAGCGGATAATGATTGGGAAGTTTTTGAGTGGGGCAGAGCGGTGATGATTGTTGAGCGTTTGGAATGTAAAATTACATAAGTCCTTGCCTCATATAATGTCTGTTTGAAGTTTGGTGTTTTGACATTGATTTTATATACTAGACTTTAATAGAATGGGACTTGATTTTTAATTCAGCCAAATTTTATGCTTTCACTATTCTATTCAGATACCATGACATGTCCTATTTTCATTCAGTTAGAAGAATTGAACAATTCAGTTCAACTGATTAAAGGCATAGTAGGATGTCCTTGAAACCCAAGAATTCATACATCATAAACCTGTTTGGAAACGCCATTCAAATATGGGACCTCGATTTACCGCAGGAAATGCTCTTGAAATTAACAGCGTATCAATCTAAATTCAATTTAACTTGGGAAGAAGTGATTTTCAACTTGGAAATCGTCGAAAAGTTGGGTTATCAAAACTGGACGGACTTTGCAAAACCAATTACACCCATTCGATTATCCATGGACGCAAACGCTCGCATAGAGTTGCGTAAAAAAGGAAGAATGGTCGAGTTGATTTCAGCAAAGGAACTTTGTTCCCCGAGTTCCTTGTTCTCGAGATATGAGGTGAGCGATGATGAGGTTTCATTTGAAGAACCCAAACAATTGCGGTTCATCATCCGCTACAAAGGATTGGTGTCCAAATTCGCTTTCGAAGATGATTCCTTTCGAATGGATAAATTAGAATTCAATTTGGATCGGCAAAACGTTCAAAATGAAATTATGTTAAGTGCTATTTCACTGAATGGAATTCCCTTGAGTTCTTTACAAGATGACTTGTTGCATGTGCGTGGGGAAATGTTACAAGTGAACGTCGTCTAACTAATGTGAATATTTCACTTGAGTTACACGTCACTTTCATCACTTATTTCTTTTCATACCATCGGATGATTTCATCTGTTTTGTAATAAGAACCTTGTTCATCGTGGTAGGTAAACCGTTCCTCAAATTCATCGAACGACATACCCTCAGCGGTGGCTTTCAAGGAGTATCGCGCGCCGACATTATCGTTTTTGTTGGTTTTGTAAATTTTGCTGAACAATTCATGTGCTTCTTTGAGTTGCCCAGACTCCCAAATTCGGTCAGCCTTGCTCATGAGTCCTCTGATTAAAGGCCGATTTTCGTGAAATGCCCAAACAACATTTTTGTTAAAGATGTTATCTTTCTGCGCAACGTATTCGCAAGCAGCAATTTTTCTTTGCTCAAGGTTGTTTTTGAGTGCGTCAATTTCCTGAGTTGCTTTCAAGCGGTTTAACATGCCCAATGAATACTCATACAGAAGAATGAAGTTAGGTGCTCTTAAACTAAGTCCGAGTAGGTAATTCAGCACGAAATTAAAATCTTTTTCGTCCTGTATTTCCTCGGGCATAAAGTCATAATTGACCAAAAATTCATTGAACGCATTGTAGTTTGCTAGATCAATATAATCTGATTCTTCATGCAAGTATTCTTTCATGGCAGCGCATTTTTGATGTTCGGATGATTCTTTCACGAAAATAAAAAAAAATGGTTTCAATCCGCTAGTTGAAAACCATACGTATCCAATACAGCTAAAATCTCTTTGTAGCTCTTCTCGCCAAAATTTTTCATTTGAAAAAGATCACTTGACCGAACATAAGTGAGATCGCTCAAATATTCAACATCATTTTGAAGTAAAACATTTTTGATTCTTTCCGGCAAACCAATGCTTCTAACATTATATTTACCTTCCTCATCATAGATAAATACGACTGGCTTGACCTCAAAACTGGAAATGAATTTGACCATTACTTTCCTGAAACTTGGATTTCGGTTTGCCACTTCAAATAATTCATCATTGTTCGTTTTCTCCATTTCATTCTTAGAGGGAATATGGTTCTGTTCCATTTTGCTTTGATCTCTTTCCATTGCGATAAAATTCAAATTTTCGGCGAATTTATTCAATTGAAGTCACTTTATAGTGAGTATATGTACCAAGAAAAAATGGTATTTACACCCAAATGATTGAATTTCCTTTACTACGTCTAAAATCTGGGAAAATTTGGCAATTTCATTTCTAGAATAAGTTCCAACATAAATAGAAAGTGTTCTATTTGTTATGTTCGATTAATCATTAAAAAGAGTAAATACGTCATACTTAATCATATCTCAACTTAGCGAGTTTCATTGATTTGACAACTTAGTTTTGTTACAAAAATTGGATCATAACCAAAAGTTGGGGAGGGATTTGGTTCTGATCTTCGCAGACTCATCAGGGAGACCGAGAGTTCTGACAGCTTTGTAAAAACAAAAGCATAAAAAAACCTTGACAGTATCGTCAAGGTTTTTTTGTAGCGAGACCGAGAGTTGAACTCGGGACCTTAGGGTTATGAATCCTACGCTCTAACCAACTGAGCTATCTCGCCGGAGGGTGCAAATATAAAGAGAAATTTAAAATCTGCGCAAATTCACGCTGAATTTATTTCTAGTCCAATTTATTTAATTCAAGCTGAATGAATGTGGCTAAAGATTTCAGTCGCTCAGAGGAGAAGTCAAATGGAACCTTAGCCGTTTCGTAAATTTCTGGAATGGACTTCGTATATCCGAGTTTCAAGGCTTCTTGATAAGCTGTTAATCCGGACTCGAAATCTGTTAAACTGTTCATCCACACGCCTAAAGCTCCTAATTGCGCAATGCCATATTCGATGTAGTAAAAAGGAACTTCGAATAAATGCAATTGCCGTTGCCAAGATGTGGCGATTTGATCTTCGTAACCGCTCCAGTCCGTTAATCCTGTTCCAAAGTCTTTGGAGAGACTCGACCAATGCGCGTGACGTTCTTCCACCGTATGCGTTGGATGTTCGTATACCCAATGTTGAAAGGCGTCGATTTGCGCTATCCACGGAAGGACTTTCAACACTCCTTCTAACTGTTCGCGCTTCGCACGGTTCAACTCATCTGCATTGGCGTAAAAATGTCCCCATTCTTTCATGGAAAGTAACTCCATGGACATCGATGCCAACTCCGCAACTTCGGATGGAAGATTCTTGAATCCGGTTAAAGGCAAATCACGACTCAAAAAGGAATGAACGGCGTGTCCAGCTTCGTGGATCATCGTGACCAAATCTCGTTGTGCGCCAACCGCATTCATGAAAATAAAGGGAACGCCAATTTCATAAAGTGGATAGTTGTATCCACCTGGTGCTTTTCCGGCTTTCGAATCCAAGTCTAAATGACCCATCTCTTCCATCGTCGTTAAACAGTCCGCAAAGTACGGATTCAAATTCCCCAACATCTGAACGCAACCATCTAGCATCTCTTTGCCTGTTTCAAAGGGTTTTAATGGCGCTTTTCCTTGGGGATCAACTTCCGTATTCCACGGTTTGAATTTGGCCTCGCCGGTAATCGCTAGTTTTTTGGCTTGAATGTCTTTGACCAATGGAACAATGTGCGTTTTGATGGCGTGATGAAAGTCGAAACAATCTTCTTTAGAGTAATCAAAGCGTCCGAGTGCTTGAAATTTATAGTCTCTGAAATTGTCAAATCCAGCGTTCAAGGCTAATGCATGTCGCTTCGTGACCAACTGCGTATACAAGTCATCCAATGAGTCTGTGTCGACGCGACGTCGTTCCACCATTTTATCGAATACGGTTTGACGTACCGCTTCATCTTGCTCTTTCAACAATTGACTCGCTTTCTGCATGGTCATCGTTTCGCCAAGGTAGTCAATCGACTGCGCTGCACTGATTGCCCCATATTTTTGAGCCAATTCGTTCAGTTCTGCCTCGATGGGAACGTTTTTCTCCTGAAACAAATTCACCTGCGTTTCAATGCTTCTAAAGTAAATTTGATGGGCGGAATCCGTATAGTCATGGCGGAAAGGGGAGTCCATGAATTTTCGATTCAAGGCATCGTCCAAGGGAGCTAACTCTGGTTGAATTTTCGTCACAAAAAACGTGTAGGCAGAGGCGAGTTCTTCGTTGTTCGTTTCAATGGACATGCGAATATAGCGCCAAGCGAGGTCTTCCTCAAGCACGGCATCTAATTCACTGCGGTCATTCAACCAACGCTCAAATTTCTCCTTGCTGTCGATTTCGCGTGCGAGTAAATCGTCGAAATAGGATTTTAAATCTTCCCAAGATTGAATGTTTAGGTCTTCGTTTAAGAATTGACGTTTGTTTTTCTCGATGATCATGTGAACGTAATGTTAGGACAAAAAAATTCACCTGACGATTGGACAGGTGAATTTTTAAAATGGTTTATATTTTTATTTTCCGCGAGAACTTCCCGTTTTAACAGGAGCTGCCTTTTTGATGTTTGCTGGTTTCGCTGCTTTTGCTGGACCCGCTGTTGCTGCTGCTTTTTTCTTTGCAGGTTCCGCTTTAACTTTCGCTTCTTTCGCTGGCGCTTCCGTACCTTCGGCACCTTCCGCTGCTGCTTCAAATAATCCAGCTTGTTTGATTAAATGATACCATTGGAAAATTTTACGCACATCAGAAGGATATACGCGTTCTTTGTCCCAATTTGGTAAGAATGTTGCCAATGCAGACTCTAATGTTTTCATGTCCTCCTTGTGAGATGGACAATTATCGGTAAACGACTCATTCATTTTTGATAACACTTCGGTCAATTTCACATCTTCTTCATACGTGAAAATACTAATGTCCTCTAAAGTGGAGATTTTCTCTGTAGCGTATGCTGGAAAACGTTTTTTGTCAATCATGGATTCAACAATCACGCTGTTTTTTCCTTGTGCAATAACTTTAAATAGTCCTGGTCTACCAGAGATGGAAATGATACCTGTCAGATTCATGTGTTCGTTTTAATTTGGGTCAAAAATAGGAAATTTAGTCTATGTAAACGTTGCTTTTTTATTTCATGTTGTGTTATGAACGAAATAAATTGACATGAAGTGAGTGTCAATCGTAAATAATGACCTTTTGACGCGCAAGGATTTCCGTTCCTTGTTCAAGTACGAGGGTGTATTCGCCCGCTGCGATCTTGGGTACAGAAAGCGGGTACGTATCAACATCGTATTCGGCAGATTCGTAAGCTAATTGTCCATTGGATTGGAAAAGTTTTATGTGCCTCACCTGTTTTGATGGATTTGGGAAATATACCTTGCACATCGATGAAAACGGATTTGGATAGGTAATGAGTCCATCTTGATAGCAAATAGGTGGATTCAACTTGTTCGGAAAGTTCAGTTTCCATAAGACTCCATTATTTTCGATCACATACATGGAATTCCCCACTTGTTCGACATCAACGGGAAGGTAAAATCCAGTCACAATGTTCGCGCTGTGAATCGTGTAATCTGCTAACAAGGAATCGTATTGAAGGTCCATCATCACTAATTCACGTGAAGAATCGACAAATGGACAAGGAGTTCCCCAGGGGGAAAACGGGGTGTAGCCTGTACTGTCGCCTCCAGGCATGAAACTCATGACAAACGATTTCCCTTGGTAGATGGATCCGAGCAGTTCCTCTCGATCGATCACGAGTCCGAGCGGTGAACGATGTGCTGTAAATGTTCGAACGTATGTTCCTTCCTCACTGGCACGTTTAATTTGACCGGTATTTTCATCCTTGTAAAAATCCGCCGCATTCCCATAGTTTCTAAGTGGTTCTGTAAATTGAATGCCCGCTGGAATCGAAGGGAAGTTGGGATCCGCGTTGAAATCTCCAGCTAAAAATGCGCTGTTGTTCGGGTTAATCAATGGATCTTGGCTTGCATCATAACTTGGATTCGTCAGTGGATTCGCATTCCCACCGATTCTCCATGGAAATCCATAATGCTGTCCTTCTTTAATCCAATTTAATTCTTCGGGATCATCTCGCTCCCCGGCATTGTCCACCGCAAACAAATGATTCTCTGCATTCCACGCCATATCGTAGGCATTACGTGTCCCTTCTGCGAAAACATAGCCACTATTCGTCAAAAATGTGGAGTCATTCGGCCAATAAAGATTTTCTGCATGAATAGGAATTCGGTAAATTTTACTGGTCAAGGCTTGCTCGCGCATTCCAGGATAGTTTCCATTAGTGCTTTGCACTTCACCAAAGGATGTACGCGATCCACCCGAAAAAAAGAGAAAATGTTTGCTTGGGTCGACGTTGATTCCAGTAAATCCATGGTCCCCCGAAGAACTGCTTGTCGGATATGCTTCCGTCACAAGCATACTTGTCCAAACCCTTGTTCCATTGGCTTGCAATGTTCCTTTCATAATCATTCCTATTCCAGTGGTACTATACCAAATATTTCCAGCTAGGTACATGGTACTGTCCAAAAAGCAAAGTCCCTGCAAACGTGATAATCCATGGTCATTCGCCGTAAAACGTAATGTGTCGCTTTGACTCGCTTCAAAAACTTCGTAGATATTTCCGTTGGAACTTGTGTAAAAGAGGTGCTTTGAAATGGGATCAAGTGCAAGCTTAGAAGCACCCGGCTTGACTTTCAAAATGGAATCTACCGAAATATCTGGTCTCAAAGCGTTGACTCGTTGTCCATACACGGTAGCTAGGCATGTTTGGAGCAATAGGCACAAACTAAAAAAGCGAAGGATGTAAAACATGAAGACAAGATACGAGAAAATCCACACAAAGCAAGTCGAATTTTGTTTTGTTGTCCTCGTGCAGCTATAGGATAAAAAAGGGCAGAAAGTGCTTCTTAAAACGCTATGATTTAAGTTGTTTAATGGTTTTTTAACATTAAGAATCAACTTATTAACAACTTATCCTTTTATTATGTGTATCTTTGCACCCAAATTTAAAATAACAAGATGACATTTGAAGAGCTCGGATTGAGGAGTGAGGTGCTGAAGTCGTTAACAGAATTGGGTTTTGAAGCACCGACCCCCATCCAAGAAAAAGCAATTCCCTACCTGATGCAGGAAGATTGCGACTTTGTCGGCCTAGCGCAGACAGGAACAGGAAAGACAGCGGCATTCGGCTTGCCGTTAATTAATAACATCGATACAAAAGCCAGACTTCCACAAGGTTTGATCATTTGTCCAACACGTGAACTCTGTTTGCAGATTACAAAGGACTTAAATGTTTTCGCTAAATACCTTGACTGTAGCATTACAGCGGTATATGGAGGTACAGATATCAGAAAACAAATCACGGACATTAAAAAAGGGACATCCATTATTGTGGCTACTCCTGGACGTCTTGTTGATTTAATGAATCGTAAAGTCATTCAACTATCTCAAGTGCGTTATGTCGTACTAGATGAGGCAGATGAAATGCTGAACATGGGATTCAAAGAAGACATTGATGCGGTATTGGAAACAACGCCAATTGATAAAAATGTTTGGTTGTTTTCAGCAACTATGCCAACGGAAGTTGCGCGTATTGCGAAAACGTACATGAATGATCCATTAGAGGTTTCTATTGGACACAAAAATCAAAGTAACGAAAACATTGACCACATCTATTACATGGTGAAGGAACGCGATCGTTACGAAGCAGTAAAACGCTTGATCGATTTTAATCCATCGATTTATGGATTAATTTTCTGTCGCACCAAAAATGAAACAGCAACCGTTGCTGAGAAGTTAGGTCGAGAGGGATACAACGCAGAACCACTACATGGTGATTTAACGCAAGCAATGCGTGACCGTGTAATGGAACGTTTTCGTTCGAAAGAATTGCAAATTCTTGTAGCGACAGATGTTGCTGCACGTGGACTAGACATTAATAACATTACACACGTTATTAACTATAATTTACCAGATGATATCGAGAACTATACGCACCGAAGTGGTCGTACAGCTCGTGCTGGTAAAAAAGGTGAGTCATTGGTGTTAATCAATGGACGTGAAATTGGCAAGATTAAAGCCATCGAGCGTCAAATGCGCACAACGTTTACCGTTGGTGAAATTCCGAACGCAGAGGAAATTTGTGAGATTCAATTGATGAAATTGATCAACAAAACCATTGAAACGGAAGTGAAAGAAGACGACATCGCGAAGTTTATGCCGCAAATTTTGGAAGCATTCGAAAGTTTGTCGAAAGAAGACATCATCAAACGTTTTGTTTCAACTGAGTTTAACCGTTTCATCAATTATTACGATCGCGCTGGAGATTTAAATGCTGCAGCAAGAGATGACCGTAGTGGTGAACGAAACAAAGGTGGAAAATCTGATCGCTCACGCGACGAAGGAAAAACACGTTTCTTTGTGAATCTTGGTAAACGCGATGGATTGAATCCAGGTGCCTTGTTAAGAGTTGTTTGTGATGCAACAGGTTTGAATTCTCAAGCAGTTGGACGCATTGACTTATTGACTTCTTACTCATTCTTTGAGGCAGATCAAGAGCACACAGAGAAAATCTTGAAAAATGTAAATGGTACAGATTTCGAAGGACACCAAGTGAACGTAGAAGTTACTGCACAAAAAGAAGGTGGGTCAGATCGCAGCGAAGGCGGACGTGGACGCGGACGTTTTGGAGGTGATTCTCGCTCAGGTGGCGGAGGATTCTCAGGTCGCTCTGGTGGATCAGGTGGCGGAGGCTACGCTGGACGTTCCGGTGGATCAGGTGGCGGAGGTTACGCAGGTCGCTCAGGCGGTTCTGGTGGCGGAGGTTATGCAGGTCGTTCTGGTGGATCAGGTGGCGGCGGTTACGCTGGTCGCTCTGGTGGATCAGGTGGCGGCGGATATGCCGGTCGCTCTGAAGGAGGAAGCACAGGTGGATCTAGCCGTAGTGGTGGATTCGGTAAAAGTGAGGGCGGAGATCGTCCACGCGGAGAAAGAAAATCGTTCGGTGGAGACCGCAAACGTTCATAATTAGAAACTCAATTAAGTAGCTACAAAAAATCATAATAGTATTATGGAAATTAGAAATATCGCCATCATTGCCCACGTTGACCACGGTAAAACAACATTGGTGGATAAAATCATTGAAGCAGGAACAATGATCAACGAACGTGATCGTCCAACAGGTGACTTGATCATGGATAACAATGACTTAGAGCGCGAACGTGGAATCACCATCGTCTCTAAAAATGTTTCTGTAACGTATAAAGGAACGAAAATCAACATCATTGATACCCCAGGTCACGCCGACTTTGGAGGAGAGGTTGAACGTGTATTGAACATGGCGGATGGAGTGTGTATTTTGGTGGATGCCTTTGAAGGTCCGATGCCACAAACACGTTTCGTTTTGCAAAAAGCACTTTCTTTGGGATTGAAACCATTGTTGGTGATCAACAAGGTGGACAAAGAAAACTGTACACCAGAAGAAGTACACGAAAAAGTTTTCGACCTCATGTTCGAATTGGATGCAAATGAGGACCAATTAGATTTCCCGACCATTTACGGTTCAGCGAAAAATGGTTGGATGTCGGAAGATTGGAAAAAACCAACGACCAGCATTACTCCTTTGTTAGATTGTATTTTGGATTATTTCCCACCGCGTAAAATCGAAGAAGGTAATACACAAATGTTGGTGACTTCTTTGGATTTCTCTTCATATGTTGGTCGTATCGCGATTGGACGTTTGTCGAGAGGTGTGATGAAAGAAAATCAACCAATCATCTTGGCGAAATCAGATGGACGTTTGGAAAAACACAGAATCAAAGAAGTATTTGTTTTCGAAGGAATTGAGCGCATGAAAGTGGCAGAAGTTCAAGCTGGAGACCTTTGTGCTGTAACAGGAATTGAAGGATTCGAAATTGGAGATTCCATTTGTGATGCTGAAAATCCAGAGCCACTTCCAACCATCAAAATGGATGAACCTACGATGAGCATGTTGTTCTCTATTAACGATTCACCATTCTTCGGTAAAGAAGGGAAATTTGTGACATCGCGTCACATTTCTGACCGTTTGCAAAAAGAATTGGAGAAAAATTTAGCGATGCGTGTTCATGATACTGATAAAGCGGATAAATTCATGGTATTCGGACGTGGTGTATTGCACTTGTCTGTTTTGATTGAAACAATGCGTCGTGAAGGGTATGAATTGCAGGTTGGACAACCACAAGTAATCATCAAAGAAGTGGATGGCGTAAAATGTGAACCAATTGAAGAATTAACAATCGATTTACCAGAAGTACATAGTGGAACAGCTGTTGAAGCAGTGACACGTCGAAAAGGTGAAATGAAAAATATGGTTCCGAAAGGGGAGCGTATGACCGTGACTTTTGAAATTCCTTCACGTGGAATCATCGGTTTACGTAATTACTTATTGACACAAACTGCTGGTGAAGCAATCATGAATCACCGCTTCTTGGATTACCAACCGTACAAAGGGGAGATTCCAGGTCGTCAAAATGGATCATTGATTTCTTTGGAACAAGGTACATCCATTCCATTCTCTTTAAATAACCTTCAAGAACGTGGTAAATTCTTTATCGCGCCAAATGAGAATATTTACGAAGGACAAGTAATCGGTGAGAACTCTCGTGCAGGTGACTTGTGTGTGAATGTAACGAAAACAAAGAAATTGACGAACATGCGTGCATCAGGTTCTGATGACAAAGTTCGTTTGGCTCCACCGAAAGTATTTAGTCTGGAAGAGTGTTTAGAATACATTCAATCCGATGAATACGTGGAGGTTACACCTAAAAACTTGCGTATCCGTAAAATCTTTTTGAAAGAAGGAGATCGTAAACGTGGCGGAAAAGCGTAATAAATTGTAAGTTTATACGTTATCAACTACGATGCGAAAACTGATTTTTATGTTTCTTATATTGTCTTGCGTTGGAAGCTTTAAAGCCCAGCGCAAGACTTTTTTTTCTATGTCAGAATTTGGTTTGAATGTAGGACAGATGTATTACATCGGAGACCTCAATCAATTTAAACCATTTTATCAAAGCAATTGGTCTGGTGGACTCATGTACCGCTACAATTTGCAACCAAGAATCACCCTGCGTTTTAACTACCTCTACGGAAAAGTGGAAGCCTACGACAAAGAAAGTTCGAATCCGCTGTTTGTTAATAGAAACCTGGAATTTCGCTCTGTTATACACGAAGTTGCCGGTGGACTTGAATTCCATTATGTTCCATTTACCTTTGGGAAAGGAAATAAAAATGCCGGTACCGTTTACTTGTTAGCTCAATTGGGTGGATTTTACATGAATCCCAAGGCGATGTATAAGGATTCCTTAGTTGCGCTTCTGCCGATGTCCACCGAAGGACAAGGAACCTCAATCGCTACGAGAAAACCATATGGAAACTTTCAACTTTGCGTTCCCCTTGGGATGGGAGTTAAATTTTCCATTGGAAATAAATTGACGGTCAATTTTGATTTGGCCATCCGCAAAACATTTACCGATTATTTAGATGATGTCGGATCGGCAACCTACGCAAATTCAAAAGTGATCGATAAAGAAGTCTCGCAAATGGCAGCGGATCTTTCGAATCGCAGCTTAGATGGATCTAAATACGGGGTGAGAGGAAATCCAGCAACAAAAGATTGGTACGTTTATTCTGGAATGACCATCGCTCTTCGACTGGGTCGAGAAAAAATCTGTTTTTACTAATCAACGAGGATCCTTCCAAATCAAGGTTTTCGTTGCATTCAAAATTCCTGGAACACAATTCCCATCACCCATTCCGGTGAATCCTCCATCTGGTGCACAAACTAAATTACAGTCAGCATCGTACAGTTCACTAAATTGATCGCAACACGCAGCTGTGAAGTAATAATAACTTACGCCGTTGTATTCCCATAACCATACTTCTTTCGGTGGATTTTCAACTGGCGCGTTTTGAATGTCCTGAATTTTGTTTTCAATGCAATTTGGAACTGCAATGGCCAAATCTGGCTTTTCACAGGCTGTCAACAAGTAGCATAAAAAGATCGGTAACAATATCAATCGTTTCATCACATAAGGTTTATTTGTGGCATTCACATTCTTCACATGCAGCCTCCGTTTCAAATCCAATTGGACTACAGCCGCTGTAGCCTTTAAACTCGCAATTATCCGTTTCTGGGTTGTATACCCAACTTTCCCAGTATGCTTGGCACGTCGTTCCATCAGGAGCCTGTTCCAAACACGCTGCTTCTTGATTCTTCAAACATTCACGTTTGCATGAACTGAAGGTGATGAGTAAAATACCGATAATTAAAAAACGTTTCATCTCTATGGTTTAAATAAAATCCGTTTGATTCAAATTGATCGTATACGTAAAAACATCTTTCCAACCTTTCCAATGTGCGTAATCACCAATGGTTTCATTGTGCCAAATGTAGGAGAATTGTCCCCCGTTTTGACAAACTTCTTGATATAATGTCTTGATTTTCTTCTTTGCATCTTCTGGACTCAGTTTCAAATATTCGTGTAAAGTTCCATCCATGTACGTAAACGGATGAACACGCAAAGAAGTGGTGTCGTTTGTGTGTAAATCGAACCAATTGAATACGCGTGCAGTTCCAGCCCTAAATCCTGCAATATCTGCGTAGCCCATCGAATAATCGTCTGTAATTCCTTGTCGAATAGCCGATTGATAGGTCTTAGGTAAATCTAACATCAGGAAATGTTGCCTGTTTTGAGTGACGGGCATTTCTGTGATATCGCGCAGTCGTTCAATTTCAACACCAAGTTGTGCTTCGTTTTCATTGGATGCAAAACTCGCGTGAATGCCAATTTCTGTCACGTGATTCATGCGTTGAATGAGCGCTCGTTGAACGGGGTGGAAATGCGGAAGGTTCTTATCGTATTGTCCGTAATCACCCAGCAACCAAAAAACATGAATTTTTTGTCCCATTTGCGCAATAGATTCCATGAAGTCAAAGGTGTCATAGGGATCTTTCATTTCTCCTGCAAGTACTTTTTTGCGGTCAGCAATGCGTCCTTGTCGTTTCAAATAATGATCCTTCAATGTGCCTAACTGCGTGCGGAAAAAGTTCTTGTGTTGAAACGCAAAGGCATTGTCGATGTCGAAGGTTGGAATGCTTTCAATTCGTTCTAGTTTTGGACGCCAATTTAGTCCAAGGACATCTTTTAAGTAATGACAAAAGTCGATAGCCCAACGGTCACACATGACTTTCTCATGCCAACCAAAATAGAACAAGATGCTTTTCTTTCCTTGAAAACGTCCGAACGAATCTTTGTCTTCGCTAGCATATTCTTCCATTCTGGAAAGGATGTAAAACACACTTGCTAAGGGATCCGTAATTCCATCAAAGGTCAAACATTCTTCTTGGTGAAAAATACCTTTGTTCAATTCATATGTTCTTACATCATCCTCGAACAACATAGAACTCGGAATGAGCTGTGGTATGTTTTCGAAATGACGCTCAGAATAGTTTAATTTCATTCCTTCTTGACTTTCAAATTGCATGAAATCATTGCACAATTCGAAGGTAATTCCTCGAACGGCTAACATAAAGTTCAAGGTGTAATGCAAACGAGTCGATATTTGGTCAACGTAAATGGTTAGCATAATAACTCCTCCATGATTTTTTGACAAATGAATGATGCTGCTTCTCCGTCACCGAATAAATCTGGATACGTGAAGTCTGTTTTTTCGAGCATTTCTCGGCTGCTGCGAACTATTAATTCTTGGTTGGATCCGGCCAAACGCGCATTTCCATTCTCAACGATTTCAATCCACTCGGTCTGTTCTCGCAAGATGACGCATGGTTTTTTGAAGAAAAACGCTTCTTTTTGAAGTCCACCACTATCGGTAACAATGATGCGCGCATTCTTTTCTAACGCAATGATGTCCAGGAATCCAGCCGGTGGAATGATTTTAAATCCATTGGAATTCGACATTTGAGCTTGTAATTCAGGACTTAACAATTCTTCCATTTTCTTTTTTGTCCGTGGATGCAGGGGCAAAAGAATGTCTAAATGGGATTCTTGCTGTATCTGTAGCAAGGCACTGAAAATGGCGTGGAGGTTATTCGCATCATCCGTATTCGTATCCCGGTGGATGGTACAGAGTACATATTGGTTTTTCGTCAAGTTGTTCTCTACCAAAACCGTAGATTTTTCCTCGGATAGTTCAGAGAAAAACAAGCTGTTATCGTACATAACGTCGCCACAGTGATAAATGTTTGGACGATCAATATCTGCTTTTTTAGTTGGTGTTATGTCGAATCCTTCGTTCTTCAAATTGTCCATTCCCGCTTTCGTTGGCGAAAACAGCAAGGAACTCATGTGGTCACAAGCAATGCGGTTCAATTCTTCTGGCATGGACTTGTTAAAACTTCGGAGTCCGGCTTCAACGTGTATCACGGGGATGTGAATTTTTGCTGCGGCCAATGCTGCGGCAAGTGTTGAATTCGTATCTCCGTAGACTAACACAGCATCCGGTTTTTCTGTTTGAAATAAGGATTCCAGTCCGTCCATCATTTTTGCAGTCATAGCACCATGTGAACCGCTTCCAACATTTAAGTTGAACGCAGGTTTTGGTATGCCAAGCTCATTAAAAAACACTTCGGACATGTTTTCGTCGTAGTGTTGTCCCGTATGGACAATAAACTCCTCCAATTGGTCGGAGTAATGACTTGAAATAGCACGGCTTATCGCTGCAGCTTTAATGATTTGGGGACGAGCCCCAATAACGGTTATGATTTTTTTTATTGGCATATTCAAAGAAGGCCTTCATCGGCGAAGCTAAAATAACCATTATCTGTGAAAATCAGGTGGTCAATTAACTGCATGTCGATGAGTTTAGCGAAATCTCGCATTTTATTGGTGAGTTTTCGGTCTGCTTCACTAGGACCAATATGTCCGCTCGGATGGTTGTGGCTTAAGATGAATCCTGTTGCTTGACACGCGAGAGCGTAATGAAAAAGCAACTTCCCATCGACAACGGTACTCGTCATTCCACCAATGGAAAGTTGTTTCGTTTCAATGATTTCGTTGGCAAAATTGAGGTAAACAACGTAAAATTCTTCGTGTGGAAGTCCGGAAAAATGCTGTTTTAAATGATCGTAAATCATTTTGGAGCTCCTCACTTTGGTTTTGGCTGGAATTACGGTTGCTGCTTTTCGGTTTCCGATTTCTAAAGCGGAAATGATGTTGATGGCCTTTGCTGGACCAAGTCCTTTGATTTTCATGAGTTCGATGGCGGACATTTTACTGATTTTATGCCAGTCGTTTTGTCCGTGATCCAACACATCTTGTGCTAAATCCAATGCGCTTTTATTGCGGTAACCGGTTCCGATGAGAATCGCAAGTAATTCCGCATCTGACAGGCTTGCCTTGCCTTTTAATAGCAATTTTTCTCGTGGACGGTCGTCCTCCGCCCACATTTTGATGGATGGCTTTGGAATTTGATAGGGTGGATTCTTCATGAGATAAAGGTTAGCTTATACATAACTTTAATTCATCGAAATTATTGTTGAAGTGGATTGAATTTCCGAGTTGTTTGTACATTTGTTTATGTCAAAGAAAGAAAAGAGCCGTGTAAATGTTGTTTATTCAACGAATCCTGATTTTCAATTTCAACATGAATCGGAGGATGAACCCGATACGTTAGCGAATAACCAACAGCGTTTATACGTGTCCATTGACCGCAAACAGCGTGCTGGGAAAGAAGTGACCTTAATCGAAGGATTTACTGGAACAGAAGACGACCTGAAAGATCTCGGGAAGTTATTGAAAAGTAAATGTGGGGTAGGAGGTACCGTCAAGGACAACGAGATTTTGATTCAAGGGAATTTCAAGGACAAAATTTTCGATTTACTCGTGAAGGAAGGCTATACGCAAACGAAGAAAAAGGGATAATTTAATTCGACTGCCTCGCTGGTTCAATGTGAATCAACACATCAGCAATCGTTGGAATGGTTAACATCAAATGATCTTTTAATCGATGGGAGATTTCGTGTCCTTCAAATACGCTAATGTCTCCAGCAACTTCTACATGTAAATCAACAATGTAGACCATTCCTGTTTTACGCACCCAACATTTCTCTGTATCGATGACGCCAGATACTTCGAGCGAATGTAATCGAATTTCATCAATGAGGTCGTGGTGAATGTGTTCATCCATGATTTCGCCCAACGCAGGACGAAAGATCAAAAAGGCATTGTATACAATGAAAACAGAAGCGATCAATGCTGCCCAATCATCCGCTTTTTCAAATCCTTTTCCAAAGATGAAGGTGAGTGAAATTCCAATGAACGCAATGGCCGATGAAATGGCATCGCTTCGGTGGTGCCAAGCATCTGCTTTTAGCGAAGATGAATTGGTTTCTTTCGCTTTACGATTGACGTATTGATAGGAAAGCTCTTTGATCAAGATAATTGCACCCAGAACGTATAAAGTAAAAAACGCTGGTTTTTCTTGAGCTTCACTTAGGTTTCGGATGCTTTCAACGGCGATGATTGTCGCGGAAATCAACAGGAATCCAACAACAGCGAAGGTGACAAGCGCTTCTGCTTTTCCATGTCCATATGGATGATCATCATCGGCTGGCTTTGTGGAGTAATTCAATCCAAATAACACTAAGAAACTGGCAAAGATGTCAGCGGTGGACTCAATTGCATCTGCAATCAAGGCATCCGAATGTCCAAATACGCCAGCAGTTCCTTTTACTCCCGCCATTACGGAGTTCGTAAGGATGCTCAGGACGGCTGTTTTTTTGGCTGTTTTTTTGATTTCGTTCACGGATGCAAGGTACAAAAAAAAACGCCCATGGATGTGGGCGTTTTTTATGAAAATGTGATGTAAATCTTATTGTTTGATCACCTTTAAGCTTGAATTGACTTGATTGCTTTGAACATTCAATTGGTAGATTCCTGCGGAAGCTTTATCGAAGTCAACTTTTTCCGTATTCATTCCTTCACCAGCAGCGATCACACGACCTGATAAATCCACTAGTTGATAGCTGAAGTTACCCTCACATGCAATCGTGATGGATTCGTTTGTTGGATTCGGATAAACATGGATGTTTTGAGCGTTCCCCTCCGTAATTCCTTCTGTCCAATTATTGAAATTATACGTGGTGTTTGTGATAATCGGATCATTCCAATCAAAATAGATGTAAGCCGTATTTTCAATTTCTGTCCCGTACGTATTTGCTGCATTTTCCATAATGCGGTATACCAAATGTCCGTGACTTGCTGGCTCATTCGTAGTGCTGTCCGCCAACCAAATATTAGGGAATTCAAAACGCATGATGCCATTTCCGAGATTGACCACTTGCATGTTGTGTGAGGCTTGAATCAAGGTAAAACTGGACCAATCCAAATCCGCATCCAAAGTGTCAATGATGTAAATGTTCTGAGCTGGAGCCGTACCTGTATTTTGGAATCGAACCGTATAGGTTAAAGCTTCTTGCATCTCCGCAGCGATGTATTGGGTTTCATCTCCAAAGAACTGAATGGCGAAATCCGGACGCTGAACGACTTTATCATTCGGATCATAGCTATTTCCAACTAATTGAAGTAAGCTTCCCGCATTGTTAACGGTTGAACAATCTGTTCCGGTTGTCGGTGCAATCGTTGAAGTGAAGTAATGTGACGTTCCAGATGTAAGTCCACTAGGAACATTAAACGTAATCACGTCATAGTTACTAAAGAAACTAGACGCGGAATTTAAATTCCAAGTAATGGTGTTTCCACTAACGATTCCTCCATTCGCGATGGAAGATGCGTTTACAGTCACTCCCGCTGGGAAGTTCATGGTTAAGGTGTAGTTTCCTGCTGCTCCTGGGCCATAATTCCCCCAGTTAATCTTCACGTATGCCGTACTGTTTTGGTAATAACCAATCCAAGGAGTGACTGTTGTCCATAAGTCAGCGCAGGTAGTTGTAGTTCCACCACAGTTTATTGCGATATAGCCGGTGCTGGTCGTACCTGCTGGACTTCCAATCAATGTGATGACACCAACGTTAGGATTATATCCATTATACGTTAACCAAGATTGACTGATTGTTGCAATCAAATAAGTGCTTGTACTATATTGACCACAATAGATGAAGTACCCCGTTGAGTCGGTATAAACCGTAATAGAACTAATTGTAGCGGATGTGTTGTACAATATAACGGGAGCTCCTGCCAGTGGGGCTTCATTTGGATTCATGACGCCATTTCCGTTCGAATCACAGAAAACAAAACCAGAATAACACATCGTTGGAGAAACGGTTCCTCCGCAGCTTAAAGGGTAATTTACCGTTGTAATAGGGACTCCACTGTTGCATGGCGTACCTAGTATATTGGACACATTATTACCGTTATTATTCAGGATGACATAACCATGCTGTGTTAGCCAATTTGAATTCATAGTAAGTGCAAAAGTATTGTTCACCGTTCCAGGATAGCTAATGTTGTAAATACCATTTGCGTTGGAATATACTACAGTTCCATTAACAGAAATGGGCGCATTGGCAATCGGTGTTTCACCATTATCCATCATTCCATTGTCATTTGCATCACAGTAGACTTGTCCAGTTGCACAAAGCATCGTTGTTTGTGAAGCGCAATTTAAGGTGATAACAACTGTTGATGTTCCAGCTCCAACTGTAACCGTTGGACTAGGTACGATATTGCCAATCACATAATTATTCGCTGCTAACCAAGTTGGATCAATCGATAAGGTATAGGTTCCCGCCCAAACATTATTCATCATGAACATGTTGTTTTGGGTGGTGTCTGTATAGGTGTTAGTTGCATTGGTCAACGTCACTGGCACCGGTGCATTAATTTGAGAATCAATGGTTCCGTTGTTATCGCAATCCACTTGAATCATGCAGTAAAAGTATGCCGTACATGATCCAACCGTTAACAAAACAGAATCCATCGCATATGTTTGATTTGATGAATTGTAAACTGTGGTATAAATATTATATGTTCCAGGTGTCGCATAGGTATGAGTAATTGCTGGTGTCATGGGGATATTTGTCCCGCTCGTAGAGGTTCCACCATTTGATGTTGTGGTAACACCATCACCCCAATTCACTTGGGATACAAATTGAAATCCACTAAAATTATTTCCGGTAATAACATATGGAATCGTTGCTATTCCTGTTGAGCTTGTACTTGGTGTCAATGCGGAATAACTGATGTTTGCGGTCAATCCACAAATGGCGGTTGGCATCGTAGTTGGAGTCGTTAGTCCATTTATGGCGAATCCAATTACTTGCGTGTGAAAGGATAACACATTTGCCAAAAACAACACGGTTAAGGCAATACTTTTGATGTATAATTTTTTCATATCGAATTGATTTATAGTCCAATGACGAGTTGATTCTAATTTGGTTGCGTGCAAACGTTGATTATTGTTTATTTTTGTTCTATACATTATCCATGAATTCAACGATAGACAGACTTAGACTTGCGCAATTTGGGAACCTGGAGGTTCTGGCCAAACAAGTCGTTGAGGGATTTATCACTGGACTTCACAAAAGTCCTTTTCATGGATTCTCGGTTGAATTTGCCGAACATCGTTTGTACAATCCAGGGGAGTCCACACGTAATATCGATTGGAGACTTTATGGACGAACAGAAAAAATGTTCACCAAGAAATTCGAAGAAGAAACCAATCTTCGTTGTCAAATTGTCATCGATGGCTCAAGTTCGATGTTCTTTCCAAAAGATGCCTTGACCAAATTCGAGTTTTCTGTTTACGCAGCAGCAAGTTTGATTGAATTGTTGAAACGTCAACGCGATGCCGTTGGATTGTCGGTTTTCTCCGATAAATTGGATATCCATACGGCAGCGAAATCGTCTCTAACGCATCATCGTTTTCTGTATAGCGAGTTGGAGAAACGCATGAAGGACTACGAAGAAAAGAGTCGGTCAGGAACGGATGCTATCCAAGCTTTGCATGATATTTCTGAGTTGACACATCAGCGCAGCATGGTGGTTATTTTTACGGATTTATTGGATGACCCAAATCGCATCGATGAACTGTTTCGCGCCATTCAACATTTAAAACACAATAAGCATGAAGTGATATTATTTCATGTGCTCGATTCCAAATTGGAACGAAATTTCGAATTGGAAAATCGTCCATATCAATTGATCGATATGGAATCAGGTGAGAAAATGAACTTACAGCCAGCAGAGGTGCGTGCACATTACGTGAAAGGAATTGAAGCGTATTTCAATGAAGTAAAAATGCGCTGCGTCAATCACCGAGTGGATTTCATGACCGCAGACATCCACGAAGGATACAATCAAGTGTTATTGCAATACCTGTTGAAGCGTCAGAAGTTATTTTAAGGCTGCGTCCACACGTTTGTTCATGACTTTGAAAAACAAAGGTGGAATAAAGGTGAGCAACATCATACCTGGATATCCAGTTGGCATAACCGGGGAATCGTCAGAAGTTTCTAAGAGTTGATAAGGTCTATCCGCTTTGAAGTGATGATCGGAATGACGACTTAATTCAAACAAAACTACGCGTCCAATGAGGTGGTTGGAATTCCAAGAATGTTTTGGTTTCACGGTTTCGAAGGTTCCATTTTCACGTTGTTGGCGGTACAAGCCGTAATGCTCGATGTAGTTCACTGTTTCCAACAATAAAATCCCAATCGTTGCCGCATAAAGGAAGTATACAAGGACCATTCCACCGAATACGCTGTAGATAGCTGCAAGGAAAAGGAAGTGAAGCACGGTGTACTGAATCATCTTGTGCTGCAAACTAAACCGTGATTTTCCGATGATGCTCATTCTAGTATTTTCAATTTGCCAAGCTTGTATGTAACTTCCAATTTGAGATCGAAACCAAAACAGGTACACCCATTCGTTTCTACGTGCGGTTGCTGGATCTTTTTTCGTTCCCACATTGGTGTGGTGTCCACGGTTGTGGTAAGGTACAAAGTGATTTTCCAATGAGGTCAATAAAAGCAATTCTCCGATGAGCTGCTCTAAACGATTCGGACGATGTCCAAGTTCATGACCAATGTTGATTCCAATCACCCCGCACATGATGCCCATCGAAAGAATTTGTCCAACCAAGTCCGACGTATTTGTCGTTGCGGTAATGTGCGTCAAGAAAAACCAGAGAAATCCAACTTGAATCGGAAGCATCAGGCACAATATCATCGTGTAGAAGGAGTCCTTGCTAGCCAATTCTTTTTCTTGTTCCGTTAAATTCTCTGCAGATGAACGGATGATCAATTCTAAAAATGGAATGGCGCCGAAATAGATGATGGCCGGAAGAAACGTGAGTATTCCGGTTTGATGAAAACTGATCCAAACACAAACAGGAAGAGAAAGTACACTGAGGTATTTTAGTTTTTTCATACCGACGTTTATCAGGGTTTCTATTTGATGATTTTGATGATTTCCATTCCCTCCATATTCGTTACTTGAAGAAAATAAATACCGTTGATTAATTGACTTGTTTCGAAAGTGAATTCTTTACCGGAAACAGTAACGCTGTTTAAAACTTGACCATTCGCTTGAATGAGTTGGATTTTTTGCAATTCCACTTCACTAGAAACCGCGATTTGATCGGTGAATGGATTCGGGAAAACCTTCACCAAATTTGTACTTGTGAATGTTTCTTGAATATTTGCTGAAGGTTCAAGTCGAGTTGGACGCGATTCGTAACAATCACTTTGAATGCGCATCATATCGAAATACAGCGCACCTGCATTGTTAATCGTTCCTTGACTAACGACGAGTCCAGTTGTTAATGAAACACCGTAAATGGTAAGCCCAGTGCCTGATCCACTGATGAAATAGTAAATCATATTAACTGGGTCAATTGTTGAACTTCCATTTACGGAAAAGGAATTCACGCCAATTGATTGGGTGCTGATTTTTGTCACTGCTCCAGACATCGCATCCACTTTTCCAAGATGAACTGCGGCTGAATCAAAAACTTGTGTGGTCGTTCCTGTGATAGGATTAAATACGGATGAATAATAATTTGTTCGTACTAAGCCGTACATCGTGGTATCCGCACAGCTATAAGTAAAATTGTCAAAGTTCTGTCCGCCGTTTGGAAAAGTCAATGTTGGATTTGAATAAATACTTCCGTTGTACATGTCTAATCCAACCAACTGAGATCCGTTTGAATAGTAAAACACCATTTGATGTGGGTCAATCGCGCTTCCGGAATAAGCGAAACTTTGTCCAATGGAACTTGGTGAAATTTCGGTAATCGTACCGGTTATTTCATTGATTGTTGCTAAGTACATTGCTCCAGTCACCTGTCCCGTTTGTGGATTGGTGATGTTTCTTCTCGATAATCCATACATCAAGGAATCCGAAGTATTGAAACGAAATAAATCAAAGTATCCTGTTCCATTTGGATTGTTAATCGTTGCGGTGTTCGTGAGTTGTCCCGTGGATAAATCAATGGATTTTAGTCCGTTGTCCCCAAAAAAACAAAAGCGATTGTTGTATGGATTCAAGGCTGCTCCCGTTAGGTTGATGGAGGATGAAACCGAAGTCTGTCCAATATTCGTCGCTATTCCCGTCACTGGATCCATAGTCGCGATGTAAACCGCTGCTGGATTCGTTGTTCGTGCTAATCCATACATGGTATTCCCCAATTGAGAAAAAGAAACCGTGCAACTGAATGTAAATAAGGAGAATATAAGTGACTTCATGATGGATATTTTAGGCTAAAAATAAAGAATTTAAATCGAATTGTTTCGACTCAAGGATTGATTTTTAAACAGCCGAAGGAAATAATTGTTCGTGTCGAAAATCATGAAAACTAAAAAGTCCCGACAAGCGGGACTTTATAACAAACAACAAACAAATTCCTTCACTTGCCATGCAAGTTAGCGAAGGAATACCTTTTCTCCTTTCGGTAGTTGTTCGTCCGGAGAAGAACCTTGATTCATTCTCATCAGTGATTTTAGTCGAATTCCTTCTTGATTAGAAATTTGACGAAGGGTGGTGGAGTGATCAACTATAACAAACTCTTTTTGAGTTGATTTTCTTTTTTTCTGTTCCAAGTAAACTTTCGTTCCTGGCTCTAGGACATCGGATTGGGGACCGAAATCGTTGAACTTGTATAATTGACGAAGGGTAAGTTGGTGCGATTTACTGATTAAGTACAAGGTTTGTCCTTCTTTTACTTGAACCGAAGCAACTGCTTTTTTAGGAATAATCGGTTTGTCAGTTCCCCTTCCTGCCTCCAAATTGGAAGAAAGCATCGCGGTAACTAGTAAACCAAAAATCCTTTTCGTCATCATGTTTGTCCTTAACGGAGCTTAGGTGAAAATGGTTACATTGTCTGTTCAATTAGCTGTGATTTTTGATAAATCCGGAAAAAACGACATTCTTTTGAGGTGAATTCGGAAAAAATGGCTGAATAAAGCGACTTGGATTGGCTTTTGACGATGCTTCTGCGTATTCAAAAAAAGAACAAATGGACTTACAGAAATTCACCATCAAAACACAAGAGGCGATTCAGCAAGCACGGCAAATCGCAGAATCAAAAGGACACCAGTCGATTGAAACCGGACATTTACTTCAAGGAATATTTGCTGTTGATCAGGAGGTGATTCCATTCATCTTGAAAAAACTTTCTGTTAATCAGACCATGTTTCTTGCAGCATTGGAGCGTATTGTTGATACGTATCCGAAAGTAAGTGGGGGACAGGTTTACCTTGGACAAGGAGCGAATCGCATTTTACAATATGCCCTGAGTGAATTGAAAAATTTCGGTGATGAATTTGTTTCCATCGAATTGCTGTTCTATTCCTTGTTGGATTCAACGGATACAATTGGCAGATTGCTAAAGGACAATAAACTAACTAAATCAGCATTAAAAGACGCCATTATGGATGTGAGAAAAGGGGAGAAAGTAAACTCTCAACACCAAGAAAATACCTATCAATCATTAGAGAAATTTGCAAAGAATTTAAACGAACTTGCAGAAACAGGTAAGTTGGACCCGGTGATTGGACGCGACGATGAAATTCGACGCGTGCTTCAAATTTTAACAAGAAGAACGAAAAATAATCCCATTTTAATCGGTGAGCCTGGTGTGGGTAAAACCGCCATTGCTGAAGGACTCGCACATCGCATTGTAACAGGTGATGTTCCAGAAAATCTAAAGTCCAAAATTGTCTATTCCTTGGACATGGGAGCCTTAATTGCTGGCGCAAAGTACAAAGGTGAGTTTGAGGAGCGCTTGAAGGCTGTGGTGAAAGAAGTTATCGCGGCGGAAGGAGAAATCATCTTGTTCATCGATGAGATTCACACCTTGGTTGGTGCAGGAGGAGGAGAAGGCGCCATGGATGCGGCGAACATATTGAAACCTGCGTTGGCGAGAGGAGAATTGAGAGCCGTTGGAGCAACTACCTTGAATGAATACCAGAAGTACTTCGAAAAAGACAAAGCGCTTGTTCGACGTTTTCAAACGGTTTTGGTGGACGAGCCAACAACCGAAGATGCGATTTCAATCCTTCGTGGCATTAAAGAAAAATATGAAAATCACCACAAAGTGATCATCAAAGATGCGGCGATTATTGCGGCAGTAGAATTGTCGCAACGCTACATTACGGACCGTCATCTTCCCGATAAAGCAATCGATTTAATTGATGAAGCGGCATCTAAACTGCGCATGGAAATCAATTCCAAACCAGAGGAATTGGATGAAATTGAGCGCAAAATCATGCAGTTGGAAATTGAGCGTGCCGCTTTGAAACGCGAGAACGACTCCAAGAAATTGGAGAATGTGGAACGCGAATTAGCGAACTTCAATGAGCAAAGAAATTCCTTGCAGTCGAAATGGCAATCGGAACGAGATGTGATTGATGCTGTTCAACGCATAAAAGAAGAAATTGAAAACCTGAAATACGAGGCGGATTTAGCGGAACGAAATGGCGATTTTGGAAAGGTAGCGGAGATTCGCTATGGGAAAATCAAAGAGGCTGAGGTCAAATTAGAGCAGGCCAAAGAACAATTGATGCTTCTACAAGCGAATTCGAAAATGATTAAAGAAGAAGTCGACGTGGAAGAAATCGCCGATGTGGTGTCCAAATGGACAGGTATTCCAGTGAATAAAATGTTGGAAAGTGAAGTCTCTAAATTGTTGAAGTTAGAGGAGGAATTGCATAAACGTGTTGTTGGACAAGAAGAAGCGATTACCGCCTTATCAGACGCAGTGCGCAGAAGTCGTGCTGGATTACAGGATGCAAAACGTCCAATTGGATCCTTTATATTTCTTGGAACAACAGGAGTCGGGAAAACCGAGCTTGCCAAAGCACTCGCTGAATATTTATTCAACGATGAAAACGCAATGACGCGCATCGACATGAGTGAATACCAAGAAAAACATACGGTTAGTCGTTTAGTGGGCGCTCCTCCGGGATACGTTGGTTACGACGAAGGTGGACAATTAACCGAAGCTGTTCGACGCAAACCGTATTCGATTATTCTCTTGGATGAGATTGAGAAAGCACATCCGGATGTGTTTAATGTCTTGTTGCAAGTTTTAGACGATGGACGTTTAACCGATAATAAAGGACGTTTGGTGAACTTTAAGAACACGATTGTCATCATGACTTCCAATCTTGGTTCTACGATTATACACGATCGCTTTGAGAAGGTGAAGGAAAAAGATTTTGAGGAAACCGCTGAAAAGGCGAAGGTGGAAGTGCTGGAGTTGTTGCGTCAGACCATTCGTCCAGAGTTTCTAAACCGCGTAGATGAAATCATCATGTTTACTCCCTTAACCATGGGGAATGTCAGACAGATTGTTCAGATACAGTTAGATGTGTTAAAGCACAAGTTAAAAACGATGGATTTGGTACTTTACGTAACGAAAGATGCCTTTGACCACATTGCAGAAGTTGGCTACGATCCGTTCTTCGGTGCGCGTCCAATCAAACGGGTGATCCAAAAACAAGTGTTGAATGAGTTATCCAAAGCTTTATTAAGCGGAGCCATTGACCGAACGAAAAACATCGTGATGGATGTCTTTGATGGCAAGATGGTCTTTCGTAAACCTATTACTGAGGCAGAGGAAGTTTAAAAAGTACGGAGGTAAAAAAAGGAGCGAATTTCGCTCCTTTTTTTTATGTTTTCTAATTCCTTAGATTCGGTATTTTTTGAAAAACGCATCCCAATTCCAAATGAAGTTGGACATCACTTCGTCCATTCTTTTTAGGAACAATGGATTCGGTGCTTGCATGCGACGGAAATATTCATCTTGGCATTCGTTCAAGTTGTATTTGTGAAATAAGGCCTTTGACATTCCGTAAATCCAGTTTTTTGAAGGATGATTCACGCGCATGATGAACGATTGGTATTCACGAACCAATGTTCTGAAGGAGTTCGTGTCCATTTCATACATTTTGGAAACTTTATCGAAAATGATGTTTTCTACACGCTCTGCTTGATCCGCTTCGAAGGTACTTTCTAAGAAAGATAAATTTCCTACAAGTACAATCATTCCAAATTCACCATTGTTGCTGGCGTCGATAGCTGGGGAGTTGACAAAAGCAGAATCTTCGTTAATGATAGATGACACTTCAGAAAAGCCATTATCCACACTATCGAAAATAGCGTTGATGAAAACGTTGGCAACTTGATTGTCGGTGAGTTTTCGTTTGGTAAGTGTACTGAACATAGAAATTCGTTTGTTGGTTCCTTCTTTACAAATTTAACAATCCCTTAAAGTCACATGAAACTACCTCTTGACACGTTATCAACCAAGTTTTCAACAAGTATTCCCATAGTGGATTGTTCAAAACTCCATTTTAGCAATCCAACTTCAAGGCGTAATTTCGTGGCATCAAATTTAGCTTATGAAAGGAATCATTAAAACGAACAAAGGTGAAATGCATGTGACATTTTACGAAAACGACGCGCCAAAAACAGTAGAGAACTTTGTAAAGTTAGCTGAATCAGGTTATTACAATGGATTAAAGTGGCACCGTGTGCTTCCGGATTTCGTTATTCAAGGTGGTTGTCCAAACACACGTGAAGGTGAAAGAGGCATGCCAGGAACAGGTGGACCAGGCTATCAAATTGATTGTGAAGTAACAGGAGACAACCAATACCACGACCGTGGAGTACTTTCTATGGCTCATGCGGGAAAAAATACAGGTGGATCACAGTTCTTTGTGTGTCATTCAAGAAGAAATACTTCTCACTTAGACCGTGCACATACGTGTTTCGGAAAAGTAACAGAAGGATTAGATGTGATTGATGATATTCGCGAAGGTGATAGTATCGATTCTATTGAAATTATCAGAGATTAATTGATCCTCATAAAATCAAAAAAGGGACGCATGAAAATGTGTCCCTTTTTTTATGTGTAACGATTGGATTTAAGCCAATCCAATAATCAATTGTGCTAATTCTTCTCCAATACGGTCCTGTGCTTCAAGCGTTGCTGCTCCAATGTGTGGCGTGCAAGCAATTTTCGGATGACTTAAAAGTTCTTTCGCTGGATTCGGTTCGTTTTCAAATACATCCAAAGCAACTCCCGCAATGGTTCCGTTGTTCAGGGCTTCGATTAAGTCTGCTTCATTGACGACTCCACCACGAGCGGCATTTGAAATAAACACGCCTTTTTTCATACGGGCGAATTCTGCTGCTCCAAGAACGGCGCTACCATCTTTTTGTTTTGGAACGTGAATCGAAATGTAATCCATTTCTCCTAATAGTCCGTGCAGATCCGTTTCTGTTGTAATGGGCACATGTACGTCTTGTGTTCCAACCGTCACCTTGACTTGTACCTCTTGGCTCTTGTTGTCAATCGCAATGACTTTCATTCCAACACCAAGTGCATAGGATGCCAAACTTTGACCAATTCTTCCGAAGCCAATGATTCCCAATGTTTTCCCACGAAGTTCCACGCCTTTAGCGTAGTTCTTTTTCAAGGTAGAGAAATCACCGGACTCCATGTTTTTGAATGAATCATGAAGGAAACGAGAAAGTGAAAACAATTGTCCCATCACTAATTCTGCAACGGATTGAGATGAAGAGGCAGGTGTGTTGATTACTTGAATCCCTTTGCTTCTTGCATAGTCTACGTCGATGTTATCCATTCCAACACCGCCACGACCAATGATTTTCACATTTGGACAAGCGTCGATGACTTCTTTGCGAACAGTTGTTGCGCTGCGCACTAAAATCGCTTCAATTCCTTGCCCATTCACTGCTGCTGCTAATTGGTCCTGTGCTACTTTTTCTGTAATAACAATGTGTCCAGCAGCTTCAATTAGCTGTTTTCCTAAATCGGAAATTCCGTCGTTTGCAAGTATTTTCATGTGGTGTTTTTTGTAAATTAATGTTGGTTGAATGCGCGCATAACATCCACCAAAACTTGAATGCTTTCGATAGGTAGTGCGTTGTAAATAGAAGCTCGGTATCCACCAACAGAACGGTGTCCAGGTAATCCAACGATTCCAGCCGCTTTCCACATGGTATCAAATTCTTCTGTTCGACTTTCGTCGTTCAACAAGAATGTCACGTTCATATTGGAACGATCTTCGACTTCCACTGCGCCTCTGAAGGCAGGATTCTCATCAATTTCTTTGTAAAGCAATGCTGCTTTAGCGTTGTTGCGTTCTTCCATTGCTTTTACTCCGCCATTTGCTATTAAATTGCGTAAGTTCAACATGGCAACATAAACCGAAAATACCGGAGGAGTATTTAACATGGACTCTTTTTCCACTTGTTGTTTTAAGTCCAAATACGTCGGCATAAAAGGTGAAGTAGATTTCCCTAAAATTTCATCTTTCACGATGTACAACGTTGCACCAGCTGGGCCAAGATTTTTTTGAGCACCAGCATAGATGATGTCGTAATCAGCTACATTGATTTCTTTGGAGAAAATATCAGAAGACATGTCGCACACCAAGGGTAAATCCGTTTTAGGAATGTTTTTGAATTGTGTTCCGTAAATCGTGTTATTAGAGGTAAAGTGAATGTAATCAACATCCGTTGGCACGGCGTATCCTTTTGGGATATACGTGAAGTTTTTATCTTCTGAGGATGCAAATACGTTCACATCAACACCCACTTTTTTCGCTTCCTTGATTGCTCCAGACGCCCATGTACCTGTATTGATGTATCCAGCTTTCTTGGTGTCGCGCATCATGTTCAAAGCGACGATGGTAAATCCTAATGTCGCTCCACCTTGAAGGAATGCAACAGAATATCCCGCAGGAACATTCAATGCTTTTTTCACTAGTTCAATGGCTTCATCCATCACCGCAACGAAATCCTTGTGGCGATGAGATACTTCTAGGATGGAAAGTCCATTAAAATCCAACACAGCATTTGCCGCTTGTTGAAATACTTCTTGTGGTAAAATGCAGGGTCCTGCTCCGAAATTATGTTTCATTGTTGATTATTTTGAGTCAAAATTCATGAATACTTTTTACATAGCATCTAGAATGTGAATTAATGTAGGATTTTGTTAAAAAAAAAAGCTGTCATTGACAGCTTTTTTTTATTCAGATTTTGCGGTTGCGGTTTTCTTCGCTGCCGGTTTTTTCGCTGCTGGTTTAGCAGTTTCAGTTACAGCCTTTTTTTCTTTTTTCGCTTTAGGAACGATAACTACTTTTTCCTCTTTGCGTTTTCTGGTTATACCATACGAACCCATCGTACGTTTACCCTTTGCGGTTTTTTTATCACCTCTTCCCATAATATAATTGTTTATCTTGTTCAATAACTACACAAATTTATCAATCTTTTTGATACCTCGCACGGAATTCTTTGCTAAGTGCTTCTCCGCCGTTAAGTATTTTCTCACACCATTGAATTTTTAGTGCAATTTGTTCTGTATCTGTCAGTTTCCATCTGTGTTGACTAATTTCAAGTCGTTGACGAATTGTTTGGAGTAAAACGGCAACGGACACGGAAATATTAAAACTTTCTGTAAATCCATACATCGGAATGCGTACGTGTAAATCAGCTGCTTCCATGACTTCGTCACTCAATCCATTTCGCTCCGTTCCAAAAAAGAAGGCAAGTGGTTTGTCAATCGGTAAGTCATGAACGGTGTATGCATCCGTGTGCGGTGTCGTAGCTACAATTTGGTATCCTTGTTCTTTCAATGTGCGAATACAGTTTGTTGTCGGACCAACATCGTCACTGAAATTATGAATATCCACCCAGCGTCCAGATCCAAGCGCAATATCACGCTGAATTTGATACTGATTATCCTTTTCAATGACATGTAAGTCTTGAATCCCAAAACAATCACATGTTCTCAAAACAGCGGAAGCATTGTGCTCTTGGTAAATGTTTTCAAGTGCAATCGTTAAATATCGTGTGCGCTCTGCAGCAATTCGATCAAATAAAGTGATTTTGTTCGGGGTGATAATATCATAGAACTCGTCAAGTACGAATGAATTTTCAGCTGATATGCTCATATTGTTTGTTCATTAAATAATGTTGGATTTCACCAAACAGCAAATGTGACTTTTCGATGCTGCGGTATCCTAATTTTTCATAAAACGGGAGGGCGATTTCTCGTGCGTGCAGAATGGTTTCCTTGCAACCTTTGTTTCGGGCGGTTTCTTCCATGTGCTCCATCAGCAGCCTTCCAATTCCTTTTCCTTGGTAACGATCGTCCACTGCCATAAATCGAATTTGACTACCCAGATTTTCAGTGAAATCTAGGCGTCCAACACCGATGATTTGTTCATTTTCAAAAAACGCAAAATGTTCGGCTGACGCATCTCCTTCATTCCGCTCGGATCCTCTCGGTTGATTCCAAGGAGCTCTCAACACTTCGTAGCGAAGGTTGAAATACGAATCCCATTCTTCTGGTGAATTTGGTCTTCTAATCATGGTTCAGTTTAAATGCGGTTGTGCGAACGCGTTTGGTTGCTTTTCCCTCAATATCCTCGCTTAAAACCAAGGCTTTGGCTTCTTCTGCTTGAAATACTTCGTCCAATGCTTTCACTTTTGCACAGGGAACATGCTTGAGGTGAAGGTTCGCCAATAATTGTTCACTATCGAACTGATAAATCAAGGTTTCTAGCAAAGCAAATAAGATTTCTCGGTTTTCTAAACGCTGTTGATTGTGAACAAAACGAGCGTCCCTTGCTAACTCCGGGACACCAAGTTCGGTGGTGAATTTTTCAAAATGATTATCGGAACCAATAGCAAATGTTAAGGTCGCTCCATCCTTCGTTTTGAAAAGCTCGCCATAAGGAGCAATATTTGGATGTAAGCTTCCTATTCGTTGAGCGACGTGTCCTGTCATGAGGTAATTCGATGCTTGATTGGCTAAACTACAAATGGCGGCGTCGTATAAGGAAACACTGACTTCCCGACCTTTTCCAGTTAGTTGTCTTTCCATCAACGCCAACAAAATTCCTTCTTTCAGTTGGTGTCCGGCAAGGACATCTATCAGTGCAACAGGCATTTTGATGGGTCCGGAGTCTTTGGTTCCGTTCATGGACATAAATCCAGTTTCAGCTTGAAGGATTAGGTCATACGCCACTCGGTCACTTTGGTCTCCGAATCCACTGATTTTTCCAATGATTAATCGAGGATTGATTTTCAATAATGATTTTGATTCAAGTCCTAATTTTCGATCGTCTCCCAATTTAAAATTCGTCAATAGAATGTCAGCATCTTTCACTAATTCCAAAAATTGCTTATGGTCAGCCTCTCTAGATAGATTCAATGAAAGGTATGTTTTACCATAGTTGACAGAAGAAAAATAGGCAGAAACGGGACTGTCTTTTTCTTCGGAAGCTAATTTCCACGAGCGGGTGACATCAGGTATGGATGGATGTTCAATCTTGACAACGGATGCACCGAGTTCTGCAAGGAACATTCCAACAGAAGGACCAGCGAGAACCGTCGAAAGATCAAGTACCTTTAAGTTGCTAATGCTGTTTAGTGTCTTCATTTGTGGTAGAAAGGACCTCAACAGTTACTGTTGCGATGCCATTTCGTACAAAATTAAGTTTTTTTGCAGCAGCTAGGGTCACATCAATGACATGACTTGAACTTTTGGAAAGTCGATCGTTGACTTTTAGAACCACCGTTGAATCGTTTTTTATGTTTGTCACCTTTACCATCGTCCCGAGTTTCATGGACTTATGTGCAGCAGTGAGCAAGTTATTATTAAAAATTTCCCCAGATGAGGTTTTTCGTCCATTCATCGAGCTGCTGTAATACGAAGCACTGCCTTTTTCGGTGTCAGAAAAGGAAAAAGAAAGGAGTGAAATGATGCAAAACAATGCTGTGAAATAACGCATAATCCCTTGTTTGGAGGAGTAAGTTACCATCAATCTTTTGGAATAAAAAATATTTCGATCCTTTTCAATTTCTTTAATGCGTCAAATTCATTAAATTTGCGCGCACAATAAATTACAATAGCACTATGAAAGTATTCGATCTTGACATGATTCAAAAGGTATATGCGCAATATCCTGAGCGCATTGCAGCAGCTAGAAAAGTCGTTGGTAGACCCTTGACTTTATCTGAGAAAATTCTTTACGCTCACCTTTGGGATGGAAACGCACAAGCAGCATATGAAAGAGGAAACTCTTATGTTGATTTTGCTCCGGATCGTGTTGCGATGCAGGATGCTACCGCGCAAATGGCTTTGTTGCAATTTATGCAAGCTGGAAAAAAACGTGTGGCTGTACCTTCAACGGTTCATGCGGATCACTTGATTCAAGCGAAATTAGGTGCAAGTAAAGACTTACAAGAATCATTAAATCAAAACAACGAGGTTTTTAACTTCTTGTCTTCGATTTCAAATAAATACGGAATCGGTTTCTGGAAACCAGGAGCTGGAATCATTCACCAAGTAGTATTGGAAAATTACGCTTTTCCTGGTGGAATGATGATTGGAACAGATTCACATACGGTAAATGCTGGTGGACTTGGAATGATTGCGATTGGTGTTGGTGGAGCTGATGCTGTAGATGTCATGGCTGGAATGGCTTGGGAATTGAAATTTCCAAAGTTGATCGGTGTGAAGTTAACAGGTAAATTGAGTGGCTGGACTTCTGCGAAAGACGTTATCTTAAAAGTGGCTGATATTCTTACTGTAAAAGGTGGAACTGGAGCAATCGTTGAATACTTCGGAGAGGGAGCTATTTCACTTTCTTGTACTGGAAAAGGTACTATTTGTAACATGGGAGCTGAAATCGGTGCAACGACTTCAACTTTTGGTTATGATGAGTCCATGCGTCGTTATTTAATGGCAACTGGTCGCGAGGAAGTCGTAAAAGCGGCAGATCAAATCGCTGAGCATTTAACAGGTGATCAAGAGGTGTACGATAATCCATCTGCATACTTTGATCAAATCATTGAAATTAACTTAAGCGAATTGGAACCGCATATCAATGGTCCATTTACACCAGATAGAGGAACGCCAGTTTCCAAGATGCGTGCGGAAGCAACAGCAAACAATTGGCCAATGAAAGTAGAGTGGGGACTTATCGGTTCTTGTACAAACTCTTCTTACGAGGATTTAGCGCGTGCAGCGTCAATTGTTCAACAAGCAGTTGCGCAAGGAATTATGCCGAAAGCGGAATTTGGAATCAATCCAGGGTCTGAGCAAGTACGTTTTACAGCGGACCGCGATGGAATCCTAGCGGACTTCGAAAAAATGGGAACGAAAGTGTTTACGAACGCTTGTGGACCTTGTATCGGACAATGGTCGAGAGAAGGAGCAGAGAAACAAGAGAAAAACACGATTGTACACTCATTTAACCGTAACTTCTCGAAACGCGCAGATGGAAATCCAAACACGCATGCCTTTGTAACATCACCTGAAATGGTTGCTGCATTGGCAATTGCTGGTGATTTAGGATTTAATCCATTAACGGATACGTTGACGAACGATAAAGGAGAGCAAGTAAAATTGAATCCTCCTCACGGTGATGAATTACCAACACGTGGGTTTGCAGTTGACGACAATGGATACCAAGCTCCAGCGGAAGATGGAAGTGGAGTAGAAATTTTAGTAGCTCCGGATTCTTCTCGTTTGCAATTGTTAGAAAACTTCCCAATCTGGGACGGAAAAAATATTGAGTCAGCTCGTTTGTTGATCAAGGCAAAAGGAAAATGTACGACGGATCACATCTCAATGGCTGGACCATGGTTGCGTTACCGTGGACACTTAGACAACATTTCAAACAACTTATTGATTGGTGCAGAGAACGCATTCAACGGTCAAGCGAATTCAGTGAAAAATCAATTGACTGGTGAGCATGGTGAAGTTCCTGCTGTTCAACGCGCTTACAAAGCAGCGGGTGTTCCAACAATCGTTGTTGGAGATCATAACTACGGTGAAGGTTCATCTCGCGAGCATGCTGCGATGGAGCCACGTCACTTAGGTGTTTGTGCAGTCATCGTGAAATCTTTCGCTCGTATCCACGAAACAAACTTGAAAAAACAAGGAATGTTAGGATTGACATTCTCGAATGAAGCAGATTACGATAAAATCATGGAGGACGATACATTCGACTTTACAGATTTGGCATCTTTTACTCCAGGTAAACAACTTACCTTGAAATTAAACCATGCCAATGGATCAAGTGAAGAAATCAAGTTGAATCACACATACAATGCTTCGCAAATCGAATGGTTTAAAGCAGGGTCAGCATTGAATTTGATTAAATTAATGGAAGCATAAGAAATGAAAAAACTACTAGCTCTTTTGTTTATTGGAACAATCGGACTTGCTCACGGACAAGCTTCGTTTCAGGGAAACCATTCATTTGAGCTTTATGGTGGTGGTCCAAATTTCTTGAAATTTGATTTTTTTGGCCTTGGTCCGAACTCTACGAGTATGATTGGAACAACGAGTATTCCACCAAGTGGACTTCGTTATGCGTACATGATTACAAACGATGTGAGTGTTGGAATCGATGTGATGTATAATTCGTATCGGGAGTCTTATTCTTCCAGTGATACTGTTTTTGTCAATAATGAATGGACTTACATCCCTTCGAATTATACTGATTTAAAGTCGCGTTTGAGGGTTCAAGCACGCTTTAATTTTTTATTACCGAGTTCGAGTCCAAATGTTGATAGCTACATTGGATTAGCGGTTGGAACGAACAATCGTTGGGAAAAACAATGGAAAAATGATTCGATAAACTACAGCTACAACTCTGCTGACCTTGTGTCGGTTCCAGTTTCCGCTCGATTGTGTTATGGATTTCGCTATTTCTTCAGTTACAATTCTGCGTTAGGTGCGGAAGTAGGAGTGGGTGGACCGCTCTTCTCCGTTCAATATACATACAAGTTTTAACACGAAAAGTAAAGGCATAAAAAAGCCCTGACAATTAATTCTGTCAGGGCTTTTTTATGCTTTATAAAATTCTAGTATCGGTAATGTTCCGCTTTGAATGGACCTTCAACTGCTACGCCGATGTAGTCAGCTTGATCAGTACTTAATGTTTCTAATTCAACACCAATTTTTGCAAGGTGTAAACGAGCAACTTTTTCATCTAGGTGCTTAGGAAGCATATAAACATCATTTCCATATTTATCTGCATGCAACCAGATTTCCAATTGCGCTAGGGTTTGATTCGTGAATGAGTTCGACATAACGAATGACGGGTGACCTGTCGCACAACCAAGATTAACCAAACGTCCTTCAGCAAGAATAATGATGTCTTTACCGTTGATGTTGTATAAATCTACTTGTGGTTTGATTTCGATTTTTGAAGCTCCGTGATTGTTGTTCAACCAAGCCATATCGATTTCGTTATCGAAGTGACCGATGTTACAAACGATCGCTTTGTCTTTCATGTTTTCAAAATGACGTCCAACAACGATGTTTTTGTTTCCAGTCGTTGTCACGATGATGTCACCTAAATGAACCACAGTATCCAAACGTTTTACTTCGAATCCGTCCATTGCTGCTTGAAGCGCACAAATTGGATCGATTTCTGTAACGATTACACGAGCTCCGGCACCTTTCAACGATGCAGCAGATCCTTTTCCAACGTCACCGTAACCACATACAACAGCCACTTTTCCAGCCATCATTGTATCCGTAGCACGACGAATGGAATCTACTAATGATTCTTTACATCCGTATTTGTTATCAAATTTCGATTTTGTAACCGAGTCATTCACATTGATTGCAGGCATCACCAACGTTCCGTTTTTCACACGCTCGTATAGACGGTGAACACCAGTCGTTGTTTCTTCGGATAATCCTTTGATGTCTTTTGTTAATTCAGGGAAACGATCGAATACCATGTTGGTTAAATCTCCACCGTCATCCAAAATCATGTTTAATGGTTTACCACCTTCAAAAGCGAATAACGTTTGTTCAATACACCAATCGAATTCTTCTTCGTTCATTCCTTTCCACGCGAAAACTGGAATTCCAGCAGCAGCAATAGCCGCAGCTGCGTGATCTTGTGTAGAGAAAATATTACATGAAGACCAAGTAACTTCAGCTCCTAATTCAACCAACGTTTCAATAAGAACGGCTGTTTGAATGGTCATGTGAAGACATCCAGCAACTCTTGCTCCAGCTAATGGTTTTGTTGTTCCGTATTCTTCACGAAGCGACATAAGGCCGGGCATTTCTGCTTCAGCCAATTTAATTTCTTTTCTACCCCATTCAGCTAAGCTGATGTCTTTTACTTTATAAGCCATACTTAATTTATCTATTTATTTATGTAATCGAATGCAAATTTACTACTTAAATGTGTAAACGTAAAAGGATACCATAATTATCCTAGTTCATTTTTTGACGAATCAGTTTTTCTAATCCATTGACAAATAATGGGTGACTATTTGAACTTGGAACTAATTGTACTTTTTCTCCACCATGTTCTTCGAAAATCTCTTGGTATTCTTCACCGATTTCGACTAAGGTTTCCAAGCAGTCAGCAACAAATGCTGGACTAAAAACCAATAGTTTTTTCGCTCCTTTTTTCGCCCATTCTTCTACTACTTTATCGGAGAAAGGTGTTAACCATTTTTTGTCCAGTCGGGATTGAAAACATACAGTGTACTGGTCTTCCGTTAATCCAATTTTCTGTGCAATAAGTCGGGTAGTTGCAAAGGAAGTTGCCTTGTAACAAAATTTATTTCGGTCATTTAGTTCAGTTTCACAAGGTTCATCCGCACAGAGGTCGGTTCCCTCATATACTTTGTCCACTTGTCTTTCAGGTAATCCGTGGTAAGAAAATAATACGTGATCGTAATCCTTGAAGTTGAACTGTTTCGTGTTTTCAACAATCGAATCAATGTATCCTTCGTTGTCCCAAAACTGACTGATGATTTTAATTTCTGGAATGACCCACCATTTGCGAATGATGTTCATTGCTTTTTCCACTGCGGATCCTGTTGAGGCACTTGCGTATTGTGGAAATAAGGGAAGGATAATGATTTCGTCGTAATTTGCTTGATGCATGCGTTCAAGTACACTATCCATGGACGGATTCTGATAACGCATCGCCATTTCTACTGTGACATCTTCATTTTGAAATGCATGTTGCAACATTTCCTGAACTTTTAGGGTGTGTGTCTTTAGTGGTGAAACGCCGTCCCCAAGTTCCCAAAGTTCTTTATAGATTTTCGCTGATTTCGGTGCTCTAAATGGAACAATGATGCCATTTACCAATATTTTACGTAGTAACCAAGGAATGTCAATGACACGTGGATCGTTTAAAAATTCTGTCAAATAACGTCTAACGTCACTCGTTTTCGGACTGTCTGGTGTTCCCAATTGAAGTAAAAGGACTCCCGTTTTTTTCATATACTGATACTGTATTTTTAATGTAACAACGTTTTTCAATGCTTGTTCAAAATTACACACATTTCCTGGCTTGACGATGTGGAATAGACATTTCATCTTAACTTTGTTGCATGAATCCAATGGAATATTTACTGAGTACGAGTCCAGATAACTTTGAGGAACGTGCCTTGGCATTATTTCATCACCAATATCAAAACGTTTCGGTGTATCGTTCCTACGCGGATTTAGTTCATCGGAACCATCCAAAAACCTTGAATGAAATTCCTTTCCTGCCGATTTCTTTTTTTAAAACGGCACGAATTATCGATCAAGAATCCCTAAACATCGACCTTCATTTTCAAAGCAGTGGAACAGGAAATTCAGGAAGAAGTCAACATTTTGTCAAAGATAAACAGTGGTACGATGATTCATTCTCATCTGGATTCACTCATTTCTTTGGTCCAGTTGAAGAATATGTGGTGCTTGCTTTGTTGCCAAATTATGTCGATCAAGGTGATTCGTCCTTGGTGTACATGGTGAACGCGCTTATTCAACAATCCAAACAAGACCTTTCGGGATTCTTGTGGCATGAGCCATCCTCGCTAATTGAGCGCTATCGAGCAGCCGTTTCTCAAGGGAAAAAAGTCATCATTTTCGGTGTTTCCTATGCCTTGTTGGATTTAGCGGAATTGAACATTGATTTATCGGAAGCCATCATCATTGAAACCGGCGGAATGAAAGGTCGTCGCAAAGAATTGACGAAAGCAGAATTACATGCAGCGCTCATCGAAGGACTTGGCGTAGATCACGTGCGGTCTGAATATGGCATGACGGAATTACTATCCCAAGGCTATTCGATGAAGGACGGTAAGTTTCAAGTCGTTCCGTGGATGAAAATTCTCATTCGTGATCCCTACGATCCATTCACACTTTTTCCAAATGAACGATCCGGTGGAATCAATGTCATCGATTTGGCGAATCAACACAGCTGCGCATTTATCCAAACGCAAGATTTGGGACGAATTGAAGGCGATGGATTTTATTTAGAGGGGCGCTTTGACGAAGCAGATGTCCGTGGATGTAATCTTCTCGTCGCTCAATAAGCTATTTTTGATATCTTTGAATGGAAATGACACCACAAACCATCCTCATTCTTGCCATCATTGGCGTCTTCGCTGGAGTGCTCAGCGGATTCGTTGGAGTAGGTGGTGGAGTCATCATTGTTCCAGCCTTGGTTTTCTTCCTCGGACTTTCGCAGCACACAGCACAAGGGACGAGTTTATTCGTGCTATCCATGCCTGTCGTGCTTTTTGCGGTGATCAATTATTGGAAGTCTGGAAATATTGAATGGAAATACGGTCTTGTCATCGCGGCAACCTTTCTGATTGGTGCGTATGTTGGATCCAAATTATCCTTGAAACTTTCACCGGGAATGGTCAAATTGATTTTCGGTGTCTTTTTAGCATACGTTTCGTTTCGTTTAATCTTGTCTGGTTATTCATCTATTTCATCCAATGAATCCTGAGAAACTTCAGTCCCTAGTTACGGAGCTTTTTGAAGAAGTTCGTACATGGCGCGAGCACATGCACCGTAACCCAGAACCTTCCTTTCAAGAGAAAAACACGATGAGTTTCGTTTCTGAAATCCTTTCTAGATATGGAATTGAGCATGAAACGAATGTCGCTGAAACAGGAGTGGTCGCATGGATTGGTGCGGATCATCATACGAAGAAAGACAATTGTATTGGATTACGTGCAGATTTGGATGCTCTTCCGATTCAAGAGGAAAACGATGTTCCTTATAAATCTGAAGTAGACGGGTGGATGCATGCCTGTGGTCACGATGTGCACACCTCCATTTTGTTAGGTTCAGCTGTGATTTTGCAGGCGAATCGTAACGAGTTGAAACAACCGTTAAAATTGATCTTTCAACCTGGAGAAGAAATGAATCCAGGAGGAGCCAGTTTGATGATGAAAGCCGGAGTGCTACATGATCCAACTGTAGAAAAAATGTATGCCTTGCATGTGTTTCCAGAAATGGAAGTCGGAAACGTTGGATTGCGTCCAGGTTTGTATATGGCTTCTAGCGATGAGTTACATGTGAACATTAAAGGTGTTGGCGGACACGGAGCATTGCCAGACAAATGTGTGAATCCAATTGAAATGGGTGCGCTTTGGATGAGTCGTGTGAAAGCCCGTTTTGTAGAAGAATGTCCGGAAGCGGTTCCACATGTTTTAACCTTTGGTCGCTTTGAAGCGCTTGGTTCAACAAATGTGATTCCATCGGAAGCACAGATCAAAGGAACGTTCCGAACGATGGATGAAATGTGGAGAGCAAAAGCCTACACGATTTTAGAAAAAGAGGCGGAGGAAGTTTCGATACTTTTTGGAGGGAAAATCGACCTAACAATTTCGAAAGGTTATCCCTTTTTGAAAAACGATGAAAAGCTTACCGAGGACGTCAAAGTTCTTTTTAACGATGTTTTTGGACCTGAGCAGGTTCACGAATTAGCTTTGCGCATGACAGCCGAAGATTTTGCTTTTTACAGTCAAGAAATTCCAGTGTGCTTCTTTCGATTAGGAGTAGGAAACAAAGAAAAAGGAATTACGTACGCAGTGCATCATCCGCGTTTTAACATTGATTCAGACGCATTAAAAATGGGAATGATCGCTATGTGTAGCATTGCATTTGAGGGATGAGAAATAGTTTGTACATATTAGGATTGATGGTGTTTTTAGCAGCTTGCCAAAAACAAAAAGCACAATTGAAACGGATTGATGGAACGTGGAAAGTTGAACTTGTTCGCGTTCTCGATGGCGAGGGATTCACCTTTTACGATAGTGTGCCCGTTGGAGAAGTTGTCATTTCGTCGGATTTGAAAAAAATGGACGGAAGAATTGATTTAGACTACAGTTATTTTGGATTGAGTCAAGTTCAAGATTCATTTGTGGTTTCAAATGCAAATTTTGACATCAACGAATCAGGAGATCATCTATTGGTCAAGCGTTCGACGGATACCATTGATATTCGCATCTTACTTAGTTCCAAGAAGAACCTAGAGTTTGAATATTACGATAATAAGCAATACCGATTACGTCGCTTTGCTTTGCGTAAACTTTAAAGGAATCCGAGTTCTAATTTCGCTTCTTCGCTCATCATATCCTTGTCCCATGGTGGATCGAAAACAATGTTCACTTTCGCTGAAGTAACTCCATCTACTGACGCTACTTTATCCTCCACTTCTTTTGGTAAGCTCTCTGCAACGGGACAATTCGGAGAGGTCAAGGTCATGTCGATGAAGACATGGTTATCTTCTTCCACTTTTACTTCATAGATCAGTCCAAGTTCAAAAATATCCACAGGAATTTCTGGATCATAAATGGTTTTCATCATTTGAACAATTCGGTCTTCTAAGTCACTCATGCTGCTGAAATATGTTTAATTGCTTCTAGTTTTAATCGTTTCACCATGCCAAGTAGTCCATTCGCACGGGTGGGAGAAAGGTGTTCTTGGAGTCCGATTTTCGAGATAAAAAACAAATCTGCCGTGGCAATGTCTTTTGGCTCTTCTCCATCCAATACACGGATTAAAAGTCCGATAATACCTTTGGTGATGATGGCGTCTGAATCTGCGGTAAAGTGCATTTTTCCATCGTTGAAATGGGAATCAAGCCAAACGCGCGATTGACATCCTTCAATGAGACGGTCTTCCGTTTTATTGGCATCGTCAATTTTCGGAAGGTCTTTACCGAGGTCGATGATGTATTCGTATTTTTCCATCCAATCATCGAAAACTTCGAATTCTTGAATGATTTCTTCTTGTTTTTCTGTTAAGTTCATTTTATTTCAACATGCTTAAACTGCGTTCAACTGCTTCGACGAATGTGTCGATTTCCTGTTTGGTATTGTAAAACGCAAATGAGGCGCGAACTGTTCCGGGAATTCCATAAAAATCCATCAACGGTTGTGTGCAATGGTGTCCTGTTCGAACAGCAATTCCCTGTTTATCGAGTAGCGTTCCGATGTCAAATGGATGAATTCCTTTAATCGAGAAAGAAACGACAGATGTTTTGTTTTTCGCTTCGCCGATAATTTGCAGTCCTTCGAAGGTGTCGAGCATATCTTCTGCGTATTTCGCTAGTTCGCGTTCATGACGTTCCGCTGCTTCCATATCTACGGATTCCAAGAATTCAAATGCCTTCCCTAAACAAATTCCACCAGCAATGTGCGGAGTTCCCGCTTCGAATTTAAAGGGAAGTTCGTTGTATGTCGTTCGTTCAAAAGTAACACGAGCAATCATGTCTCCTCCGCCTTGATAAGGCGGCATTCGGTCTAAAAGCTCTTCTTTTCCATAAAGTACCCCAATTCCTGTTGGACCGAATACTTTGTGGCTTGAAAAAACGTAAAAATCACAATCCAACTCTTTCACATTGATGCGCATGTGCTGAATGCTTTGTGCACCATCGATGAGTACTTTGGATCCAACTGCGTGTGCTTTTTGAATGATTTCCTTAATAGGATTTACCGTTCCGAGTGTATTGGAAATATGTGTGATGGCTACAAGCTTGGTTTTTTTCGAAAGGAGTTTATCAAACTCGTCCATGATCAGTTCACCACGTTGGTTGATTGGTGCAACCTTCAAAATACAACCTTGACGTTCACACAGCATTTGCCATGGAACAATGTTCGAATGGTGCTCCATCGCTGAAATCAAGATTTCATCACCAGCAGATAAAGTGGATCCGTAGGAAAAAGCAACGAGGTTGATACTGTCTGTTGTTCCTTTTGTAAAGATGATTTCTTCCGATTTTCTTGCGCCAAGGTAACGTTGAATGCGCTGTCTTGCCGCTTCGTAGTCCGTTGTTGCTCGTTGACTTAAATAGTGAACACCTCGGTGAATATTTGCATTTTCCTTGGAATAAAAAAGGTTAATTGCATCCAATACCAATTTAGGTTTCTGTGACGTTGCGCCGTTATCGAAGTAGATTAGGTTCTTCCCATAAACTTGTTGACGTAGTGCAGGAAATTCTTCTCGAATTTCACGTACATTAAATGGTTTTTGTTCCAAGTTGCTCATATTCGTACAAAGGTACGAATTCCCTTATTTTGAATTGTTCTAAAGAAGGATAAATTGCAAGATTATTTTGCTTTCAATGAAATATACGGAATCAAGACTTCTTCTAACGAAATTCCTCCATGTTGAAACGTGTTCCCGTAGTAATTCACGAAATGGTTGTAGTTATTTGGGTAGACGAAGAAATCTTGTTCTCTGGCAAATACAAACTCCGCAGATAGTTTTAGTTTGGGCAGGAAGGCCTCACTTGGATTCTTCACTGAAAACACTTCTTTTGCTTCATATGTTAATCCGCGTCCCGCTTTGTAACGTAAATTGGAATTCGTGTTTCGTTCACCAACGATTCGAACCGGTTTGTTGACCTTGATTGTTCCGTGGTCTGTCGTAACGATCAATCGGATTCCAGCATCCGCAATTTTCTTGATGATTTCGAGTAGGGGAGAGTGTTCCAGCCAAGAAACGGTAATCGAGCGATACGCCGATTCGTTGTCCGCAAGTTCCCGAATGACCTCCATTTCCGTTCGTGCATGAGATAACATATCCACGAAATTGTACACAATAAAGTTTACATCATTGTCCTTCCATGTATGAAACGAATCTCCAAGTTTCTTTCCCGCTTCAACGTTGGTGATTTTATTGTAGCTCCATTTCACGTTTTTACCTAAGCGTTTTAATTGCGCATCTAGAAATTCTTTTTCATGCATGTTTTTCCCTCCTTCATCCTCTTCATTTTTCCACAAGGTTGGGAATCGTTTTTCGATTTCTGAAGGCAATAATCCGGCGAAAAAGGCATTTCGAGCGTAATGTGTCGCAGTCGGTAGGATGGAGAACACGATCTCTTCCTCTTCTTTCGTGAAATAACGTGATAATATAGGTTCAATCATCTTCCATTGGTCGAATCTCAAATTATCAATGACAAGGACAGCGGTTTTTTCTTTACCGATAAATGGAGCAATTTTATCTTTCACCAATGTATGGATCATTTGAGGTGAGTCCTCTGTTCCGTTCACCCAATCTAAGTAGTTGTCTTCAATGAAATCACAAAACAATTTATTGGCTTCCTTCTTTTGCATGTCGAAAATTTCACGCATTCCGGAGTCTTCAATATTGTCTAATTCGAGTTCCCAATAAACAAGTTTCGCATAGAAGTCCTTCCATTCTTCCGCGTCCATTCGTCCCATCAATTGCATGCCGAGTTGACGAAATTCTTGCTGGTAGTTTGAATTCGTTTTTTGACTCACTAGTTTCGATACGTCCAAGTTTTTCTTAATACTTAGAAGGATTTGATTTGGATTTACTGGTTTAATCAAGTAGTCAGCAATTTTACTTCCAATCGCTTCCTCCATGATATGTTCCTCCTCACTTTTCGTAATCATGACGATGGGAACAAGCGGTTTTTGTTCTTTGATTTGAAACAAGGTTTCGAGTCCTGTTAAGCCAGGCATGTTTTCATCCAAGAAAATAATGTCATAGGAATGAAGGAGTGCTTTTTCGATGGCATCTTGTCCATTCGTTACAGGATCAACAGTGTAACCTTTTGCCTCTAAAAACAAAATGTGTGGTTTCAATAATTCAATTTCATCGTCCGCCCAAAGAATTTTACCCTGCATATGCCTTATTTTTAATAGTTTTGAATGAATTTAATTAAAGGTACTCAATTGCAACCGAATCAACATCGAAACAACAAGAAGAAAATTATTAACGACCCAGTCTATGGTTTTATTACAATTCCGGACGAAATAATTTTCGATATTTTAGAACATCCTCATATGCAGCGACTTCGTCGCATCATGCAGTTGGGATTAAGTCACCTTGTTTATCCGGGAGCAAATCACACGCGTTTTCATCATGTTTTGGGTGCGATGCACTTGATGAGTGAGGCTGTGGCAACGATTCGACGCAAAGGACACGAAATTACCGTGGAGGAAGAACGCGCGGTTTGTTTGGCTATTTTACTGCACGACATTGGACATGGTCCGTTTAGTCATGCTTTGGAATACGATATCGTTTGTGGTGTGAGTCACGAAGAGATCTCTTCGTTTTTTATTGAAGAATTATCCAAGGAATTCGATGGTCAACTAGACATGGCTTTGTTGATTTTTCAAAATAAATACAGTAAGCCATTTTTACACCAATTAGTTTCCAGTCAATTGGATATGGATCGACTCGATTATTTAAATCGAGATAGTTTTTATTCCGGAGTAAGCGAAGGAATTATCGGTACAGATCGACTTATTGAAATGTTAAATGTCCGCGATGGACAATTGGTTCTCGAAGAAAAAGGAATTTATTCGATAGAAAAGTTCATTGTTGCTCGTCGTTTAATGTACTGGCAGGTATACTTACACAAAACAGTTGTTGCTGCCGAATTTATGTTGATTCATGCACTTCGCCGAGCTAAATTTCTAGCGAAACGAGGAGAGGATGTTTTCGCAAGTCCCGCCTTGTCTTTTTTCATGAAACAAGACATCACAGAAGTCGATTTTCAACAACGAAAAGAAGTGTTGGAAAATTTTGCACAGTTAGACGATTACGATATTTGGTCAGCGATTAAAGTATGGCAAAGTAATCCAGACCTTATTTTGTCGCAATTATCGAAGTGTTTGGTGAATCGAAAATTGTTTAAAATCGTTATATCGAAGGAGCCATTCAGTGAAGAACGAATTGCAGCTGAACGCCAACGTGTTCAAGAAGCCTATCATTTGACGAGGGAAGAAGTTGACTATTTTGTTTATTCAGATATCCTGACGAATAAGGCGTACAATCAAGATAAGCAGAACATTAATCTGTTAATGAAAAATGGGGATATCATCGATTTAACGAAAGCTTCCGACAATTTGAATATTTCTGCATTGGCTCAACCAGTGGAAAAATATTTTCTCTGTTTCCCGGCATAAGTTAGGGCCGGTACACAATAAATTTCTATTTCTACGCTACTCATTTGCAATAAAGACCAAAACCTGGAGACTTGACATCGTATTTTATCCATTCACATTTGTTTTTATATCCCACTTTTTGGCTTGATCCAAAAAGTTCGCAAAAAGATCAAGACTTCGAATTCGATTCCCTTTGCAGATCGTACTCCGAAGGAACACCCCTCACATCTAGCAAAGGGTTTTCTGCGGATTTTGTCACACGATGCTTGGCGCATGAGCTTGCAGCTATGCTGAGCATTCGCGTGTGACAATGCTCCTTGAAAAACATCGAATTCTATGTCGGTCCTAATTCAATTTGAATTTTTCTCTTCGAAGTGTAAACAACATTCATTCACAAGATTACTTTCCCGCGCATGAAAAGATGCAACGTCAACCCTCACGACGAAGTTGCGTTAAAATTTCTGGCTGTTTGAGCCGAGGAACGAGAGCGAGTTTCAGAAATTTTAGCAGCGAGGACAATGAGGGTCGTTTCATCTTTTAAGCGCTAGACCTTTTTGTTACTTTTTGGGGCGATGCCAAAAAGTAAAAGAATCAAAAACTATCTCCTTTATCCTCAATTTTTTGACATGAACCTTCATTTGGTTAAAAAAATCAAAAGATGTAAAAAAAATACGTGAAAAGTTTCACTAAAGTGAAACTAATTGTATTTTTGTATTGAGAAAGTGGGAGAGAAGTTAAGAGACATCCTCTTTTTTGAATCGTATTTTGAAGATTTTTTTGTTCAACAGAAGCCTAAAGTAAAGGAGAAAATCATTTGGACCCTCGAGTTGCTACAAGAGTTACCCGTGATACCAGCCCAATACCTAAAGCACATTCACGGAACAGATGCTTTGTATGAAATACGCATTCAAAACGGTGGAGATATTTTTCGGATTTTTTGTTTTTTTGATGAGGGTCAATTGGTGGTATTAATCAATGCCTTTCAAAAGAAAACACAAAAGCTACCACGAAGAGAAATCAAACGTGCCATTCAATTAAAAAAGGAGTATGAAAACAACAAGTAAAGTACTGACATTAGATCAGTTCAAAGACAAGCATTATGGTCCCTTAGGTTCCGAAGCGCGCGATGTCCTAGAAAAAGGCTATCAAGAATTTCGTTTGGGAGCTATGATTCAAAGTGCAAGATTAGAGAAAGGGATGACTCAAGAACAATTAGCCACCAAAGTGGGTACCACAAAATCCTATATTTCAAAACTAGAAAACGACATGAAAGAAGTGCGTTTTTCTACCTTAAAGAAAATAGTGGAGCTTGGTTTAGGCGGACAACTTGAGTTATCCATTCGTCTTTAATTATTTGCGCACAATCGTTTTCGCCAAAACAACAGAGGTGGGAATTGTCACCAGGTGATTTTCCTTTGTTTTGATGTACATAAAGAAGAAACTGATGTCCACCAATTCACCTTCAATGTCATATTCTTTATCTAAAATATGTATCGTCTCACCGATTTTCATCGGGTGGTTGAAGAATAGAATCAAACTGGCTGTTATATTCGATAGAATAGACCACTGAGCAAAAAATGCTACACCCATTACGGTAATAATCGACGTAATGAAAACAACCAATCCCTCTTTGTTAATGTTCCAAATTCCGGCAAGGACAATCGCAATGAAAATCCACAAGAACAAATTGATGATGCGCACGGTAATTCGTTTTCGTTTTAAGTCGAAGTCGAAATGCGCCAAAAACCGATTGACCGATTTTGTTGCTAAAATCTTAATTAACAGCGATAGTGCAACTAAGATGACTGTCTCTAAAAATTGAAATTCTAATTGAGTCATGATTTCTTTAATTTAAGTTTGGCTTCATCCCAAAAAACATCTAATTCATTTAAGGTCATGTTTCGGATATCGATTTCCTTTTCTTTGATTAGATCCTCCATCAATTGAAAACGGTTAATGAATTTCTGGTTTGTTTGTGCTAACGCATTTTCAGGTGAAATCCCGATAAATCGAGCATAATTGACCAATGAAAACAGGACATCGCCGAATTCTTCTTCCACATGTTCGGAGTTTGCTTCCACTTCAACTTGAAGCTCCTGCATTTCTTCTTCTACTTTTTTCCAAACATCTTGACGGTGTTCCCATTCAAAACCGATTCCTTTTGCTTTTTCCTGAATGCGTGTTGCTTTTACCAAAGCCGGCAGGGAAGCTGGGACTCCTTCCAAAACAGATTTCTTTCCTTCTTTGAGTTTTAATTTCTCCCAATTCGCTTTTACTTCCTCTTCCCCGGAAACTGTTACATCTCCATAAATATGCGGGTGGCGGTAAATCAACTTTTCGCAAATAGCGTTCAGGACACTCGTTACATCAAATTGACCTTGTTCATCGCCCAGTTTACAATAGAAAACGAGGTGTAAGAATAAATCACCGATTTCACCTTTGATTTCTTGCATGTCATTTTTGGTGATAGCATCGGTCAGTTCGTAGGTTTCTTCGATGGTTAAATTCCTCAACGTTTCGAAGGTTTGCTTTTGATCCCAAGGACATTTTTCCCTTAAGTCATCCATGATGTTTAATAAGCGTTCAAACGCTACAAGTCTAGAATCCATAAAGCAAAGTTAAAGTTATTCTGCCATCCAATAATTCATTAATTTTGGATTATGAAAAAAAGCGGCCTACTTTTTTACATTTGTATCTTTTTAAGCAACGTCAGCATTGCTCAATCGGGATTTGAAATTCGTGAGAAAGTCGGATTCCTGGCAGCTCATCATGCCGGAATGGCGCATTTGGCTCAGCATTTGGCTTTTGCCACAGAATTATCCTACGTCAAGAAACTGAACGGCGAACAAATTTGGCATTCGTACTATCGTCAACCTGTGGTTGGTGGCACATTGTTCCTTGGTTCTGTCGGAAATAATGAAGTACTTGGACGCTTTATTGGACTCTATGGATTTGCTGAAATGCCTTTGGTTAAATACAAGAACTACCGCATGGACTGGAAATTTGGCACGGGTCTGGGTTACACCAATCGTCCATACGATCCAGTTCTAAATCCAAAAAACGTCGCAATTGGTTCTCACGTGAATGCAATGATGTGCTTCGCATTGAAGCAGACCTTTGCATTCAAGCAATCGGCAGTGACGCTAGCGATGGACATGACCCATTTTAGTAACGGCGCATTCAAAGTACCTAACTTGGGAATAAATTTACCCTTTGTTTCCGTTGGATTCCAACATTTTCTACCGGAGAAAACGTACAAGATCAAGCCAATGGAAATATTCTATGCTTACAAGCATTGGCAACCAAGTGTAAGTGGCATGCTTTCATTTAAAGAAACCATGCCGATTGGTGGAAAAAAATACCCTGTTTATGCTGGATCCATTTCTCTTCGCAATTATTTTACTCCAAAAGCAGGATTTGAGGTGAATTTGGATGTTATCTCAAAACAGGCACTGATGAACTACGAGCCAATGGTGGCAAAATCCCAATTGGACATTCTTCAACTTGGAATATCCGCAGCATATTTGCTTCCCTTCAATCGTTTCAATTTCGTGTATGGACTTGGTGTCTATGTTCGTGATCGCTATCGTGCGGAAGGACCGCTGTACATTCGTTTGGGTTGTCGCTATTACGTATCAAAATCCATGAGTGCGTTCTTTGGACTTAAAACGCATTATGCGAAAGCGGATTATTTGGAATTTGGACTCACGTATCACTTTAAAAAACGAGAGAAATGAAGTTGTTAACAGTCGCACTGTTGCTGTTGTTCTTTTTTCAGGTGACCTCATGTAAAAAGCCAGAGAATCGTTCCTGTTCCAAAGGGGCGGGTAGTTCAATGAGTAAAATCATTTCCTTACCGGATTTTCAACAGATGGAAATTCATCAGCGATTAAAAATTGAATTGATTCAGGATACCGTTTCTTTTATGGAAGTCATCGCAGGGGAGAATTTGGTGAATTTCATTGACTGGACCGTAGTCGATGGGAAATTGGAAATTTGGAACCGAAATAAATGTCCGTTCTTGCGTTATAAAAAAGACGGTGTAACCTTAAAAATTCATTTTTCAGCCTTATCGAAGTTGATTTATTGGGGTTCTGAACTCCTCACGAATAAAGATACCATTCAAACGAATCACTTGGATGTCCTGATGAACGACGGTGCCGGAGACCTCGATTTAACGGTGGAGGCGAATTCGATCAATGTGGTCAATCCACACGGATTCTCCAACATTGCATTGGGTGGAATGTGTAATTTTCTTCGTTTGGACATCGATGGCTATGGTCGATTTGATGCGCGTCAAATGCTTGTATCGGATTCCATATCAGTCATGTACGCTTCCAATGGCATTTCTTATTTAACGGCAAATCAAGTAAAATTAAAAGCAGAACTTTCGAGCACTGGGGACATTTGGTATTATGGTCAGCCGTCTGTCATCGATAAGTTGCGTTATTCGACTGGTGATTTAATTCAAAAGTAAGATGCGGAAATCTGCCTTCTTGTTTCTATTGTTTTTATCTTCTTTTGGACATTCTTCAACTCAAGATTCCTTGCGCTTTCAACTAAATGGATTAATCGATGGGTATTCTGTGTTTGGAAAATCCAATTCCATTGGTAAGATTCCCTATTTGGTTTCATCTTCGAATTTGAATTCCTTCCAAATCAATTTGAATCTCATGGAGTTTACATGGGAGAATTCCAAATGGAAATATGCTCTTTCCCCTGCGTTAGGAACGTACATGAGTCAAAATTATGCCGCTGAAAAGAAGTACAAACGGTGGATTTACGAAGCGTATATTCAACGTAAATTCAACAAATCGAGCATTGCAGCTGGAGTATTCAGCTCTCCCTACACGCAAGAAACACCAAAAAGCATTGATCAAATCAGTTATTCCAGAAGTTTGGCGCCAGAATATGTTCCCTATTACATCAGTGGATTGAAATACAACCGGACCCTCAATTCATCTTGGAATTTGTCCTTGTTTGTCATGAACGGTTGGCAAAAGATGGATTACGCTCAATTCACACCATCCTTTGGCTCTTTGTTGGAGTTCAAACGCGATCGATGGAAGTTTAATTGGTCAACATACTTGGGACGCGAAACAACGATTCAAGCCAAGGAGCCTCAAACGCGCATGTTTAGTGAGTGGAATATGCAATATGCTTACCGTAAATGGATATTTCAAAGTTGTTTCTTTGTCGGTACGCAAGGAATCAATTTCTCACGAAATTGGGGGCAGTTAAATGGGCAAGTTGCTTATTCATTCTCCGATAAAATGAGGTGGTATAGTCGTGTAGAATATTTCATGGATCCAAGCAGTATTCAGATTGCAAGCAAGCATCTTGCATCTGAAAGTTTAGGGGTTTTATATGCCATAAATGATGTGATGAACATTGGAACTGAATTTCGTTGCTTCCATTCTGAAAAAAAAGCGTTCGAACCTTATCATTTTCTGTTTTTCCAGCTTAAATTCTGATTAAATTTGAATCTTCGCTTTGCGATGTATTTTTAATTAGACGACCCATGAAAATTATTTCCTTTAATGTCAATGGAATCCGAGCAATCGTCGGAAAAACATTCATTCAAGACATGCAACGTGTGAATGCAGATGTCATTTGTTTACAAGAAACAAAAGCAACTCCGGAACAGGTACAAGATGCATGTGCAACGTTGGAGGGATATCATGTTTTTGCGAATTCAGCAGAAAGAAAAGGTTATTCAGGTACCGCAATTTTAAGTAAAGTTCAACCTTTGAATGTTACTTTCGGGATTGGTATTGCCGAACATGACACAGAAGGACGTGTTGTTTGTGCAGAGTATGCTTCTTATTTCGTTGTTTCCGTTTACGTTCCGAATTCCGGAAGTGAATTGTTAAGATTAGGCTACCGTCAGACGTGGGATGCTGATTTCCTTTCTTACTTGAAAAAATTAGAATCCATCAAACCCGTTGTTGTTTGCGGTGACTTTAATGTGGCGCATCAAGCGATTGACTTAGCTCGTCCAAAAGAAAATTACAACAAGGCGGCAGGATACATGCAAGAAGAAATTGATGGAATGAATCGGTTTGTCCAAAATGGATTGGTTGATACCTTCCGAACATTGAATCCAGCATTAGTGAACTATTCTTGGTGGAGTTACCGTGCAGGGGCTCGTGAGAAAAATGTAGGCTGGCGAATCGATTACTTCTTGGTTTCAAAATCCTTTTTACCACAAGTGAAAGAATCCTTCATTTTGACCGATGTTTATGGTTCAGATCATTGTCCAGTGGGAATACAACTATAATCTCAAGGATGCAGCACTTAAAAGATACATTTAAACACAAAGGAAAACGCAAGCAATTAATTCTTGAACTAGCGGGCATGGGAGTGAAAGATCAGCGCATATTAGATGCCTTTGATGCTGTTCCGCGTCATTATTTTCTGGACACAGCATTTGAAGATCAGGCGTATTCGAATATGGCCTTCCAAATTGGAGCCGGACAAACAATTTCGCATCCGTATACCGTTGCTTTTCAAACAGAATTATTGGAAATTCAAAAGGGAGATAAGGTACTAGAAATCGGCACCGGTTCAGGATTCCAAACGTCGATTTTATGTGAGTTAGGAGCAAAAGTATTTTCCATTGAACGTCAAAGTGAGTTGCTTTCGTCTAAGCATGTGATCCACTTCCTAAATTACTCACCAAAACTATTTTTCGGTGATGGTTACAAGGGTAGTCCGCTCAATGCGCCTTTTGATAAAATACTGGTGACTTGTGGAGCACCTGAAATCCCACAGGAATTATTGAAGCAATTGAAAGTAGATGGAATCATGGTTATTCCAGTTGGTGAGGGAAAGGAACAGAAGATGCTTAAAATCATGAAGCAAAGTGAGACCTCATTTACGAAAGAAGAATTTGGCACCTTTAAGTTTGTTCCAATGTTGGAGCGAACTGTGAACAATAAAAAATAAATTATGAAAGTTCTCATTATTGACGATGAACGTGCGATTCGCAGGGCATTGAAAGAAATTTTAGAGTACGAAAATTGTCAAGTGTTAGAAGCTGAAAATGGAAAGGAAGGATTAGAAATGATTCGTTCCAATTCATTGGATGTCATTTTCTGTGACATCAAAATGCCATTAGTCGATGGAATGGAATTACTGGAACAGGTTCAATTGGAAGGAAACGAAGTTCCAATTGTCATGATCAGTGGTCATGGAACCTTGGAGACAGCGGTTCAAGCGATTAAAATTGGCGCGTTTGATTTCATTGAAAAACCCTTGGACTTAAATCGCATATTGGTCATTTTGAGAAATGTGAAGGACCGAAATCAGTTGGTGCAAGAAACGAAAATTCTAAAAACGACTGTTAAAAAAATAAAAGGAAGTACAATCATTGGTGAAACACCAGAGATTTTGGACATCAAAGCGATGATTGAAAAGGTGGCTCCTTCCGACGCACGTGTCCTTGTAACCGGTGGAAATGGAACAGGAAAGGAATTGGTCGCTCGTTCACTTCACGAATTATCCAATCGCTCAAAAATGCCTTACATCGAAGTGAATTGCGCTGCAATTCCATCGGAATTAATTGAAAGTGAGCTTTTTGGACATGAGAAAGGCGCATTTACCTCGGCAGTAAAAGATAAAAAAGGAAAATTCGAATTGGCATCTGGGGGAACCTTGTTCTTGGATGAAATTGGGGATATGTCCTTGAGTGCTCAAGCCAAAGTTTTAAGAGCTTTGCAAGAGAATGTCATTCAACGTGTTGGTGGAGAGAAGGATGTGAAAGTGGATTGTCGCATCGTTGCGGCAACGAACAAAGACTTACGAAAAGAAATATCCGAAGGAAGATTCCGTGAGGATTTGTTTCATCGTTTAGCCGTCATCTTAATTCACGTTCCTTCGCTGAACGATCGACGAGCCGACATTCCATTGTTAGCGAAGCACTTTTTACAACTGGTTTGTCAAGATCACGGTATTCCCTGTAAGTCCTTGAATGAGGAAGCATTAAACGCATTAAAAGCACTCGATTGGACTGGAAACATTCGGGAGTTAAGAAATATTATTGAACGATTAGTCATCCTGTGTGATCAAGAGATTGCTGCCAAAGATGTCCAGAAATATGCAAATGTAAAGGCGTAACATTTAAGAGAATTCGCTACTTTCACCAAATAAAATAGTTGATTATGAATCCAAAGTTTAAATCCATTTTACCTCACCTTGTAGCAATTGCTACTTTTCTTATTCTTTCAAGTGTGTATTTCTCTCCCTTGTTTGATGGATACAGCTTAAAACAAAGTGATATTCGACAATTTCAAGGAATGTCGAAAGAAATTGTGGATCATGAATTCGTAAATGGGGTGAAGCCTTTATGGACTAATTCCATGTTTGGTGGAATGCCAAGTTATCAGATTGCGACAGAACACAATGCGAATTGGTTGACGTATATTGATCAAGCAATCAAACTGGGTTTACCAAGGCCTGTTGGAATTTTGTTCATCAGTATGTTGGGCTTTTATATTTTGACACTCTGCATACGTGTGAATCCATGGTTGGGAATGATTGGAGCGATTGCGTTTGGTTTTTCAACGATTAATGTCTTGTACATAGGAGCTGGGCACATGTCCAAAGTAAATGCAATTGCCTACATGGCACCAGCCTTAGGTGGATTAATTCTTGCTTTTCGAGGGAAATGGCTACTTGGAGCGGCCGTTTTTGGACTGTTTTTCGGATTGAATTTAACAGCGAACCACTTGCAAATGACGTATTATTTGTCCTTATTGCTTGTGGCAGTAGCAGTTTCTGAGGTCATTCGTTTGGCGTTGAAAAAGGAATGGATTTACTTGGGTAAATCGATTGGTGCATTGGCAGTTGTTTCCATTCTTTCGTTGATGTCATCCGCAAGTAATTTATTGACGACTTTCGAGTATAGCAAGTATACAACGCGAGGAACTTCCGATTTGACCATCAAACCAAAAGGTCAAGCATCGAAGATGTCCGCGAAAGAAGGACTCAATAAAAACTACATTTTAGAGTATAATTTTGGTGCAGGTGAATGGCTTTCCCTTGTCGCTCCGAATGCAAAAGGCGGAAAAACGGATTTGCTGGGGAACAATGAAAAAGCGGTGGAATTGATCAATGCTAATCCGGATTATTACGAATACGCCGATATCTTATTGAATACAGATCAATCAAAACCGGCTTTTCCAAGTTATTGGGGTGGACAAAGTTTCAGTGGTGGAGCGTTCTACTTTGGTGTGGTGATGTTCTTTTTCTTCTTAATGGGATTAATCTTTTTGAAAGATTCATTGAAATGGCCTTTCCTTGTTATTGGCTTATTAGCGATCCTCCTTTCATCAAATGATCCAGGTGGAATCAATGACTTTTTCATCAATAAATTCCCGATGTACAACAAGTTTCGTGATTCCAAAATGATCATGACGCTTTTACAAGTGATTATTCCAGCATTGGCAGTTCTATTCTTGGATAAATTATTCCGTAAGGAAGGATTAATTGGTCACAAAAAAGCATGGCTGATTGGAAGTGCTTCTTTGGTTTTTGTTGCACTTGTTCTGTATGTTTCCCCTTCTCTGTCAGGAGAGTTTTTAACAAAAAATGAAGTGTCCATGTTTGCTGATCAAGCGAAAAACGTGAAGGATCCAAGTCAATTAACTTATTTAAGTGGGATTAAGAACGCTATTGAAGATGTACGAATTGATCTATACAAATCAGATCTTGGACGTTCCATTCTATTCATTTTATTGGGAGCTGGAATCGTTGTGTTGGTTTCGCGTTCAATTTTGCCTAAGGCGATTGTTATCGGAGGTTTGATGCTCATCGTTATGATAGACAATATTTCAGTAAATAAACGTTATTTGAATAATGAATTGCCTGGTGATCAAACATCCAGTTATGTAGTTGCGTCGGATGCGTCAATCCCTTACGTTCCGAGCACTGCAGACATGAGTATTTTATCAAGGGAGAAGTCATACTCGAAGGATGAGCAGACGATATTCTCTAAAATGGCCGATTTTGTTTATTATAAAGATGCCTTGGATCAAGACATGAATGCTGTTTACGCAAAATTTGGTGCATTAAACTTAAATACGGATTACCGTGTCTTGAGTTTTTCTAATCCAATGGCAGAAACATCTACGAGTTTCTTTCATAAAAGCATCGGTGGATATCATGGTGCGAAATTGAAACGTTACCAGGAAATAGTAGATTTTCACGTGATGAATGAAATGCAGCAAATCAACCAAGAAGTGAGTGCCTTGAAAAATGCCAAATTGCGCATGTATGCGAGTCAAATGGAGATGACGCAGGAAATGGCTCAGCAGATTTTCGATACGATTAGTGTAGATGAAATGGCGGTTTCTGATAAGAATCCTGCATTGAACATGTTGAACACGAAATACATCGTTGTAAATCCAAGTGCGAAAGCGATACTCAACACAAACGCGAATGGACCAGCATGGTTTGTTCAGTCGATTGAATGGGCGAAAGATGCGAACGAAGAGATGACGAAACTAACGAATTGCAATACAAAGAAGAAAGCAATTGTTCACCAGGAATTTAAAGCGCTTGCGACGGGGATGAAAGCGGATACTAACGCAACGATTCGTCAAACGAAATATGCAGCAACAGCGTTGTCATACATCAGTAAAAGTAAAACAGATCAATTAACTGTGTTTAGTGAGATTTATTACCCTGAAGGATGGAATTGTTACGTGGATGGTAAACAAATGGAAACGATAAGAGCAAACTATATATTGCGCGCTGTTAAAATTCCAAAAGGAAAACACCAAATTGAATGGAAGTTCGAACCAAAAGCATTTCAAACGGGAAGTAACGTGTCTTTCGCCGGATCAAGTTTACTTTTGTTAGCATGCATTGGTGTGTTTTGGATGAATCGCAAAGTGACACCAATCGAGGAAGCTTAGTTTAAGCGATTGAGAATGTCGTCTATTGCACGAACACCGAAGTGTCCATTTTCCCAAGCGTAAATGATGTTTTTATCTTTACTTAAAATCATGCAAGGAAAACCTCCTTGTGCCATGATGATCCAATCTGTAGGTTTGTTCGAGAGTTGAACGTCAATCTTTGGATTTAATTTCGATCGAAATGCTTGCATTGTTTGTTTCGATTTTGCCACAACAACATAGCGAATGCGAAGTTTTGGATAACTTTCCTTCAAATGATTCATGAGTTCGATGGTTTCATGACAGTAAGGACAACTTGGCAAAACGACGATGTTTAACGTAAGCTTCGAAGGGAATTTATCTAGTTGTTTTGGTTGGAAATGAATATTTACGAAGTCACCTTGATAAATCGGATAAACCGCAAAATAAGTTCCAAAAGGCACTAAACAAAGAAGAGTCATGCTTAGCCACTTTTTGACACGGTGTTGGATTTGTCTATGTAAGAAATAAACGAGAGTGAAGCCGAGGATCGCCATCATTAAATAAGGGATCAATTTTGCAGCCGTCCAGGAAAACCCAAGGTTTAAGAAGATTGTTTCGAAAAAATTCATTTGGTGAAGTTTTATTTAAAAAAAAAAGGGGGCAGTGCCCCCTTCTATTGATGCAGACATCAAATTATTGAATAGTGCATGTAGTTGTATAAGCTCCAGGTACATTTTCATTTAAGGCTTCACAAGCAGTTGTTACATCTTTTTTCTTACCCGTCATTGGATAATTTTCAGTAAGGTCAACTCCTAATCCAGTAGTAGTACATTTACATGTGTAGTCTTTTGCACAAGACACCATCAATAATGAAGCGAAAGCTCCTAGAATAATTGTTTTTTTCATTTTAAATCGTTTAAAGATTAATATTACTTATCAAAAATAAATAAACAATTATTATTCAAACTTTTTTCGTCATTGTTTAATTGTTTTTATAGAACATATTCTATAGGTAAATTGACGTAAACGTAATGGCTCAATTATTTTTTGCTCTTTCGATGAATTCATCAATTGCTTTCACCCCAAAATGTTCGTTTTCCCATGCGTGCTCGATTTTGCGATTTTCGCTTAAAATCATACATGGAAATCCGCCTTTGGCCATGATGATCCAGTCCTTCGGTTTTGTTGATTTTATAACGGGAATTCGTTTGGATAACTTTTGACGAAAAGGAAGTAAGGGATTGTCTGTTTCAGCAACCACTACATATTGTATCCTTAATTTTGGTTCTCTTTCAATTAATTGATTCATGAACTTAACTGATTCATGGCAATATGGACAACCCGGAAGAACAACTACTGATAATGTTGTTTTTTTCGGAAAGGCACATAATTGTTCTGGTAAGAAGTGATTGTTGACGAAATCTCCAGTGTAGATTGGGTAGATGGAGAAATAAATCCCAAATGGTAAAACAGCCAAAAACGTCATGATCATCCATTTCTTCCACTTCTGTTGAAATCGCCTGTGAAATGTATACACCAGGACAAATCCCATTAAGGACATCAAGATATAAGGTATCAGTTTTGAGGCAGTCCAGGAGAAGCCGAGGTCAAGAAATATGGATTCGAAAAAATTCATTGGAAGAATTTAAATAAAAAAGGGGGCAATTGCCCCCTTTAAATATAATTTGAAAGATTTTATTCTAATCCACACGTTTTTATAACAGTACTTACGGTTACAGATTGAGCTTCACATGCTGCTTGTGCATCCTTTTTCTTACCGTTGATTACGGTTGTTTGTGTATTTTGTGTCCCTGAAATCGATTCAGTTGTTACACATTTACACGAGTAATCTTTCGCGCAAGAAACCATCATTAGTGAAGCGAAAGCTCCTAAAATCATTGTTTTTTTCATTTTAAGTCGTTTTGTTGGTTAAATTATACTTTTTAAAAGTACAAAAAAAATGTTTTTTATAGCCCATTGGAAAGAAATATTTCAATTTCCAAAGTTGATAATTTAGGTTTATTGAATGAAATCGAATATGAATTTCAGACCGAAAACCCATGAACGAATAAACATTCAAATTTTAAAGTCTTACCGAATTAAATATAGGAATGAATCCACGATTTTTTTTCGTTAGGAACGAGCAAGTAATTGGCGAATTCTTGATTTAATCCAAGATTTTCCAGTGAAATTTCAATGAGTTTAGGATACTTTACTTGAAAGTAGAAATAATCTGGCCAGTCCCTCAGAGTTTCTTGACATTCATTGGCAATTTCTGGGTAAATTTCAATCATGATGAGTGGTCTATTTTCCTTGAAAACATGATTATTGTCTTTAAGAATAAGATGTTCATTATGTTCAGTGTCTAATTTTATTAAATCAAAATCGGATACATTATTATTCTTTAAGAATGTGCTTAATCGGCAAACTTCTACGTTGTAGTTTTCTGTTTTTAATATTCCATGGGTATCTTGTAAACTACTTGATCCATTTAAATTGTGCAATAACCAAGGGAACTTAGGATGTGTGACTTCATGAAATTCAAGTTGAGCATCTCGATCACTCACGGCAACTTCATGAACGTGAACATTCGATAATTCGTTAAGTACAATGTTTTCTCGTAAAAAATGTACGGCACCTTTACCTGGTTCAAATGCATGTATTTTCATGGAAGGATTGATTTTCGCTGCCATCACACTATAAAGTCCAATGTTTGCGCCAACATCGAGAAAACAACGTGCGTTTTTTGCTAAGTCCAAAAACAACCAATTATATTCATAAGCATCTAAACCATTATAGAACATGTTTTTTGTAACATAACATGTTTGATTTGTACTTAAATAAAATAGTTTCGAATCAATGGAAAAACGAATGTTACCACTTACCGAAATAAGTTCCTTTCCAGAGGCCAAATAAAACAACTTTGCAAATGGTCTAAGTAAAGCATTGACCCAAGAATGATAAATGAAGTGATAAAGTAAAGACATATGTTCTTAAAAGCTCAAAGTTATTAAATTTGAACAAATCTAGTAAAGAACCGATTAGGATGCAAACGAGAAAACCAACACTTACCTATTTTTATCCCCATGCATCTACCTTCATACTTCGCGACATCAATTTATTATCCAAGGACTATCAAGTTCAACCATATGAATTTTCGGTCAGGACCAAGTGGAAAGTGCCTTTTGAATTTTTGAAACAATTATTTTTTTTGATTTTCAAAGCAAAGGGATCTTTTTTTGTTTGTCATTTTGCTGGCTATGCATCGTTACTCCCTGTTCTTTTTGGACGCATAATTGGAAAAAAAGTATTTGTGATTGTCGCAGGTAATGATGGGTCTAAATTCATGGATTTCCGCTATGGGAACTTTACAAAAAAAATGCTCGGATGGGCAACTAAAACATCCTTACGGTTTTCAACACACATTCTGCCTGTCGCCCAAGGACTAGTTTATCAAGAATACAATTATTACCCTGGAGGAGCCCCTGCACAAGGATTCCATTTTTTTGCTCCTAAAACGAAACACATTCCTTATACGGTCATTCCTTACGGATTCGATACGGAATTATTTACGCTGAATGAAACGATTTTAAGACAAGAAAATAGTTTCATTACCATTGGTAATTTAAAAGATCCTTATTGCTTTTTCAGAAAAGGCTTTGACCTTATTCTCGAATTAGCGGCAAGAAACCCAACTTGGAAATTTACCATAATTGGTTGGGAAGCAAATCACATAGAAGTTCCAGAAAATGTGCAATTGGTGCCATTTTCACCGATGAATGTGTTGATTGGATATCTGCAAACGCACCGTTATTATTTACAGCTTTCCGTTATGGAAGGTTTTCCAAATGCACTTGGTGAGGCGATGGCTTGTGGATGTGTCCCAATAGGAAGTAATGTTTCAGGTATCCCAGAACTCATTGGGGATACCGGGATAGTCATCACTAAAAAAAATGTCGTTTACTTGGAACGAAGTATTCAATTGTTGATGGAACAAGATTTTTCTCAAGCAAGTTTGAAAGCACGTGCTCGAGTTGAAAAATATTTCTTGCCAATGCATCGTTTGGACAAAATGAAAGAGGTCTTTAAACAATACCTTTGACAACTGAATGAGTCAATGGATATAGTTTAAAAAAGAACGAATCAAGGACTACTGAACAGTAGCCGATAGTACGGGTTTTTTTGCTACTAAAAAGTACCCAAAAGGATATTTTACGGCTGTTTTTTGAGCTAGTTTATAAATCGGTTTGATTTTTAAAAGTTGCCAAGTGAGAAATTGGGAGAATTTACACAATGGTCTGCCTATTAAAGGAATGGGACGAACGTTTTTTGCAAATAAATCCGTCATTATTTCCAATGTACCACCTGTTCTTTGTAACAATTCCAATGCTAATCCGGAATCAGCGGTCATTGATTTCAATGCAAATTCAGTGTATCGAAAATAATCAAATGGTTCTTCGTGCAAACAATAATAATAAGGGACATTCATAATTAAAAAGCCATCCTTTTTTAATATGCGGTATATTTCATTGATTAATTTTTCAGGTTTTCTTATGTGCTCCAAAACATCCGAAAGTAGTACGGAATCAAAACTTTCGGATTCAAATGGCAAGTTTTCATTTAAATCACAATACGTGTCTAAAAATGAATTTTGATGCATACTTTGTTCCCAGTCTGCACAAGTGATACTTGTCACTTTGTCCTTGTAAAATGTATAAAAAGGAACGGATCCACACCCTAAATCAAGCAAACTTCCTTTAAAGTATGGCAGGGCATTTTGCTGATAATGTTTAGCAATAATATTTACCGTTAAACGCGATGAAACAAATACGTATTTCTCATTTGGATTGGCACGTAATGTCCCATTTTTGAAAACGAATTTGGTTTCCTTCCAAAGTTCACTGTTTTTCATAAGCTAAGGGTAAAACACATGTTATTCTATGAATTTGTTAATTTTGACCTAAAGTAAGCAATTTTGACAAAGAAAATACTCATCATCGTTGGAACTCGTCCGAATTTCATCAAAGTTACACGGTTCAAAGAACTGATTCGTTCGTACCCACAACTTCAAGTCGAAATTGTACATACGGGTCAACATTGGGATCGTAACATGTCGGAGGTGTTCTTTGAAGAGTTTGGTTTGAAGCCCGATTACATGCTTTCTGCTTCCGCGCATTCTGTCGTTGATCAATTCTCCAGTATGATGAGCAAGCTCAGTGAGCTCATTTTGGAAATTGGAAAGCCAGATTTAATGATTGTTCCTGGAGATGTAAACTCCACATTGGCATCCGCATTAGTAGCAAACAAGATGGGCATTCCGTTGGCACATTTAGAAAGTGGACTACGTTCATTTGATCGAGAAATGCCGGAGGAAATCAATCGCTTGTTAACAGATGAAATTTCCGATTACTTTTTCGTAACGGAACAAAGTGGACTAGATCACCTTGCCGAGGAGAGAAAGCATGGAGAGGTATTCTTTGTCGGAAATACCATGATTGATACACTTGTTCATTTCGAATCGCACATCCTTAAAAGCACGATTCGTCAACGCTTGGGGATTCAGGATAAACCATTCATTTTAGTAACACTCCATCGTCCGTCGAATGTTGACTCGCCTGAAGGACAAGCGAAAATCATGCGTTTATTTGCAGAATTGAGCAAGAAATATACAATTGTCTTTCCAATCCATCCGAGAACTCGGAAAAACTTCGAAGCTTCGGACAATGTTGCGCAATGGTTAGAAAATGGAAATTTACACCTATTGGATCCACTAGGATACTTCGATTTTCAATCGCTAGTCAAACATGCGGAATTAATCCTCACGGATAGTGGAGGTATTCAAGAAGAAAGTACCTATCGTCAAGTTCCTTGTTTGACGTTACGTGAAAATACGGAAAGACCAATTACAGTGGATTTAGGAACAAACACCTTGGTTCCATTCGACGAAGCATTGATTTTGAGTTTAATTGATCAGGTACACGAAGGAACATATAAAAAAGGTGAGATTCCACCGCTGTGGGATGGAAAAGCGACGGAACGAATTCTTGCGGCTATTTCGAAGATTCTAGCGTAAGCTCATTTAAAAAGGAGCTCATTTCTTTTGCTAATTCCTGACGACTATATTTCGACAAGGTGCTTGAACGATCAATTTTACCACTTGTCAATTCTTGAATTGCTGTCCAAGTTGGCTTCTCGTCAAAATCTACGACCAACGTTTGCGCTTGTTCCTGCAAAATTTGTGCAGAATCACCTGTTTTTGGTCCAATGGCCAATATCGCTTGGTTACTCGCTAAATATTCAAACAATTTCCCCGGAATGATTCCTTGTTGATTTTTGACGTTGTTCAGCGGTAACAGTAGGAGGGAGCAAGAGGACATCAGTTCAATGACTTCTTCGTGTGGAATAAATGGTCTTTGATCCAAATAGGCGCTTAATCCGCAGGATTCTATGGATTGAATAACGCTCACGTCTACGGCGCCAACTAATTGAATTTTTAGTTTGCTTTTAAGTGTTTCATTTCGTTGGATTTCTTCTCCAAGAAAGGACCAGAAACAGAGCGGATTTCGATCGGCATTCAAGGAACCTGTATGTAAAATCGTGAAGTTGGAATCTTCTTTTTTCTCAAAGTGTTGAAAGTCCTTTGGTGCAAATCCGTTCGTAATGAGTTTTACGGGTCGTTGAGCCAACGCCTCGAATTCCTTCGTCCATGTCCGACTCACACAGGTAATTCCAGTAGCTTCCGCCAAAACTGCTTGTTCTTGTCTTTTGTGTTTTCGAATGGCCCATTTCGTCATGGGTAGCTTGTCGAACCAATCAATGTTTGTCCAAGGATCTCTGAAATCTGCTAACCAAGGGATTCCCGTAGCACGTTTTAATCCAAGTGCAATGAGGTGCGTTGTATGAGGTGGGCCCGTTGATACGATGATATCCACTGGATGATCCTTTAAAAAATCACGTAAATGTTTTATTGATGGTTGTATCCAAAACTTTTTCGCATCAGGAATAAACAAGTTCGCACGAAGCCAAAGCGCAAATTTTTGAATCCATTTTTTATCTTGTTTACCTCCTTCATTTAAAAATCCGGTTTGTAATTTCTTGCCTTTCTTTCCAGTGAGAGCTTTGTACGCTTCAAAAGGTTCCCATATCGGATATTTAATGACATGAACGGATTCTGTAAATGGATCGATGAGACTTTTGTCCTCGATTGGAGCTTCCGCATTTTCAGGCGTGTAGATGATGGGCTCCCATCCCAATTGAGCTAAATAACGACTAAAATGTAGCCAACGCTGAACACCACTGCCTCCGCTTGGCGGCCAGTAATACGTAATGATTAATACTTTTTTTGCGTTAGGCAATTTTTGCTTTTATTTCGTCAATAGCTGTTTGCAATCCTTCACTTCGTTTTCCTCCAGCCGTTGCGAAGAACGCTTGTCCTCCTCCTCCGCCTTGAATATGAGATGAAACCTCGCGAATCCACTGTGAAGCGTTCCATGTATTTAATTCAACGAGTTTTTCGTCAATCATCAAGCTTAATCCGCATTTGTCCGCTTCTTTATTCCCAATAATTGCGATGAAATTCTCGTTTTCTTGTTTTAATTGTAAAAGAATATCCTTCACAGAATTGGCATCCAATTCAACAATTTCACCTAAAAAGGAAATAGTACCTATCTTCACAATCTGTGATTTCAATTGAGATTTGAGTTGTCCCGCTTTTTCTCGAATGAGTTGTTCGATTTCTTTCTGTAATTGTTGGTTTTTAGAAAGTAAATCCTCCACCGATTTTACGATGTCTTTTGGATTTTTAAGGGCAGATTGAATTTGAGCTAAAGTAGCTGCTTTTTCTTTGTAATAATCTTCCGCTGCTTTTCCGGTAATCGCTTCGATGCGACGAACACCCGCAGCAACGGCAGATTCCGATACGATTTTGAATAAACCGATTTTCGCTGTGTCCGGAACGTGAATTCCTCCGCATAGTTCAACGGATTCTCCAAATTTAATCACTCGGACATGTTCTCCATATTTCTCTCCGAAAAGTGCCATCGCACCTAAAGCTTTTGCATCGTCAATAGCCATTGCTCGACGTTCGTCCAAGGAAATGTTCGCCGCAATCGCCTCACAAACCAATTGCTCGATTTGTTGCATTTCTTCGTCTGTCACTTTTGAAAAGTGAGAGAAATCGAAGCGCAAGTTCGATGCGTTCACTAAGGATCCTTTTTGCTCCACGTGCGTTCCAAGTACGGTGCGCAATGCGTGGTGAAGTAGGTGAGTGGCACTGTGGTTCTTTGCGGATTGCTCTTGACTATCAAGATCAATGATTGCAGTAAACGTTTGCGTTAAATCACTTGGTAATTGCTCACTCAAATGAATAATCAAGTTATTTTCTTTCTTCGTATCAAAAATGCGGATGTTTTCATCTGAACCTTTCAAGATTCCTTTGTCTCCCACTTGTCCACCACCTTCAGGGTAAAATGGTGTTTGATTCAATACAAGCTGAAAGAATTGTTTTCCTTTTTGACTCACCTTGCGGTATTTCGTCAACTGAACAGGTGCTTCTTTTACATCGTATCCGATGAAGGATGTTGGTACATCTGTTCCAATTTGAATCCAGTCGTCCGTTTCAATGACAGAAGCTGCTCTCGATCGGTCTTTTTGAATTTGAAGTTGTGCTTGGAACCCGTCTTCATCGATGCTGTATCCATTTTCGCGTGCGATCAATGACGTTAAATCCACAGGAAATCCATAAGTGTCGTAAAGCTCAAATACATTCTCACCTGAAATGATCGTTTCATTCGCTTTTTTACTTGAATGCATTAAGTCGTCCATGCGTTTGATTCCTTGTTCCAAGGTGCGGAAGAAGCTTTGTTCCTCCTCGCGAATGACTTTTTCAATGAGGTCTTTTTGTTTAATCAATTCCTCGTATGGATGTCCCATCAGTTGAACGAGAACTCCTGATAGTTTGCACAGGAATGGTTCTTTTAAACCGAGTGTTTGATATCCATAGCGAACTGCTCGACGCAAAATGCGACGGATCACATATCCAGCTCCTGTATTAGATGGCAATTGTCCATCGGAAATAGAAAAACTAATCGCGCGAATGTGATCAGCAATGACACGCAGTGCGATATCGGTTTCTTCGGATTTCCCGTAAGGAATCCTACTCTCCTTGGAGACAAATTGAATAAGCGTTTGGAATAAATCGGTATCGTAATTACTTTGTTTTCCTTGAAGTGCCATCGCTAAGCGCTCCAATCCCATTCCTGTGTCGACATGTGTCGAAGGAAGTGGTTCTAAACTGCCATCTGCTTTACGGTTAAACTGCATGAATACATTGTTCCATATTTCAATCACTTGTGGATGATCGTTGTTCACCAAGGTTAATCCATTTACAGCTTGACGATCTGAATCATTTCTGAGGTCAACATGAATCTCTGAACATGGTCCACAAGGCCCTGTGTCGCCCATTTCCCAGAAATTATCCTTTTTGGAAGCTAAAATGATGCGGTCCTCTGCAATGAATTTTTTCCAGATTGCAAAACTTTCGTCATCACGAGGAACGCCATCTTTGTCGTCACCTTCAAATACGGTTACGTATAAACGGTCAACAGGAATTTTATATACGGAAGTCAATAGCTCCCATGCCCAAGAAATCGCATCTTCTTTGAAATAATCACCAAAGGACCAGTTTCCGAGCATTTCGAACATCGTGTGGTGGTAGGTGTCTACACCGACTTCCTCGAGGTCGTTATGTTTACCAGAAACACGTAAGCACTTTTGAGAATTGGCCACACGTTTTTGCTTCGCCTGTTGATGTCCAAGGAAAAAATCTTTGAATTGATTCATTCCGGCATTCGTGAACATGAGCGTTGGGTCATTTTTCACCACCATTGGTGCGGAGGGAACAATTTGATGTCCTTTACTTTCGAAAAAGTCAAAAAATTGCTGGCGTATTTCAGAAACCGTCATTATATCGTTTTGTTTGCTTGCAAATTTAGGAAATTGAAAGAACTAAAGGCAATGAAATTGGCCATATCGCGTTCTAAAAGAGAAATATTTACGCCATTTAGTCCTCCATTTTATCTGAAACACCTGAAATCATGAATGAATTGAGTCAAATTGAGTCCAAACTAATTGTTGTTCGCAATCAAAAAGTGTTGTTGGACCGAGATGTTGCATCTTTATATGGAATTGAAACAAAGCGTGTGAACGAAGCATATTGAAATAATCCAGAGAAATTTCCGGAGGGATATGTTTTGTTTTTAGATGAAGAAGAATCAAAATCTTTAAGGTCGAAATTTTCGACCTTAAACAATTCAGCGAGAGGGAAGCACACGAAATACCAGGCAAAAGCCTTTACGGAGAAGGGATTGTATATGTTGGCAACGATTTTAAAAAGCGAAAGCGCAACCGAAACGACGATTGCGATTATTGAAACATATGCAAAATTGAAGGAATTCACTCGGCTTGTTCAGTCAAGTGTAAATGAGGAGGTTAGTGAATTGACAAACGAATTGCTAGAAAAGGGTTCTGGACTACTAAAGGAGTTGATTGTTCCGGACTTGAAAACGGATGAAACGGAAACCTCGTTTGAAATAAATTTTGCTGTCATGAAGCTGAAACATACGATTAAACGAAAGAAGTAATTTCCATTACTTTTGTATCTTAGAATTGAAGGACATGGAATTTATCGCTCAAGAATTAGATCAATATTGCTGCAATCATTCAGCAGAGGAAAATGACTTATTAAAACGCATTAATCGCGAGACGCACCTGGAAGTTTTGCAACCGCGCATGTTAAGTGGCCATTTTCAGGGACGCGTACTGAGCATGTTTTCAAAAATGATTCAACCCAAACGTATTTTGGAAATCGGAACGTATACGGGATATTCAGCGCTGTGTATGGCTGAAGGACTTTCCCCAGACGGGAAACTCGTAACGATTGATGTCAACGAAGAATTGGCGAATCGCGTACAAGGATATTTCGATGCTTCGGTATTCGCACAGCAAATACACTACATCATTTCGCCAGCGTTGGACGTTATTCCTACTTTAAATGAAACCTGGGACCTCGTGTTCATCGACGCAGATAAACAAAACTACATTGAATATTACGAACTCATTCTTCCATTGGTTCGTTCGGGTGGATATGTCATCTTGGACAATGTGCTTTGGTCTGGAAAGGTTGCTGAACCTGATAAAAATGATAAGGATACGGTTTTGTTGCGAAAATTAAATGACTTGATTCATGAAGATGAACGTGTGGAAGAAGTGTTACTTCCCATTCGTGATGGACTCATGATTGCACGTAAAAAATAGAATGAAAAAAATCGAAATACGTCAAACAGCAGATGGATCAAATACGCTCTATTTACCTGATTTAGACGAAACCTACCATTCCAGTAATGGCGCAGTTCAAGAGGCGAAACATGTATTTATTGAACATGGTTTGAAATATGTCTATGGCCAAGGTGGAAAAGAAATACGAATTTTCGAAATGGGCTTCGGTACTGGTTTAAACGCTTTATTGACCGCTCAAACGTCAAAGCGTTTGAATCTTCCCATAGCGTATATTGGAATTGAATTGCATCCAGTGCCAGACGAAATTTGGCAAAACATGGAGTATGTTCAAGTTACTTCAGAAAAAGAGGAATATTCAAAAATCATGTCGGCTCCGTGGGAGAAAAGCGTGGAAATACATCCATTTTTTCAATTGAAAAAAATCGAACAGGATATCCTTCGATTTCAACCATCAGAACAAGTCGATTTGATCTATTACGATGCTTTTGGTCCTCGTGCCCAATCTGAAATGTGGGACATCCCCGTTCTCTCGAAGATGTACGATTTGTTAAAACCAGGAGGAATCTTCATTACGTATTGCGCTCAGGGGCAAATGAAACGAAATTTAAAGTCCCTTGGATTTTCTTTAGAAGCCTTACCTGGACCTCCGGGGAAAAGAGAAATAACGCGCGCAAGAAAAAATTAATGTAAAATTTACATTAAATCAGTTTTGATTGAAAAAAAGCAATTAACTTTGCACAGAATTACATTTCATAGTTGTAGTTTTAGTTTTATAGTTTTAGCATGGTTTAGCAGGAAGAGGAACAATCAAGAGTTGTTCCTCTTTTTGTTTTAGTCCTTTTGGGATAAATTATTTTGTTTTTTCAATTTCTATTTTAATAAGTAATTCTGAGTTTATTCCTTACCTCTATTTTCACTATTCAAATTAGTACATTTCCATGAAGCAGGTATTTTTAAATGATAGCCAAATTTACTTCTAACCACTTCTTCAAATTGTGAATCTACTAATGTTTTACGACCAATCAAAGTAAAGATTGAAACCATCAATATAGACAATAACACGCTCATTTTTTTTGCTTACAATTTGTATTTTACTATTTTTTTATCTTAACTTTGAGTTCAAGAACATCACGAAGGATAGTATCTTTCGTCCGACGCCTACCTTCCAGGAGGCGTTTCATTTTTTAAATGAAAACGAATCGGTTTATCTTCCGAGAGCTTGTTTACTAAAGTTACATAAATCCAACAATGAAAACAATAGGAATTCTATTTATTTGAATAAGAGAATTGCATACTGATGAGCGCGCAATTCTTCGGCTAGTTGGGTTTAGCTAGATGCTGTTAATTAATCCTTTTGGATAAGCATCTTTAACTCCGCCAAGATAAGTGCAGTTGCTCCCCAAACGATTTTCTCATTCAAGACAAAACATGGAACTTCTTTCAAGTGAACTTGATCGTTGACTTGAACACTGGTTGTCGATACCGAAGTTTCATCCAATAAATCATGCATCTTGACTTCGTAATAGTGGGCAACTTCTCGATGGTTGATTTCTATGCTTGGGCGTTCATCGTGTAAAAAGACAAATGGACTGACTTCAAAACTAGAAACGGGGATCCAAACCATGGAAAGTTCAGTGATTCTCTCACCGTTGACAGAAGGAATGGCCAATTCCTCTTCGGATTCTCTCCGTGCAGTATGTTCCAAATGAAGATCGGTGGATTCTGGTTTTCCACCCGGAAAGGCCATTTGCGCGCTGTGCTTACCGTCGTAGGAAGAACGTTCGATTAACAAAAAGTGCCATTCCTCTTGATGTAAATACAGATGAATTCCTACGGCAGCTTTCTTTCGGATCGTTCCAGCTTGATGTTCAAAGTGCTTCCGATAAGGAGCGAATGCCTCGTGTGCGCTTGCACCAGGTAGGATTCCTTGGAGTCGTTCAATCAATTCGCTCTTTGTCATGTAGTGCAAAATTGCATTTTTTCAGTGAATGTTGTGAAAAAAGACCTTAAATTCATGAAAAAGTAATAAAAAGTTAATGGACCCCTAAAAAAATAGGGGGTGTTGTTAAAAAAAATAAAAAAAATTGAATTTGATGGCGTAAAAAGAAATAACTTTGTCAAAAAAAACCAAAAATGGCAACGAAAAGATTGAATGCGTATCAAGATGTGTTGAGCAGAGAGCCAAAACACATTGAATTTGATGGGAAACTGTCCGAATTGTTTGGTCAAAATGTATTTCACATCGATGTAATGCGTGAATACCTTCCTTCTGAAACATATAAGTCGATGTTGGAGTCCACACAAAATGGAACACGTTTAGACCGTAAAAATGCAGATCAAGTCGCTTCAGCAATGAAAGACTGGGCAATCTCCAAAGGAGCAACTCATTACACGCACTGGTTTCAACCATTAACTGGAACAACAGCAGAAAAACATGATGCATTCTTTAAACCAATTGGTCCAGGTAAAGCGATTGAGCGTTTTGATGGTGATTTATTAGTTCAACAAGAACCAGATGCATCTTCTTTTCCAAATGGTGGAATTCGCAATACCTTCGAAGCTCGTGGATACACCGCTTGGGATCCAAGTTCACCAGCATTCGTAATTGGAAAAACCTTGTGTATTCCTACAATTTTTATCTCATACACAGGAGAGTCGTTGGATTACAAAATGCCATTAATCAAAGCATTAACAGCAATTGATGCAGCTGCAGTGGAAGTATGTCAGTTCTTTGATAAAAATGTCAATAAAGTAAACGCGACACTAGGTTGGGAGCAAGAATACTTCTTAATTGATTCTGCTTTATTCAATGCGCGTCCGGATATTATGTTGACAGGTAGAGCGTTGTTTGGACATGCGCCAGCGAAAGGACAACAGTTAGAAGATCATTACTTTGGATCGATTCCAGAACGAGTGAACGCTTTTATGCGCGAGTTTGAAGTGGAGTCCTTGAAATTGGGAATTCCTGTAACAACACGTCACAACGAGGTGGCACCAAATCAATTCGAATGTGCGCCGATTTTTGAAGAGTGTAACTTAGCAAATGACCACAACTTATTGTTGATGGACATCATGGAGAAAACTGCGCGCAAACATAACTTCCGTGTGTTATTGCATGAGAAACCTTTTGCTGGAGTAAATGGATCCGGTAAACACAACAACTGGTCACTGAGCACGAATACAGGTGTGAACTTATTGGCTCCTGGAAAAAATCCAAAATCGAATTTGCAGTTCTTGACATTCTTCGTGAATACCATCATGGCGATTCATGAGAATGCTGGATTGTTACGTGCAGCAATCGCATCTGCAGGTAATGATCATCGCTTGGGAGCGAATGAGGCACCGCCAGCAATCATTTCTGTATTTATCGGAAGTCAACTTTCTCAATTATTGGATGATTTAGAGAAAAACATTAAAGCGGGTAAAATGACTCCGCAAGATAAAACGGAATTGAAAATGAACATTGGTAAAATTCCACAAATCTTGTTGGATAATACCGATCGTAATCGTACGTCACCATTTGCATTTACAGGGAATAAATTTGAATTCCGTGCTGTTGGATCTTCTGCTAACTGTGGATCGGCAATGATTGTGTTGAATACGATTATGGCGAAACAACTACGTGTTTTCAAAATTGCCATTGATGCTCGCATCGCGAAAGGTGAAGGAAAAGACGAAGCAATCTTGAAAGAATTGCAAGCGATGATTAAAAACTCGAAGAAAATTCGTTTCGAAGGAAACGGGTACGGAGACGAGTGGGTAGTCGAAGCGGAGAAACGAGGATTAGCAAATCTAAAAGATACACCTCGTGCATTGCAAATCTGGCACGATAAAAATGTTGCGAAGTTATTCGAAGAAATGGGCGTTCTTTCTCCTCGTGAGTTAGATGCGCGTCGCGAGATTGAATTCGAGAACTACGTATTGAAAATTCAAATCGAGTCTCGTTTGATGGGTGACTTAATCCAAAACAACTTCATTCCTGCAGCTGTTGAATATCAAAACAAATTGATTACAAATGTGCAAGGACTCATGAACATTTTGGGTGATAAAGCGGGTAAAGCTGCATCTAAAGCGCAAATTGAAATCATTGAGAAAATCAGCATGCACATGAATAAGATGAAAACCGCATCTGATGCCATGTTGGAGCAACGTAAAATCGCCAACAAATTGGAACATGCGGAGGACAAAGCACTTGCGTATTGCGATCATGTGAAATCTCATTTTGATGAAATTCGTTACCATGCGGATAAACTAGAATTATTGGTGGAGGATGAGCTGTGGCCATTGCCAAAATTCAGAGAAATGTTATTTACTCGATAAAATAGAAAAGCCCCTGACGATACTGTTAGGGGCTTTTTTTTGCTTAAAAAACGAACACCAAACTTAGGCAGCTGCCTCCATGGTTTTCGTCAATACACTTTTCTTAAGCGCATTGATTTTTCCAGTAACCATCTCCAAGTGGATGCGGTACTCTAAACAATGCTCAGGTGTTAAGTAACCCAAGTCTCGCGCAATCAAAGCGTGGTTTAATAACTCCATTCCTGCTGAATACGCAAGTTGGTAAAACACGACTTGTTCCTTTCGTGGAACAGGACCGCTCCCCAACGAGATGTTAGTCACGATGTCAATACTGGATTGCTTCATCCAGTTAGAGAGTCCGAAGCGCTCTGAGGTTGGGAATTTTTTTGTCGCTGTGTACGTGAGTAGGACCAATGCATGTGCATCCTTCCAAACATCCAGCTTTTCAAATGAAAAAAGGTACGTTTTCATAATTAAAGATTTAAAGTTTCAGTAATTACGACGAAAGCTCTTTTTTTATTTTTAAGAAAATAGACTTAAACGATTTTAATCGTTTTTAGGTGCGCTAGGACTATTCTTGTCCGTAAACGACCAGTGTTTTCAGTAATTCGTGAAGAACCGTTTTCTCCGGTTTAAACGTGATCTCCATTCCATTTTTAGAACTTTTCACCTCTTTTGTCCCGTCGAATAATTCTTTACTTGCTCGAAACGCAGGAATCATGTCCAAAACAAGTCCGGCCCAACCGGTGTTTTTGACGCTTGTTAGTCGTCCCAAATCTCCTTTGCAGAGGAATCCAGTTTGGCAACGGGTGAGGTTTGGATTTCCACTAGGACAGAATGCTGCTTTGTCGGAACAGATGTACAACGTTTTGGGACTTGTTCGTTTAAAGAAGATGTCTTGACTTCCCATTTTTACGCCTTGCTCTTTCCATTCTATAGTGTCGTAAAGGTTTTGAACCGTTTGGATGGCTGTCTCCATGGCAGCTGGATTGTTGTATTCCAGCAAGACCTCAAACGAAGGAGCAAAGGGAAATTGCTGGTCCTCGGTTAATTTCCCTCCGTCGTAGTTCAAGGAGATGCGATCCAAGGAAATCAATAAGCAACGCAGGGAAAATTCGGAAGGAATGGAAGAAAGTACTTTCGCAGGAAATTCATTGCTGTAATGAAAGAAACGCGGACTTAAAATCAATGTTTGGTTGGTTTTGACTTCTCCTGTAAGGTATCGAAGTTCGTTTTGAGTCCATTGTAGCGTTCCTTCGGATTGCTTTCCGTTTAGTCCTTGGTGAACGATCATCTGTCCTGGAAGAATGTGTCTTGATTTCCACTGTACATTTCTCAAAATCCACGAAGCTTGTTTGCTTGTGAGCGAAGTTGATGGAGCATAGAAAACATCTTCTCCGAGTTGAACGTAGTGTTCTCCGGTTCTTTTTTGTGCACTTCGCGGAATCGATCGGAAGTGAATCAGCGGGCCTTTAAATAATTCTGATTGAATCATCAAGATGCTCATTGCCTGCTGAAGATCCATTTGAATTCCGTCCAAGGTATTTTTTGTGGTTTTCGATGAGGTAAGTTGATGAAGGTCATTCAAGAATGCTTGATTTTTCACTTCAAACAATTCCGTCGCAATGAGTTCTTTTATGAAGCTTAAGGGCTGTGCACTCATTTCGAAACGAGCTGCCTGGAAAACAGGAATTCGTTGTTCCGCACTCGGTTTTTCCGAGATGGACAAGGTAAGTTGCACTGTTAGGATAAACAGAAATCCTAAGGCCAGGACAAACACTATTTCTTTAATGCGCTTCATTTCTGCTGTAAAGATAAATGAAAGATGATTTGATTATCTTTGAACATGCGAATAATAGTACGATTTATTTTTTGGGTGACTGGATGGAAGCTTGACCAACGTGTTCCTAGCGACATTAAGAAATGTGTCATTGCCGTCGGACCACACACCTCAAATTGGGACTTTGTCCTCGGAAGAATGGCCTTTATGCTCTATGGAGTTCAAGGTCGTTACCTCGTGAAAAAAGAACTATTTTTCCCACCATTGGGTTGGTTTCTCAAAGCAATTGGGTGCATTCCAGTAGATCGAAAAAAGAGAAACAATTTAACGGACACTGCCTTAAAGTATTTTGAGGAAAACGAAACCATGTTCATTGTTTTTTCCCCCGAAGGAACCCGAAGTTACAATCCAAACTGGAAAAAAGGATTTTACCATGTTGCACAAAAAGCAGGAGTCCCGATTTACATTTGCTACATCGATTTCAAAACAAAAACAGGTGGATTCGACCAGTTGTTCTATCCAACCGGTGATGTCGATGCGGATATTAAGTACATTAAAAGTGTGTTGAGTAAATACCAAGGAAAATATCCCGAAAAAGGGATATTTTAATGTGCTAATGTGCTAATGTGCCAGTGTGCCAATGATTGTGTGCTTCGCTAGATGTTTATCGTTGAGATGACATTTAAAGTGGTAAGATTTCAAAAAAAACGATACACAGTACACTATAAACGAATAATTAGCAAATTAGCACATTGGCAAATTAGCACATTGGCAAATTAGCACATTGTCTAATTAGCACATTAGCACATTAGTTTTGTGCGCTTCGCGCGAGGTTTGTCGTGGAGAACCGAAATTTAACAATGAATTAGAAACTATTTACGATGCACTAAACACGAATAATTAGCAAATTAGCATCCCGAAGGGTCGGGACAGGCATTAGCACATTAGCAAATTAGCATCCCGAAGGGTCGGGACAGGCATTAGCACATTAGCACATTGGCAAATTAGCACATTAGCACATTGTCTAATTAGCACATTATCATTCCTCTTCCTTCGTCTTACCTTTAAACGTACCTGTTTTAAAATCATAACCATACGGACAATGTTTACAACCACTTTTGCAACAATGCCCACGTTTCAGGTGGTACTTTTCAGTAAAAACAATATATCCTTCCGGGGAAACATAGTAATCCTCTTCATCTAAATGAGACCGTTTTGAAAAACCAGAAAAATCCAAACTCATTTGTTCCTAAATTAGATAGTTGGTTCACGGAATTGACGCAAAAAAGCCTTGTCCAATCAGTAAACTTAACTTGTAACACAGGACAGCTAAAATTGTTCGTGAAAAGAGATGATTTAATTCATCCCATCATTTCTGGAAATAAAATCCGCAAGTTAAAGTTCAATTTGAAGGAAGCTTTACGCAATGAGTGCAAGGCAATCATCACCTTTGGCGGAGCGTATTCCAATCACTTACTGGCGACAGCTGCGGCGGGCAAGGAACTTGGAATTCCCGTGATTGGAAAGGTGAGGGGTGAGGAGTTAACAATTGATTCGAACTCCTTTTTACAGCAGTGTCATGAAATGGGCATGAAATTGGAATTTTTAACGCGCTCTGAATTCTCCGAGCAAAAACACCAAAGCGGACTTGTTGAACACGATGGATCTAGTTATTGGTTCATTCCAGAAGGTGGTGCGAATGCCGAAGGAATTGAAGGGTGCACCGAAATCGTCACAGAACTAGATCAGGACTACGATTTCTACGTTGTCGCGCAAGGAACGACGACTACCAGTTTAGGTTTACTAAAGTCCATTCCTGAAAACGCGAAGTTGATTGTCGTCCCAGTACTCAAAGGCTTCGATGTCTGGAAGGAAATGCGTCACTTGCTTCAGGACGATGCCCTATTTGCTTCACTAAGTGCAAAACTCATCATTTGGGATGAATACCACCACGGAGGCTATGCGAAAACGAGTCCGGAACTGTTGTCCTTTATCGATGCGTTCCACCTACAAAACAACTTCCAAATTGAACCGGTTTACACGGGAAAGGTATTTTATGCTTTGAACGATGTGCTAAAGAAGGACAAGGAATTGTTTGATGGAAAGAACATGTTGGTGGTGCATACGGGAGGGGTTTAGGCATAGTGAGAGCCGAGAGCGGAGAGAGATTTCGCGGCGGATTGATTACGGCTTTATTTCCTGTATTTTGCCATTCTTACTTATGACAACACTTTGTCCAAGTGCTCTTTTCGATGCGACTAATTTTTGTGAAGATAACTGAATAGCTTTCTTGATTTTCTGATTTAACAGTTCTTTTTCTTTATCGTTCATCGGCTATTAATTTTAGTTTGTTGTACTTTTCCAATTGGTAAACATTGAATTCCCCACTAAGCTTCTTTTCCGCTATTAAATCGGATTCTAGAGCGGAATTATCAAAGATTAACAAAGAATCTACTCTATCTGCATACAAATTAAAAAGGTTTTTAATTCCTAATTCATATCGTCTTATGATTACTTCATTATCAATATGATGCCCTCCTTCAGAAACTCTTTTTTTGACGCGATCTTTTGCTAGTTCAACAGATTCCAACCAAAAGAAAATCAAAGTTACAAAATAACCAGTTGATTTTGCTCGATCTATTGTTTTTATAAAAGACCTTGTTGACAATGTTGTTTCGAATGAAAAATCTTGATTTGATTGTATTAACTCATCTATTCGAGTTAGCATAAGTCTACCCGCTTCAATGGAAACTTTTTCGGGTTGAAATGGAGACAGTCCTCGAGCAATTTCATCTGCGTTCACAAACTCCTTGCAATTTAGTAATTCAGGAAGAATATTAAACGAAGCAGTCGTTTTTCCTGCCCCGTTACACCCACCTATGATATACAATTTTTTTTCATCCACATTCAAAGTTAACAATCTTTAGTTTCATCTCAAAAACGTCACTGATTTAGAAAATAAAAATTACAGGATAATAACTCAACCATCATCCCAAGGAATCAATTCAGCGAAGCATAACAATCAATTCAGTATCCTACCTCAAATGATTCGATGTTTCAGACCTTTCTCCTGCCGATCCGCCCCTTCGCCCCTTCGCCGCGGTGAAGGAAGAAACAGAGCGGAGAGCGGGAATCGTAAAACGGACCTCATCCCGAATTCTCGGTCATCGGTCATCGGAAAACATTCCAATATTTTCAGTTCCACTACGTTCGCATAAATTGAACTTGAAGAAAACAAAAGACACCTTTGTAAACAATAATTGAGTTTATAAAATTCCAATATGCATTCATTCAGTAATTCTAATAAATCCGTAATAAATTACTTAAAGATCTCGCAGCTATCTACTTGAGTGTGAAAAAAAAATATCAGAAAATTTGTTTTTTATTTTCTGTGTGTTATTTTTACACTAACTAAACCTACATGACTATGAAATCGAACGCGTTACATCTGCGACAGGCAATACTTTGTTTTGTTTTTTTATTTGGAATGATTGGTGGTGATTGGGGGCAGACGACAGTGACTTATGTAATGCAGGATGCTAATTTCCCTACACAATTCAACAGTGGTGGGGATTTTTTCAATGAAGGTACTACAGAATTGGGAATGTGGGCAAATAATGGTGCTAAACAAACGGTAGCTTGGCGTAATTTTCAAACGACAGGTGATAATAATGGGTCAAGCCGATCATTGCAAGTTGGTGATGTTTTTATAATAACCGTTTCTGCAAGCCGAGCATTTGGTCAAATTGGATTCTCATTGAACGCTGGAGGAATATCAGGAACCAACTATACAAATAGTACAAGTGGTTCGAGACTTTATTTCAATACTGATAATTATGGAGCTTGGTATGTAAACAGATCAGGAGGGAATTCATCTTTAAGTTACACCCCCATTCTAAACACTTTTAAAAATTATATATTCACGATTAAAATTACATCAGCTACAACAGCAAACGTTTACTTAACAGTAGATGGCACCGATTATCGAGCTTTTAATCTTACAATGAATGGAAGTGGAAATATTGATGCTTTTAGTGTTTACGGTTCAGATTTGTGGGATGGGGATTCTAATGAAAATGCATATTGGAAACAAACAGCTTCGGTTACAAATTCCGGTACTGTTGAATTAGGATATTATCTTACGTCTGGAACGTTTACCCCGGGTTTAATTTCAAATGGCTTGGCTGCAAATAGTACCTCAACTAGTTCAACAAATGCTATTAATATTGGAGGAGATGCAGGATCCAGTGTAGTATTAAGTCAAGCTAACACATATACAGGCCTAACCACAATTAATGCAAATGCAACGTTGAAATTAGGAGCAAGTTCTACCACAAGTGCAAGTGGTCCTGTTGGAACAACTGGCGCAGGTACAACGATAACTTCCGGAGGCGTTTTGGATATGAATGGTTTTTCGCTGACATCAACGGCTCCGGAGGCGTTATCAATTAGTGGTACCGGTATTTCATCCGGCGGTGCCTTGATTAATACAAGCGGTACTGGAACAACCTGGGCTGGTACGGTGGCATTAGGGTCAAATTCTAGTGTTGGAGGCGTAGGAGATATCACCTTGTCGGGTGCCATATCAGGATCATCTACTTCCTTTACTAAAATTGGGGCGGGTACACTTACTTTGAGTGGGACTAATACTAGTTATACTGGCAGCTGGTTGGTCAATGCGGGAACATTAAGTATATCGAGCTTTGGTAATCATTTGAATTCTCAACCAATTACGCTTGGTTCTTCAAGTACATCGGGTAAATTATTTTATCAATCAACCGGCTTTGGAGGAACAACGTCTACTGTTTTAACTGTAGCCGCAGGAGGAGGAAGTATCGAACAAAATAGTACAAGTGATCTTACATTTTCTCAAAATGCAACTTTAAATGGAACATTGACTACTAATTGTAGTGCATTAGCTGGTAATCTTACTTTTTCTGGAGTTTTATCAGGAAATGGCGGATTAACAGTTAGCAGTACTAATACGGGTGAAACAATATTGTCAGGCGCCAATACTTATATTGGAAATACTACATTAACAGCTGGGACACTTCGTATTACTGCTTCAGAACGTATTTCCAATTCTTCGAATATGGTTATGAGCGGTGGTACTTTCAGAACAGGACCAGCTGGAAGTCCGGGCTTTTCTGAAACGATGGGTACACTTACAATTTCAGGAAACTGCGATATCCGTTTTGGAACAGGCTCTCACACTTTAACTATTGGGGTTTCATGGACACCGGGTTATACACTTACTATTTATAATTGGACTGGAAGTGTCAGTGGCGGAACAGCAGGTAAATTGTTTGTAGGTTCAAGCAGTTCAGGCTTAACTCAATCACAACTAGATGCCATTAATTTTGACGGGGCTTCAAATACTGGTGCTCAAATTTTGTCAACTGGCGAAATTGTTCCGAATTATTCTGCAACTATTACGTCAACAACATCCGGCAACTGGAACAGTACCAGTACTTGGGTAGGCGGAGTTGTTCCAACAAGTGTAGATAATGTAGTCATTGCTTCAACACATACCGTCACTGTAACAGCAGATGCACAGAGCAAATCAGTCTCTTTTTCAGGTACTGGTGGTACTCTTTCGGTTAATTCCGGAATTACTTTAACCTTGTCCGGTTCTGTGGGTGTTGCTCAATCGGCTTCGCAAAATAATCAAGGGACACTCGCCGGATCCGGTTCAATTTCCTGTGCTACGATTGATGTAGGAACAGGAACGCCCGGTATGACGGCGAATCGTACGTCTGCACTTTATTCAACAATCAGCAATCTAACTTCGTCAGGAGCCATAACCTTAACTTGTCGACATAGTTCCTTTAAAAACGACCCCTATTTTTACCTTCAAACTGGTACTTTGTCTGCTACTTCAATCGTTACCGTTATACCTGGTAGTGTTAGTGGTGCGGCCGTTTTTTCTAATGCATCCGGTGCAGAATCAGGCACGTTGAAATTGAGTGCATCATCTCCCTTTACAATTGACATTGATGGTACCAGTACGGTTACATTAAATGGAACAAGCGCTACTGTAGAATACAACGGAACTGCTCAAACAGTCCGAAATACATCTTATACTAACTTAACTTTATCAGGTAGTGGCAACAAAACATTAGGATCATCGCCAAGCATAAGTGGTAAATTGTCTATACAGGGAACTGCCGTAGCAATAACTACTGCTCCTTCCTTTGGCGCAAGTTCTACACTTGAATATAAAAACGCGGGTAACAGAACAACAACGGCTATTGAGTGGCCATCTTCAAGCGGACCTGCAAATTTAATCATTGACAATAGTGGTAGCACAGTAACCATGCTTGGATCTGCAAACAGAACATTAACAGGAAATCTTACATTTACTGCTGGTACTTTTGCCGATGCAGGAAATATACTGACTGTTCAAGGTAATATTGCAGGTGCTGGTTCACATACTGGTGCAGGAAGTATTGCCATGACAGGTGCAAATAAAACCATTTCTGGTGCAACTTTAAGTAATCTTACTCTTAATAATGCAAGCGGATTTAGTTTGAGTGGTTCACCCACTATAAACGGTGCATTAACCTTTACATTAGGCAAATTAAGTCTTGGAGCCAATACGTTGAACTTAGCAGGTACCGTAGCGTCTATGACTACCACAAATAGTATTACAGGTTCCACATCTTCAAATGTTTCTATCACGGGTACAGGTACACTCGGTACATTACTATTTGATCAAACCACCGCAGGAACTACTAATGCTCTTAATAACTTAACGATCAACAGATCTTCTACAGGTGTTGTTAATCTCGGTAGTGCTTTAAATCTTGTTGGTAATCTGACTGTGACAAATGGTTCGTTCAGAAGTTTTGGTGGGAATACGCTGACTATGGCAGGTACTACGCAGACATTGACCATTAGTAATGCCTCTGGAGGATCAGTTTTAGGTACAGATAATTCTGCAGGAAATGATTTAACCTTGGCAATTGCAAATGGGTCTACAACAACCCTAGCAGGTGACGCTACATCTACTAATGATGATGATAAGAAGTTTTTTAACGTAACTGTCAATACGGGAGGAACTTTAGTGCTAAGCAGAGGTATACTATGTAAATGGGGTACCTTTGCTGTCAACGGTACATTACAAATCAATTCGAATGGTTATATGCAATCTACACCAACTGGTGGAGGTTCAGCTATCGCTCCAACCTATGGTTCTTCCTCTTTATTAAAATATAACTCTGCAAATTCTTACGGTAGAGGATTAGAATGGAGCAGCACCTCTGGAGCTGGTTATCCGCACCATGTGCAAATTTCAAATAACACCACCTTGAATTTCGCAAATGGTTCAAATACTCCTCGTTCTATCGCCGGTAACTTAACGATTGATCAAGCTTCAACACTAACCATGGAATCTTTAACCACGAATTCAAGTACGATTGGATTAACCGTTGGAGGAAATATCAACAATAGTGGTACAATTAGCATGAGTGCGACCACTGAGAGAATCAAATGCACCGATTTCACAAACATTGGAGGTTCGACAACGAATTTGTCAACAGAAATTGGTGGAGATTTGGAGGTGACAGGTAATTTAGTTGAAGATGGAAACCTGAACTCAAATTCACGGGCAGTGTTTTTTACAGGAACAGGAACCCAAGATGTCCAAGGGTCAGGAACTTTTTCAATTGATTATATCGTACTAAATAAAGTTTCAGGAACGGTTAAAATGCTGTGTAATTTGATTTGTGAAGGTCTTAATGGAGGAAATGCAATGACATTAACTAACGCAACGGACATAATTGATTTAAATGGATATGCCTTAACAATAGGAAAGGCAGCCGTAAATTCAGGAATCACCGGTTTAGGATATGTCAAAACTTCTTCAAGTTCTTCACTAACAATACGCGGAACAGGAAATTTTGGAACACTAAACTTTGACCCAAGTTCCAATGCGATTGGAAGTTTTACACTGAACCGTACGGAAACTAACGCTGGTGCAACAATTGGTGGTCACTTAACTGCAACAAATCTTACCATCACATCAGGAAATCTTACAATCACCTCTGGTAAACAACTCACCGTAAACGATGTCCTGACGAATAATGGAGTTCTCACGCTAAATTCTGGCGCAACTTTGGTGCAAGGGTCAAGCAGTACACCTGCTGGCTCGGGAACATACAACGTCAAACAAACCATCAACGGTGCAGGAACAAGTACGCCAACCGGACGCTTTTGGTACGTAGGAAGTCCAGTTTCTGGTGCGACTTCAGCTGTGT
>ENA-OUVC01000042-OUVC01000042.1-marine-metagenome-genome-assembly--contig:-NODE-42-length-94542-cov-5.070301_pt1 | contig 94542 bp, 95 predicted proteins | sample MGYA00248622_ERZ508571 | MGnify/ENA primary metagenome ERZ508571 (study PRJEB26236, sample SAMN06267175) | marine metagenome | isolation source: Columbia River Estuary | place: USA:Columbia River Estuary... | reverse complement strand
ACCTGGGCGCTTTACGACGATCAAGCTGTTCTAAGCTTATACCAAACCTACCTAAACAAGCGAGACATGTCCATTCTTGGCTGTGCAGCGGTTTATTTTATCCAAATTGCTGAAGCCGGAGTCGAAGCGCATTTTCTACACTTTGATGTGACGGATAAACTTTCTCTGCAAGCCACACCCATCATGTTTGGACCAAGTTCCGCAGGAATTCACATAAAGTTGCAGTTTCGTTAAAGTGAAAAACGTATTTTTGTTACCATGAAGATTGGATTAATTGGGTACGGGAAAATGGGGAAAGCGATTGAAGCGATTGCATTGGAGCGTGGACATGAAATCACCGCACGAGTGAATCGTGAACATCCAATCCAAGAAGTCAACTGGGAAGATATCGATGTAGCGATTGAATTCACACAACCTGACCTTGCTGTTCAGCACATGGAGATCTGCATGAAAAACCATACTCCTATTGTGGTTGGAACAACCGCTTGGCAAAAAGACTTACCGAAAGTCAATCAATTGGTTTCCGATTTGGGAGGTTCCTTGTTGCACGCGAGTAATTTCAGTGTCGGCGTCAATATTTTCTTTGAAATCAACCGTAAATTGGCTGAAATCATGAACAAGCACAAGGAATACACGGTGAGTATGGAAGAAATTCACCATTTACAAAAACTAGATGCGCCTAGTGGTACCGCAGTCAGTTTAGCCAATGACATCATCGAAGTTCACGACCAATATGAAGAATGGCATTTAGCTTCTGAAAACGAGGCGAATCAAAGCATCGCGATCAATGCACTTCGCGAACCAAATGTTCCTGGGACACACGAAGTGAGCTACAACTCTGAAATTGACAGCATTCGCATCGAGCATATTGCACATAACCGCAGTGGCTTTGCGCTAGGAGCTGTGTTAGCCGCAGAATTTTTATATGGGAAAGAAGGAATCTTTACCATGAAAGACGTTTTAAACTAAAGATATTATGAGTTTTTTATATTTCTATTTATTGATTATTGTTCACCCGTATTTAGCAATGTGGTGGAAGAGTTTTCCGAAAGCAGGACACCAAGCTTGGGAAGCGTTAGTTCCGGGATATAATTATTACGTGGTGTTTAACATGACTTCCAAGAAACCTTGGTGGTCACTTTTATTGGTTTTCCCAGGTGTGCATTTGGCCATGTGGATGGTCGCAAATGTGAGTTACATTCGTCGCTTCGGTTATTTCTCCTTCGCTGATACGCTACAAGGAATTTTCTTCCCGTATTTGATTATGGCGAAGATTGCGAACACCGAAACAACCTTTGGAAATGAAACAAACTGGTCAAACTCCCGAGAAGTAGAAATCCGTAAATGGGGAGATCACATCGTTTTATTCATGTGCTTACCTGTTGTTGGACACGTATTTGCCTTAGCATTCGACATGGTTAGCCGTGATAAACCGGGAGAAAAAACACGCGTAAAAGAATGGGGTGATTCCTTTTTATGGGCTTTGGTGGCTGCGAGTGTTATCCGTACCTATGTTTTTGAACCGTTTCAAATTCCAACGGGATCCATGGAGAAAACCATGCTTGTTGGTGACTTTTTATTCGTGAACAAATTGGCGTATGGACCGAAAGTACCCGTTACTCCCCTATCCTACCCACTTGTACACAACATTGTACCATTCGTGAACATCAAATCTTACACGACCTTAGAAAAGGGAACGTACACGCGTTTACCTGGTTACCGTAAAATCAATCGAAACGATGTTGTTGTCTTCAATTATCCTTCAGGTGACACAGCGATTGTCGATCCGCGAACGCCAAACGGACTCATGGGACATGATTACCACGGAATTGTCAATGAAGAAGCACGTTATTTGTTCGAATCCTCCGAAGAAATTCAGTCAAAAGTGATTCAAATGAGAAACATGATGCAACAGCGCAATGTTTCCGAAGAGCAAATTGATAGCACCATTGGATCACAGATGTATAGCTTATTCATTGAAACGCATGAGCAATGGAAAAAGAAAGCGCGCGCTAAATTGGCAGCTGGGGAATTTCCTGGTGGACCGGAAGACCATGTTGGACTTCCTGCATCGCACGGTGGAGTAACGTTCCGACCCGTCGATAAACGTGAGAACTACATCAAACGATGTGTTGGTATTCCCGGAGATCTTTTACGCGTAGAGAATTCTGTGTTATATGTGAATGGAAAACCATCCAAAATCACGGAAGGACAATGTTTGAAATACACGATTGAAAAATCGAAAGTTCAATTTCCATCTGTCCGTGAAATGTCCACTCGATATGGTTTAGAAAATGCTCCTGACGGAACACGTACGGATTTCGAATCCCGTGAAGCGGATGTGTATACTTTAACACTGACCAAAAGTGAAAAAGCTCGCATTGAAAAGGACTTCCATATTAAGCTTTCCCCTTTCTTGATGCCTGCTTACCGACATAAAAAAGAATATACGCCTACTTCTATGGAACGCATTGCGAATCTGAGCTACTTCCCGAAAGATTTCAACGTGAATAACACGCCAACAGACTTTCAAGAATTCAGAGTTCCAAGAAAAGGACAGACCATTCAATTGACTGCGACAAATATTCCTTGGTACCGACGCATCATTACGGCGTATGAAGGACATCAGTTGAAAGAAACAAAAGCTGGAATTTATATTGACGGCAAAAAAACTAATCGTTACACCTTCAAAATGAATTACTATTGGTTGATGGGTGATAACCGCTACAATTCCGCAGATTCACGTGTTTGGGGCTTTGTCCCAGAAGATCACATTGTTGGAAGGGCTTCACTTGTTTGGTTCTCCAAAAGTGCGTACATGGGAATCCGTTGGAACCGCATCTTGAAGATGATTGATTAATGACTGTTTTCCCAACAGCATACTTTCCTTCCATTGATTATCTGCACGCTTTTGTCCAGGCAAAAGATGGCTTTATCGAATTGCATGAACATTTTCAAAAGCAAACGATTCGCACGCGTTGTGAAATCCTAACTGCGAATGGAATTCTTCGATTGAGCATTCCAACCTTGCACGAAAGTGGACGCAAAATCCCAATAAACGAACTGAAAATCGATCATTCCGGAACATGGAAAAACGATCACTGGCGAGCGATAACGAGTGCGTATGCACTAGCACCGTATTTCGAAGATTACGCGCAGGAGCTAGAAGAAATTATCTTCGCGAGCGATGTCCTTTTATGGGAGAAGAATGAGCGTTGCTTGCGCTTGATGGAAACCGTTCTCGATCAAGGTTTGTCCATTCAGTATACTGATTCATTTCAAGGCATCAGCGGGGACCATTCGAAAAATGCGTTCTTACAACATGCCGATTGGAAAAAAGCTTCCTATCAACAAGTCTTTTCTTACGAAAAGGAATTTTCAGCTAATTTGTCGATGATTGACCTACTCTTCAATGAAGGTCCGTTTTGCCGCAAGTGGATTTTAGCGTCCGAAGATTAATCCGTGACCAGCTTTCGACTGAAACAGTTTGTTCCATTTCACTTGAATCACTGTTGGATTCATTAAGTTTCCATCTGTAATCACCAAATCTCCGCTCTTTTTGAAGGTCATCGCCGATGGATCTGAAAACGTTGTTTTATCCAAGGAAGTAAAGTTCACAATCTCACCGAATTGATTAAACACCACAAGCGAATGATCCGCGCGAGAAAGCACATAGATTTCGTTTGTTTTTGGATGGACTGCAATAGCAGAAGGCGTAAAGTTCATCGTTTCCAAGGTGTCATCAACAATACTCAAATCGGAATGAGGAGCGATTAAATTGTTTTGAATCGCAAATGCTTCGATATCCTCTCCCGAAATAGAAAAAAGCGGTTGTGCATTTAATTTTCGTTGGTTTAGATTGTATGCATAAACCGAACTACTGCTATATCCTTCTGTTCGCTCTTCATTCGAAGTCATCAAAAAGAGGCGATGTGATTCCTGATGAAAACAAACACTGACTGCCTCAAACTGCTCATTTTCCAAATTGAGCGTCGTCAAGGAAGCGGCATCATACGGAGCGCTCAAAAAATGAATGTGTTTCGCGTCATCCACTAATAGCAGGGTTGAATCAACCGTTGAAATGTTACGGATTTTTGAACCTAGGTCCCAAGGCAAGAACGGAGACACACTATTTGCATCCATGTCATAAACGAACAAGGAACCGCTTTCCTGATCCAATCCAATTAAATGTGTGGAATCTAACAAGGTCACATCAGAGAAAGGCTGCACACCCATTGGAAGTGTCCGAACGGAATTCGGATGTTGTAAATCGAAATAGCCATCTTCCTTTTGAAAGTTCGTTGCTTTTTTGACGTAGTAATTTTCTACGCCTGCTTTTTGCAAGGAACGAGCAGCAATGAAGGACATTGTCGCCAATACAAAAGAAAAGAAGTACTGTTTTTTGTTCATGATTTCAACAAATTTAGCGGAAAATTCGCGTATTTTTATCAATCAATAAAAATTTGTTCATGACTTATTGTGAATATTGCCGAAAACTACCACTGGACAACATTCATCGAATCTATCACGATACAAAATACGGGGTGAAAATCAGCGATGATAATGAACTTTTCGGACGCTTAATTTTAGAAATAAATCAAGCTGGATTAAGTTGGGACATCATTCTCAAACGTGAGGAGCACTTTCGGCGAGCATTCGACAATTTCAACATAGACCGAATCGCACAGTATACACCGTCGGTCATTGATCAACTCATGACAAACGAAGGAATTATTCGTCATAGAAAAAAAATAGAAGCAGTTGTATACAATGCAAATCAAGTTATTGCGTTAAGAACAGAGCATGGATCCTTTTTCGCATGGCTTGAATCCATTGAAACAAAAAATACCGAAGATTGGGTGAAACTCTTCAAAAAGAACTTTAAATTTGTTGGAACGGAAATTGTGAAAGAGTTTTTATTCAGTTTAGGAATAATCGAAGGAGCACATGAAAAGGGCTGTCCGATTTTAACGCACAAAAAATTAACCATATGAAATCATTTTTAGTTGCCAGTTTACTTTTGTTAGTCCCACAACTTGCCAGTACTCAAATAAGCTTTGATGCGGGAACAGGTGTTTTAAAAGGATTTGGAGCCCCAAAATCGTTTGGTAATTTACACCTAGGAATAGAGGTCCCAAGATCTACGGATCAATCCATTTACGGAAGATTTAGTTATTTTTTCCCCGTAACAGAAGCCACTACTCTATCTACCTACGTTACTGGAAACAACACAAACATTACCCCATACAACTTAACGGTTAACTACAACAGATCAACGAATTACACCATATTTGAAGGAGGGACGCGCAGATACATTGGAAACGATTTTGATTATGGGTTTTCAGGTTATACAGGTACCAACATTATGGTTATTTTGAATAAGGTAAAAAATAACTATTCCAAGACCGATGCGTCTGGACAAATCCCTTGGGAAAATAATTATTCCTTAAGTCCAGGAGAAGAACGCGAAGGAACTGTTTTAAGCATTGCTGTGGGACTTCAAGCAGGAATTAAATATACCTTTCCTGCTATCGGAACAGTGTATGCAGACTTAAGTGGTCAATATTTGCTATTCGGACAAGCGAGCAATCAGACGGCATTCAGCAGCGGCTTATTATCCAACATTTTTGTGATTTTCAACGTTGGATTTAGAAAGGACTTATATTAAACCAAGTTTCTGAATTTCTTTGACCAAGATCTCTGTTGATTGATTTCCATTAATGACGAAATCTGCCATCTCGTAAATTTCTGCTCGTTCGAGCAATAATCTAGTTAACTCGTTGATCGGTTCACTTGTTTGCAACAAGGGGCGATTCGCAACACTTTGAATTCGCTTATTTAATTCTTCAGGTGTCATTTTCAAATAAACCACGGTTCCAAGTTGCTTCATTTTCACCATTAAGTCATTAAAACAAGGGAATCCTCCACCCGTTGCAATCCATTGAGCGTTCGGTGTTAATGAGTGAAAGCACTCTTCCTCCAATTTACGAAAAGCCACTTCACCTTTGGTGCTAAAAATTTCTGGAATCGATTGTCCGGTCTGAACCTTTATGTAGGCATCTGTATCTAAGAATGGAAGTCCAGATTGCTTGGCTAAGGTCTTTCCCAGACTTGTTTTCCCCGCACCCATCATCCCCACTAAAAAAATCACACCCTTCAAAATCCTATTTTTACTTGAAAATCAACGCCTTGGTTTTTTTTCACTATTTAAAATCAAATTTACTGCAATAATATTGTGATAACAAAAGAATAATCATATCTTTGCACCCGAATTAATTGATTCCGTAGCTCAGCTGGTAGAGCAATACACTTTTAATGTATGGGCCCTGGGTTCGAATCCCAGCGGGATCACAAACAAAAGTCCACTTCGTCAGAAGTGGGCTTTTTTTGTTTTAAACGCGTTTGAAATTTATTTCAAAAAGCGGAGAAAACAAAAAAAGCCCAAACTTTGCGCAGCAAAGTGGACTTTTGTTTGAGATGAGCCCCATTCAAGGAAAACGAGCTTGCTCGTAATCCCAGCGCATCACACATGATTTTTCATTTACAAAGAAGGCAGCATTAGAACTGCATCGGAACGGTATACGTTTGAAATCCATCTCAAAAACCGAGAAAACAAAAAAAGTCCAGACTTTGCAACGCAAAGTGGACGTTTGTTTGGGATGAGCCCCATTCAGTGAAAACGAGCTTGCTCGTAATCCCAGCAATTCAAGTCTACGATTGTTTGCTTCGGCAGGATGGCAAATCCTGAAATGCGTTATTGCAAATCATACGAGGCGTATCTGCGAATAGAATGTAAAAAAGGTCCATCTCGCAAGAAATGGACCAATCAAAAATAATATTATTGTATCTCTAACTTAACCATTTAAACTGATTTAAGGGCATATAGAATACTTTTAACAACTTACTACATCTTCACCACAATAAACTCCGCACGACGGTTTTGCTGGTGTTCTTTCGCTGTACAGGTGGAAATTACCTCATCCTTGCATTCGCACAGATTCAGGGGATTCGATTCGCCATAACCTTTGCCAGAAATACGCATTGGTTTACTTATCCGTTTGTTGGATGTAATCCACGGATTCTAATGCACAAGGCACTATTTTACCTGAAATACCAAGACTTGATAAGGCTCAAGTACCATTTCTTGCTCAAATTTTGATTGTTTATCCCGAAGATTCTTCGCTTTTTTGATTTCATCCGTGATGCGAACGACTTGTTTTTCGTTGGACAGATTTGCCATCACAAGTACTTTTTCTTTGGGATGTGTCCTGTAAAAACTCATTACTTTCTCGTTATTGTTCTCTGCATTTTGATAAGACCCTACGGACAATGCAACATGCTTATTGCGTAGGCCAATGGTTTGTTTGTAGAATCGAAATAAGGAATTGGGGTCATTTTGTTGTTCCTCCAAGGAAATTCCATCGTTCGCTTTTTGATTGGCGTTGGTCCACCAAGCACCTGAGTTTTTGTACCAATGTGACATTCCTTTCCCCTCTCCTACTTGATACCAGTCAAATGCTTCTCTGCGTCCAATGTCGTTTCCATCCGTGTTTCCAAACGAATACACTTTTCCTTTCATCCCAATTTCTTGTCCGTAATAAATGGATGGAACGCCTCCCATAAAAAACATTAAGGTAGCCGCCAATTTTTGTCGCTGGACATTGGACTCCATAGAAGCAAAACGATCCATATCGTGATTTTCAATGAACACAATTTGTTCTTTCCCTTTCGGCGTTTTTCCGAGAATGATGTCCGCATTTTTGATGATTTCCGTTTTATTGAAGGATAAAATCGCTTGCTGTAAGCCAAATCCAAACATGCGATCGATGTCCGCTTTTTCAAAATACTCGAAACCGTAATCGCTCCAATTGGCTTGCTCCGCAACGATTTTCACCGCTGGATTCACTTGTCTCAGGAACGTAATCAATGGCTTCCAAAATTCAGCGAACAGATTGGTCAATGTCGGTTTTCCGTCCAAGTGATCCATGGCGTGATCGAGTCTAAATCCATCCGCACCATCGTCAAATTTTCCATCCTTGTTTGGATCCATGAAGTAAGAGAACAGGGCAATGTTGTATTCCAAGACTTTTGGACTTTTCAAATTCGCCGTCGTGACATAAATCACTTTGCCATCAAAGCCATTCAATAAGCGTAAATCGAAGACCATCGTTGCTGGTTTCTCATGTGCCGCATCTTCGAAAAGCAGGTAGTCGCTGTATTTGGAATCCAAGTTTCCAACCGCATCTTTCCACCAGAGGTGTTCGGATGTCACATATTGTGTTTCCATATCGAGGTAGATTTTCATTCCACGTCGATGTACCTCTTTCACTAAGGCAATGTAGTCTTGCATGCTTCCGAATTCGGAATCAATTTGCTCAAAATCATTGGCGAAATAGTTATGGTAACAATCGGACTCATACAAGGGGAACAACAAAATGGAGGTCACTCCCAACTCTTGCAAATACGGCAATTTCTCACGGAGTCCGTTCAAATCGCCATTCAGATCACCATTACTGTCGTAAAAACTACGTTGACACACATGGTAAATAATTTCTCCTTCAGCAACTGAACGCTGACTCCATGCCATCCATCCGGAGAGCAAGCAAAGGGATACTAAAATGATTTTTCTCATGACTCGTTTTTTTTCTATTTATTGCTCATTTGAAAAGTCAAACATCCACCCTGCATGATTTCCGAGTAACGAATGAAATTTCTTTCGAGCTTTTGTTTATTTAACCTTGGATGTTCCTGATAGTAGTTTTTATCGGAGAAATGTAGCGCTTTGATGACGAATTTCGCTTCATTGGGCAAACGAATGCTAGCTTTCTTCACTTGTGGACTTCCAAAAACAAAGGTTCCGTTCGCTGGATTGACGGGGTAAAATCCAAGTGTAGAAAGCACATACCACGCACTCATTTGTCCGCAGTCGTCGTTACCAATCATGCCATCCGGCGTATTGTTGTGAAATTCCTGAACAACTTGATGGATGTACTTTTGTCCGGTTTTCGGTTCCTTCGTGAATCCGTACAAATAAAGGATGTGGTGACTTGGTTCATTTCCATGCGCATACTGGCCAATCATCGCTTCTTGTCCAAGGAACTTATTTGGATTCAAGGATTGTGTCGTGAAAAAGGCATTGAGTTTCTTTGTAAAGTTTTCTTCCCCACCGAGCAACTGCATCATTCCAAGGACATCGTATTGCGCGGGTGTCCAAAAGTACTGCCAAGCATTTGCTTCGGTATAATCTCCAGGATTGTTTAAGGGTGATGTAGCCATCAGTGGATCAAAAGGGCTGCGCCATGCTCCTTTCGAATTTTTTCCTCGTAAAAAAGTTGTTTCCGGATCATACAAATTTCGGTAATACACCGCTCTTGTTTGAAAATCTCTCACGATATCCGTTCGTCCGAGTTTTCGTGCCATTTCCGCCACGCACCAATCGTCGTAGCCACTTTCGAGGGTTCTAGACACGGACTCGTTATCCAATTGATCGAAGGGATAATAGCCGAATTGATTGTACAATTCCCAATTCGAATTGATGTGACTTTTTGTACTTGTTTCCCACATGGCATCCAAGGCAATTTTCGCATCGAAACCGGTAAATCCATTTTGATATGCCGACAAAATCATGGGAATCGCGTGGTTGCCAATCATGCAATAATTATCTTGTCCCCAAGCCGTCCAAATGGGCAGAAATCCCTTCGCTTGGTGATGCAGAAGCATGGATTGAACAATGCCATCAATCTTTTCCGGAGCGATGATTTGTAATAAGGGAAAAGCCCCTCGGTAAATGTCCCAAATCGAAAGTGTGGAATAATACGTTTTATCCGGTGCTTCTTGGATGCTGTCATTCGCATTTCGATAACGACCATCTATATCGGCGATATTCGAAGGCTGCAACAACAAGTGATACAAGGAGGTGTAAAAGAGTTCTTTTTGTTTAGCCGGCGCAGTTATGTCAATTCGATTCAAGTACCTATCCCATTCCATTTGATTTTGCGCTAGAACGCGTTGGAAATCCCAATGGTTTAATTCCGCCTCCATGTTTCGTTTGGCGCCTTCAATGTCCACAGAGGAAAGGGCAATTTTTACGTTGAGCAGCTTGGATTCATCTAAGAGGAAGTCTAATAGGAATTTCGGCGCGTTGTCGCTCGTTTTTTTCGGTAACTCTGTTGAGCGAAGGAAAGACTGATCAAACGTCAACGTGAAAAAATACTTTCGCTTCACCCAATTGTCCGTTGAGCAGTATCCTGAAATCGTGTGATCGTTTTCGATCTTCACGGAACTCTCTACGACCAATCCTTTTGCATTGTTTTCGTCAAAGACAAAACGCAAACCGTGTTGAAGGTCCACCAAGACTTGTGCTTCCTTTTCTGGATACGTATATTGATGAAAAGCGACGCGTGGCGTGCAGGTCAACGCGACTTTCACTCCGTCATTTTTCGTCACAGAATAATAGCCAACTTTAGCCGATTCACTTGCTTTCTCGTAGCCATTTTTTTCTGTGGCCAATTTCGGATTAATCGGTAGCAGTAGGACATCGCCCATTTCATTGATGCCTGTTCCACTGAAACGTGTTTGAGAAAAGCCCATGACCAACGTATCTTGATACTGATATCCGCTGGTATGATTCCATCCGTAATCTCGGTTATCCGGCCCCGGTTGCACCATTCCAAAAGGCATCGACGGACCTGGAAAGGTATGTCCAGTTCCATCGGTTCCAATGAAGGTATTCACGTAAAAACTGTTCCGCTGGGCCTTGATTCCAATAAAAGGAATGAACAGAAAAACGAGGTAGGCAATCAGGTATTTATTCAAACGCATGCTTGTTCCATTGTTGCTGTAAGTAATCTTTCATTTGCACATTGATTTCCTGCTGATTTGCCGTCGGTTCCTTGGAAAAAGGCGCTTGTGGCATATAGGGAAAAGGACCGAATTCCGGAGTGATGGTGAAATGTGCTTTCCCTTGTTGGGATTGATGCTCAATGATTTCTGTCCACCAGTTGACATAACGGTCTAAGTGCTCTTTCCATTCCGGCGCGAAAGGATGATTCACTTGTGGACTTTGTTCGAAGCCAACACGTGCATGAATGTGACGTATATGCGGATAGATTTGCGTCAATAAATCTTGTTGATCGCTCAAATTACTTTCCGAAACGACACAGAAATGGGATAAATCCGCGATTAAGTTGAGGTGAGGAAAAACGGTCAAATAGTTCAGTAATGTTTTTAGATGAAAGGAAAACCTTCCACGGTGAATCTCGTGCCAAATGGGAATGCCCGCTTCTTCGGACAATCGTTCGGCAGCGGCAATGATTTTTACATTTTCTTCAAATTCAAAGAAGTCCTTGCCGGTATGTGAATTGATCGCATCTGGACGAAGTGCCAATAGAATTCGTAATCGTTCGGACATTCGCTCCGTGTATTCCGTTGCTGTTTCCGCTTTATTCTCCAATACTTGCTGCGCGATGAAGGTGAATGTCGGATGTTCATTTCGTATCGCTTGTAATTCTGTCATGAATTCCTCGATGAAACCATCATCTTCGGGGAAATTGATTTCCACCCCTTCGAAACCTTTAGCGATGCTTTCCTTCAAAAAAGTTTTGGCAGACTGATGTTCGCTGCCCCAAAACGTTCGAATGTACTTGATTTCCATATCCTACTTTGAATAGATGAGTGGATTCAAGTGCGTATCAATGACCTCACCGACTTTTGCACCTGGACACCATGTATGCCAATCATTTTCCTGATTTTTATTCACCGGATTTTTCAAAATCATGTCTTTATCCATGTAGATGATCGTCATGACCTTGCGCATATCGTTTGTGACATTTGCTCCTGCACGGTGGAAAATCCACCCGGAATGAAACGAAACTTCGCCGATGTCGAAGGCTTCAATGACATGTTCGAAGTCGGTCACACGCAATGTTTTCTGAATGATTACTTCACTTTCATCTCCAATTTCCAATTCGCGTCCTTCCACAATCGCATGACTACCCGCGCTGAATTCCAATGGACCCATTTCCAAAGGCGTTTCTTGCAAGGGAATCCAAGCGGTGACAGTTTTATCGCTTTCCAAAGGCCAATAGTATTGATCTGCGTGCCAAGGAGTGATTCCACCTCCCCCCTCTTTGAATAAGGCTTGATCGTGGTACAGACGAACACCATCTACGCGCATGAGCTCTGCGGCAATTTGCCCTAAACGTTTGCTAAAGATGAAGGATTTAACTTCTTCATTCTCTCGCCATAAATTGAACAGTTGCAAAAAGGCTTTTCCGTAAGTAGAGCGTTCCTCCAAGGCCGTATTTTCCGTGTTCATCTTTTCTACTTGAGCAGAAATTACCTCATTGAAATGCGCAATGGTTTCCACATCCAATACATCTTTCAATTTTATGAATTGATTTTTCTGATAAAATGTCAGTTGATCTTGCGTCAACGTGTATGGTGCTTCGAGTTTTTTACGAATCGATTCTGGTAAGGTATTCATGGAGTTCAACATTAACAATTGCAAAGTCAAAAATAGGCATTCATGCGAAACGCTTTTAATCGTAAATTCGATTATTCTGATACTATATTGAATATTTAGTACATTTATCCCTTGTTTTTAGTTCATCAGATGCTATGAAAGCCATTTTAGAAGACATTCCATCCAAAAAAGGAAGTGCCAGTTTTTATTCTACGCGGATCACCGTACCAAGTTTTGAGTTCAAGTGGCATTATCATCCGGAGTATGAGTTGACCTACATCCTCAACGGGAGTGGTTACCGCATTGTCGGCAATTCACACGAACAATTTTCTAGGGGTGACCTCGTTCTTTTGGGAAGTAATCTACCCCACACGTGGTGGGGGAAAAATGAGGATGGACGTCCTTCCGAAGCGATTGTCATTCAATTTTCCAGTGAATTCATCGAACCATTTTTACGGTTGAATGAAGGTCAGTCCATAAAGGAACTGTTAGCCAAATCAGCAAAAGGAATTCGATTCGATTCGGATGCTGCGTTTGTCGAAAAACTTCGCTCACTTAACGAAACGAAAGAACTGGAGAGTGTGCTAACGCTTTTATCCATGCTCCAGGATCTCACAGAAAAACCAGCCACGAACTTATGTGTAGATTCCTATCACAACGTCATTTCCAAGAAGTTCGAAACGCGCATCAACAAGGTTTGCACGTACATACAAAACCATTATTCGGAGCCTATTTCACTGAAACAAGTATCCGACCTAGTTTTTATGACGGAAAGCAATTTCTGCAAGTTCTTCAAGAAAGCCACGAGCACCACCTTCTCGGATTACCTCAACGAACTTCGCATCAACGAAGCTTGTCATCTTTTGCTCTATTCGGAGGACACTGTCAGTAAAATTGCACAAGAATGTGGCTATGAGTCCTTGAGTTATTTTAACCGCGTGTTTTTGAGAAAAAAACAGTTAACGCCGTCGAGATTTCGGAGGGTTTGAACTTGTTTTTCTATTTTAAAAATCAAAGTGAAGCAATCCGGATTTCATCATTGTGATGACGGTGACCAGATGAAAAGTAGCGATCACCAAGTTCGAAATGACGATTGGATTTTTAATTGACTTCACGGTAAACGGGGTCAAAACCTTGTAAACGATTTGAATCGAAAACAAGGCAAATGCAAGTTTTACATCCATGAAAAACAACAAGAAACTAGAGGCGAACAATATACTTATGTAAATAGCGAGTAATATTCCTCGAGCAGGGGTGAAGATTCCAGCTGCAACATTCATTTTTTCCAAATTCAAAAGCAATGACAAACATACTGGAATTAAAACAAGGATATTTATTATTAGAGAGGCAGTGATCATATTATGCATTTTAAGAATCGATATATCAAAAGATTGATGACAATTATCCGGACAAAATCTTCCAAAACAATGCATTTACCCCTTCGGCTTCTCCACTCTCCCATCCGCGTGTTTCGCGAAGCGTCCTTCTGAGGAGGCGTGTACTTGATCGTAGCGGGACCAAGGCCATCCGCCGAATTGCGTTTTTTGATAATCGTCGAAGGCTTGGTAGATTTCTTCTTTGGTGTTCATGACAAAGGGTCCGTGTTGAACGACTGGCTCGCCGATTGGACGTCCTTGCAACACCAGCACTTTCGACGTTTCCGCGTTGTTTTTCAAGTTTAATGCGACGGTTGGATCCACTTCCACGGCATGGTAATGAGGAATTTCTTGTCCGGCGATGTTCAAACGGTTTCCCTCGTAATAAAACAAGGTACGGTTGACTCCTGCAGCTGTCGCTGGTAAGGTCCACTCAGCATTTGGCTCCATGTGGATGTTGTAAATCGCCACGTGGTTGTTTTCATCAGCAGCCCACGAATTTGGTGGTGAACTCACAGCACGATTTTCATTCAATTTTCCGACCAATACTTCGATGTGACTTTGATTTCCAAGGGCATCTTTGGCAGAAAACTTTGGTACGGACTCCGACCAGATCATTTTGAAGTGCGGTTGCACCATTTTGCTTTTTTTCGGGAGATTCAACCAAATCTGAAATAACTCCAAGGGATTGTCCTTGTCTTGATTCAACAATGGGAACATCTCCGAATGCTGCACGCCTTTCCCAGCCGTCATCCATTGCACATCGCCGTTGCCGTAGCGTCCTGCTGCACCCAATGAATCTGCGTGATCGACTAACCCCGTACGAACAACCGTAATCGTTTCAAATCCACGGTGTGGATGTCCAGGAAAACCAGGAACCGTGGAGCCGTGATACATGCGGAATCCATCTTTAACGATGAAATCTTGTCCCATGTGGCGACCATTAAATAAACTTGGATCAGGTCCTAGTTGTGCATTTCCTTTAGGGAAGAAATCTTCGTGGTGGACACAGAATAAAAAAGGATCTGCGGTTTCCCATTGAAATCCGAGCGCACGAATGCGTTTGATGCTATTTTGTGTTTCTTTCATGTCTTCTTTTTCTTTGGACCAAGAGGCAAAAGGTAAAGCAACCAAGGAAGATATTCCGAAGCCTAGTCTTGTAATGAAATTTCTTCTTTCCATGCGTTTGCTGTTTGTCTTCTCAAAAACAATTGATTTCTAGGAGGGTTTTGCTTAACAAACGTTAAGATTTATCCATTCTTTTTAAACCACTCCACTAACTCGTTGAAGTGATCTTGGTGTTCCTCCATCCATTTAGCCGCGACCTCGTTGGACTGTTGTGAAATGTAATAGCAATAAGCATCGAGAACCGTTGAATGCGCGAGTTCATCGAATAAGGGAATGTAAAATTCCCAATACAAGCCTTTGTTCTTTTTCTTTTTTAATTCACCCATCACGATGAACAAAGACTTCGTGTTTTCAATAAACATTTCTTCCGGCGTTTTATCCTTGTTCTCCTCCAAAGTGCTACTTACCGACAACATAGAAAGCATCAGTTCAGCGGAAGAAAATTCTGGATCCGCATTTGGATCTACGTAAATATTGATGGTGTTTTCTTCTCCTTCTTTCCTTTGGACATTTCCACCCATTTGTTTCATGAGTAGCGCATATGCTTTTTCAGAACGATTACTCGTTGGTTCTAACAGCAGAAAGTAATGCAAAGCCAATATACTTTTCACTTTCATTCCTTGGTCCGCTAGCACGTACCCGAGTAGCATGTGACTACTCGCATGGGATTTTTTCGATTCGATTCCGTGTTCAATGATTTCTTGTGCTTTTGTCAAGTCGCCTATTCGGTAATAATCCATCCCCAAATTGTAGCACAGCAAATGATCGTAACCAAACTTCTTGATGCCTTTTTCGAAAAGCTTGATTGATTCTTCCGTTTTTCCAAGTTCGTCTAGGCAGGATCCTTTGATCAAATAAGCAGCTAGGATATTTTTACCATTTGCTTCGATGGCAACTTCACAGTAACTTAATGCCGCTCGGTAGTCTTTCATTGCCGCATAGGTCAGGGCCAATTCGTAATTCGCTAATTCGGATTTGCTGTCAATTTTCAGAGCCTTTTGGTATTGCTGAACGGCCGCATCGTAATTGCGGCTATCGTAATATTTCACTCCTTCGGAAATGTATTTTTCAAATTCCGCTGATTGACTAAAAGACCAGAAAGGAAGAAAGAAGAGAAAGAATAAAATGGTTTTCATGCAGATTGATTTAGGATAAAAGTATGAAAAGGATTCATCTCTTCCTAAATTCCACAAACCGAATTAAATCTCCAATTTAAATTCCGAGGTTTTATGAAATACCAAGTCTGGATAGTCTTGCTCTGCCATTTGCAAAAGGAACGGAGTTTCAGCCAAGAAAACGATGTTTTCGTCCTTATCTGTAGCTAGGTAGTTGGACTTCGCGCGCATGAAACTTTGCAACTGTTCATTGTTGTCGGTGGTGATCCAACACGCTTTGAAGTAATTTCTAGGAACGAATCGGCAATTCGCGCCATATTCGTGAATCAAACGGTAATTGATGACCTCAAATTGAAGTTGTCCAACCGTTCCAACAATTTTACGATTTCCAGGTTGTTGCACGAATAACTGCGCGACTCCTTCATCGATTAACTGACGGATTCCTTTCTCCAATTGCTTCGATTTCAATGGATCCAAGTTTTCTAGTTCCTGGAATATTTCAGGAGAGAAACTCGGGATTCCTTTGTACATCATCACTTCACCACTCGTAAGGGTATCGCCGATTTTAAAGTTTCCAGTATCGTATAAACCAACAACATCACCCGGGTAGGCTTCATCGATGACACTTTTGTCCTGCGCCATGAAGGATGTTGGATTTGGGAATTTTAGTTTTTTATCCAAACGCACATGCTGATAAAAGGTATTGCGTTCAAATTTACCGGACACAACGCGCAAGAATGCGATGCGGTCACGGTGTTTTGGGTCTAAGTTGGCGTGAATTTTAAAGACAAATCCAGAGAATTGATCGTCTCCAGGCTCTACCATTCGCTTATCTGTTTCACGTCCACGTGGGGATGGTGAAACTTCACAAAACGTATCCAACAATTCTTTGACACCGAAATTATTTACTGCGGATCCAAAGAAAACTGGAGCAACATCTCCCGCAAGGTAAGCCTCGCGACTGAAAGCATCGTAAACACCTTCAATCATTTCCAGTTCCTCGCGCAATTCATCTGCGGGTTTTTCTCCGACGATTTCATTCAGTGAAGCATCGTTGATGTCCGAGATGGAAACAACGTCGTCTGAAATTTTCGTTTTATTCGCCGAGAATAAGTTCAAGCCTTTTTGATAGATGTTGTAAACACCTTGAAAACGGTCTCCCATTCCAATTGGCCAAGTCAGCGGACGTACTTTAATGTCGAGACTTTGTTCCAATTCATCTAATAATTCAAACGGATCCTTACCATCGCGGTCCATTTTGTTGATGAAGATGATCACCGGCGTTTTACGCATGCGGCATACTTCCATCAATTTTCGCGTTTGTTCCTCCACCCCATTCGCACAGTCAATAACGAGAATCACACTATCAACAGCTGTTAAGGTTCGAAAGGTATCCTCCGCAAAGTCCTTGTGTCCGGGTGTATCGAGGATATTAATTTGTTTTCCATTGTATTCAAAGGCCATCACGGAAGTTGCAACGGAGATTCCACGTTGCTTTTCAATTTCCATGAAATCCGAAGTCGCGCTTTTTTTGATCTTGTTGTTTTTAACCGCACCAGCTGTTTGAATGGCACCACCAAAAAGCAACAACTTTTCCGTTAGCGTCGTTTTACCTGCATCGGGATGCGAAATAATCCCAAAGGTTCTTCTTTTTTCAATGGCTTCTTGATTCTTCATGGTATACTATGGAATGAAAAAAGACCGCAATGCGGTCTTTTCAAAAATATGTATTGTCAGAAATTAAAAAATCTCTGCCGCTGTAAAATGGAATTGTCCTTCGATTTCTGCATTCTCATCAGAGTCAGAACCGTGAACTGCATTTCTTCCTTTGCTTTCAGCATATGCTTTACGGATTGTTCCGTCAGCTGCTTCTGCTGGATCAGTTGCACCAATTAAGGCACGGAAATCAGCTACTGCATTCTCTTTTTCCAAGATTGCCGCTACGATTGGACCAGAAGTCATGTATTCAACTAATTCTCCGTAGAAAGGACGCTCAGCGTGTACTTCGTAGAATTTTTTTGCTTGTTCGTCAGATAAAACTGTGTATTTCATCGCTTTAATCTGGAATCCAGCGGAGATAATCATGTCGATGATTTTTCCCATGTGCCCGTTTTCGATTGCATCAGGCTTAAGCATTGTAAAAGTTCGGTTCGTTGCCATTTTTTTTCTAATTTGGATGCAAAGGTATGGATTTTTTCGTGATCACACCATCACAACTACTTGGAAACGCTGCTTTTTTTCTTGTTGGCAAATTCGACTATGATTCCCAATGTTGGCTGAACAATTCCGTTGGAGTTCGCAATGAACTTAGCTTTGTAATGACCAGGATTAGCAGGATCAACAATTGGTGTTCCGTTGGAATCCGTTTCGACCAACATAATTGGAGCTAGCTTCGCTTTATATCCATACGCATTTTGAATGTCTAAATAGAAATTCAAGGTCAATTTTTCCAAGTACCATTTTTTGTCTACTCGGACATTCAATTGATGAAAGCTGGACTCACGCTGTGTGTTCAACAAGGAATAATCTAAAATCCCTTGTCCATTAATGTCCCAATTTTGAGTCATTGTTGATGTTTCTACATCGTAAGGTGTATAGGGTGATCCACCAGAAAACAACCAACGCATTCCCAATTCCCATCCATTTTTGAAGCGTTTACCACCCGTCAATGAGACAATGTGCTTGCTATCCCATGCTGTTGGCACGTAAGTACCGTTTTTATCCTGAAACTCAGAATTCACAAACGTGTAAGCAAGAATGGCGTAATATCCTTTGAATAATTTTTGTTGAAACAAGAATTCCATTCCATAAGATCTTCCTTGTGAAATGGACTTCACTTCTTCGTTTCCAATGACACCGAAATCCGAGCCCACATTCGCCAAACAAAGTGAATCTTTCACACTGAAAGGGTAACGGTTGTATTTTTTATAGAATCCTTCAAGGGTGAATCGCGAGTTCATTTTGGTTAAGAATTCACTTCCAATTACAAAATGATCTGCTTGAATGTACTTCACTTCATTCTGCTTGTTAATCAAGGTTCCTTGTGGATTTCGATATCCCAAAATTGTGTAGGATGGCAATTGGTGGTACCTTGCCACACTTGCGTTCAAGGCAATTTGATCCGTAATGCGGTAGGACAACGCCAAACTTGGAGAAAGCTGATCCAAGGGATTCATCATGCTTTTCGAGTAATTAGAGAAATCCGTTCTCAATCCAAGTGAAGTATTCAATTTATCATTGAAAAACGCTTTGCTCACTTGTCCAAAGGCGGCCATTTTACTCATGAATAAGTTCGATTTAAAGTCAATCGTCACTGGTGAACCTTGAATGGTGATTTTGTTATAGGTCGAAGAGAAATAACGTGCATATTCATACGCAAAACCAGCGTTTACTTTCCATCCGTTTTTGGTATATGTGTGTTCAAAACGAAATTTATTTTCTGCCTCAAATGAACGGTAATCCTGTATCAAATTTGCTGGTGTTTCGATACGGTCTTTGTAGCGGTATGCAGCGTTGTTTAACATGTTTCTACTTGCGACAATATTTTGATAGGAGTTCTTGGAATAATGAATCCAATTGACACCCATTGTGTAATTCCATTGTTTTTGAATCGGCAAGTTGTTAATGATGAAATTGTTGTATTCCCTTGCAGCTGTATCTGTAACGGACGCATTCACGTCTGTGTTCACATCAAAATTATCCAAAGCGCCTAATCCAATGATGGTTACTTTGTTTTTCTCGTTAACCTTGTAATTGATTTTAAATTGGCTATCGTTGTACGAAGGTAAAATTGGCAATTTCAAAGCCATGAATAAAAATTGTAAGTAGGATTTACGCGCCGAAAAGATGAAGTCTGCTTTCTTACCTAATGGACCATCGAAAGTTAAACCGGCGTCACTGGAACCTAAGGTGAAATTGGAAATGAGTCCGTCCTTGTTACCGTCTTTTTGTTTAAACGCCAACACGGAACTCAATCCATTCGCACGATTGGCTGGAAAGGCTCCTGAATAAAAATCGACTTCACGAATGAAATTCACGTTTAAAAGTCCAACAGGACCTCCACTGCTTCCTTGCGTGGCAAAGTGATTGATATTTGGCACTTCGATTCCGTCCAAATAAAACTTATTTTCTCCAGGAGATCCACCACGGATGATGATGTCGTTTCGGAACGTCGCTCTCGAAGCAACACCTGGCAATGCCGCAATCACACGACTCACATCGCGGTTAGCACCTGGAAGTCGTTCGATTTCCGTTGCATTCAGCGTTTTCAAGGAGTTTGGTGATTCCGATTTACGTACAAACGGAGAGGCTTTCACAACGACTTCCTTTTGATCACGGATTAATTCTTCCATCGCAAAGTCCAAATCAACAGCGCGAGCATTGGTCACCGTAATTTCATTGATGATTAATTCCTTGAATCCAATGGAAACCGCCTTGAAGGAATACACACCTGGTTTAAGTCCCGTTAATTCAAAGGTTCCATCTGCCAACGTGAATGCACCTTTCGATTGTTCAATGAGCTGAACTTTAGCGCCTTCAACAGATGCATTGGTTTGTGCATTGTACACACGACCGCGAACGACACCATTCTGCGCTTGTAATCCACTGAAAATAAATAAGGTAAGTAGGAAAGTAATAAATGACTTCATTTTGTTTAACGTTTTGTTCTATTTTGATATAAAACATTAAACAAAAGAGTTTGAAAAAGGTTTTAATCCGCTGGAATTTTTTCTGTTTTTAACCACGTTTGTGTTCGGAAAAACGGTCCGATATATCCGCGGACATTGAGTTTGTCGTGGTTTTCAGGATAAATCCAAATTTTCGCATCGTAGACTTTTCCGTTATCGGGATCTAAAATGGTGCCTCCCGCCCATTCACTTCCATCCCAACTCATGTTTTTCACAATTTGCATGCCCATCACCGGCTTATTTTTGAGACTTCCTTCGCAATGATCGCAGAGCGAATGTGGTCCATCCTTTCCTCTTTTGTAGATGTAAACGACTTTCCCGTACATCTTACCATCCTTTTTGTACAATTCCACAATGGATTTCTTCAGTCCACTTTCGTCATCGATGGTAATCCAATAACCCAAACAACTTTGTGCGGACAAGTGCGCATAAACGAACATACTCGCGAATAGAAACAGAAACTTTTTCATCATGATTTTACTGTTTGAATGAAATTTGAAAGGAGTGAAAGTCCGTGCTCCGTCAAAATGGACTCCGGATGAAATTGTACAGCGTATAAAAGTTGACTTGGAACTTCGATGGACATCAATACGCCATTCTCGAGGTGGGAAGTTTGCCATGACTCGGGAACACCGACCACTTTCCAACTGTGGTACAATCCAACCAAAAATTCTGCTGGTAATCCTTGAAACAATCCAGCATCATCCTTGACGATCAATTTCCCTTGAACGCCGTGTTTCACTTCTTGTTGGTTTTCCAATGAGGCGCCAAGATGCAGTGCAATCGCCTGCATTCCCAAACAAACGCCAAGAATGGGTTTTTTCCCAACATACATGGAAAGTAACTCCATTAAGTTTTCCTTTTCGGTTGGGAGTCCGGGTCCGGGAGAAAGAACAACCGCATCGTACCGATTTATTTCCGCTAGATTCAAATAATCGTGACGAATCACCGTTACTTCTACGTTTAATTGTTCTAAATAATGGGATAGATTGAAGGTGAAAGAATCATAAAAATCCACTAGTACTACCTTCACGTTCTTTGATTTTTGTTACTTTGCAAAAGTAGAAAAAATCGCTTAATCCGAAGGATAAACAAAATACGATGAAAAAAGCCATACAAATCCCCAATGCCCCAGCTCCGGTTGGTCCATACAGCCAAGCGATTCTTGCAGGTGGAATGTTGTTTGTTAGCGGACAAATTCCCTTAAATCCAGAAACAGGTGAACTGGAAATGGATACGATTGAAGTGGCAACGCACCGTGTGATGAAAAACATTGTGGCCTTGTTAGAGGCAGCAGGATTGAACATCGAGCAAGTGGTGAAAACAAGCATTTTCTTGAAAGACTTGAACGATTTTCAGGCAGTGAATGCCATTTACGCATCGTATTTCCCGGGGATTCCTCCGGCAAGAGAAACGGTACAAGTTGCGCGTTTACCTTTGGACGTGAACATCGAAATTTCGTGCATTGCATTAGCGAATGGATAAGCAAAATTCCACATTTGACTTGAGCGTTGTCATTGTTAATTACAATGTCACATACTTCCTTGAACAATGTTTAAACGCTGTTTTGGCGGCGAGTAAATCGTTGAAAGTTCAGGTTTTTGTCGTGGATAATAACAGTGTGGACGGTTCCGTTGAAATGGTTCAGTCCAAGTTTCCTCAAGTACATTTAATTGCGAACAAAGAAAATGTTGGCTTTTCCCGTGCCAATAACCAAGCACTTGCGATTTCGGACGCACGGTATTCCTTGTTGTTAAATCCTGACACCGTTGTCGAGGAGGACACTTTTACGAAAGTCGTTGCGTTTATGGATGAACATCCAGATGCTGGTGGACTAGGAGTCCGAATGGTTGATGGAAAAGGACGTTTTCTTCCAGAGTCCAAACGCGGATTACCAACGCCCCAAGTAGCGTTTTACAAGATTTTCGGATTGTCCAAGCTTTTCCCAAAATCGAAGCGTTTTGGACGCTACCACTTGGGCTATTTGAGTGAATTCGAAACGAATGAAGTGGACGTTCTCAGTGGTGCGTTTATGTTGATGCGGAAAGAAACCTTGGAGAAAGTTGGATTCCTGGATGAAACATTTTTCATGTATGGCGAGGACATCGATTTGTCCTACCGCATTCAACTCGGTGGCTATAAAAACTATTATTTTCCGGAAACGAAAATCATTCACTACAAAGGCGAAAGCACCAAAAAGAGCTCCGTCAATTATGTATTCGTTTTTTACCGAGCGATGGTCATTTTTGCAAAGAAGCACTTTTCTCAAAACAATGCGAAATTGTTTTCGATGGCCATTCATTTCGCCATTTACTTGCGGGCTTCCATCTCCATTTTCCGTCGCTTTATCGAGCAAATATCCTTTCCTGCAATAGATTTCGTTGTGAGTTTGGGCGGACTATACATTTTAACTGATCGATGGAAGATGAAGGACATTCTTTTCCCGGATATCGCGATGAACTATTTGATTCCAAGCTACGCCTTCGTTTGGATGTTGTCCGGATTGGTTTTCGGAATCTACGACAAAGGCAGTCGTTACCGTCTGATTTTTAAATCCGTTTTCTTCGGTACCATTTTCATTCTTTCCACCTATGCACTTTTACCGAAGGAATGGCAGTTTTCCCGCTTGTACATCTTACTTGGAGCGCTCATTTACATTGCCAGTTTCTTCCTCATACGTTTTGCATACGAATTACTCTTCAAAGGGAACTTTGGATTATCCAAATTGCCCAAAAAACGCTTTGCGATTATTGGAGATGAATCCGAATTCCTACGCGTGAAACAATTACTCGAAAACACCTATCCACAAATTGATTCGATCTTGGGGATTTCCAATCAGGATAAATTCACTGGAAGTGTCGGAAACATTCAGCAGTTAAGTGAAATTGTAGCAGTGCATAAAATCAACGAAGTCATTTTCTCTGCGAAATCATTAAGTTCTTCCGAAATCATTCATTGGATGACACAGACCTCTGCGGATGAGTTAGAATTTAAAATTGCGCAACCCGACGCGAGTTTTTTAATTGGAAGTAATTCCATCGATCGAGCGGGAGAATTGTACGTCTTGAATTTTAATTCATTGAGTCACCCGGAAAACAAACGCGTCAAACGATTAATCGATGTAGTCTTTTCGGTGTTTTTCATTGCGACCCTCCCCTTTCATATTTGGATTTTTAAAAACAGAAAAATTCTAGTTCACCAGTTGTTCTCCGTGCTTATTGGACAAAAAACATTCGTGGGATACACTGACAAAGAGACGCTTACGAAATCCAAACAAAAACAAAGCATCGTTGGTCCATTCGATCACCTTCACCTTTCCTCGAAAGAAGATCGCGAACGTTTTTTCTTGATTTATTCAAGGGATTACACTCCCCTATTTGACATTCGAAGCATCCTTCGTAATTTCCGTTCACTCGATCGTAACTAAATGTACGATTTGCACAATTTTTCACTAACTTTGCGCCCAAGTAAAATACATCAATTTACACGTATACTATGGCAGAAATAGAAATCCGTCTTCCCAAAATGGGGGAAAGTGTGACAGAGGCTACCATCACCAATTGGTTAAAAAATGTAGGCGATTCCGTTGCAATGGACGAACCTTTAGTAGAGGTAGCTACCGACAAAGTAGACAACGAGCTTCCATCTGAAGGAGCTGGCGTTTTAATCAAAATCCTTTTTGAAAAAGACCAAGTAGCTCAAGTTGGAGACGTGATTGCCATTCTGTCAACAGATGGTTCAACAAGTGCTGCTCCTGCTGCGAAAGAAGAAGCACCAGTTGTGGCTGAATCTGCCGCTCCAGCTGCTGCGGTTGCCGCTCCAGTTTCTACGTCAACTGAAACAACTTCGATTCCGAAAAACGGAACCAGTGGAAAGTTCTTTTCTCCGTTGGTGCGAAATATCGCAGAGAAAGAAGGAATTTCTGCAGGAGAATTGGAAGCGATTTCTGGAACAGGTCAAGATGGACGTGTGACAAAAAAAGATGTTATTTCTTATTTACAAAACCGTGGTTCAGCACCTGTTGCTGCGGCTGCGCCAACAACCGTTGCAACACCAGTTGCTGCTCCGGCATCAATCGTGAACGCACCTTCAACGGCTGCCTTCATGAATGTGAAGGAACCAATCGTATTGCCAAATCCAGGTGATGAAATCATCGAGATGGACCGCATGCGTAAATTGATTGCCGATCACATGGTGATGTCTGTACACGTTTCTCCACACGTAACATCTTACGTAGAAGCGGATGTGACAAACATCGTGAAATGGAGAGAAAAAGTAAAAAATTCCTTCAAACAACGCGAAGGACAAAACATTACCTACACGCCGATTTTAATTGAAGCGATTGTGAAAGCCATCAAGGATTTCCCAATGATCAACGTATCTGTATCTGGTACAACGATTATCAAACGCAAGGACATTAACATCGGAATGGCGACAGCACTTCCATCCGGAAACTTAATCGTTCCCGTGATCAAAAATGCAGATCAGTTGAACCTAGTTGGAATCACCAAGGCAGTAAACGGATTAGCCGATAGCGCTCGTAACAACAAATTGAAACCAGAAGACATTCAAGGTGGAACGTACACAGTAACAAACGTTGGTTCTTTCGGAAACGTGATGGGAACACCAATTATCAATCAACCTCAAGTAGCGATTTTAGCACTTGGAGCGATTCGTAAAGTTCCTGCTGTCATCGAAACACCGGAAGGTGACTTTATTGGTATTCGTCACAAAATGTTCTTGTCGCACTCCTACGATCACCGTGTTGTTGATGGTGCATTAGGTGGACAATTCGTTCGTCGTGTTGCTGACTACTTGGAAAGCTTCGACATCAATACGCCAATTTAAGCGCTGATGAGTTTACAACTGACGCGTCCCTTGTGTGTGTTCGACTTGGAGACAACCGGACTTCAAATCACCAAGGATCGCATAGTGCAAATTGCTATCCTCAAAGTTTTTCCTGATGGAACAACCGAAGAGTTTAGTCGTTTGGTGAATCCAGAAATGGTAATCGCTGACGAAAGCACCGCCATACATGGTGTGAGTAATGAAATGGTGAAAAACGAACCTACGTTTGCCACCTTAGCTCCAGAAATTCTCTCTTTCATTGGCGATGCGGATTTAGCTGGATACAATTCCAATAAATTCGATATTCCTGTATTGTCAGAAGAATTACTTCGCACTGGAAACGATTTCGACTTATCTAATCGACGCTTTGTGGACGTTCAAAACATCTTTCACAAGATGGAACAACGCACTCTTGCAGCAGCATACCAATTCTATTGCGGTAAAACGATTGAGAATGCACACAATGCCATTTACGATACACTAGCAACGTATGAAGTTCTTCTTGCTCAACTAGAAAAATATCCAAGCCTAGCAAAGGACATCGATGCACTAGCTGATTTTTCCAAAGCGGGAGACTTCCAACTTGCTGACTTCGCTGGACGTTTAGCTTACAATGCGAAAAAAGAGCTGATCTATAACTTCGGAAAACACAAAAACAAAAGTGTTGTCCAAGTACTCAAAGAAGAACCTGGATACTACGGATGGATGCTAGAAGCTGATTTTCCGTTGTATACGAAGCAAATCTTGCGCAAAGAAATGGAACGCATCAAAGCAGAGAAAGACGCGATTCCAATGGAAGACAAACTCGATTTACTCAAGCAAAAATTCAATAAATAATGAAAATCATTTGCATTGGACGAAACTATGCGGACCACGCGAAAGAAATGAAATCAGCGGTACCAACTGAACCATTATATTTTCTTAAACCTGACACAGCCATTTTGCGTGAAGGAGATTTTTATTACCCTAATTTCACCAAAGATTTGCATTTCGAATGTGAGTTAATCGTGAAAATCGACCGTGTTGGAAAGCACATCGACAAAGCATTTGCTCATAAATATTATTCTGAATTTTCATTGGGAATTGATTTTACCGCTCGTGACATTCAAGAGCAGTGCAAAGCAAATGGACTTCCATGGGAAAAAGCCAAAGGATTTGATTCCAGTGCAGCAATTTCCAATCAATGGATCAATAAAGCAGAATTGGATTTGGAAACGGCTGAATTCACCTTCTACCAAAACGATGAGTTAAAGCAAACTGGACATCCTCGCGATTTTATTTTTAGCATCGATGAAATCATTTCGTATGTTTCCCAGTTCATTACCTTAAAAACAGGTGATTTGATCTATACAGGAACTCCAGCAGGTGTTGGTCCTATTCAAATTGGTGATCAATTACGCGGGGAATTAAACGGAACAACATTCTTTGAATTCGCCGTTAAATAAGTTTAGCGCTTCCAAAACTTCAGATTCACTCCATTAGTTCGTCCTTTCAGGATGTAGAATCCACTTTCTAAATCAGCAAGTGAAAACACATTGATTCCGTTGGAAACTACCCACGAGCACATCCATTTTCCCTCTAAAGAATACATATCCATTGTGCCCATGTTTTCCTCACTCAAGATGGTGATTTCTGTCGTGGCAGGATTTGGGAAAATACGTAGGTTTTGTCCCTGATCTTCTTCTATTTCCAAGGTACTTCCGGGCTCATCTTCCAAACGATAAATTCCTCCCAAGTCTTGTCCAACAAAGAGATCAAGGTGGTTATCCTGATCAATATCTGTGATAAAACAAGAACTATACGCACCAATGGCTGCCTTTAAACCAAGAAAATCAGCACTGCGTTCATGAAAGGAAAGTCCTGTATTTAATGATCCATCAATGGAATCATAAAAATAGATAGCTCCATCGTGAGCACCAAGCAGCAAGTAGGTTGTGTCTTGAAAACGGAAGAAATGAGGAACAGAATAGCCGTCTGGAGTCAATGAATCCGTATCTACCATGCCAAGTGCGTTGTTGAGTAAGGTAAAGGCTGGACTCGTTGTTGTTCCTGTATTTTCAAAATAAATAAGTTCCCCGGTTTTCTTCCCAAGGATCAGGTCCAGTTTGCCATCATTGTTCAGATCGAATAGTTGAGGGGATGCGTATTGTCCGGCGTTCATTGCTGTACCAGTTTGATCCGCATAATTCAACACGGGAGCAGCAAAGGTTGGATTTGATCCCGTCGTTGTGTTTTGATAGTATGCAACACTTCCGTTTTCCAATCCAAGCATCATATCAGCCTTGCCATCGCCATTCAAATCCCCAAACGTAGGAAAAAGACGAAGTCCGAGGTTGGACTGTGCCAAGTTCAAGAAGTTCACATCGACAAAGGTAAACTTTGGATTTCCGATTGTCCCAGTATTTTGATAGTACGCCAAGCGACTTTCCTTCAAATTGGTTGCTTTGTACGCATAGAAGTTCGACACAATTAAATCTTGTAGTCCATCGTTATTGAGGTCAACGATTTGCGGACTCGAAGCTGTCCCATGCTCAATCATTTCATTTTGCAAAAACGCTTTTGTTTGATAAACAAAATTTGGTTGTGAATTGGCTCCTGTATTTTTGTAGAACAAGACACTCGTTTCATTTTCAGACACATTGTTTGCATTTGGGGTCACAATGAGGTCTTTTTTTCCATCGAAATTTACATCAACATAGAATCCAGCTGGAAAAAGTTGCATGTTAATCGGTGTTGTATTGCTAGGAAAATTCGTGCTAAACGAAACCATATCTGAATTCCCATTTGGAACTGTTCCACCATTAATAAGCAAGGTCATGTTGGTGTAGGAAACATCACCTAAAATCAAATCCAGCACACCAGAATTATCATAATCTAACGCAAGTACCGTTGATCCAGCGTGTGCTTTGGGTTCACTTCCGAGCGGTAATTCTGGATTGGGAACATTTGCCCCATTGCAGGGACCTGAATTATCGAATAAAAAGACGCCATTTGTTGTCACATCCTCTCGGTATCCTCCCCAACAGGAGTTTTTCAGCTTATAAATAAGTGAATCTGAATGTCCATAAAGTTCTTGACTTTGATTTTGGTGGTATTGTAAATATTCACCACCAATGTGATAGGTTAAAATATCCAAATCACCGTCACCTTCCACATCGACAATCGCAGGAATGTCTGCTGAACTGATGTACAAGTTCAACTCAGGTCCGTTGTAATTCGAGGTAATATAATTGCTGTATTGTTCCCATTGAAGTCCGATTGTGGAATTCCCAATGTTCCTGTAAACCCTTAATCCACCAATCGTGTAGCAAAACAGGTCATTTTTTCCATCTTGATCGTAATCCGCACAATAGGCACGGTAGCGCAAACCTGGTGGGAAACGCAAAAATCCCGCTGGATCAGCAACGTAGTAATGCTGTACGTTCGCCTCTTCATGACGGTACAAGCGAACTTGATCGTGACTTCTGTCAAAGACAAACAAGTCCATATCGCCATCAAAATCGTAATCTATTTCTGAAAATTGCGCGTTATTGTGACCACCTCCCCATGCTAAACTTAAGTATTCACCGTTTTTAAAAACGAGAATGGAATCATTAAAATTGAACTGAAACTGCGCGTTTACTTCAGTACTAATGACTAATAAAAGAAGAAGTAGGTACTTTTTCACGGAGAGTATTTTGTTAAAATTACGCACAAAGTGCTAATCTTGTTTACCGAATTGAAATAAGTGAATCATTTTATCGTCTCCTGCATAGGCAAATTGCCCATTTTCGTTGCTACAGAGCGCATTTATGGAGCGGCGATGACCGGAACTTTTATCGCTTAATTTCTCGATGACCATGCGCTCACTTGCCTTCCAAATTTTCACTGATTTATCGCGGCTTACTGATGCAAAATGTTCTTTATCGATAAACTCGAGTCCATAGATTGTTCCTTTGTGCGCCGGCAATGCTTTTTTCAAGGCGAACGTTTCGAGATCCCACCAACGCAGATAACCATCTTTCCCGCCGGTGATTAATTCATTTCTAGTTCGGTCCACGCACAAAACACTTGTCCCCCCCTCATGCGCATAAAAGCGATGTAGTTCGTTAAAGAATTCTGTTTCCAAGACAAGAACCTCCCCTGTTCCACCAGCGATGAGGATACTTGTTTCGTTTAATTGTCGAATGGAACGAATTTTCCCGCAGGATAATGGAAGGATGATGAGTAATTTCATCGTAGCGGTTTCCCAAACACTTAAGTATCCATCCGCATCTCCTACACACAACAAGTGTTTGTCCTGAGTTTCAAACATGGCAAAAATACCTGCTTGATGCTGCGTGAAATGATGGAGTTCTTGTTTCTGTTCGATGTCCACAATGTGCACTTGTCCCGTTGACAATCCAATCGCAAGTTTTTTAGCATTTGAGAACAACTGAATGGAAAAAGGCACGGCTTCACATCGAATAGCGAAGGCATCTTGTTCCCCTGTGGATCTATTCCACCGCGTCACGAAACGATCCGCTGCCGCAGAATACACAAATTGATCATCAAAATCGATGTCATAAATCGGACCACTGTGTCCTTCAAAATGTTGCAACGGAATAAGTTCCGCTTTGGGATCAATTATCGTCTTCGTCGACTTCATCCTCCTCATCGTTGACTTGTTTCAAGCGATCAGCATAAGATTTCGGAAGGAAATCAAAAAAGGTATCTCCACGCAATCCTAAACGAAGGCATTCCAACGGAATCATATCATTTGGAGCAATATTACCTAAGTTTACTTCAGCCCCAAACAATTTAATGAACCACACTTGTTGATTTTTCTGTGGTGCTTCCCAAAGAATATCTTCTGGTTTCACGCTTGCAATGATGCGATTAATCAACATTGTATGTGCGGTACCGTTTGGACGAAAGACACCTACATTTCCGGCTTCACGACCTTCCGCAATGACTTTCCAGCTTCCTGCATCTAGCTCACCTTTCATGTTTCTCACCCATTTCGCAGGGGAAATTAAAATTCCAGAGTCTTTTGATCCAACCTCGGACATCACTGTCATGTCTTTGGACAACTCGTGGATCAGTTGACATTTTTCTTCATGAGGAATGATAATAGAACCATCCGAAACTTCAACAAGATCTAATTTGTATTTATCAATTACTTTTTTGTAATCGTTGAATTTACCGCGAGCGTAAAAAGCTTCGAAGAGTGTCCCACCAAAGTACGGACGAATTCCAGCCTCTTTGTACATGGCGATTTTCTCCTCTAAATTTCTCGTCACATAAGACGTACCGAATCCAAACTTAACAATATCCGTTAAATGTCCAGATGCCTCAATGAAATGCTCTGTTTCGCGCAAGCCTAGGCCTTTGTCCATCATCATGGTCACGCCTTTAGATCTTGGCTTTTCGCTTCTTTTAGGAATGAAGGATAAATTAAAATTCATAATTATTCGGATAAATTTAAGAAATCATGATCATCCAATAACTTAGGATTGATTTCAAAGATTGTTTTTGCTTTGATGGAATCTTTTTCCAAGCAATGTGTAAATAAGCGAATGGCCTCCGAACGTTGTCCGAGTTGCCATTGCAAATTCACCTCTAGCACGTGAGCGATGCCGTTTTCTTTTTCACCCTCCAGAAAGGATTGTAACACATTGTACGCCTCTCTTGGGGACTCACTACTGATAAATTCTATGTAATCGGACAAGCATTCTTCATCCGCGGGATTTAATTCCAACGACTTTTCATAATGAAACTGCGTTTCCTCTCTTAATTCAAGCTTTTCGTATGCGCCAGCTAGGACATGGTAAATTCCCGCATTTTCCGGGTCAAAATCCAAAGCCTTTTGAATCAAAACGATTCCTTCGCGCGTGTTGCCTAATAAGTCCTCTACAATTCCAAGTCCCAACCACGCTTCTGGAAGCATTGGTTCCATTTCGATGCTTTTCTTGTAATAATGTTTGCATAAATCGAACTCATTTAATTGCTCGTATGCCTCACCGATGTAACACATGGCCATAGCATCATCTCCATCGTGCTTTTGACACAATTCGAAATGTTCGATTGCTTTGTGGTATTTTTCGAGGGACAAATAAGAGTTTCCAATATTGAAATGCGCTGGACCAAATTCGTCATTAATCAAAATGGCATAGTCGTAAGCCCAAACAGCCTTTTCAAAATCTTCGAGCTTACTGTAAGCATTTCCAAGGTTATACCAAGCTGTCGATGAATACGGTTGCTCATCAATGAATTCGGTGTACGATTTAACGGCTTCCTGACTCTCGCCCATTACATCGTAACATCTTCCCAGTTCGTACAAGGCGCTTTCGTTGTATTTATTGACGCGCAACGCTTCCTTTAAAACCTCAATTGCCTCGGGATACATACGCATTCGCTGAAATTCAATGGAAATATCCAAATAGATAAAGTCAGTTTCATTCGGTTCAGAAACATCGATTGCCAAATGAAAATACTTGATCGCGTTTTTGTGGTCTCTCAATTGAGAATACAGAGAAGCTTTGGTTAAAAACAACTCCGATGATGGTGTCATCGTTTTTTCAATGACATGCACCATTTCTAGGGCCTCATTCAAAATTCCGAGTCCACCCAGGGATTGAGCTTTTCGCAATTGAAAAAGTGGATTGTACGCAAATTGATACATTCCCAATTCTGAAGCGGCCTTCGCTTTTTGGTATTGTCCTTGTACGAGGTAATGATCGATGATGTTCTCGATGCGATCACTATCCATAAAATGCAATGTATTCCCTTGTAAGTGCGCCTCAAAGCGTTCGATATCTTCGATCAAACTGCCGTCTGCAAATTCTTCTTCGTCGTCATCGAACATGTATCCAATTTTTAGATAAAATTAAACCCTTTGACTCGAAAATAAAAAGGAAACAAAGTGCAGTTTTCAACAAAACGTCAATTTGTTAAAAACTCCTTACAGCGATGTATTCAACGCTCAAGTCAAGTAAGCGTCTTTTTTAAACTAAGTTTGAATGAAAAGATGGAAAAGCCCCATTAATAACCTCTGATTCAGCTAGTTATTCACTAAACCAGTAAAGCTAAAAAAGAAATTAAAGTAATTCTTCAATAATGCGATCCATAGAGTAACCTTCTGCTTCGGCGCGGTAATTTCGAACGAGACGGTGACGAAGAATTGCTTTTGCAACTACTTTTACATCTTCGATATCCGGTGAATATTTACCACGAAGTGCCGCATGACACTTTGCACCAACGATTAAGTATTGAGAGGCACGTGGACCAGCACCCCAAGTAATGTAATCTTTGGTTAATTGCGTTGCCTCTGGAGCATTTACACGTGTTTTAGCAACCAATTTAACGGCGTATTCCAACACGTTATCCGCAACTGGAATGCGTCGCACCAACTCTTGGTATTCCATGATTTGCTCAGCGTTCAACAATTTCTGAAGACTTACTTTATGATCCGAGGTTGTCGCTTTAACAATCGCCAATTCTTCTAGGAAAGATGGGTAATCTACCCAGATATTAAACATGAAACGATCTAACTGTGCTTCAGGAAGTGGGTATGTTCCCTCCTGTTCAATTGGATTCTGGGTCGCCAAAACAAAAAACGGAGCGGGCAAGTCGTATGTTTTACCAGCTGCCGTCACACGTCGCTCTTGCATCGCTTCTAGCAAAGCTGATTGCGTTTTTGGAGGCGTACGGTTGATCTCATCCGCAAGAATGATGTTCGAAAACAAGGGTCCAGGAATAAATTTAAACTGCTTGCTTTCGTCCAAAATCTCCGACCCAACGATATCAGATGGCATTAAGTCCGGTGTAAACTGCACTCGGTTAAACGACAAACCTAAGGTTTCCGCGATGGTATTCACCAACAAGGTTTTCGCCAAGCCGGGCACACCGACCAACAAGCAATGTGCTCGTGAAAAAATAGCAATTAGCACTTGATCCACTACATCATCTTGACCGATAATGACTTTGTGAATTTCATTCTTCAGTGCATGATAATCTACAACAAGTTGATCAATTTTCTCTTTATCCGTCATCTTACTTATCGTTTGTTTTTATCCAATTATTTCTAAAATCACACGACTCGTATGATTTATCAATGCGCACATAGGCATTTCCAATTTTACTGTCCACCCAACTATCGATGGTTTTCTGTTTTTTGTCGTTTTCAGCAGCCAATTTAATTAAAGCATAATCATCATTCAAATTAGCAAGATGTGCAGGGAATCGCTCTGCCAGACGGACAATTCTCACCCCTTGTTTGCGCTCATAAATATCAATGTACATACTTGGCTGAGTCACATCGCCTTTGTTCAAGGCATCTGTTAAGAGGTAGATTTGCTGATCGACTTCATTCAAGTCTTCCATATCCCAAAGAGGATCTCCAGAAATGGGATTCGTGATCATTCCTCTATTTTGTTTCGTTAAATCGTCATTGGAAAAACGAAGTACAGCTTCATCCCAAGTAATTCGATTTTCCTTTAACATGGCATAACACGAATCAATCTTCGTTGTTGCGATGCTACTGCTCTCCGCATTAAATTCTGGCATAATGAGGATATGCGAAACCGTATAATCATTTCCTTTTCGAGAAATGAGCTTTATGATGTGGTAACCATAAGTGGTTTCAACGATTTCCGATACTTCTCCAACTTTCAATTTGAACAGTGTTTCCTCAAATTGAGGAACCATCATTCCTTTTGTTGCTGATATTTTTCCACCTTGACTCGCACTTCCTGGATCTTGGGAGTGAATTCTAGCCATGGTCTCAAAGTTTTTACCCTTTGTTAAAATCAAGTTTCGGATTTCAGCTAATTGATCGAATGCTCTTTTTTTGTCTTCCTTAGTAATCACCGGATATTGAACAATCTGTTGAAAGCTTAATTTCATGTTTATGTATGGAATGCTGTCCTTCGGTAAGGAATTAAAATAAGCAGCCACCTCTTTCGGTGTAACTGTTATTTCTGATACAATTTTAGATTCCATCTCTTGAGCCAGTAAACGTTCTTTAATTTTTGCACGGAACTCCTCCTTGATTTGGGTAACTGATTTACCGTAATACGCTTCCAACTTATCTCTTCCTCCCATTTTGGATTCTAGGATACGAAGGCGATTTTCCATTTCGTAGTCTACCGTTTCGTCTTTGATGACTAAACTGTCCAACATGGCCTGGTTGATCAGTAACTCTTGAATCATGAGTTGCTCTAGTATCCCGCATTGCATAGATTCAGTGACTTTCACTTGTCCTTGTTCAGCCTGCAACAACTGAGATTCGATATCCGATAAAAGAATGATATTATCACCAACTTGAGCAACAATTTTATTCACCACCTTTGATGGTTGAGCAAAACTGTAGGAACTTAAAAATATCCAGATTAACAGTGTGTATCCTTTCATCGTTTAGTTTCCGATTTGATAAAGCACTTCTTTATTGACTTTCACCGTATGTGCACTTTTCAATGATTCTAACCACGTTGACTCTAAGTAATTTTGGTAATCGGATGTCGCCATTCCCTTCGCCTCACTGAATTCCTTCAATCCTGGTTCCAAAACTGCGTTTACTTTCACTACATAAATTTTCCCTTCAAATTCATACGCTTGATTGACACCTTTGGACAAATTTCTATTTGCTAAGAATGGAGTTTGAGCGATGTCAAACTTATTCATTTTTACTTTTAAGTTCAACTCGGAATCTTTGTTAATGACATCCAACACATCTTTCGAATTGATGGTGTCATTTTTCAACATCGCAGCTACTTTCGTTGCAATTTCTTTGTTTAAACATTCGTAAACCGTCGCGTCTAATCGTTTTTGCCACGTGTATTTGGATTGATTTGCTGAGAAATATGCACGAAGTCCAGCAGTATCTTTCACCGCTTTGTTCCATACGCGGTCCTGCATGATTTCATACAAGATAATTCCATCATGGTATTCTTTCAATAAAGCTTTATATTCTGGATATTTCGTTGGTAAAATAGACTCTTCGTATTGCAAAATCGCTGCTTTTTCCCAGCTTTTATATTGTTTTGCAATCACCACCTTATTTTCATCGCGTTTCAATCCACGGTAATTCTTCTCAAGGTATTGAGCAAATGCTTGTTGTGTGAAATCCGCAGTTTCTCCATTTAATTCGAAAAGCACTTTATTTGATTTCAACTTTCCATCTGCACTCCATTTACCAAGGTAATACGTGGAATCCAAATGATCATTGAACCATTTTAAGTTTTTATCGCCTTTGTAGGCATAGTTGTAGTTCGCTTTCAATTTGGATACAAATGCATCTTGTGTTTTTTTCGAGCGCTCGTCTTTGTTTACTTTCGTCTGCAATTCCTTTTTCATACTCTCGAAAGAAGAAACCTCTTTCCACTCTACCAATTTGATGATGTGGTAACCAAAATCAGTTTTAACTGGCTTACTGTACTGACCAACTTCTTTCAAGGCAAATGCTGCATCTTCAAAAGCAGGAACCATGCGTTGAGTTGTTCCGGAACCGAATGCTGGAAGTTCGCCATTTTTTTTCACGGAATTCGCATCATCAGAATGCAAGGAAACAAGTGTTTCCCATTTTTCTCCTGCTACTAATTTATCGTAAATCTCATTGATTTTTTTCTCTGCATTTCCTTTTGCTTCAGTCGTTGCGTCCTTTCCTGTCGACACCATGATGTGCGCAACGCGAATGGTTCCACGGGATGGACGCTTGTCTGTCACTTTCACAATGTGGTATCCATAACGTGTACGGAATGGATCAGATACTTGTCCGACTGGAGTCGTAAACGCTTTTTCCTCAAATGGATACACCATCTGGAAAGCCGTAAAATAACCTAAGTCACCACCGTTTGACGCAGCAGATGGATCCTCAGAACCATTTTTCATTTTCGCGACGGAAGCAAAATCTTCTCCTTTTTCAATTCGCGCTTTAAGCGCCATAATTTTATTGTAGGCAATGAGCGTATCCTTTGGACTCGCATTTGCATCCACACGAATCAACATGTGTGAAGCTCGCACTTCGTTTTTAATACGATCGTATGCTTGAGCAACCATTGCTTGATTCTCAACTGAATCAATTAAATAAGGCAAAGCCAATTGTTTACGGTAACCATCCAATTCTTTTTTCAATTTTGGAATGGTGTCATATCCCAATTTCTCTGCTTCTGCTACCTTCAATTTAAATTTGGTAAACATCTCGACATATTCATCCAAAGATGCTTGATCAAACTTAGGTGATGGATTATTTTTCAAATAAATCTGTAAAAACTCACTTTTAGTGACTGGTTTCCCATCGATTTCCATTACTACAGGGTCTTTTTGAGCGATTGCTCCTTGAATACCTGTGAAGATTAAGATTAAAACGAAAATTTTCTTCATTACTACTTAGTTATTTTAATTCTGTTACATGTTGCGAACGTAAATTTCGCTCATTTATTTGATACTATAATTTGGTGCTTCTCTCGTGATTGTTACATCATGTGGATGCGATTCACGCACTCCTGCAGAAGTAATACGAACAAACCTAGCTCCTTGTAACTTTGAAATCGTCGGAGCACCGCAATATCCCATTCCAGCACGAAGTCCACCAATGATTTGGAACATCACTTCAATTAATTTTCCACGGTATGGCACACGTCCTGAAATTCCTTCTGGTACTAATTTCTTAATATCGTCTTCCGCATCTTGAAAATAGCGGTCTTTTGATCCTTTTTGCATGGCTTCGATAGAACCCATTCCACGGTAGGACTTGAATTTTCTTCCTTCGAAGATGATTGTTTCACCTGGAGATTCTTCTACTCCAGCAAACATGGAACCTAACATGACGATATCTGCTCCAGCTGCAATCGCTTTCACGATATCACCCGTATAACGTATTCCACCATCTGCGATCACTGGAACACCTGTTCCGGCAATCGCTTGCGCTACATCATTTACCGCAGTTAACTGTGGAACTCCGACACCTGCGATTACGCGAGTAGTACAAATGGAACCAGGGCCAATCCCTACTTTCACCGCATCCGCTCCTGCTTCCACTAAATATTTCGCTGCTTCTGCAGTGGCAATGTTACCAACGACAACATCCAAATTCGGAAATTTCGCTTTCACACTTTTCAATTGTTCGACTACACCTTTAGTATGTCCATGTGCCGTATCAATAACAATGGCATCCACTCCTGCTTCAACCAACGCGGTCACACGCTCCATGGTGTCAAGTGTCACTCCAACTGCTGCTGCTACACGCAACCTACCTAAGGAATCCTTGCAAGAATATGGATGTTCTTTTACTTTTATAATATCACGGTAAGTGATCAGTCCTATCAAGCGATTATTTTCATCAACGACAGGTAACTTTTCAATTCTATTTTGCTGTAATATAACCTCTGCAGTTGTCAAATCAGTCGTCTCTCCAGTCGTAATGATGTTTTCAGATGTCATAATCTCCGCAACAGGTCTCAACATGTTCTTTTCAAAACGCAAGTCACGGTTTGTCAGAATTCCTTTCAAAACTTTTTGCTCGTTTACTACCGGAATTCCACCTATGCTATTTTCCTTCATCAATTGAAGTGCATCTTGAACGAGTGCATTCTCTAACAAAGTAATTGGATCGATAATCATTCCACTTTCCGAACGTTTTACCTTACGCACTTGCATCGCTTGTTGTTCGATGGTCATGTTTTTATGAACCACACCAATTCCGCCTTGTTGTGCAATAGCAATCGCTAATTCAGATTCCGTTACGGTATCCATCGCAGCTGAAACAATTGGAGTATTTACAGTAATGTTGCGTGTAAACTTGCTTTTAAGGGAAACTTCACGAGGCAATACTTCTGAATAAGCAGGCGCTAACAGAACATCATCGTAGGTTAATCCTTCAGAAATTTTTTGTAGATTATCGAGAGACATGTGAACTTATTTTTGTAATAAATTCTTGCAAATTTAGTAATAAATCGGCAGGTTATTCGTTTTAGCAGCGGTCAATTGTTAAATAATTCCTAATAAATGGGCATTTGACGCTTTTTACTTAACCTTGTATTGAAATCAAGCCTATGAAGACTTTAACTTATCTGATATTTCTTGGACTTAGCTTAACCGCATTTGGACAAAAAAATACCCAATTAATTCAATTGTCCGGTGTTGTTGTAACAGAGGAAGCCATTCCACTTCCCTATTCAACTGCTTACAATCGTTCCTTGAAAAAAGGTGTTGTTTCCGATTTCTATGGTTTTTTCACGTTGGTCACACAACCCGGAGACACGGTATTTTTCTCGCGTGATGGATTTCAAACCTCACCGTATATTGTTCCTGATTCCTTAAAAGAAAACCGTTACAGCATTATTCACATGTTGGTCCGCGACACCTTGGTACTTCCAACAGTGGTTGTTCACCCATGGCCTACCCGCTCTCAATTTGCTGACTATTTTGTCAACATGACTCCTTACGAGGACGACGTTCGTCGTGCTCAAAAAGAATTATCGGGTGAATCACTTGCTTTTGTCGCTGCACGATTAGAATCCGATGCTTCGTTAGCGTCTGGAAACGCTTATAACACGAGAAATACTCGTCTGTACACAAACGGACAACTTCCGGTCAATAATTTATTGAATCCATACTCTTGGGCGAAACTAATCCAAGATTGGAAAGAAGGAAAATTAACGAGGCAATAAGTCCTAGGGACTATTTCAAGTTAAATTGTTTTTCCGCTTCGTCAGCGATGTATTGTCCGATAGCAAGTGAAGCTGTCGCCGCAGGAGATGGCGCATTCAACACGTGAATGGATTTTCCGTGGTATTCGATTCTGAAATCATCTCTGGTATCACCGTCCTCCGCTAATAACAAGGCTCTCACTCCCGATCTTCCCGGATGAATATCGTCCATCGTCAAGTCTGGAATCATACGCTGCAAGGTTTTGAGGAATAATTTTTTCGAGAAAGCTCTTCGGTATTCGTTGATTCCGAAACTCATGTTGTTGAAAAACAACTTCCATGTTCCACCGTAGGTTAAGGCATCATAGGTATCCTTCAACGAGAAATCAGTTTTACCATATCCCTCACGTTTAAACGTGAATACCGCATTTGGACCACATTCAACTTCTCCATCTGTCATGCGTGTGAAGTGCACGCCCAAGAATGGGAAATCAGGATTTGGCACAGGATAAATTAAGTTTTTCACCTTGTGTTTTGCTTCTGGAGTCAGTTCGTAATAATCTCCTCTAAATCCAACGACTTGCTCTTTTAAATTCACCCCATCTTTTCTCGCTAAACGGTCCGCCTGTAATCCCGCACAAAAAACCAAGTACTCTGCTTCGTATGCTCCTTTAGATGTGTGAATCGTTGAATTTTCTTCTCCTTTATCGATGGAAATCACCTCGGTCTCCAGGAAAAGCTTGCTTCCTTCCTGCATGGATAGGGCAATCTCCACCATTTTGGCTGTTGCCCCGCGGAAGTCAATGATTCCTGTACATGGAACCCAGATACCTCCAATGGATTTAACGTGCGGTTCTATTTCACGGACTTGATCCGCATTGATCATTTCAATTCCTTCAATTTTATTTTCGAGTCCCGTTTTAAAAATACGGTCCATATTCGGAAGTTCGCTCGCATCGGTAGCGACTACTACTTTCCCACAGACATCATGATTGATTCCATGTTCCTTCGCAAATGCCACTAATTCGTGACGTCCCTGAATGCAATTTCGCGCTTTCAATGATCCCGGCTTGTAATAAAGTCCTGAGTGAATCACTCCAGAGTTATGTCCAGTTTGATGATCTGCTAAAAGTGCTTCTTTTTCAAAAAGAGCAATTTTTAAATTTGGGTACTTGACTTGCAACTTGTAAAAAGTTGCTGCGCCTACAATTCCACCACCAATAACTGCTATATCGAATTTCATTCTTTTTATTTTGAGCAAAATTAGCAATTAAACGAACGCATCATCCCATCGAATTCACATTTTGAACACGGAAAGGACGTTTAGAAGGTTTCCTTTCACAAAATAAGTCCTTAACTTTACGGCCTCAATGAATCAATTCAAAAAAGTCGCATTTTATACGCTTGGATGTAAATTAAATTTCTCCGAGACTTCCACCATTTCCAGATTGTTTGAGGACGCTGGGTTTGCGAAGGTTGGATTCGAGGAGCATCCCGATGTTTACGTCATCAATACATGCTCCGTTACTGAAAACGCAGACAAGAAATGTAAGCAATTAGTCAAACGCGCAAAAAAAATTAATCCAGATTCGTTTGTTGTCATTGTTGGATGTTACGCACAGTTGAAACCGACTGAAATCGCAAAAATCAATGGAGTGAACATGGTTTTGGGTGCGAATGAAAAATTCAACATCCTAGAACACCTAGATAAAATTGATCAAAACACAGAGGAAACAATCGTTTCCTTCGATAACATCAAAGAAACCAAAGAGTTTGTTCCTTCGTATTCCTTTGGCGATCGCACACGTTCCTTTTTAAAAGTTCAAGATGGCTGCGACTATTTTTGCACCTTCTGTACAATTCCACTCGCAAGAGGAAAAAGTAGAAATGCCACGATTGAAGAAACAGTTCTTGAAGCGAAGAAAATTGCGGAAACGAAGATCCGAGAGGTTGTCCTTACAGGTGTGAACATCGGTGATTTTGGACAAGGAGGCGATGAAGATTTTTATCAGTTAATTCAAGGGTTAGATGAAGTGGATGGAATTGACCGATACCGAATTTCTTCCATCGAACCCAACTTATTATCGAATGAAATCATAGATTTTTGTTTATCGAAATCGAAACGATTCGTTCCACATTTCCACATTCCTCTGCAATCCGGAAGCGATCGAATTCTGCGCCTGATGCGAAGAAAATACGAACGAGCGTTGTACGCTGAACGTGTGCAACAAATCAAATCCCTTCGTGCTGACGCATGTATTGGAGTCGATGTCATCGTTGGATTCCCGGGAGAAACGGATGAAGATTTCATGGAAACAATCGAATTCTTGAAGGACCTCGACATTTCCTATTTGCACGTATTTACGTATTCTGAACGCGCAAATACTGGCGCACCGAAATTGGGAGAAGCCGTTCCGATGGATGTCCGCCGTGAACGAAGCAAGCAATTACATTTACTTTCGGACCGTAAAAAACGACAGTTTTACAGTGAAAATATTGGCTCCGTTCGAAGTGTTTTGTTTGAACAAGAAGAAGACGAGGGAATCATGTATGGATACACCGAAAATTATGTTAAAGTAAAATATACCTATCAGCCGGACTTAGTCAACACGTTTCAATCCATTAAGCTTTTGGAATTAGACCGTGATGGAATCATGAAATGTGAACGAGTGTCCCTAATCAATGTATAAGCTATGAAAACAGTTTACATTACCCGAAGAGAAACGTTTAATGCCGCGCATAAACTTTGGAGACCAGAATGGAGTGATGAGAAAAACCAAGAAGTTTTTGGAAAATGTTCCAATCACAATTGGCACGGACACAACTTTCAGTTATACATTACCGTGAAAGGAATTCCGCATCCTGAGACAGGGTTTGTGATGAATCTGAAAGTGCTCAGCGTGTTGATTCGCGAACACATTATTGAAGCGTTAGACCACAAGAATTTAAATTTAGACGTTCCTTTTCTAACAGGAATTATGGCCTCAACGGAAAACATGGCAATTGCCATTTGGGACATTTTAGATCCACTCGTTCAGCAACATGGTGGTGAAATGGCTAAAATCAAACTCATTGAAACCGAAAATAACTTTGTGGAATATTACGGTGGCAAAGAACCTTTTTAGCTTTCCTTCGTTGTTACTTTAAACAAAATACATTGAATCAAGAAGGAATGGAAGAACATTATCGCTCAATTATCGAACAAATCGGTGAAAATCCGGAAAGAGAAGGATTATTAAAGACACCAGAAAGAGTAGCAAAAGCGATGAAGTTTTTGACGCACGGTTACGACATCAATCCTGATGAACTTATTCGTCAAGCCATTTTCCACGAAGATTATTCGGAAATGGTGATTGTTAAGCACATTGAAGTATACTCCATGTGTGAACACCACATGCTTCCTTTCTTTGGAAAAGCACACATTGCTTATGTTCCGGATGGGAAAATCGTAGGATTAAGCAAACTTCCTCGCGTTGTTGATGCGTATGCTCGTCGTTTACAAGTACAAGAAAGATTAACCTTAGAAATTCGCGATTGCATTCAACGCACACTTGAACCAAAAGGTGTTGCAGTAGTTATTGAATGTTGTCACATGTGTATGCAGATGCGCGGCGTTCAAAAACAAAACTCAGTTACAACTACGAGTGCCTTCACTGGAATATTTTTAGAAAACGATGCAACGAGAAAAGAATTTATTAATTTAGTACAAGCTAAATTACATTAATATGAATGATTACTTAAACAATGACCAGTCTGTTTCTTCAGACGTTGCTAGAGATTTTATCCGCAGTGTATATACATACATGTTCGCTGCGTTGAGCATTTCAGGTATTATTGCATATTACGTCGGAACGAATCCAGCGTACATTGCGACACTTTTCTTAACGGAAACAGGAGTTTCTCCTTTCTTTTACGTTGTGATGTTTTCACCAATTGTGGTGGTCTTGGCGATGAGCTTGGGACTCGAACGCATGTCTATGAAAACGATTTTATTGCTTTTCATCGTCTATTCCGTTTTAATGGGACTCAGTTTATCATTTATTTTCATGATTTATTCCATGGGATCAATCGCATTGACCTTCTTTGCTGCTTCAGGCGCATTCGGAATCATGGCAGTATTGGGGTATACGACAAAAACAGATCTGACGAAGTTTGGAAGTTTATTGTACATGGCACTAGGTGGAATCATCATTGCAAGCATCATCAACATGTTCATGCAAAGTTCTGGAATGGATAAAATGATCACCTACATTGGTGTATTTGTCTTTACCGGACTTGTCGCATACAAAATGCAAATGTTAAAAGAAATGGCTTACAATGCTGAGATGAACGAAGATCAACGAAGCAAAATGGCTTTGTTTGGCGGACTATCTCTTTACATTACCTTCATTAATTTGTTCCTTACTTTGCTTCGCCTATTTGGAAGCAGAGATTAAGATGCTATTAAATCACTCAAAAAGCCCTTTTTTAGGGCTTTTTTTTGTCCAAACCGCACGATATAAGCAAAACAATTCCTACTTTTGAAGTCTAAAACAAACATTATGTCAGATAATTTCTTCGAAGGGTCGACTGCAGCAGTAGGAACAATTTATACGATTATTGCTTTATCTATCCTGATTTCTGTCCTTATTTGGGGATAGTATCAACTTCGTTTTCCATTCATCAACATAGTTGAATTATGCCTTTCAACTCCGTATTTTCTTGGTTGATTGGAAGACGTATGGCGCGTATAAATGATTACCGCCAAAATCCCATACCAAATCAATTCAAAACGTTTCACTTTCTTATTCAAAAGGGAAAGGAAACAGTTTACGGCCAAAAAAATGGGCTTACCGAAGTAGTTGACATCGATTCTTTTCAGCAGCATGTTCCATTGAGCGATTACGGTTCTTTAAAAACGTACATCGACGATTCCATTCATGGTGCCGAAGCACAATTGTGGCCAGGTAAAACAAGTTGGTTTGCCAAATCCTCCGGGACAACAGCAGACCGAATAAAGATTTTGCCCATCACTGAAGATTCCCTTTTACAAAATCACTATGCCAACGGCAAGGACTTACTTGCTCAATATTACGCTAACCATTCGAAGCGCAAGTTATACAATGCGAAACACCTGATTATTGGTGGAAGCGGGAAAATCGATCAATCCGAAGAAGGAATTTTCATAGGAGATTTATCCGCGATTATCATCAATCACCTACCAACGTGGACCGAATTAAGACGGACACCCAAGAAGGACATCGCCCTTTTAGAAAACTGGGAGGAGAAACTTGAGCGAATGGCGGAATCCGTTCTCAACGAAAACATTTGCATCATTGCCGGTATTCCTAGTTGGACACTCTTGTTATTGAAAAAGGTCCTTGAAAAATCTGGAAAGAACTCCATCGTTGAAGTTTGGCCGAATTTAGAACTCTACATTCACGGAGGAATGTCCTTCAAACCTTATCAAGAAGCATTTCACGAAATCCTGCAAATCCCTGAAATGAATTACGTGGAATCCTATAATTCATCCGAAGGATATTTTGGACTTCAAGATCAAATCGATTCAAAAGAACTATTGTTATTAACAAATTCACAGGTTTTCTATGAGTTCATTCCCATGACAGAATTTGAGGGATTAGATTCGAAAACCGTTATCACGTTGGAGAATATCGAAACCGATAAAGAATATGCATTGGTCATTACGACTTCCTCAGGACTTTGGCGCTATATCATTGGTGATACCGTTCGCTTTAGTCAGTTGCATCCTTTTCGATTTGTGGTCAGCGGAAGAACCACTCATTACATAAATGCGTTTGGAGAAAAATTAATCATTGAACATGCGGAAAAAGCGATTAGTACTGCTGCACTTCGAACAAATGCACAAATCAGTGACTATACTGCAGCTCCTTATTTTAATGAGGAAAAGGTCGTTGGCGGACATCACTGGTTGATTGAATTCAGGGAAGAACCAAATGATGAATCCTTGTTTCTTGCAGAATTAGACCACTTGTTAAAAGTTGAAAATGCAGACTATGAAGCAAAACGCAAGGACAACATCAACATTGGCTATCCGAAAATGACGACAGTCCCGAGTGGAACGTTTCATCTTTGGTTGAAGTCCAAAGGAAAATTAGGTGGACAACACAAAGTTCCGCGCTTGATGAATGACGACCGTTTATTGAATGAAATTTTAACACTGAACCTATGAAATTCCTTTTGCTTTTCGTGATTTGGTCGATGTGTTCACTTGTGTACGCTCAACAATTGACACTCGTGGAAACGTTTGTATCCCCTACTCCCATTGACACCTGGTCCATCGATGGACAAAACAATTTGTTAGTCGTTTCGGAAAACAACATTCAAAAGAAAGCGATCAACGGCGAACGAAGATTCAATCAAACCTTCAAGGCGCTGGGTAACATTCAATCCATTTCACCGATAAACGCGATGAAAATACTTTTGTTTTCGGATGTGCAACAATCCCTTGCCATTGTCGACAACACGCTTACTCAACAAGGAGACATCATCGATATAAGTGAATTAGGATTCTCGAATGTTGTCTTCATTTGCGCATCAAATCGCCCAAATTTAATCTGGGTTTTTGACCAGTTTCGTTCCTCCTTAAATTTAGTCGATTTCCAAAAGTCCCAAATCCTGCAGTCCATTCAGAATGTAGAAACCAAGGGGAATTCGATTCTTGAAATGAAAGAATACCAAGATCACTTGTACGTTCTTTTCTCGGATGGAATGATGAATCGTTATGATTTCTTATTGAACTTCAGCGGGACCTACGCCCTCGAAACCTGTCAGCAATTCGGGTTTTGGAACCAACAAATTGTCTGTTTGGACGCCAACGCGACAGCTCTTCGCTTCGTTCCTGTTAACATGAGAGCGAGTCAAAGAATTCCAGATTGGCAGGTTGAAGGCCCAATTACCTCCTTTATCCTTCAAGGTGAACTCCTCGGGATTCAAAATGGCTCAATTATTTCACTTTTCACGATCAAATAGTAGGCTTTCCCCTTTTTTTCTTCCTAGGAATTATCGTAATTTAGCCTTTCTAAAATACAGAATATGCACGTTGCAATCGCAGGAAACATCGGATCGGGTAAAACCACATTAACAAACTTATTGTCAAAACATTATGGCTGGGAAACTCATTATGAGGATGTGGACCAAAATCCGTATTTAAATGACTTCTACGACGACATGCAACGCTGGTCTTTCAACCTGCAAATTTACTATTTGAATAGTCGTTTCACTCAAATTCAAGAGATTAAAGAAACGGCACATACCGTTATTCAAGATCGAACGATTTATGAGGACGCATTCATCTTTGCTCCGAATTTACATTCGATGGGCTTGATGACTACAAGAGACTTCGAAAATTACTTCTCTTTGTTCAACTTAATGGATGGATTCGTTTCTGCTCCAGACTTGTTGATTTACTTGCGTGCAAGTGTTCCTACCTTGGTGAGCCAAATCCAACAACGTGGACGCGATTACGAAGAAAGCATCCGTTTAGATTACTTAAAGCGTTTGAATGAACGTTACGAAGCATGGATTTCTACATATGACAAAGGAAAAGTTTTGATCATCGATATCGATAACAACCGTTTCCCTGACAATCAAGAGGATTTGGGTAAAATCATTAATTCGATTGATGCAGAAATCAACGGTTTATTCTAAAAACACCCAATGATAGTTGTAACTGGTTCTGCCGGATTTATCGCGAGTTATTTGGTCGATCACCTCAATGCACTCGGACATACAAACCTTGTTTTAGTCGATGATTTCACGAAAATCGACAAGGAAGACAATTGGATCAATACACAGTTCCATTCCAAAATCGAGCGTTCAGCATTTGTTTCATGGTTTCAAGCGCATGCAAGCGAAGTGGAATTTGTTTTCCATTTAGGTGCGCGAACAGATACCACCGAAAAAGACCTTGACATACTGGATGAATTAAACCTGAATTACACAAAATCTATTTGGACCATCTGCACCGAATACAAAATTCCATTGGTTTATGCGAGTAGCGCGGCGACTTATGGTTTAGGTGAATATGGTTACGAAGATAACAACGACGTTATTCCGAATTTGAAACCCTTGAATCCATACGGGATTTCAAAGAACGAATTTGACAAATGGGCGATTCAGCAAACTATAACGCCACCTTTTTGGGCAGGACTCAAATTCTTTAATGTCTATGGACCAAAGGAATACCATAAAGGAAGAATGGCGAGCGTTGTTTTTCACACGCATCGTCAGATTAAAGAAAGAGGACACATGCAATTGTTCCGTTCACACAATCCGGAATACAAGGATGGTGAGCAGCTACGAGACTTCGTTTACGTGAAAGATGTGGCGAAAGTATGTGAATTCTTGATGCAAAACCAGGAACATTCTGGTATTTACAATCTTGGTTCAGGAAAAGCACGAACATTCTTGGATTTGGCAAGTTTAACGTTCCAAGCCTTGGGACTTGAACCTTCCATCTCTTTTATCGATACGCCAATCGACATCCGCGACAAATACCAGTATTTCACGGAAGCGAACATGTCCAAACTCTTATCCATCGGTTATCCGCACGAATTTTACAGCTTAGAAGAAGGAATTGCGGATTACGTAAAGAATTACTTAGAAAAACGCTAAGATATCATTCCAACTGCCAGTGTCTGATTTGATTGTTCATCGATCAATATAAACGATCCGGTCGCTTTGTTTTTTCGGTATTCATCCACATAAATGGGCCCAGCTAATTGCAATTCTATACGCGCAATGTCATTGGCTTGCAACGCTGCTTGTTCTTCATCTCGTTTCAAGGTTTGCATATCATAGACATACAAAATCGATTTCACCATTGCTTTCACTTCATTTGTCGTATGACGCAAGATGTATTTACGTCCAGGAACGTAGGCCTGTGAACTCATCCAACAGATCATTGCTGAAAGGTGACGAACTTCTTCTGGTTGATTATTTGGCTTCACAATCATGTTTCCACGTGAGGTATCCAATTCATCTGTTAATTCAAGCGAAATGGACTGTGGGGAAAAGGCTTCCTGTTGTGGTCCATTCATTCCCATGATGGACTTAACGTTGGAACGTTGATTTCCTGGTAAGACGATGATTTCATCTCCCACTCGGACAATTCCACTTTCTACCTTGCCTGCATAGGCACGGTAATCCTGAACGCGTCCTTGATCTACACGAATCGGATGTTGAACGGGAAAACGAAAATCAATTTGATTGAGTTCATTTGCGACGGAAATATGTTCCAAGGTATGAAGCAAGGTAGCTCCCTGATACCAGGACATGTTTTCAGAACGATGTACCACATTGTCACCATTCAAAGCTGAAACAGGAATGAACTGAACATCAACGATCGCTAGTTTCGCGGAAAAATCTTGAAAGGAAGATACAATTTGATCAAATTCGTCTTTGTTGAACTCCACTAAATCCATTTTATTGACACAAACAATCAAATGTTTGATTTGAAGTAAGGAAGCAATAAAACTGTGTCTTCGTGTTTGTTCCACCACACCTTTGCGCGCATCTATCAATATGATTGCTGTATTCGCAGTTGAAGCACCGGTGACCATGTTTCGTGTATATTGAAGGTGACCGGGTGTATCTGCGATGATGAACTTTCGCTTTTCCGTAGTGAAATACCGATACGCAACATCAATCGTGATTCCTTGTGCACGCTCATCTTTCAATCCGTCCGTAAATAGGGACATATCGATATCCGTCAAGCCTTTGCGCGCTGAAATACGTTGAACCAATTCAATTTGATCCTGCGGAATTTGCTTGCAATCATAGAGCAAGCGTCCGATCAAGGTGCTTTTGCCATCATCCACGCTTCCTGCTGTGGTAAATCGTACGATGTCTTTTGTGTCTACCATCAGAAATACCCCTCTTTTTTACGGTCCTCCATGGAAGATTCCGAACGAAAATCATCCGCTCGACTCCCACGTTCAGATTGATTCATTTCCTTTAATTCTGTTATAATATCGACAACAGTTGATGCCGTTGAAATCATTGCACCACTAATGGTCATATCACCGATGGTCCGAAATCTCACGGTAAGGTCAAGCAATTCATCGGTATCGTGAGGGACTAAATAGGAAGATTGAGCCAAAATCGATTCTTTCCTTTTCACACAGGGGCGTTGGTGAGCAAAGTACAAACTTGGCAGGAGAATATTTTCCTTCTGAATGTATTCCCAAACATCCAATTCTGTCCAGTTGCTTATGGGGAATACACGAAATTGTTCTCCTTGATTTAAGCGACCATTGTATAAATGCCAAATTTCTGGACCTTGATTTTTGGGGTCCCATTGTCCAAAAGCATCGCGGTGTGAGAAAAATCGTTCCTTCGCACGTGCCTTTTCCTCATCGCGTCTTCCCCCGCCTATTGCTGCATCAAATCCAAAGGATTCCATGCTTTCTAACAGCGTAATGGACTGCGCACGATTCCGATTCGCATTCGGTCCGTTTTCCTCCAAAGCCGTTTGACGTTGGATCGAATCTTCCACCTTACCGACAACTAAGCGCACATTCAATCGCTCCGCTAATTCGTCTCGAAACTGCAGTGTCTCCGAAAAATTGTGTCCGGTGTCGATGTGTAGCAAGGAAAATGGTATTGGTCCAGGGGCAAACGCTTTCGCTGCAAGGTACGTCACAACAATGGAGTCCTTGCCTCCAGAGAACAAAATACACGGATGCTGAAACTGAGCGAATGCTTCACGCAGTACGTAGACAGCCTCCGCTTCTAACTCCTCCAAATAGTTTAGTCTGTAACTCATTCCTTTGTGAAAAATGTTTGTACGATTTGGTCAAGGCATTGATCTGTTGATTGTTCATTGGTGTCCACGATCAAATCTACTTGCGTTGGACGATCGAAAGGCGCTGATATTCCTGTGAAATTGTTTAACGTACCTTGAGATACGTTTTGATAAAGTCCTTTCACATCGCGGCTTTGACACGTTTTTAAATCTGCATCTACAAATAGAAAGCGAACATTGACACCCAGTATTTCACGCACCTTTTCACGGTGGCCTTCCTCTGGGGTAATGAACGAAGCTAAGACTACCTGATGATTTTCGAGCAATAACTTGGCGATTTCAGCGGATCGACGAATGTTTTCCATGCGATCCTCCGAAGAAAATCCAAGGTCCTGATTGATTCCCTTGCGCAGTTGATCACCATCAATGGACACTACAGAAATTCCATTGTCCTTTAATCGTTGCAGCAACAGGTTCGACAAGGTAGACTTACCGGAACCCGAGAGTCCAAAAAACCATATTACGATTGGATTATTCATGTATTTCGTCAAAGAATAAAAGTAGTGAATTCCCGCTTACTTTCCATAGGGACAAAAAAAAACTCCTTCCAAATGGAAAGAGTTTCTCAGATTGTTCAGTAAAGCTTATTCGCTAACAACTTCAAATTTGAATGCTTGTTTCACGCCTTTGTAAATGTTTGCTTCAACTTCGTACGTTCCAATTTCGCGAATTGGTTCGTCTTTAATTTTCAATGATTTACGATCAATGTCATGTCCAAGTGCACGAAGTGCATCAGCCAATTGAACCGTATTAACAGAACCAAAGATTTTACCGTTTTCACCAGCTTTTGTAGCGATAGTGATGGTTAAATCAGCAATTTTAGCAGCTAATTCTTGAGCTTCAGCTAAATTTTTAGATTCTTTGTGAGATTTTTGACGCATAATCTCAGCGTGTGCTTTTTTCGCGCTAGCCGTAGCAAGCGTCGCGTATCCTTGAGGAATCAAGAAGTTACGACCGTATCCAGGTTTCACAGTTACGATTTCGTTTGCGTAACCTAATTTATCAACGTTTTTCTTTAAGATAATTTCCATGACTTTCAGTTTTTCTGTTCAACAAATGATTATTTCAACATATCACCAACGTATGGAAGGATCGCAAGGTGACGAGCACGTTTGATCGCTTTGTTGACTCTCTTTTGGTATTTCGCAGAAGTACCAGTGATACGACGTGGAAGAATTTTACCTTGTTCGTTTATCAATTTCAACAAGAAGCTTGCATCTTTGTAATCGATAAATTTAATTCCGCTCTTTTTGAAACGGCAGTACTTGTCCTTCTTAATATCAATATTAATCGGGGTTAGATAGCGAATATCGTTTGACATCTCTTTTAATTTTTTAGGGTTAACAATTAGTTAGGCAGTAGCTCCAGCTTTTGCACGTCTTTTCACTGAGTAATTCATGTGATCAACTTCCATTTTAACCGTTAAAAAACGTAAAACTCGTTCATCACGCTTCAACATCAATTCGAAGTTCGCAACAACATTACCTTCCGCTTGGAATTCTACTAGAAAGTAGAAACCAGTGGATTTTTTCTGGATTGGGTACGCCAACTTGCGCAAACCCCAGTTCTCCGAATGAGTGATTGAACCACCAAGTGATTTAATCTCACCTTCGAATTTCTGTACTGCTTCCTTTGCCTGATCATCAGACAAAACGGGAGTTAAAATGAAAACAGTTTCGTAAGAATTCATAAGATTATTTTTTAATAATTAATTAATCGGGTGCAAAGATACACATTCTAGTTTAAACGTGCAACAGCTTTTTGTTCGCTTTTTCTGAGTTCCTTCATCGGATTTTCTATATCTTCGTCCTATGTCATTTTTTACTGAAGATTATCTGAATTTCTTTATCGAACTTGCAGGAAACAACCACAAAGCTTGGTTTGATGAAAACCGCAAACGCTACGAAGAATCCGTGAAGAAGCCTTTCTATGCTTTTACACAACACCTGATACATACATTGGCTAAATCGGACGCTCAATTCGCTGATTTACAAGTGAAGGACTGTGTGTTCCGCATCAACCGAGACATTCGATTTTCGAAGGACAAAACGCCCTACAAACTGATGTGTTCCGCGGTCGTCGCTCCAAATGGCAAAAAAAGCAAGGCCGTAAACGGTATTTACTTCGAGCTGAGTCCAGAACATGTGCGCGCCTACGGTGGAATTTACGAAATCGACAAAGAGGACCTCGAATTGGTGCGTGAAGGAATCGCCGCGAATATGGACGAGTTTCGAGGAATCTGTGAATCCAAGTCCTTCAAGAAAACCTTTGGAGAAATCCACGGTGAGAAAAACAAAATCCTTCCCGCTCACCTCAAAGAAGCAGCCCAAGAAGAAAACCTTATTTTCAATAAACAATGGTATTTTTATGCCGAATTTCCCGCTGAAACGTTGCTAGCTGATGATTTAGACAAACAATTGCTGCACTGCTACGAAGCTGGAAAACCTTTAGAACAATTTTTTAATCAATTTATACAACGCGCATGAAACGCATCATCCTACCTTTCCTTATCCTGATTACTCCTCTTTCATTCGCTCAGAAAAAAGAGATGAGCGTCAAAGAATCCGTACTTCTTCAACGCAGTGTTTCGCCGGAACGTGTGAATAATTTCCTGTGGATGAACGACAGTGAGTACACGACGTGCAGCAAGGACTACAAAACGATGTATAAATCCACCGTTGCAAACGAAAAGTCTGTAGACCTCATCACCATCGACGAAATAAACAAAGTTTTAGGTTCCTCCTTTGGAAACTTCTTTGGCGCCGAATGGACCAACGAAACAACCTTGTTATTAAATGATGGTCAATCCGTGGCGATCTTCGATATCAAAACGAAAACCGGAAAGATCCTCAAAAAACCAGTGGAGAATGCTGCAAATCAATCGTATCATGCCGCGTCGAATCAATTGGCCTATACCATCGACAATAATTTGTACATCGATGGACGTGCGATCACAAAAAACACGGACAAAAACATCGTTTCAGGTCAATCCATTGCGCGAAATGAATTTGGAATCTCCGGTGGAATTTTCTGGTCAAACAATGGATCCATTTTGGCTTTTTACCAAAAAGACGAAACTGATGTGCACAATTATCCTTTGTTGGATGTCAATGCGACACCGGCTTCCTTGGTTTCGATTAAGTATCCGATGGCTGGACAAAAATCCGAAAAACCACGCGTTGGAATTTACAACGTGAAATCGAAAAAAACGCTGTACATCAATCCACGTGGAGCAGCGGACGATTATTTTACCAATTTGGCCATTACGCCAGACGAACAGTTCATCGTCGTGGCGGAAGTCAACCGTGACCAAAACCACATGTGGTTGAATGTTTATTCCGCTAAAACAGGGAAGTTTGTGAAAACTTTGTTTGAAGAACAAAACGACAAGTGGATCGAACCTGAGCATCCTATGTTCTTCCCAACTGAATCCACCAACGATTTCGTATGGGTATCAGAGCGCGATGGATTCAACAACCTTTATTTGTTTGACTTTAATGGGAAGTTGAAGCAAAAACTAACGAACCATGCCTTTGTCGTAAAGGACATTTTATGTGCAACGAAAGATGGAATGTCCTTGTATTATGCTGCCACTGGACCGAATCCAACCAACACCTTGGTTTACCGCTGTGACCTAAAAGGAAATACCGAATTAATCACGAAGGAAGAAGGAACGCACAGTTTCAGTCTTTCCGCGAATGGAACGTATTTCATGGATGCTTTTTCGAGTTTATCGGTTCCATTTAAAGCGATGCTTTGGACCAACAACGGAAAAATGACAAAGTTACTGATGGAATCCAAAGAAAAATTGACTGATTACAACGTCGGGACAACAGAAATTGGATCCATTAAAGGAAAAGATGGTTCGGATTTGTACTACCGAATGATCAAACCAAGCTCTTTCGATCCATCAAAAAAATACCCGGTTCTTGTGTATGTATACGGTGGTCCACACGCCCAAATGGTAACAAACTCATGGATGGCTGGAGCGAATCTTTGGATGCATTGGATGGCGAATCAAGGATACATTGTATTTACATTAGATAACCGTGGTTCAGGAGAACGCGGATTCGCTTTTGAATCCCAAATCCACCGTCAACTAGGAACGGTTGAAATGGAAGACCAGTTAACCGGTGTAGAATACTTGAAATCCTTAAATTACGTCGACGGAAATCGCCTAGCGGTGCATGGTTGGTCCTTTGGTGGATTCATGACCACTTCGTTAATGTTGCGTCAAGCTGGAGTATTCCAAGTCGGCGTTGCCGGTGGACCAGTAACCGATTGGAAGTACTACGAAATCATGTACGGCGAACGTTACATGGATAGTCCGGAGCAAAACAAAGCGGGATACGATGCCAATTCATTGATGAACTATACGAAAAACTTAAAAGGAGATTTATTGTTAATCCACGGCTCCATCGATGATGTCGTAGTGATGCAGCACAACGAAGCGCTGTTAAAATCCTTCATTGAAAACGGTGTTCAAGTAGACGATTTCATTTACCCGATGCACAAACACAACGTCACAGGAAAAGACCGAGCGCATTTAATGGAGAAAGTCTTGTTGTATATTATTGAGAACAACAAGTAAGCATGAATAACTTACTGATTGCTTACATCCCGCTGATACTAAGCATTTTTCTAAGCAGAAGAATGTTACAAAGTGCCATTCGAAAATTGGACGATGAACTCAAAATCAAATTGATCAATTATACGACAAAAGACAAATCGCTGCAACTTGGAATTGTTGGAGCGATTTTAGTCTTGTTTTTAGTAAATATGAAATTCGAGTGGATTTCATTTTGGATCTCCAGTTATCTGTCCATAGGTATTTTAACGGTTTTGGCGATTTTTTCTGTTTACCGCGCTTATCAAAAATTGAAGGCGGATGGATTTCCATCTTGGTATTTAAGCGATATGATTAAAGGAAACCTTCTTCGTTCACTCGGATTGATTCTATTCTTGGTAATCTTGACCTTCCTTTAAATCTTACTTTTCAAGCTCATCCAACCACCACCATTATGAACATCTGCGTATCCCGCTGATTTCAAAATGCTTTTGGCACTCGCGCTTCGCATTCCAGATGCACAGCACGTAATGACGGTTTTGTTTTTGGGGATTTTCCCTAATGATCCTTGTAAACTTTGTAACGGTAGATTCAGCGATCCTTTGATGTGTCCACCTTGGAATTCTCCTGGTGTACGCACATCTACAATGACAGCACCTTCCTGAACAAGTTGTTGGTAGTTGACGGATTTCATTCCGAATAATTTTCCTAATAATGACATACGATAATTGTGTTAATGTGGTTAAAACGATTATTCAGCATTACATGCGTGCGTTCACTTCCATCCATCCGCCACCGTTTTCACAGTCCACGCCTAAGGATTTAAAGTACTGCGTAGCTTGTTCCGAACGCATTCCAGCAGCACAGCAAAACAAAATGGGTTGAGAAAAAGCTTTTACTTCTTCTACTCTACTGGCAATTTCTTGCAAAGGAATGTTCACTGATCCAGCCACATGGCCTCCACTGAACTCTGCGTGCGTGCGCACATCGATAATTGTTGGAAAATCTGACATATTTACTTTTGTTTAGCGATAAAAAATTCGTGAATAAACTGAAAAAGAAAACCTCCGATGAAAAATCCAAAAATGACATTGTAAACCGGACTCGTTTTCATGTAGCATCCTGTCTCACATTTGATATTTAGAAAATAAATGTACCCACCAACAGCTCCTAATGCATATCCGAGAATGGTCCAAAATGTAAGCGTTTTGAGAAAAGTCATCAGTTGTTTTTTTTTGACAAAGGTAACGGCACTTTTAGAATTCATCTGTAGCACAAGTTACATAATTTAGTTTCGCCATTATTTCTTCTTACTTTTGTAAAAAAAAGACAGTCATGAAACAAGTAAGTCTAGCATCCATAGAGAAAGCCATTGAAATCGTAGACCATTTAACGGACGATCAATTAGAAAATGTATCCGAAAAATATGCCTTGGCACAACAAGAATTGTTGGATTATGTCATGACAGCTCCTTCGGAATATGAAAACGAAGATTTAGAAGGATTATTAATTTATTATTTCTGTGTTATTTCAGAATGTTTTACACAAGAAGGAATTAAACTTCGTCAAGTTACTGAAGCGGACATCGACGAAATCGAAGAGCCATATTTCGATATGTTAGAGCAATACTTCGATGAAGAAGACGAAGAAATCATCGAATCATTCTGCGACCAACCATTTCTAGCTCAATTCATGGCAATGGAAGTTTCTACAGAAGATGAAGATGGTTCAAGTTTGGACGAGGAAACTGCTACTCAATTGTTTATTGTAACATTAGCGATGGTTTCTTTAATGAATCGTGCAATCGAAGCATAGTAATTCGTTGATTTTTTCGTTCGAATAAAAAGAAATCCCTACATTTGCACGGGGTAAGTCTTTTACGACCAGCTCCCTCTTAATCCTCCAGGACAGGAATGTAGCAAAGGTATGAGGTTGAGCGGTGCGATAAGAGTAGCTTACCCCTCTTTTTTTTCTTTAAATTCAGCCCTAGATTAACAGGGGCAATCCATAAAATTGGTATAAAGGAGATTGTTTTTTTTTGCTCTTACTTTTTGGCATTGCCCCAAAAAGTAACAAAAAAGTCTAGCGCTTAAAAGATATAACTACCCTCATCTTCCTCCTTGCTAAAATTTCTGAAACTCGCTCTCGTACCTCGGCTCAAACAGCCAGAAATTTTCACGCAACTTCGTCGTGAGGGTTCGCGTTACATCTTTTCATGCGCGGGACGTAATCTTGAAAACGAATGTTGATTGATACAAAATGACCCGTAGATCATAGGTTTTTATCTTGATCCATTAACATTCCAACTCCGGACATTTACCGATTATTTCAGTATCTTTGTTACATGAAGATTTCCGCATCTATTTACAGCGATAAAAGTCGCTCTTTAAAAGAAGTGATTCTTGATTTAGTTGCGCATCAAGTGGACCTATTGCATGTCGACTGTAACGATGATTTGAGTGTTTTTGAGGACATCGCCAACATTCGAACATGGTGCGACTTACCCATTGACTTGCACATCATCACGGAAAATCCATCAAAGTATTACGATTTATTGGAAAGTAATCCAGTGGAATACGTGACTTTTCAAGTGGAAAACCTGAAGGAACCTTTAGAAATTCCAACTTCCATCACCGGAAAGAAAGGATTGGCCATCATCACCCCTACGCCAATTACCGCTTTTGATCCCTATTCGGACTTTGATTTCATTTTAATCATGGCAACGATTCCTGGACAAAGCGGAGGAAAATTTGATCGTCTGAATTTCTCCAAAATTCGTCAGTTCCGCACCAAGTATCCAAGTAAATCGATTCACGTGGACGGTGGCGTAAACGGTGAAGTATCCTTCATCCTCCGCAATATGGGCGTTAGTTCAGCTGTTTCTGGTTCCTATTTATTTAATGGACCTAGTATCGGGAATGCATTGATGAATTTAACGAAACGTGAAATTGAATCTACCTTTGAAATAGGTGATTTCATGATTCCCTTAAACGAGGCGCCTAGCTTTGAAGTCGCGGATTGCTCGACAAGAAAAATCCTCGAAGCAGTAGAAGTCGGTCAAATGGGATTTGCCTTGGCCTTAGAACACGATCAGCAACTTTTCGGACTCGTTTCCAGTGCGGATATTCGCAAAACATTTCTGAAGAACTTAGAAAACACAAGGGACATTGACCCCAAAAATTTCATCAATCGTCAGCCCATGTGCGTTCAAGACACAGCGACGGTTATTGAATTATTACATATCCTAAAAAAATCCAACTTCCCTGTCATGTATTTACCGGTCGTGAACGACAAAGGTCAGGCAGTGGGAATTATTAATTTTGTCAACCTCATCAAGGGAGAACTATGATCATTGAAATAAAATCAACCGTTAGCGCGAACGACTGCGCGACATTCGCTGAAAAACACAAAGCTTTTCACATCACTTACGAAGGAAAAAACTACCTCATCACCGGTTCTGGCGTGAAGGAATTGCCTGCTGATCTCGAGTCAATCACGACGGAACATTGGGTATTTGCCAACGACATTCAATTGGCGTCCAAACGATTTCGTTCGGAAAAACGCGAAGTAAAAATTGGTAATGTGAGCATTGGTGGAAATACCAATCATACCATTTTAATCGGTGGACCTTGTTCCGTAGAATCCGAAGAACAAATTCGTTCGTCCGCGGAATTGCTCGTTGGAATGGGATTGAGCACCTTGAGAGGTGGTTGCTACAAACCAAGAACGAGTCCCTATTCGTTCCAAGGATTAGGATTAGAAGGATTGCAATTATTAGCAAAAATGAGAACCGAATACGGTTTGAATGTCATAACGGAAGCACGGGATGCGACACACATTGATGAAATCATTGAACACACGGACATCATTCAAGTTGGAGCAAAAGCGATGTACGATCAAGGAATTTTGCGCGCGTGTGCTAAAATCAAGAAGCCAGTGCTAATCAAACGTGGATTCGGAACGACACTTCAAGAATTCGTTCAAGCAGCTGAATTTGTACTAGCTGGTGGAAACGAAAATGTGATTCTTTGTGAACGCGGAATCCGCACCTTTGAAACCGGAACACGTTTCACCTTGGATCTTTGTGGCGTTGCTTGGTTAAAAGAACACACGAATCTTCCAATCGTTTTAGATCCTTCACATGCGATGGGATACGCGTATGGCGTGAATCCACTTGCACGTGCATGTGTGGCGATGGGAATCGATGGACTTTTAATCGAGGCACATCCAAATCCAAAAGTGGCGAAATCAGATGCTTCACAGCAGTTGAATTACGAAGAATTCAAACAATTACAAAAAGACCTTCAAGCTGTTGCAGCAAGTGTAGGTTACAAAATGATATAAGATGTTATTAGAACAAAACATAAAAGGACTTTGTCAAAAAAACGGAATCGAGTTCGATGATTTCTTGTCCGATTTGGATGTGGAACACGTGAATGAACTTTCCGTGTATGATTTAGAAGCAGTTTGTGAAGAATACGAAGTTGATTTGACAGCTCTTCTTTTCAAACCTTTGTTTCGCAACAACCATTTCAAAAAACAACTTGACCAACTGAAATTACTCATTTTGGATGTCGATGGTGTTTTAACCGACGGTGGAATGTTCATGAGTGAAAAAGGAGATCAGTTAAAACGTTACCATACCCAAGACGGACTTGCCATCATGCATGTGGTGAAAAATGGTCCGGTTCAACTGGGAATCATCTCCTCTGGATTTACGGAACACATGGTTCAAGATCGCGCGGCGGTACTTGGAATCGAACGTGTGTACGTTGGACGTGAGCCGAAATTAGACATTCTAAATTCTTGGTGCAGTGAATTAGGCATCAGTTTAAACGAAGTTGGAATCATCGGTGACGATGTCAATGATTTAGCGGTGATGAAAGCCGTTGGATTAGCTATTTGTCCATCCTCCGCAGTAAATTCCGTTAAAACAGAATGTCACATCATCCTATCTCGTAAAGGTGGAGATGCGTGTGTTCGTGAATTCATCGACCAATACTTACTCCCTCAAGGAATTTAATTTATGAAATCAATCACATTAGGTGTCATCCGCGAAGGAAAAGTACCGCCGGATTTTCGTGTCCCATTAACACCGAAACAGTGTAAAGCCATTGAAGTCCTTTATCCAGAGGTAAAAGTTGTCGTTCAACGTAGTCCCATTCGAACATATCCAGACGCTGCTTATGCGGAACAAGGAATTGAATTGGTGGATTCATTAGCGGATTGCGATTATATTTTTGGCGTAAAAGAGGTTCAAATCGCGGATTTAATTCCGAACAAAACCTTTTTCTTCTTTTCGCATACCTTCAAAAAACAACCGTACAATCGCGATCTGTTGAATGCCGTTTTGGACAAAAAAATCCGTCTAGTAGATTACGAAGTGTTGAAGGATAAATACAACAAACGCATCATTGGCTTTGGTCGATATGCCGGAATTGTTGGATGTTATAACGCATTCTTAACGTACGGCATAAAATCTGGACGTTATTCCATGAAACCTGCCAATGAATGTGAAGACCGTAAGGAAGTAGAACAAGAATTAAAAAAAGTGGACTTACCTGCTGATTTCCGTGTCGTTTTAACGGGATTTGGTCGTGTTGGACATGGAGCAAGAGAAATCATTGACTTATTGCCAATCACGGAAGTGAGTCCGGAAGAATACTTGAAAAATTCATTTGAAGGACCCGTTTACACACATTTAGAGGCAGAGGATTATTTTGCTCCGAAAGATGGAACGTCCTTCGTGAAAAAGGATTTCTATTCAACGCCAGAAAATTACCTTTCTACTTTTGGACGCTACGCCAAAAAATCGGACATGTACATTCCATGTCATTTCTGGAGCGCAAAATCTCCATACATTTTAACTAATGAAGATTTATTGCATGCGGAGAATCGAATCAAAGTTGTTGGAGATATTTCCTGTGACATTGCTGGACCTATCGCATGTACGATTCGTCCAAGTAAAATTGGCAATGGAATTTATGGCTACGACCCACTAACGCAAACCGAAGTGGACTTCATGCAAGAAGGTGCGATTGCGGTGATGGCAATTGACAATTTACCATGTGAGTTACCAAAAGACGCATCGGAAGATTTCGGAAACGAATTATTGAAACATGTACTCCCGTGTTTGTTTGGAAAAGATCCAGATGAAGTCATATCAAGAGGATCGCAAACAACGATAACAGGTGAATTAACTGAAGGATTTAGCTATTTAAGCAAATACATCGCTGGATTAGAATAATTTTCTACATTCGTATATGATTGAAAAAGGAGATAAAAAAATCATCCGCGGATGGGTGATGTATGACTGGGCAAATTCCGTTTATCCACTCATTATCAGTTCGGCAATTTTTCCAATATTGTACGAAACACAAACAAGCGTCAAGGATCCAATCACCAAAGCAACCATCTTTGATACGGTTTCGGTATTTGGGATGGAATTCAAAAACACGGAGTTTTACGCGTATTTGATCTGTTTATCGTACATCGTTGTTGCCATGTTATCACCCGTTTTATCGGGAATAGCAGACGCTGGTGGAAAACGAAAACTGTTTATGCAGTTCTTTTGTTACCTCGGAGCAATTTCCAGTGGACTCCTATACTTTTTCCATGCGGACCGTAGTTCTGTGGTAGGTGGTCCATTCTACATCGATTGGAGTATTTTGGCGCTGTTCTTTGGTTCCGTTGGATTCTGGGCAAGTTTAGTGTACTACAATTCCTATTTGCCAGAAATCGCCGAACCGAAAGACCACGATAAAATCAGTGCACGTGGATTCTCTATGGGATATTTGGGCAGTTCTATTTTGTTGATTATCGTGTTGATTCTAACCGTTTTCACGAAAGCCATTCCTATTCGTTTTGCGTTTCCACTCGTTAGTCTTTGGTGGATTAGTTTTGCGACCTATTCGTTCATTCGATTACCAAAATCGACTGCTACCAGCAAAGTTGAAGGAAACATCATCCTGAAAGGATACCGCGAAGTGTACAAAGTCTGGCAGGAAATCAAGTTGAATATCCCCTTGAAACGCTATTTATTTTCGTTCTTCATGTTCAATATGGCTGTCCAAACAATCATGGTAATGGCCGTTGCTTTTGCCAACAAAGAAGTTCGCGGAATCAAACAACAGGATCTCATCATCTCTATTTTAATTATTCAATTTATTGGCATTCTCGGCGCCTATTTATTATCCAAAGTGTCTAGTAAAATTGGAAACTTAAAGTCGATTGGGATTTCCATTGTGATTTGGATCGGACTCTGTCTTGGCGTTTACTATCTAGTGTATGAACCTTGGCAGTTTTTCATTGCTGCAGCGGTTGTTGGACTTGTTATGGGTGGAATTCAATCTTTATCAAGATCCACGTACTCTAAATTGCTTCCAGAGACAAAAGACCTCACCTCCTATTTTAGTTTCTACGATTTAGCAGAGAAAATCGGACTGGCAGTTGGTACCTTAACTTTCGGCCTCATCGAAGGATATTTAAATATCCGAACATCGATTTTAGCTTTAGTGATCTTTTTCTTCATTGGATTAGTTATCCTACTTTTCATTCCAAAAACATCAAACTTACAACATGAGACAACAAATTGAAGCAGCATGGGATAACCGTGAATTATTGAAGGAAAAAGAAACCATTCAAGCGATTGAAACAGTAATTGAGGACTTAGATAAAGGACTTCTTCGCGTTGCTGAACCAGGCGAAAATGGCGAATGGATTGTCAACGAATGGATCAAAAAAGCAGTTGTCATGTACTTCCCGATTCGTCAAATGGAAACCATTGAGGTTGGTCCATTCGAGTTTCACGATAAAATGGCCTTAAAACGCAATTACAAAGAACTAGGTGTACGCGTTGTCCCGCATGCAATTGCACGTTATGGCGCTTTTGTTGCTCCAGGCGTCATCATGATGCCTTCGTACATCAACATTGGTGCGTATGTCGATTCTGGAACAATGGTCGACACATGGGCAACGGTTGGAAGTTGTGCGCAAGTCGGTAAAAATGTTCACTTAAGCGGTGGCGTTGGAATCGGTGGTGTATTGGAACCTTTGCAAGCAGCTCCGGTAATTATTGAAGATGACGCATTCATCGGTTCGCGTTGCATCGTTGTGGAAGGCGTTCGTGTTGGAAAACAAGCGGTACTAGGTGCAAATGTCGTTTTGACGAAATCCACGAAAATTATTGACGTAACTGGTCCTGAACCAATCGAACACCGCGGATACGTTCCAGAAAGAAGCGTTGTTATTCCAGGAACCTACACAAAGGAATTCCCAGCTGGATCATACCAAGTTCCATGTGCCTTAATTATCGGTCAACGCAAAGCATCAACGGATTTAAAAACTTCGTTAAACGATGCCTTACGCGAACACAATGTGGCGGTGTAAAGCATGAACATCTTCTTTCGTTTCAGCTTCTTGTTTGGATTGATGGTCGTACTGACCTCTTCCGTCAAACAGTCCATGCCTAGCGTTTCTGGACTTTGGTCCGAGCATTGGATTGATAGCGATGTAGATTACGTTGACACCTTGCGTTTAACTCAAAAAAACGATTCTCTTTTTATTTCGCTGCACAATTCACAAGTGGACTGGGTGCCGAATTTCTACAAAGTGAAATTTGATGGCTCCCTCTTGACCTTTCAAATGGATGCGAACAACATCACCAATTTCTTTACCTTTCAATTATCCGAGGATCAAAAAAGATTCGATGGAAAGGTGCATACTTGGAGAGGTGAAATCCGGAAAATTTACTTGGTAAAGGAACTAGATTAATCCAAATACTTGGTTTTTCAACTTAAAATTTGTGGTTCAGTGTATCATATTTGCGTAATTCACAGATGAACTAGGATTCACCTGTGATATTCCGTTTTGAGTATGTACTTTTCGAAACTAGATTTACTAGAAAAAACGAATCAACATGGAATTCACCCCTCTCACCGATCACATTCACGTGAACGACATCTCGAAAACCGACTTCAACGAACGGTGGATTAAACCAAACAAACCTGTCCTCATAAAAGGCATCCTCGATGAAACGCCTGCCAAAAACTGGAGCCTGAATCGCTTGGAAAAAGAACTGGGACACTTTCCTGTAAAAGTGTTTGACCGACAACGCAAGAACAACACGTCATTTTTACTTGGAGATAATCAGGTTCCCATGAATCATATGCTCCATTTGATCCGTGAAAACAAAGCTTCGGACTTACGGATGTTCGTCAATCCAATTCTGACCAAAAACAAACAATTAGCCACGGAAATCCCTTGTCCCGATTTTTTCAAATGCGCCTTTCAATTGCCAAATCTCATGTTTATCGGTGGAAAAGGAACCATCGTTCCATTACATTATGACTTCATGTACGACGATGGACTTCTCACGCAACTTTTCGGTCGAAAGGAAATCATTTTGATAGAACCGAGTCAGTCCAAATACTTGTACCGCATTCCGTTCAATTCCACGTCCATGATGAACCTTTTTGATCTGAAGGAAAAAGAATATCCCGCCCTGAAAAACATACGTGCTTACCGCGTGATGTTGGAGCATGGCGACACGATTTTCATTCCTTCCGGATATTGGCACCAAATGACCTATGTCGATGCGAGTTTGTCCATCGGATTTCGAAAATGGCATCGAAATCCGTTGGTTACCTTTAAAACCGGATTGGTACGCTTGACGCAGATTCCCTTTGATAAAAGCCTAAGTTTGATTTTTGGAAAATATTGGTTCAACTGGAAAGTGAATCAAACCAAAAGACTTGAGAAATTGACTTAATTTTCAGTTTCCTGACTTTTATCATTTTTTTCAGCCGCCTTGATTTAGTACCTTTGTGCTATTAATTATTTAATTCAACATAGTATGCAACTGTGGAATACATTAAATAAGGAGGAATTAGAAGCGCATTTGCGTGAAGTGGGACATCAATTCATCACCATTTCATTCTACCAATACGCACAAATTGAAAATCCTCACTTATTCAGAGATCACCTTTTCTTGATGTGGTCGAAATTAGAAGTCGTGGGACGAACATACGTCGCACATGAAGGAATCAACGCACAAATTGCGGTCCCAACACACAACTTGAGTCAGTTTCGCGAAGAATTATACGGCATTGAATTTTTAAATGGCGTCAGACTCAACTTCTCTGTTGACGATTCCGAAGCGGAATTCCCCTTTTTGAAGTTAAAAATCAAAGTGCGCGATAAAATTCTGGCGGACGGACTAGAAGACAAGACCTTCGATGTGACCAACAAAGGAAAGCACTTGAATGCGCAAGAATTCAACGAATTAACAGAGAAGGAAGATACGATTCTCATTGACTTCCGAAATCACTACGAATCCGAAGTGGGACATTTCAAAGGAGCAATCCTTCCTGATGTCGATACATTTAGAGAATCCCTTCCCTACATCGAAGAGACGTATTTAAAAGGAAACGAGGATAAAAACATCGTCATGTACTGTACGGGTGGCGTACGTTGCGAAAAAGCATCCGCATGGTTCAAACACCGTGGATTCCAAAATGTCCATCAATTAGAAGGTGGAATCATTAAATACGCCAACGACGCGAAGGAACAAGGAATTGAGAATAAATTCATTGGAAAAAACTTCGTATTCGATGAACGTCGAGGCGAACGTATTTCTGACGACATCATCGCTGTTTGCCATCAATGTGGCGATCCTGCGGATACGCACACGAATTGTGTGAACGACGCATGTCATTTGCTCTTCATTCAATGTGACTCGTGCAAGGAGAAAATGGAGAACTGCTGTTCATCTGATTGCCTGGAAACCATTCACTTACCTGAAGAAGAGCAAAAAGAATTGAGAAAGGGAATTGAGAACAGTAATCGAATTTTCAAAAAAGGTCGGTCAAATAAACTTCCCTTTAAACACAATACTGAAAAACCCTTATCTTTGATTGAACTTTCAATCAGAGAAAACAAGTGATTTTAGCTATAAACTGGACCGTTGATTCGGAGATTATTGATGGTTGGCGAACGCCTAACCTTTACGGATTGTTATTTGTAACCGGACTTATTCTCGGTTATTTCGTGGTGAAACGTATGTTCAAACAAGAACAAATCAGCGACGAACTGTTGGATAAACTTGTTTGGTTCATGATTCCAGCAACCGTTATTGGCGCACGACTTGGACACGTATTTTTCTATGGTCCTCTTTTCGACGAAATACAAAATGGTGTCGTTGTCGACCGCGGTTATTTGTCTCATCCCGCCGATATTTTTAAAATTTGGGAAGGTGGATTAGCCAGTCACGGTGCTGCCATTGTCATTCTCCTTTCCTTGTGGTACTATTCCCAAAAAGTATTAAAACGTCCCTATTTGTGGATGCTCGACCGAATTTCCGCTCCTGTAGCAATTGGCGCGACGTTTATCCGTCTGGGAAATTTAGTCAATCACGAAATGGTCGGAGATCCAACAAATGTTCCATGGGCATTCAAATTTCAAAACTATTGGAATGACCAATTGCACATGTACGATCCGACACCTAGACATCCAGCTCAACTTTACGAAGCGATTTGTTACCTCCTTGCTTTTTTCATCCTTCTATTCCTTTATTGGAAAAAAGAAAAGTTCAAGCAACAAGGATTCATTTTCGGTTCCTTCTTAATCATGATTTTTGGATCCCGATTCTTTATTGAATTCGTCAAAATTGGTCAGACCGCAAGAGACTTTGAATGGAGCTTAAACACCGGGCAATTATTAAGCGTTCCATTTGTACTGATTGGTATTTATTTGATTTATCGCTCGTCAAAAAACAGTCCGGCACAATGAAACAGTTGACTTTCGTCCTACTTGGAGCCTGCCTTTCACTTTTTTCTTGTCAAACGCCTGTTCAGAATAATAAAGAAGCGAAACAGGTGACTACTTCTCCAAAAGAAGCCGTAAAAAAAGAACTTCCAGCTGAAAATAAAGCGAAACTGATTAAAGGAAGTTATACCATTTTAGCTGGTAAAGGCGAAGATGTATCCCCTAGTATTATTTCCTACGTATTCTATGAGGATAAAGGACAACTCAACATTTGGCAAGCAGCTATCAATAATTTTATTAAAAAATCCTTGTTTCGAAAAGAAGGTGTGCCTGTTTCAAAAGATCCATTGACTGTTGAACTGATCGAGAAATCGATGAATGATTTTAAGCGATATGCGAACCGTAGTAAATCGGAATTTGAAATGACCTATTCGATGTCAGAGGAATATTCCATCGACGATTCACATCATGAATTTGCCACTTTAACTGAGGTATCGAGTTCGTACGAAGGTGGTGCACATGGAATGTATGGAACAGGATATTACCAATTTGACAAACGCACCGGAAAAGAGTTGACCTTGAAGGATTTTGTTACAGACATCAAAGAATTCAATCGCATAGCCGAAAAGTACTTCAAGAAGTCCCAAGGGATTCCCGCAAATGTCAGTGTAGGTTCAAAAGATCACTCCTTCGACTTTTGGTTTGAAAACGACCAATTCGCGTGCAACGATAATTTTTATTTTGACGGAAAAAGCATCCATTTCATGTATATGCCGTATGAGATCTCCAATTATGCGGTGGGAACGATTGAGTTCAGTATTCCCATGAATAAAATAGAACATTTACTTAAACTTCACTAATCAAAAAATGTTACTTAGTGTAAAGATGACAATTTGTAATTATATTCAAATTCCTTCTTATATTTGTGACCGAAAATAACGGACGTATTATGCCAGCAAAAGCTACAACAAGCACAAAAAAAGCAAGCACTGCTACAAAATCTGCGGGAAAACCTAAGTTTTCCAAAGAAACGTACATCAAATGGTACAAAGACATGTTATTAATTCGACGTTTCGAAGAGAAAACAGGTCAGTTGTACATTCAACAAAAATTTGGTGGATTCTGTCACCTTTACATTGGGCAAGAAGCCATTGTAGCAGGAACAGCAAGCGCTTGTCAACCAGGTGATAAACACATGACAGCATACCGCGATCACGCGCATCCAATTGCACTTGGAACAGATCCACGTGTATTGATGGCGGAACTTTACGGACGAACAACAGGTTGTTCCAAAGGAAAAGGTGGATCCATGCACTTCTTTGACAAAGAGAAAAACTTCATGGGTGGACACGGAATCGTTGGAGCACAAATCGCCATGGGAGCGGGAGTTGCTTTCGCCGAACAATACAATGGTACGGATAACGTAGCGTTTGTTTCTATGGGTGATGGAGCTGTTCGTCAAGGAGCACTTCACGAAACCTTCAATATGGCGATGAACTGGAAACTTCCAGTGATTTTCATCATCGAAAATAACAACTACGCGATGGGAACATCCGTGGAGCGTACAACGAATGTAACAGACCTTTCGAAAATTGGACTCTCGTACGAAATGCCATCAAAAGTGGTGAACGGAATGCGTCCAGAAAGCGTTCATGAAGCAATCGAAGAAGCATGTAACCGCGCACGTCGTGGGGATGGACCAACTTTATTGGACATTCGCACCTACCGTTATAAAGGACACTCGATGTCCGATCCACAAAAATACCGTACGAAAGACGAAGTAGCTGAATGGATGGAACAAGATCCAATCGAGCATTGTTTAAATACGATTCAAGAGAACAAGTGGTTAAATGAAAAAGAAATTGAAGAAATTTCTGCTTGGGTGAAAAAAGAAGTGGAAGAATCTGTTGAATTTGCAGAGAATTCTCCATATCCTGAGGCTCACGAGTTATACGAAGACGTATATACACAAACAGATTATCCTTACATCAAAGAATATTAAAAACTTAAAATACTAGAATCCATGGCTGAAATCGTTTACATGCCGAAATTGAGTGATACAATGACCGAAGGGGTTGTTGCAACTTGGAATAAAAATGTGGGTGATACCGTAAAAGCTGGTGAAGTACTGGCGGAAATTGAAACGGATAAAGCAACCATGGAATTCGAATCGTTTTACGATGGTGTGTTATTACACATCGGAGTTGAAACTGGTCATGCTGCGCCTGTAAACAGCGTATTAGCGATCATCGGTCAAGCTGGCGAGGACATTTCAGCTGCCTTGGCAAATGCTGGCGCAAACGCACCTGGTGCGGCTGCCGAAGCTCCGAAAACAGAAACGCCTGCGGCAAGTCCTGCTCCGGCAGCGGCAGCACCTAGTCCCGCTCCTGTTGCGGCGGCTCCAGCTCCAGCACCTGTTGCTTCAAACAACACAGGTGGACGCGTTTTCGCTTCCCCGTTAGCAAAAAAATTAGCAAGCGAAAAAGGAATTGACATTCATTCCGTAGCTGGCACAGGTGAAAGTGGACGCATCGTGAAACGCGATGTAGATCACTACACACCATATACACCTGCTGAGCGTTCGTTCTCCGCTGCACCTGCTGGCGTTGAATCGTTCACAGATGAACCAGTGAGCCAAATGCGTAAAACGATTGCGCGTCGTTTAGCAGAAAGCAAGTTTACCGCACCGCATTTCTACTTGACAATGGACATCAACATGGATCAAGCGATTGCCTCGAGAAAAGCGTTAAACAGCATGGACGGCGTGAAAGTGTCGTTCAACGATTTAGTCGTAAAAGCGGTTGCTATGGCCTTGAAACAAAATCCAGGTGTGAACAGCTCTTGGATGGGAGATTTCATTCGTCGCAACCAACATGTAAACATTGGAGTAGCTGTTGCTGTAGAAGATGGATTACTTGTTCCGGTGATTCGCTTTGCGGACACCAAAGGATTGGTACAAATCTCCTCAGAAGTTCGTGAGTTCGCTCAAAAAGCAAAAGATAAAAAATTACAACCAAGCGATTGGGAAGGAAATACCTTCACGATTTCAAACCTTGGTATGTTCGGCATTGAATCCTTTACTGCGATTGTAAATCCACCGGACAGTTGTATTCTTGCGATTGGTGGAATCAAAGAAGTTCCAGTGGTGAAAAACGGACAAGTTGTTCCAGGAAATGTGATGAAAGTTACGCTTTCGTGTGACCACCGCGTGGTAGATGGAGCAACAGGATCTGCTTTCCTTCAGACATTTAAAACGTACATGGAGAATCCAGCAGCAATGTTGTTGTAAGTTTCCTTAAACGTCTTTACCAATCGAGTGCATGTCATTGTGGTTTTCCTCAATTTCATCCTTCACTCGTTGAATAGATTTGGTTAGAATACGTATTTCTTGAGATGCGTATTTCGCTAACCAAAACCAGCTATTGTCTTCGTGATCGATTGCCAAGGACATGTGGTACAACATTTCAAACTTGTTGTTCAACAACCATTCTTGTGCTTTTAAGTTACCTTCTGCGCCGTTAATCATGGCCATGAGGTGAGCGTACCCATTTTCGATTAGCCAATTACGCGCTTCATCCTTCAACAAAATAGCGAAAGTAGCCATGTACAGTTCTGGGTAACCATTGTCCCGCAACCAATTTTGCAAGTCTTCGTTTCCTTCTACCGCTTTTGCCCACGCAATGAAGACAAGCGATGGATAATTCACATCGTGCAAAGGAGCCGCCACAATGGGCTTTTTCGCTTCTTCCATGTTTTTTGGTGCAGAACCAAATAATCGTCTTAACATTTCTAGGAAAGTTTGTCAGTTATTAGAAAAACCAAAGTGCTACAAAAATAGCCGTAATCACACAGATTAAGTCGACTAGCAACATCGTACCTAAAGCATAACGTGTGTTGCGAACATTAATCGAACCGAAGTAAACGGCAATAACATAAAAGGTCGTTTCGGCACTGCATTGAAAAATACTACTTAATCTTCCTGCTAAAGAATCTGGACCGAAATTATTCATTGCATCCAACATGAATCCACGTGACCCACTGGAGCTAAATGGTCTTAACAAGGCAACAGGCAAGGAATCCGTAATTTCTTTAGAGACGCCAATGAAATGAAATCCTGTGGCAATCCAATTACTGATGATTTCGAATAAACCGCTGTTTCGGAATAAAGAAATCGCTGCTAACATTCCAAGAACGTAAGGGAAAATCGCTACACCCGTATTGATTCCACTTTTTGCACCAACGACAAAAGAATCGAAAACGGTTGTTTCTTTTTCCTTGAATTTCTTTTCGTGAATAAAGGCAAAGATCAAGGTCGCGACAATGATTCCAAGTAACAATACACTCGAGAAATTGCTGGAAAAGAAGTTCTTGCCAATTAAATCCAAGCTATTGACATACATTAAAAGTCCAATGATTGCTGCAATGATTGAAGTCAAAGCAATTAATAGAGTGGCGCTTCGAAATTGAATGCGTTGTCTAAATCCTACAATAAAAAAGGCTGCCAAGGTACCAATTAAGGACGTCACGATACACGGCAGCATGACATCCGCCGGATTCGCTGCATTTGCTGCTGCACGGTACCCAATAATCGATGTGGGAATTAGTGTGAGTCCTGCCGCATGCAAACACAAGAACATGATCTGTGCATCCGATGCACGGTCCTTATCCGGATTGATTTCCTGTAAACTCTGCATGGCTTTCAATCCAAATGGCGTCGCAGCGGAATCGAGCCCCAAAAAGTTTGCGGAAAAATTCAAGGTCATATAGGAAATCGACTCATGATTTTTCGGAACCGACGGGAACACTTTTACAAAAAATGGACTTAATCGTCTTGCCAATCGTTCCGTTGCACCGGAGTCAATCAACAACTGCATGATACCACAGAAAAACGCCAAATAAGCCATCAGCGGTAAGATCAAGTCGAACAAACTCGCTTTGCAGGTTTCTAAAAGTCCATCGGCTTTTTGTGTTCCTTTAAAAACTTGTACGGTTTGATTTTTCAAGACATAGGTCGTGTCAACATCATCTTCATTGACATTATATACCAAGGTTCCTTCCGGTGCAGAAGTTAATTTTTCTTGGAATCCTTTCGAACAATCTTTCAGGTAGCGTTCACCTGTTAAAATCGGACTATCCTTTTTTCCATTTAAGACATATTCGATCGAATAAGAATTGGACAAAAAGAGTCCAGCAAAGACAAATAATACGGAGCTAATGAATATGATTAGCCAAAATCTACTTAATACCATGAAACGAATATCCACATTTTTCCGGCTTCTCGCTACAATCAAGTTAAAAAAGAATTAACACAGGTTATTGAATTACGTGAAAAGAAACAAAATCAAGCGCTGCAAATGGATAGTGAGTACCTTTGACCAAATAAACGCACAAGAATGAAAAAAGTCCTTCATACCTCCCAAACTCGTGGTCACGCTAATCATGGATGGCTGAACGCAAAACATTCCTTTAGTTTCGCGCAATGGTACAATCCAGAACGCATCAACTTTGGCGCATTGCGCGTATTAAACGACGACATTGTTGCCGCAGGAATGGGATTTGGAAAACATCCCCACGACAACATGGAAATCATCACGATTCCGCTTCGTGGCTCACTCCGTCACCAAGACAGCATGGGATTCAGTGAAGTCGTAAAAGCGGGCGAAGTTCAGGTGATGTCAGCCGGAACCGGAATTTTTCACAGTGAAATGAATGCCAGCAACCAAGAAGACCTGAATTTATTTCAAATTTGGATTTTCCCAAATAAACAAGGAGTCACTCCTCGCTACGAGCAAAAGTCCTATGATTTGAAGGATTCAGAACAACGATTCTTGCAATTGGTTTCACCTCATGCGGACCAAGAAGGAGTTTGGATTCACCAAAACGCATGGATTCACCTCGTGAACATGGAAGAAAACACTTCCCTGACCTACGAGATCAAAGGTGAAGGAAATGGCGCGTACTTCATGAACATCGATGGAGCGTTTGAAATCGAACAAGAACTTTTGAAGGAGCGCGACGCAATGGGAATCTGGGATATAAAAGAAATTGTCCTCAAGAATAAACAAAAAGGACGAATGCTAGTTATAGAAGTACCAATGATATTTTAATATGAAACAGATAATAGACGATTTAAACTGGAGATACGCTACGAAGCAATTTGATGCCACCAAAAAATTGACAAGTGAACAATTGGATATCATCAAGGACTCCTTGCGTTTAACGCCATCTGCTTATGGGATTCAACCTTTGAAATTTATTTTCGTTTCGAGTCCAGCATTGAGGGAACAAATCAAAGAAATTGCGTTCAACCAAGGACAAGTTGTAGACGCCTCCCACCTCTTGATTATTTGCTCGTACACCTCCATCGATGAATCTTACATTGATGCACATGTGGATTTAGTTACGGAAACACGCAATACGCCACCTGAAAGAGCTGCTGGATTCAGTGAGTTTTTAAAGAAAAACATTTTGAGCATGGCGGACAGTGACGTCGAGCCATGGAATGTTCACCAAGCGTACATCGCATTGGGTCAATTGTTGCACACATGCGCGAGCATCCGTGTGGACGCTACACCTATGGAAGGATTCAACGCGAAGAAATTGGACGAATTGCTAGGATTAGCAGATCAAAACTTAAAAAGTGTGTTATTGTGTCCGATTGGCTTCCGTTCAAGCGAGGACAACTACCAACACCTAGCGAAGGTTCGCAAAAGCAAAGAAACCTTGTTTCAGACCTTATAGCTTATTCACATTTTTACGTGTATAAAAAAGCTTGATTTTATTGGACTTTGAGGACTTCCGGGTCCTCATTTTTCATTATATTTGAGCATGTCGACTATTTACAAGCAACTCTTATTGGTCTTTTGCGGATTGGTTTTAAGTACCTTTTCTTTGCATGGACAGGTAAAAATGAGCGCAAGTAACCGAGTGGACTTGGCAACCATTCACCATCAATTGATGGTCGAAAAAGGCGTTGTCCACCCAGATCTTTTAGCACGTTACCCTATTTACCAAATCAACGGAAGTTACTATTTGTCTTTTCTAGGGAAAATTTCAGAAGGATTCAATCGTGCTGATTTAATCAAACGAGGATTCATTGTTGGAAGTCCAATCGCAAATTTAGTAAGCATCAAAGTTCCTTTAAATAAGACGAGTCAACTCGTAAACATTAAAGGACTCGCTTACTTAGAAATCGCCTCCAAAATTCACAATTCATTAGATAAAGCCATCGTTGACATGCATGCGGACAGTGTCCACCAAGGAATTGGTTTGCCACAAGGATATTCTGGAAAGGACGTTTACATTGGCGTAACAGACTGGGGATTTGATTACACAAATCCAGTATTTTACGACACAGCTATGCAACAATCACGTATCGTGGCGGCTTGGGATCAGTACAAAACAAGCGGTCCTAATCCACAGGGATTTGCTTATGGAACAGAATACACGACACAAGGTGAGTTGCTTGCCGCTGGAAGTGACACATCAAATATCTATTCGTATGCGACACACGGAACACATGTTTCTTGTATAGCAGGTGGTGGTGGTGCAGGAACTCCGTACAAAGGTGTGGCGTACGATGCCAACTTTTTGTTTGTGACCTTTTTAGTCGATGAAGCTGCTGTTCTCGACGCATGGGAATGGATGTACCAAAAAGCGCAGGCGGACGGAAAACGTTTGGTGATAAACATGTCCTGGGGACTTTACCACTTTGGAACACTAGATGGAACATCAATCTTAAGTCAAGCCATCACTGCTTATACCGATTTAGGTGTTGTATTCGCAAACTCTGGAGGAAACAACGGAAATGTGAATTTCCACATCAAAAAAACCTTTAATCAAGATCAGTTTAAATCGAGAATTGAATTCTATTCGTACTCGGCAAATGCAAACATGTGGGGACAAAGTGTCCATGCATGGGGTGAAGCAGGAAATTCTTTCGAGAATGGTCTAATCATCACCAACAACGCTGGAAACACATTGGTAGAAAGCCCATTTTACAGCACTGCAACGGTTACAAACTACATTGATTCGTTTTTAGTTACTGGTGTTGACACTATTTGGTTTAACATTACTGCGGATGCAGCTCATCCACTGAATGGACGCCCACAAATGCGTTTACGTGTGAAGAACACCAACACGGCTCTTCGTGTGTTACTAAAATCCAAAGCGGAAACAGGAACGGTTCATTACTGGAATGTGACTGAACTTTCGAACGATGTTGGAAATTGGGGAATGCCTTTCTCTTTCTCCTACGGCGGATCCATTTCAGGTGACAATCAAAACGGAATCAGCGAACCTTCTTGCTCCGAAGATGTCATCAGTGTAGCTGCTTACTCCTCACAGTATTTGAACGGAAGTGGGAATCCTGTCGGTGGTGGAATTGCCTCTTTTTCTTCTGTAGGTCCACGTTACGACGGACAAATGAAACCGGATATTGCTGCGCCTGGAGTTGCGATTATTTCTGCCATGTCCTCGTTCACCGATGCGACCTTCTCTTCTGTAGATAATGTCAGTTTCAACAACAAAACCTATCACTTCGCGAAAATGTCCGGAACATCGATGGCTTCACCGATGGTCGCTGGAGTTTCCGCATTGATTTTAGAAGCGAATCCATATTTGTCAGCACGACAAGTGAAAGAAATCATCATGCTGACGGCTCGAGAAGATAATTTAACGGGAAACATTCCAGCAGAAGGAAGTCCGATTTGGGGAGCAGGTAAAATCAATGCCTACGCTGCGGTGAAATTAGCTTTACAGACTTTAGGATTTGAAAAAGTTCCACACGAAATCGATTGGAATGTCTATCCAAATCCTGTGATGAACGAATTGCATTTCACGATCGTTGAACTTCCGAAAACGGTAGACATCATCGATATGGAAGGAAGCATCTACGAAAAGAACATCTACGATGGAAAAGTCTATGTTTCAGACCTTCCAGCTGGTACGTACTTCATTCGCTTAATCATCGACGGTAAAGTACAGCAAGAACGTTTTATCAAGCAATAAATGGATATTCGTCTCGCAACAGAACACGAACTACCGCTTCTTGAATCCTTGGCACGTGAGATTTGGCCGCATACCTACGCTGACATCATCACAAAAGAACAAATGGACTTCATGTTGAACTGGATGTACTCCACGGAAACACTCGTCGCACAACAACAAGCCGGACACGAATTTTACCTTCTACAAAAGGATTCCACGGATATTGGTTTTCTGGCGATTGAACAAGCAGGCGACGAATTAAAAGTCAATAAAGTGTACGTCCTACCAACTGCGCAAGGACTTGGCGCCGGAAAAAAGCTCATGGACAAAGCTATCGAACTCGCTAAAGCAAAAGATTGTTCTTACATTTTCCTTCAAGTGAATCGCGCCAACAAAGCGAAATTCTTTTACGACAAATTGGGATTTACCATCCGAAAAGAAGAGAAATTCGACATCGGACATGGCTTTTTCATGGATGATTACATCATGGAATTGAAAGTTGAATCGGCTCTTTAGTCCTAATCACATTTTCCTTATCTTCGCTACCAAAATCTGACCTATGCTGAAAATCGACATGCACTCTCACATCATTCCGAAGAATTTACCGAATTGGACGGAGAAATTTGGCTACGGGAAATTCATTTACTTGAATCACAATGAGGACCGAAGTGCTGATATGATGCAAGGTGGACAGTTTTTTAGACGCATCAAAGAAAATTGCTGGGACGAAGATTTACGTTTGGATGAATACGAACAATTTCAAACGCAAACGCAAGTGGTTTGTACGATTCCGGTGCTTTTCTCCTATTGGGCAGAACCAAAACACGGATTGGAATTGTCCGAGTATTTGAATGACCACATCGCGGAATTGGTGGCGAAATATCCGAAAAACTACATTGGACTGGCAACCATTCCGATGCAGCATACCGAATTAGCGATCAAAGAATTGGAACGTGCCAAAGCGATTGGACACGTTGGCATTCAGATTGGATCAAACATCAACGACGAGAATTTAAGTGAGGAACGTTTCTTCCCAATTTTCGAAGCGTGTGAACGTCTCGGAATGGCGGTGATGATTCACCCATGGCAAATGATGGGATTTGACAGCATGAAAAAGTATTGGCTACCTTGGTTAGTGGGAATGCCTGCAGAAACGTCTCGTGCGGCTTGCTCGATGATTTTCGGTGGTGTACTGGAACGCTTGCCAAACCTACGCGTGTGCTTTTCGCATGCCGGTGGGTCTTTTCTTCCCACTTTAGGCCGCATCGAACATGGATTCAATTGTCGTCCCGATTTAGTGGCGATTGACAATGAGGTGAATCCACGTGATTACGTCGGTAAATTCTGGGTTGACTGCATCACACACGACATCGACGCCTTGAAGTACATCTTGAAGATGCAAGGATCTATGCGCGTCTGTTTAGGTTCAGATTATCCCTTCCCTCTGGGAGATTTGGAAATTGGAAAATTCATCGAAGAAAGTGATTTGTCCGCACAGGACAAAGAAAACATCTTTTCCAATTCTACATTGGAATGGTTGAACTTGGAAAAGTCCTTGTTTCTTTAGTCGATTTTATATTCCAAACGCATCGTGATATTTGCTGTTTTGCGGCGAGAGGATGTGTTAAAACTTCCACCCCACGAATAATCTTCGGAAGAATTCTCTGCGGTGATTTGGAATACACCCATATCCGCTGTTTTCAGTCCACCAAGTGCACCACCAGCGTTCTCTGCAATTTTCTGCGCACGATCATAAGCATCCTTTGTTGCTTCTTCAATCATCTTGATTTTCAACTCCGCTAATTTCGTGTAGTAATATTCAGGTGCATTCGAATTCAATTCGATTCCAGCGTCGATCAATTGGGACACTTCACGGGAAGTTTTCTCCACGGTATCTACTTTTTTCGAGCGGACTTTCAAACTTTGTGTCAAATTGTATCCGGTAAAATACGATCCGATTTCATTTCCATCTCCGTCGTATTCTGTGTGGAACATCTTTTGGATATCCGCTGCTTCAAATACGATTTCGTCTTCCGATATTCCTTTGGACATCAAATAGGACTTTACGCGTTTCACATCGTTATTCAAATCCGCATATGCTTGTTTTAATTCCATGTTGTTGCGGGAAAAGTTCGCGCGCCAAACGATTAAATCCGAATCAAAAGACTGTTCTCCCAAACCGGTTACGCTAATGACTGGATCTGGTTTTCCTTTAGATAAATAAGAATGTCCGAGGATATATCCAGTGACAATAACAGCAATCGAAATGATCAAAGTTGCAGCGTGTGTTTTGAAGAAGTTCATGGCGTTAATTTTTATAAATGTAGCTAAATTAATGTTCCATGTCAAAATGTTGTAACAAAGGAAATTATTTTTTATTCTTTTACTTTTTGGCATTGCCCCAAAAAGTAACAAAAAGCTCTAGCGCTTGAAAGATGAAACGACCCTCATCTTCCTTGTTGCTAAAATTTCTGAAACTCGCTCTCGTGCCTCGGCTCAGACAGCCAGAAATTTTAACGCAACTTCGTCGTGAGGGTTTGCGTTGCATCTTTTCATGCGCGATAAAAAATTCTTGTAATTGACTATTGTTTACACTTCGAAGAGAAAAATTCTAAATTGAATTAGGACCGACATAGAATTCGAAGTTTTTCAAGGAGCATTGTCACACACGAATGCTCAGCATAGCTGTAAGCTCATGCGCCAAGCATCGTGTGACAAAATCCGAAGAAAACCCTTTGCTTGATGTGAGGGATGTTCCTTCGAAGTAAGATTTGCAAAGGGAATCGAATTCGAATCCCGACATTTCGGGATTGATCTTTTTGCGAACTTTTTGGCTTGATCAAAAAGTGGGAAATAAAAACAAATATGAATAGACACAAAACGATGTAAAGCCCCTAGATTTTAGTCATGATCCAAATTAATTCTTGGTAAAAAAGAACCATTTCTCATGCAACTTGTTACACTTTCATGGAAACGAAAAACTATTTCATTGTTGGGGCATCGTCGGGTATTGGACTTGAACTTGCGAACGCATTACACGCCGAAGGACACCACGTTTACGGAACGTATTTTACAAAAGATTTAGCGGAACTTCCTGCTGGAATCCATTACCAACAGTTGGATGTCCGTTCAGAAACGTTGGACTTTTCCTTCCTACCCGATCGCTTAGACGGAATCGTTTATTGTCCGGGGGCCATTTCACTGAAGCCATTCGCACGCATTTCCAGCGCGCAATTCCAAGAAGATTTTAACTTACAAGTATTGGGCGCTATCAAATGCATTCAAGGGAATTTGGCCCGACTAAAAGCAGGTGTAACGCCATCCATCTTATTGTTTAGTTCGATTGCGGCGAGTCAGGGATTGAATTTCCACACACAGGTTTCCGTTTCCAAAGCAGCAATTGAAGGACTCACCAAATCGCTAGCCGCAGAATTAGCGCCGACGATTCGCGTGAATTGCATTGCTCCATCGCTTACAGATACACCTTTGGCACAGAACCTATTGAACTCCGATCAAAAGAAAGAGGCAAATGGACTTCGTCATCCGATGAAACGTGTGGGAACAGTCGAAGATATGGCAAACTACGCCGCATTTTTACTTTCCGACAAAGCATCTTGGGTAACCGGACAAATCATCGGCATCGATGGTGGTTTGTCGACCTTACGGATTTAAAAAATCACGATTTTATCACAGAAACAGCGACTTCCTTGAGCAGTCCTCACTTCCAAGAAATAAGTACCTGGACTCAATTTCGTACAAACATGTTCTTGTTCAGAATTGGATGGAAGCACTTGGGAATACACCCTTTTTCCATCTAAGGTGGTGAGGATGATCTGTTCTCCTTCGCTAAACGCACCTGATACGACAAACGTTCCATCATTTGGATTTGGACCAATAGCAAAACTTCGATTCATTTGCTCATCGATACCTGCACATCCAACAGTCACAGTTACTGTATCCGTCGAATACACACCATTTATTGTCATCGTAACCACATAGGTAGTCGTTACCGTTGGGTGTACATAAACACCTGCCGTACTTGTGTCAACAACGGTGCCATCCAACAAATACCAATAAGCAGGTAAATTGCTGATTTTTTCACCAATAAATACGGTATCTCCAATGCAAATAGATTGATCATTGCCAGCATTGACTTGCAAACCACCGGGAATGCTATCGAGAGGGGTAACAGAGAATTTATCTAATAAGACATAACCCCTACCTTGTGCAGGCCAAAAAGGTAATTGGCAAATAAAATCTGTTTCAGAATCTGAATTGAAATTGCCAACAGTCATATATTTTTCCCCGCCAATGGCTTCATAAATGCCACTAGTTTTTACCCATTGCATTTCATTTTGAACCAACTCGTTATTAAAGTATTTCACCTGAGCATCCAAATTAAAATAATCACCCGTGTTTGAATGTAAAGCGGTATCGCTAAAGTGAATACCCACGTTATTAGTTAAAAAACTGGCAAATTCATTGAAATGCAAGGAATAAAAATCAACTTTATAAATTTTCTTGTAAATCAAACTGTCAATAAGTTCACATTGAACATAATCTCTTTGGTCATGAAATTCGGGTTGAGGATCATTGAAAATAGATTGGTATGACATTATTCCAAACATGTTTTGTCCAGCAATCGTATCGAAAGGCATTAAATGATTTATATTTTTTATTAAATCTGGCGTTAATATATTCGGATTACTCCAACCAGGAATATTTGGCCCATTAGGTTCAATAAATTCTAAAAAATTATCTAAACAATTTGAGCAATTTTCAATGCTTGGATTGGGTACGAGATTATATTGCCCAACTGCATGATTATTAAAAAGAAAACTAAAAACGAAAACCTGAATGATTGCCTTCAGGTATGTGCTTTTTATGTTCGAATGGATTGTGAGCATAAACGAAAGTAGCAATTATTTAATTGACAATCAAAATAATGCGCATGAAAATAGCGCTAAGAACTAGGCGTTTAAGCGAACCACCACCGCAAAAACAGCGATTCCAGCCAACAAAGAAACCAGCACATTCAGGGCAAAGATGCTGTAATGTCCATTGGAAAGCAATTGGAAATTCTCGTAGGAAAAGGTACTGAAAGTACTGAATCCACCGCAGAATCCTGCAAGCAGTAATGGTTGAATCCATTCCGTTTTGGGCATCTTCGTACTGAAATACAGCACCAACGCGAACACCAAACATGCGAATAAGTTACTCCAAAAAGTAGCCCACGGAAATCCGTTTTGATACGGGAGTGCTTTGCTCATGCCGAAACGCGCAATGCTTCCGATTCCTCCGCCGATAAAGACTAAAATCCAATTCATTCTGTGGTAATTTTAACAAAACGACTCAACACAAAGCGACGCATCACATACGCAATGAACATGCCGAGTAATGCTCCGACGAAAACATCCGTGAAATAGTGAACGCCTAAGTACATGCGGCTGTAGATGACTAATAATACAATGGAAACGATGAGTACTTTCATCCAGGATTTGTAAAAGAAAGGCCAGAAAAACACGGCGAATCCGGCAAAATTTGCAGCGTGAGAGGAAACGAATCCATATTTCCCACCCAAATAAGGCGAGCCATCGCTGAATAAATGGTAGTGCAGTTGATCCGCAATAGCCACATTGTGAGAAGGACGAAAACGGTGAAAAACTTCTTTGAATAATTGGGTAGAAATCACATCGCAGGCAATGATCATCAAGGTTCCGAAAAGCAAGAACATCCCGATTTCTTTCCCGTTTCGTTTTTGCTTAAGTAAAATAAAAATGAGTCCAATCAGTATGGGTAAAATCAGCCACTTCGACGAAAGTCCCCACATCAATTGATCAAGGAATCCGTTGTGCTGTGCATTTACCCACAACACGAGTTGTTCATCCCACGAATTAAGCTGGGAGATCATTCGTTAAGTGCTTCCAAATCAAATCCTTCAACTCAACAATTCCTTTTTGAGCAACGGATGAAATGAATACATACGGAATATCCGGAATGTCCTTTTTCATTTGTGCAATCATCACGTCGTCCAACATATCACTTTTCGTGATCGCCAACAAACGTTCTTTATGCAATAACTCTGGATTGTATTGTTTCAGCTCATTTAATAGAATTCCGTATTCTTTTCGAATGTCATCACTATCCGCTGGGATCATGAATAACAACAAGGAATTTCGTTCAATGTGACGCAAAAAGCGAAGTCCAAGTCCTTTTCCTTCGTGCGCACCTTCGATGATTCCTGGAATATCTGCCATGACAAATGAACGGTGATCGCGGTAGGAAACGATTCCTAAATTTGGACGCAGTGTCGTAAACGCATAATCGCCAATCTCTGGTTTCGCTTCAGAAACAACAGAAAGCAAGGTGCTTTTTCCAGCATTTGGGAATCCAACGAGACCGACATCAGCAAGAAGTTTCATCTCCAAAATCTTCCATCCCTCTTGTCCGGATTCACCTGGCTGCGCATAACGCGGTGTTTGATTCGTTGGAGATTTGAAATTATTATTCCCCATTCCACCTTTTCCACCTGGCTGAATGATGACTAGTTCTCCGTCCTGCGTAATTTCGAAAAGTACTTCACCCGTTTCACCATCTTTCGCAAGCGTACCGAGTGGAACATCGATGTATTTATCTTCTCCTTGAGAACCTGTTTTCAAGTTTCCAGCACCGTGAGCACCGTGTCCGGCTTTCACGTGTTTATGGAATTTCAAGTGAAGTAAAGTCCAAAGTTGTTTGTTTCCACGCAAGTAGATGTGTCCACCACGTCCACCATCTCCCCCATCAGGACCACCTTTTGGGATGTATTTTTCACGGCGAAAGTGAGTAGAACCTCCACCTCCGTTACCAGAGGTACAGTGGATTTTTACGTAATCAACGAAATTGTCAGATGCCATTGTTAGGCTTTAAATTGAATCAATTTCTTGAAACAAACGGTTAGTAATTTCATCAATACTTCCAATTCCATTGATGGATATAAACTTATTTTGAGCGTGATAAAACGATTTTACAGGAGCTGTTTCTTGGTTGTAGACATTGATTCTTTTCTCAATCACCTCTGGATTTGCATCATCTGCACGTCCACTTACTTCTGCACGTTTCAATAAACGCGTTTTCAATTCACTTTCTTCTACTTCCAAGGCCAACATGACACTGATTCCTGTTCCCAACTCATTTAAGAACAAATCAAGTGCTTCCGCCTGCGCATTTGTACGAGGGAATCCATCAAAGATGAAACCTCTTGGTGACTCATGTTTTACCACTTCTGAACGCAACATGTCAATCGTTACTGAATCTGGAACAAGTTGTCCTTGATCCATGTAACTTTTCGCCAATGTTCCCAATGCTGTTTCTCCTTTAATGTTCGCACGGAAAATATCTCCTGTCGAAAGGTGAACCAATCCATATTTTTCAATCAAACGTTCCGATTGCGTTCCTTTTCCTGCTCCTGGAGGTCCAAATAGTACAATGTTTAACATAAGTCAGTCTATTAATTGATAAATCTCTTTTAAATTTCTACCTAATTCGTTGTAATCTAGACCATAGCCTACAACAAATTTATTTGGAATCTCCATCCCGATGTATTTCGGTCTGTTTTTTCCTAAATATGCCTCCGGTTTGAACAACAGGGTACATATTTCAATGGATTCGACATCCTGTGTTTTCAATAAAGTGAGGACCTTATCGATCGTAATTCCTGTGTCGACGATGTCTTCCAATATGATCACTGAACGATTTTTCAAATCCGTATTCAATCCAATTAATTCATCTACGCGTCCAGAAGTTGTTGTTCCTTGGTACGAACTTACTTTCACGAAGGAAATCTCTACATTGGACTCGATGCACTTCATTAAATCCGCTGTAAACATGAAGGAACCGTTCAAAATAGACAAGAAAATCACCTTCTTTCCTTGATAGTCCTTTTCCAATTCCTGTGCTAATCTTTCGACTGCGGATTGAATTTCCGCTGCACTAATATAGGATTGAAATTGTTTGTCATGAATGGTGCGCACATCTTTCATATGAATGCAAAGGTACGATTTTGCGGACGTAATTGAAAATTTTCTTTGAATTCCATTGGTTTAATTTCCTTGCTGTATCTTTGTTGCATGGAAGCAATTTGGTACGGTAATAAAATGAAAGTGGGAGTTCTTGGTGGTGGACAACTCGGACGCATGCTCATTCAAGAGGCAACGAACCTGAATATTCACCTGCACATGATGGACGGCGACACAGCTGCTCCTTGTGCGCAACTCGCTCATTCCTTTACCTGTGGATCGATTACGGATTACGATGCGGTATATGCATTCGGCAAAGACAAAGACCTCATTACGGTTGAAATTGAAAATGTTTCCATCGAAGCTTTGGAAGCACTTGAAAACGAAGGCGTGAAAGTATATCCGCAACCACGTGTCTTGCGCATCATCCGCGACAAAGGATTGCAAAAACAGTTTTACACCGATCAAAACATCCCTACTGCTCCTTTTGCTTTCATTGAAAATCGAGTTGATTTATTAGCAAAAGCGAGTTTTCCCATTGTACATAAATTGCGCACAGGCGGCTACGATGGAAAAGGAGTGAACATTCTGAAGTCAGAAGCGGATGCACTGACATCTTTCGATGAACCGAGCATCATTGAAAACAAAATTCCTTTTCAAAAAGAACTTTCTGTTATTGTGGCTCGTAATGAAAATGGCGAAATGACGACCTTCCCTTGTGTGGAATGTGAATTCAATCCAGAAGCGAATTTGGTGGAATTCTTGTTCTCTCCAGCGGACATCGATTCAAATGTTGAACAACAAGCAGATGAAATTGCGAAGGACATCATTCAGAAACTAGACATGGTTGGACTTCTTGCAGTCGAGTTCTTTTTAACGAACGACGGAAGTTTATTGGTGAACGAAATCGCTCCACGTCCACACAATAGTGGACACCACACGATTGAAATTTGTCACACGTCACAATTTGCACAGCATTTACGTGCCATCCTCAATTTACCCTTGGGCGACACGTCATTAATCCAATGTGGATCGATGATCAACCTTGTTGGAGAAAAAGGATTTGAAGGTCCAGCAATCTATGAAGGATTGAAAGACATCTTGTCGATTCCCGGCATTTACCCGCACATTTACGGAAAAGAAATCACGAAGTCCTTCCGTAAAATGGGACACGTCACCATTACTGGTTCAAACATGGATGAAGTCCGCGAAAAGACAAAGAAAGTCCAAGCAGCTATTCGCGTCATCGCATAAAAAAAAGGACCACTTTTCAGCAGTCCTTTTCCTTATTCACGTTTACTTGATCTTATTCAATGATCAATTTTTTCGATGTTTTTTGTCCGTCCGCTGTTAATTCAACGAAGTAAACTCCAGCTTTAACGTTGCTTGTATTTACAGTTACTTCAAAATTACCTTGAACCGAACCGTATTCTTTTTCGCTCACTACTTTTCCAGCGAAGTCTACCAATTTCATGGTAACGTTTGACGCTTTACCGATATATAAGCTTACTGTCGCAGCGCTAGAAGCTGGATTCGGGTAAACACTCATTCCGCCCCAATAACAAACCGTTGGCATATCAGAAATCCCACCAACATAACCATTTGCCACTGCTTCAGCGATGGTTGCACGTCCAGCATTGTCAATTTTTCCTGTTGGATCAATGATCATTCCGATGATGTGCATTTTTGTTTCATCCCATTCAGCTGGCAAGGTAAAGCTCATGTTCGTTGTATACGTATCTCCAGCAGTTACTGTCGCTGGGAAACTGTTTGGCATTCCCGTAAAGCTTGGTGCAATTGCACGAGCCACGTGATCGTAAACCATTGTTGAAGCGGGAACTGGGTTAGAAAGTGTTTCAAATCCACCCATCACACCGTTGTTACCACCAGCGTAAGCATTTGACTGACTCCATCCGTTTCCTGTACCTGTCACCTCATCTTCGGTTAACACACACGCTACTTTATAGTTGCTATTTGCTGCCATTGCGAAATTCGACGTCACAGAAACGTTTAAGACACGTGTTGCAGCGTCCCATGTCGCACCGTTAACGATTGTCGCAACTGGAGCAGTTTGTAAACGTGCAAAGAAATCTTGACTCATTCCAGATGGATCTACATCTGCTAAACGGTCAACGACAGCACTTGGATACCCACTGATGAGTCCACCAATTCCTGCATCGTAATCTGTTACAGTCATAGGATCTCCATTGTGTACAGCGATTCCAGCCCAATATTGGTCGTATTTCGTTTCGAATAAATCCATGAATACCGCACCACGTGGACACCACTGACACCAAGTACCTGTTCCTTCTTCACCAACAACCATTTTTCCAGGAGCTGGAACAACTGGGTCAATTTGACCTGATAAAGTATTATCACCTGCGATGTCATCATTTCCACCGTTAATATTTGAAATCGTTGCTGTGTATGCCTGATTTCCAGGAACCAATACGTTCGCCGGCATGTTTACCGTGTATGTTCCGATGCTTGCAATGTTTACTCCGGTTACAGAGAATGGATAGTTTTGGCTATTGTACGAAAGATTCACGTCAAACGATGTAATCGCTGTTGCTCCAGCGTTGATCACTTGTACTTTTGGCACAACATTTTGACCTGCAATTTCTCCACCCATGTTCACATTCGCAATCATGGCATTCAAGTTAGGCAAAGTGTACGTTTGGTGATCGAAACTCACATTATCCATGAAATACTGACTGTTTTGAACTGGGAAGAAATCCGCAGAAGCCACTGTATTTACGCCGTTTATCCAGGTCCCAATCAAAGCACCATTGATGTATGCTTTCCACACATGCAAAGTTAAGTTTGCTTCGATTTTCAAGGTAAACCATGTTGCATCCGCATATGATCCTGTCGCAAGATTTGGTGTATTTCCATCATCGATGGAAACTTGTCCAGCATCCATATTCACATTCAATGCCCATAATTGACCAATCGTTGCGGAACCTTGTACATTAAAATACGCGTTTTTCCCTGAATTGATGTAAAAGTCAGATTGCAAAGTGAAAATGCCACTGTTATAAACTTGTCCGAATTTCAACACGACATCTTGAGGTCCTCCACCGGCAACTGAAGATGAAAGATAGATGGAGTTTGGAGCTGAATTCGCATTGTTATTTGTAATGGTTGCATCTTCAGCATTTCCTTCCGTTCCACTCCAAGTTGACCAAGTAGTAGATTGTGGACCTAAATAGGATCCAACGGTATAGGAGTCGAAATTATCTGAAAACAATTGCGCAAACGAAGAGCTGCACAACAATACAGATGCAATAAATAGGGTAGTTTTTTTCATGTTGTTGAATGAATTTATGATTTAGCGAAGGAAAAGTACGCAAATTCGATGAGAATCAGGCGTTTTCCTCCGTATTATTTGCGAGAAACTGAATCACTTCTGCTGCTCCAACGAGTCCAAATAAAGCCGGCATATAGGAAATCGTTCCATAGAAGGACTTCTTAAAATTGGTTCCGTTGGTCATTTTAAGGGAACCCTTTTGTTGGATTTCAGTTGAATAAACCGCTTTGATGCCACGGTAGGAAATGTTTTTACGTTTCAAGCGCTTTTTCATGTGTGAGCCTAATTTACATCCCGAAACATGTTGAATGTTCGTCACCTTTATTTTACTTGGATCGGTTTTTCCACCCGCACCCATGTGACTGATGATTTTTACTTTTTTGCGTTTACAGGCAATCAACCATTCCAATTTTGGTGTAACGGAGTCAATGCAATCCATGACATAGTCGGGTTGATGTTCGTCTAGCAATTCCCACACACGTTCCGGCAACACAAATTCTTCGACGATGTTTAACTGTATGTCTGGATTGATGTCCCTAATGCGTTCTGCGAGAACAACGGCTTTATTGATGCCAATGGTACTATCGAGCGCCGTTAATTGACGGTTTTTATTGGTGGGATCAAAAACATCCCCATCGATGATGGTCATCTTACCAATTCCTGCTCGTGCGATAAATTCTCCTGCAAAGGAACCGATTCCACCGAGTCCGACAATCAACACATGCGACTGTTTCAATCGATTCATCTGTTCTTCAGAAAACAATAATTCAGTCCGCTCCAACCAATTTACCATGACGTTTTTTTTTCGCAAAGATATTTCATTCTTGTTCAATTGAAGAGGAAAAATCAAGTAGTTAATCATCAAAAATGAACGTGAACCATGAATTTTTACTATATTCGGCAGGTAAACTAAACTATTTTTATGGAAAATAATGCACAAAAAGGACATCCAACAGGACTTTGGTACTTGTTCGGAACAGAAATGTGGGAGCGCTTTGGCTACTACTTGATGCTTGGGATTTTCTCCCTTTATATGATTGATGGATGGAACAATGGTGGAATGGGATTCGATGCCGGGAAAAAATCTGACATCTACGGAACGTATTTAGGATTAGTTTATTTAACACCGTTTATTGGTGGACTATTAGCCGATCGTATTTTAGGATACCGTCGTTCCATCATTATGGGTGGACTCATGATGTCTGCCGGATATTTCTGTTTATCGATTCACAACGAAACTGCGTTTTACGTAGCCTTGATGTTAATCATCCTTGGAAATGGATTTTTTAAACCAAACATCTCTACCCTTGTTGGAAATCTGTACAGTGCAGATGACATGAAGGATAAAAAAGATGCGGGTTACAACATTTTCTACATGGGAATTAACATCGGAGCATTCATCTGTAACTTCGTTGCAGCATACATGCGCATCAACTACGGTTGGGGACATGCGTTCGCAGCAGCTGGAGTTGGAATGTTGATTGGTGTGGCTATTTTCATTTTAGGAACGAAGCACATCAAACATGTCGATGTTGTTAAACCTGTACAAGAAGGAGATATGTCCACTTTACGTATTTTCTCCATGACGGTTCTTCCAATGTTCGTTTTTGGTATTCTTGGATACATGATTCCTGGAAACTTCCTAGGTTCAGATACAAACGATGCCTTCATTATTGGATGTTTACCAGTCATTGCCTTCTTTATTTATTTAGCATTCAAATCTGAAGCGAAAGAAAGCCGTGCCATTAAAGCATTGCTTGCTGTATTTGCGTGTGTGATTTTGTTCTTTGCGATTTTCCACCAAAATGGAGATGCATTAACGGTTTGGGCAGAAGACCACACGAACCGTGAAATGTCTGAAGGCGTAGCGAACGTTGCTGGAAGTGTTGGAATGGCGCAAGTTGTGGTAAACAACGACATCGTTTCATCTTCTGACAGTGAATTTAAAGCAACGATTGATTCCATGAGAAAAGTGGAAGAAGCGATGCCGAAAGTAACGAAAGCGGAATTGAAAGCAAAAGCAGATTTGTCTGGTGAAATTTCTCAATTAGAAAGCTCTCGTAAATACTTCGCAACCTTACCGAAGGATGAAGTTCCTGCGAAAGGTGAAGACATGAAATTGTATTCTACTGAGTTGTATCAGTCCATTAATCCATTCTGGGTGGTGACATTAACACCAATTATCGTTGGATTCTTTGGTTGGATGCGTCGTCGCAAAAGAGAACCAAGTACACCGACGAAAATCGCGATTGGATTAGTCATTACTGCCTTATCCGCATTGGTGATGGTTGGTGCGGTATTCGCTACAAATGGAATGTCTGCAAAAGCAGGGTCAATTTGGTTAATTGCTTCATACGGTGTCATTACCATCGGTGAACTTTGTTTATCACCAATGGGACTTTCACTCGTATCTAAGTTATCTCCACCGCGTATTACCGCGTTAATGATGGGTGGATTCTTCCTAGCGATTTCCGTTGGAAATAAATTATCCGGAATGTTATCTAGCTTATGGGAAACGATTCCTGAAAAACAAAACTTCTTCTACTTGAACTTTGGATTGGTAATGGCAGCAGCTGTCATTCTCTTCTTGATGCTCCGCTGGTTAAACGGCGTAATGCGTGAAAACAACGTTCAATAAAATTATTTCAAAGCCTCTGATTTCAGAGGCTTTTTATTTTAAACCTCATTTAAAGATGCAAACTCTCGAACAAATTCAAAGCTTTGAAGGAAAATACCCAAAACAGATTTGGAGTCTTTTCTTTACCGAAATGTGGGAACGCTTTTGTTTCTATGGAAACCGTGGAATGTTGGTTGTATTCATGACAAACATTCTATTCTTTTCGGATCAAGAAGCCAATTTAAAATATGGTGCGATTCAAGCATTCGTTTACGCATTCACGTTTATTGGTGGACTATTCGCGGATAAAATCCTTGGTTTTCAAAAATCACTTTTATGGGGAGGAATCCTCATGATTTTAGGAAGTTTAATCCTCGGTTTAGATGCGAAAGCTAATTTCTTTTACGGGATTTGTTTAATCATCATTGGGACTGGATTCTTCAAACCAAACATTTCTACAATGGTTGGAGAATTGTACCGTGCGGGTGATCCACGTCGCGATGCAGGATTTAGTTTGTTCTACGCTGGAATCAACCTTGGTGCGTTATTCGGTGGTGGACTTTGTGTGTACGTTGGAAAAACCTATTCATGGAACATGGCCTTTGCTTTATCCGGAATCTTCATGATGGTTGGATTGATCAATTTCTTGTTGACACGTAAAAACCTTGGTCCAATTGGACAAGCACCGGTAACAACGAATGAGAAAACAGCGAAAAGAAACCAATATTTAGTGTATGGAGGATCAATTATCTCCATTCCATTCATTTATGCCATGATTACGAATACCGCTTACACGGACATCTTCATGTACATCATTGGTCCGGCAACCCTACTCTACTTGATCTATGAAATGAGCAAACTGAATTGGGAACAAAATAGAAAATTAGTAGGAGCGATGATTTTCATCTTCCTATCGATCATCTTCTGGTCCTTCTTTGAGCAAAGTGGTGGATCTTTGAGCTTGTATGCAGAGAAATTAATTTCAAAGGACATGCTCGGACTTAACTTCGATCCAAATGTAGTCAACAACTCCGCAAATTCACTTTTCGTTATTATCCTAAGTGTCTTTATTGGACTCATGTGGATTTGGTTGGCGAAAATAAAATTGGAGCCAAATTACTTCATGAAATTTGGATTGGCCTTCATTTTCTTAAGTGTTTCCTTCTACATGTTTTACTACACACGATTCTTGTTAGATAACGCCGGACTTGCTTCCCTTGGCTTGTTCACATTTGCCTACTTGGTGATTTCGATTGGAGAATTGTTTTTATCGCCCATTGGCTTATCCTTGATGACAAAATTATCTCCGAAACATTTATGGGGTGTGATGATGGGAATGTGGTTCTTGGCATCTGCTTACGGACAATACGCAGCTGGAATTTTAGGCGCAGGAATGGCGAGTCCGAAAAAAGACGCGAGTCCAATGGAGCGCATGATTGCCTATACGGATGGATACCAACAATTGGCACTTTACGCATTGATTACCGGAGCAGTGGTCATCGTTGCTTCTTTCTTCTTGAATAAATTGATTGCTGATCGCGCTGAATAAGCTCGACACGTTTAGAGAATAATTACCCGAGGCGCTTGGTCACAAGCGCCTCTACTTTTTCGTAGAAGTGCTGCGGTTTGTACGTACGCCATTCGATGTCCTCTAACTCTCCGCCCATCACAAAGTAATGATCGATGTTGATGCGTTCAAATTCGCGCACCACGTGGTCGTGAAAGTTCACCATGGCAATCCAACCTTCCTCTACATCATCGAACCATTCTTCGTAGTAACAGTCGTCTGAATAATGGAAATTTAGCACGTTTTCTCCGACGAGAATGAATTGATTGATTCCTTGTTCTATCAGTACATCGATGATGTCTCGCTTCAAAATCATGATGTCGTTTTCAATGGCATCGTTCCATTCGCCGATTAACTCAATGATGGCATATGCCGCATCGTAATCGACCATGAGGATTTTGATAAACAAGGTCGGCGAACCTATGGAATCCCACTGCGGATGGATGTAGAAGTCGTAAATGCTATTCGTGAACTCGAATTCACTGTACTCGCGTTCGAAAAACGGGGACAATGGATCCTCGGAAGCGACGTAGTATCCACGCCAATTGAAATAGGGCTCGACAAAATGCATGGACAAATTTATACAGCGAAAGCGAGACTACACTGCTTTAGTCTAAAATAAGTTATAATTTCGCGTTTTTCTTTTGAAGAATTAAAACCTATCCAAAACAACAGCACGTGGGAAAAGATAAACTTTTACGATTTGAAGCCATTAAGTCATTCTCCAATGTCTATGAACCTGTTTTTAGAGAACCATTCCCTATTCAAGGCAATTGGCGTTCTGAAGTCTTTAAAAACGATCATCCCATCATTTTAGAGCTTGGTTGTGGAAAAGGAGAATACTCCGTTGGACTTGGTAGAAAATACCCGGAAAAGAATTTCATCGGCGTTGATTTAAAAGGAAATCGCATTTACATTGGTGCAAAAGATGCCTTGGAAACGAATTTAACCAATGTGGCCTTTTTGCGCACACGCATTGACTTTATCCTCGATTACTTTGGGGAACACGAAGTGGATGAGATTTGGTTAACCTTCTCGGATCCTCAACCGAATAAAGCGCGTAAACGCTTATCTTCTCCCCTCTTTATCGATCGTTACAAGAAAATATTAAAACCGGGGGGCATCGTTCACATGAAAACGGACAGTGACATCTTGTTTGAATATACCTTGGAGCAAATCGAAGAGAACAAGTATGATTGTTTAGAATCTACTTGGGACTTGTACGCGAATCTTCCGGAGGATTTAGATCCAGATACGCGAGAGATTTTCCACATTCAAACGTACTATGAGAAATTATTTTCCTCACGTGGACATCAAATCAAATACTGTAAATTCAAGATATCTTAATCAGCGAATCTGATTGTAATTGCGGTAATTCGTATCGATTCCAATAAACTTCAACAAATCCTTCAATTTATTTTTGAGGGATTTTCTGTTTCTACTTGGCTCCACTTTAAAGGTCCAATTTAAGCGATCGATGCGTGCTTGCATAATCTGTGGATGCGTGCCTTTAAATCGCGCTAATCCATTGATGTGTTCTTCGTAAGGGAAAAACTCGACGTCCTCAATGTTCTTCTCTAACCATTCGTCATCGTGCCACAGCTTGTGAAAGGATGTTTGTTTTGCTTGCATGGCTCTTGGATCCTTTACCCAACCATAATGATAGACGTCCGCAGCAATTTTGGCAACGTTTAACTTTTGATTGTCATCCTTGCGGAATCCTTGTGCATCGCGGTATGAGTAGATATTGGCAGAATTGCGGATGATGCGGATTTCATTTTTGTACCAGTTATTGGACGCACCGATAAAATCGTAGGAACCATAAAAATGTTGATAGGAAAACAGGAGTCCGTCGACTTCTAGATCATTGACGTACAATTCCATTTTCGCACGGATTTCTGCGCGATCTTTCTCATGAATGACCTCATCTCCTTGAATGTAAAACGCCCAATCGCTATCCTTTGAAATGGACTGAAACGCTTTATTTGTTTCATCCGCAAGAACAGCTCCGTTTTCACGCAATGTATCATCCCAAATAGTTTCAATGATTTTGATTTTCGATGGGTCGATGGATTGAATCAATCCCAAGGTGTCGTCTTCTGAATTTCCGACAGCCACAATGACTTCGTCACAAAGGGGTAAAATGGATTGGATCGCTTCCACAATTGGATAATCCAACTTGATGGCATTTCGAATAAACGTAAATCCAGAGACTTTCACTTTTCGTTACTTGTCCAATACTTTTGGAATGCGGAAATAGTCGGAATCCTTTTTCGGTGCATTTCTCAATGCCTCCTCATGCGTTACGGTTACTTTGGGCTCGTCCTCTCGCAAACGGTTCACTTCTTCGGACATAAAAATCAGTGGTTCCACATTCTCTGTGTCAATTTCGGACAATTTATCCACGAATTCAATCATACGCTCCATGTCCTTTTGAATCGAAACTTTATCCTCTCCTTTAAACTCCAATCGAGCAAGGTGTGCAATGTGATCAATTAATTCTTCCGTGATTTTCATGTGTCAAAATTATTTATTTTCCTCGAATAAGTGTGGATATTCGCTTAAAATTGGTGCATTTATTCGATCAAAGCAAGCCTGACGAATTTCACTAATTTCCATGTTATTCAATTCCTCTACAGAGAAATAGGGATGAATGTACACACGAGAAATTCCAGGTTGAGCCGGACCCAAGATATCCGTTGGATCAGAAAAAAGCTTGTAGTTATTTGTAAATGTCAATGGCAATAATGGAATCCCCATGGTTTTTGCCATTTTAAAGGCGCCGTCTTTAAACGGAATCATTTTGGGACACTGATGATCTGGAATCGTTCCTTCTGGGAATATCACAATGGACCAACCTTCCGCAACCGCTTTATTCGCCATGGAATATGCTTGTCCAGCCTTACTTTTATTCGCACGATAAACAGGTATGTTCAAGTTTTTGAAATACGTTCTCAGGATTGGATACTTTAATATTTCACTTTTTCCAAGGAAGACGAAGGGCGATTGAGGCAGAATCGAATGCAGGAGGAAAATATCCAAATACGATGTGTGGTTTGCAACAATGATGTATGGTCCTTGAGGCAAGGTCGCTTTTTCCATGACACGCACGCCATAAAAACAAAAAATACGCATCAACCAACTCCAAACAATGAATAGTTTAAAGCTGAATTTTTTCCATTTGGGATTCATGATCAGGACCAAGAAGAACGGATAGAATATCAGGGCAAAGATGCTAAACACTGTCGCAATGTAGAGCTTCCAAACCAATCCAAACACGCCGAAAAAATTACGCATAGTCAAAGATACGCTTTTCAGCACACTTTTGAATCCTTCGATTCCGCAGAAATGAGTAATTTTGAAAAAATAAACATCCAATGGCACGCATTTTAACAGGAATTCAAAGTACAGGAACACCTCACTTGGGAAACATCCTTGGTGCCATTCTTCCCGCAATTGAATTGGCTTCGAATCCAGCAAACGAAAGTTACCTGTTTATTGCGGACATGCATTCCTTGACGCAAATCAAGGAGGGAGAAACCTTGCGTCAAAACACCTACGCTACGGCAGCAACGTGGTTAGCATTTGGACTAGACAGTTCTAAAACAGTGTTTTATCGTCAAAGCGACGTCCCGCAAGTCACCGAATTAATGTGGTATTTGTTGTGCATGTATCCTTACAAT